>WLWD01000517.1_pt1 | contig 64306 bp, 32 predicted proteins | sample 6712731 | NCBI WGS metagenome assembly WLWD01 (sample SAMN12718690, study PRJNA576275) | sponge metagenome | isolation source: marine sponge | host: Mycale hentscheli | place: New Zealand: South Island, Marlborough, Capsize Point | collected 2014-11-01
GTACATTTTTTCTCCAAAAAAACACGGCTTTTTAGGCTTGACCCCAGTTTATTCTGAAACTACAGCATTAAGTAAGCCTTACTTTATACTTAAGTTCTGAAGTGTGAGAAAATTCCTGCGAAAACGCTTGCTTTTCAAAAAACAAAAAGTTGATTCGACCGGTTACTATGGCATTGAAGACCCTTTTCCAGACTTAATTTCAAAACTTCGCCGTTTTCGGGGGGATACGGAGTGCAGATTGTTGGTTGTCAAGAGCCATTGGTAGTCAGAATGCCGTAGTATTAATGCTAAAGAAGCTACTACTACTCGAGGGAAGCTGAGGTAAGTCCGTAATTCCATATTTGTTAGCTAAATATGCAAAATAACTCTGGCCTTTTTTTTTGTAGCTAAGAGCTTGTTGTCAACAGTGACTGGCAAATTCAAACAGTCAGAATGGCTCAAATTTGGTACTACAAAAGTTACCACTGCTCAAGAAAATGAGGTAAGAAAGTAATTTTGTATTTGCGTGCTAAATTGATTGTCTTTTGTTTTTGTAGCTGAGAGCTTGTACAGAAGTTATCAATAGGAAATTGAGGCAAGTACTATTTCCATTTTCTGGTAGTTTATTTATTAGCTTTCGTAGTAGATTATAACTATAAATAGTCAAAACGTTTCGACCCATAGGTCTTCATCAGTTGACAAAAAACACAATACTAAAAATGACTTAGTATTGTGTTTTTTGTCAACTGATGAAGACCTACGGGTCGAAACGTTTTGACTATTTATCGTTATAATCTACTACGAAAGCTAATAAATAAACTACCAGAAATTGTATTACGTAGTAATGAACCTATACAGCATCATAGTAATTCCATATTTGTTGGCTAATAATAACACTGGTTTATTTTTTAGTTACTGGTAATTGAGATTATCAGAATGGTTGATGTTTGATACTACAAAAGTTACCATTAATCAGGTAAGAGAGTGATTGTGCATTTGTTTGCTGAAATAAAATGACATAACTGCTATTATAGAGTTTGCATGAAGTAAACTAAAACATAGTGACATTTTATGTTACCTAACAATCCATGCTCGCTCGCCCAATTTGTGCTCAGCACACCACTAGTTTTTTTTATATATATAACGTACGCAAGGTCATTTTGTACTTTGACCCTCCGTATTTTTGTGTTCTCTCCGCGTTTCGAACCCCCGTCCCAAACTTCACTAAACAGAATCCTCGGTTTTAGCGACCATCATACCCTTATCACCTTAGAAATTGAATTGTTTCGCTTTGAATTGTTTTGCGGGGGCAGTTAAAAAAAAAACAAAACCCTTTTCAAATCCTTATGGAGCTCCATTTCTATTCGAGTTCGTGGCGGTGGTAATTTAATACCCTATTTGTCACGTTTATAAGCCCTACTCAACAGCATTTACTTAAAAATTCATTGTCCACTAGACGAACCACTAAGGTAAGTCTTGCGTAGGTATGTTCAGTTGTGTGAAAGTATTGCGTAGGTATGTTCAGTTGTGTGAAAGTATTGTGCGTTACAACTACTATTAAGAATATCACAAAGAAAATTTTAAATAACGTGATTTGACTTTGTTGCTTCTTTTTCAATTCAAACTGTTACGGGAGTGGTTACTATGACATTGAATCCCCTTTACCGCATACATAATTTAAAAACTAGACTTTAGCTTGAGTGTTTGTTGTTAAAATCAAATTTAACAATAGTGTAGTTTAAGGCTCGCTGCCATTTGTGCTCAAGCACACCACTAGTTATCATTTAATAGTACGGCGCGTAAGTTGCCCATTCAAAAATGTATGGGAAAAACAGCTGTTCAATTGAAGTCGCACTGGGAAAGTGAAGTAGCACGGGGAAAGTGAAGTAGCGCGTAACTAATTGAAATACCTCGGTAACTAAGTGGAAACTAAGTGAAATACCTTCGTAGCTAAGTGAAATACCTTCGTAGCTAAGTGAAATAGCGTGGGTAAGTGCGCACGCGTGCAGAACCTTGGAAATGTACAGTTTGATTAGTTTCTAGTGGAGGCAATGTCATTCTTTACCACAGAAGCTCTACCGGTATTAGACGGAATGTTTTTCAACAGATTAGGAGGAGCCACAGGTTGAAAACGAAGTTCCAGCGGAAGCTAATCCTGAAGTAAGGAGATAGTGAGTGAATGATATAGTATAGCTATAATTGCAAATGACTTTTTTAAAAAGCTCGCCTACTATTAGCGAGTGATAGCAAGGGTAACCTGTGCTAATCAATAGCACTAGTACAGCAATTGAAATAGCACTCGGCTTCGCCTCGTGCTATTTCAATCGCGTTACTCGTGCTATTGATTCTGAATAGCACGGTTACCCGAGCTATTACTCATACTAATACTAGTGATGTGCTTGAGCACAAATGGCGAGCGAGCCTAAAACTACACAATTGTTATATGATTGATTTTAACTTCTAACGCTCAAAGCTGTGGGGATCCAGACCCTAAGCTCTGGACCGCGCTACAACAGATTAAACTGGTGGACAGCTTATAGTCGCTGCCACCAGAATGTCAATAGTGTTCTCGCTGCGCACAGCTTGAATGGCCTTCTTACGAAGGTAAGTTTAGTGTAATGTAAAATGTATGATGACAAGCACCAACAGACACTGACTGACACTGCTCTACAACTCATGATTACAACTATTTATATGTGTGATGGAGCAGGGCCCCTCAGCCCTTACGAAACATGACAATGACCATTCATACTACAACAATTAGGACCAAGTTCATACTACACAAATACGTAAACATATATAGTTCAGCTTGAATCTTCCCGCTCTAATGTCTCATGTGGGAGCGGCTCCCGTTCTACTCCCACATCTCCCCCCTCCTGGAAAAGATGTTCGCTCTCTCCATCACCAACATCTTCATGACATCTGCTCAAGGCGTCCGCCACGATATTCTCAGAACCTTTCCTGTAGGTAATCGAAAAGGAAAATTCAGACATCTTAAGAGCCCAACCTTGAACTCTCCGATTGCATTGCTTCCCAGCAACCAACGATTCCAGACCTCTGTGATCCGTCACAATCTCAAAGTGTTTCCCGTAGAGGAAATAAGCGAAATGGCTCGCCGCCTCCACAACTGCTAAGCACTCCAGCTCCTGAGCGCTGTACCTCTGCTGTGCCCCTTTCAACTGATGAGAGAAGAAGGCCACAGGTCTCCATTCATCCTCGCGTCTCACCGACAGAACAGCCCCAATACCCGAGCTACAAGCATCGCACTCTAACATAAACGAGTCCTCCTTTTGAGGAACACATAAGACAATGCTCTTACAAAGACATAAACACAACTCACGAAAAGCCTCTACCATTGAGCTTGTCCACACAATCCTCCCACAAGCCAATCCAGACGTATGTGGCGTCAAGACGGCAGTCCAACGGTGCATACCCCTCACAAACCGTCGATAAAAGCCCACAAGGCCGAGGAAGCTTCTTAACTGCTTCCTGCTCCTTGGCATTGGGTGGTCCGCGATCGCCCGAACCCTGTCCCCAGGGACAGACACCACACCATCGCCGATGAGGTGACCCAAAAATTCCAACTTCCTTTTCCCAAAAACACATTTCTTCCTCTTCACTGTCAAACCCGCTACTTTCAATACTTCAAACACTTCTTCCAAGTGTTTCAAATGCACTTCCCAACATTCAGATACCACCAACACATCATCAATATATACCCGTGCATAATCTGAACACGGCACCAACACCTGATCCATCAGTCTTTGGAAGACTGAAGGAGCGTTTGTGAGTCCAAAAGGCATCCGCCTAAACTGAAATTTCCCAAACGGACACACAAATGCTGTCTTCTCCCTATCCTCCTTCCTAACTACCACTTGATGAAAACCCTTCTCCAAGTCCAACTTGGATAATACACGTCCTACTCCAACCCTTTCTATCATTTCGTCAAATCCTGGTATGTAGTACGGCTCCCGTACCGTTACCCCATTCACCTTCCTAAAATCCACACACAACCTTATCCCACCATCCTTCTTTTTAACTGGTACCAACGGAGAAGCCCAAGGGCTACTGCTCCTTTCAATGATACCACTCTCCTCCAACAAATCTAATTCCTTCTTTACCTCGTCTCTCACTCCTAGTGGCACCGAGTAGGGCGTCTGCCTAATAGGTGACACATCTCCCGTATCTATAGTCAACTCTACCCTGTCGGTACATCCCGGTTTTCCCTCAAACAAACATTCATACCTTCCCAACAACTCATCTAGTTCCCCCTTGACGAAACCTTCGCACTCCCCACTCAATACATTTCTCTTACTGACTTCTTCTTCTAACACCACATCTACTCTGTTCACTTCTAATCTCTCCTTATACTCCTTCAAGCAATTCACATGCACGACTCGCACATGCTTCTCAGACTCTAACGCATTAATCCGATAGTTCACTTTCCCCAATCTCTCTTTCACTCTATAGGGACCCTCCCAGGAATCCGCCAGCTTACTGTGCATACCTGGTACCCTGTATAACACCAACTGTCCCGCTTTAAACTCTCTCAACTTGCACCCCCTATTCATGTAACTCAACCTACTCTGTTTACCCTTCACCATCTTAACTGCTGCACATTCCCTCATTCTCTCTAACCTCTCAGCCATACCTCTTACCCACTCACACACATTTAACTTCTGACTGTCTACCTCATAGAGCCCGTGATACAAGGCATCTAGAGGAGTCCTAACTCTATACCCATACACCAAGTCAAAAGGACTAAACCCGCTGTCTGCATGGGGCATCTGCCTCAATACATACAAGACAAAGTTAACCTGTCCTACCCAATCTACTCCATCGCTCACACACTTACCCAATATCCCCTTAAAAGTCCCGTGCATCCTTTCCACCGCCCCGTTGGTTTCAGGATGATACGGAGAAGTCCTAAGCTTCTCGATTCCCAACAAACTACACAACTCTCTCACTACCCTACCACAAAACTGACTTCCCTGGTCAGAAAGCATTCTCTCCGGCACTGACGTCCTAGAAAATATGCCCCACAAGCCCTCGGCTACAGCCTTAGCTGTAATGCTCCTCAGAGGCACTGCCTCGGGCCATCGGGAAGCAAGACAAACGTACGTTAACAAGAACCGACAGCCCCCTTTTCCCTTTGGCAAAGGTCCCACCAGATCGACAGCTACAGATTCAAACGGTTCTGTCATCACTGGCCTTTCAACAATAGGTGCTCGCCTAGGTTTATGCTTACTACGCACCTGGCATAATTTACAGGAGCTACAGTGTTCCAATACGTCTCTCACCATCCCGGGCCAAGTAAAATACCTGCCTACCATCTGTGCCACCTTCTCACTTCCTAAATGTCCCCCCTTCTCGTGTCCCAGGACTAAAATTCTCTTCCTAAACTTCTTCGGTACAACCAACACATCCCTAAACTGTTCCCATTCCACATACTGACCTCTCACTAACACTCCTTTCTTCCATTCAAATCCTCTCTCTTTCTTCTCACCTAGTTCTCTCCACAGCTTCAGACCTTCGTCTTCAGCAAGTGCTCTCACAAACTCTTCCCGATCTTTCCCTGAGCCTACGTAACCTATCTCTCCTGCTAAAGCTCTAACTCTTTTCTCTGCTTCGTCACAAGTATTCTCCTTATCCCATGCCACTGGCATTCCCTCATCTACAGACTCACTCTCTGACTCTGCATTCTCATCTGTCCTCAACCCACTTGAGGACTCACCGTTTGCCTGGGGTTGCTCAGTCATCTCCGTAGGTCCGACTTCTTCCACCCCATGGCTCTCACCCACCTTACTACTGACTTCAGGCCTAATTAAGGGATTGAGCTGGCTACTAGGATCACTCTCCTCTATCGTGCACCACAAATCCTGCACACTACAATCCACATCACACACTTCTAGCTCGGCTAACTCCTTAGCTCTGCTACGGGTAACTACATTTACACTCTTCCCTTTCTCCTTCTTTCCTCCCCCTTTGTATTCAGTGATCGCTCTCCTAAAGGCTTCCCCCTCAGTGTTGCTCAGCACATCATACGGCACAATACATGTAACATCTTCCCCTTCTCTCTCTTCAATGACACACAACTTAGAAAACTTCAACCCTCCAATCTCAAAACTAACCAAAGTGCTCTCATGCACACTGGTTTTACCATGCACATCTGCAATGTGAACATGTCCGCAAAGCACACAGTCCTTAGTCACCATGGACCTTGGAACAATACCTACCTCTGCCCCCGAATCTATTAATACTCCACACTCAACCCCGTTCACAACCCCCTTTGCCATGTTTCCCTTCTTGGCTCCCATGACAACTCTAGAAACACTACCTGTCGTACCCTCCTTCTTGACACTAGTCCCTATCTTCCTACTCGGGCAGTCTGGACTACGGTGACCTTGCTTGCCACATGCAAAACAAGTTACTGGCCTACTCACTCCATTCAGCCCTCCCACCTTCTTCTTACAGTCTGGAGCCTTATGCCCCTTCTCTCCACAATTAAAACACACTGGCACCAAGCTAACCCTCTCGCTACCAGTACTCACTTGACTCCTCGAGCCACTCTCCCTAAAACTCTTAAATCCACCCTCTGTACTACTCCCGAGTACCTTATAAAAGTTCCCCTTCATGCGCCCAGACATCCACGTCTCCCAGGCATCCCTAATATCCTCCAACTTCGTCAGTTTCTTTCCCTCCAGGAAAACCTTACCCCCTGGTGGAATTACCCTTCTAGTCAGTGCTGCCGCCAAAGCCGCCACGCAATCCTCCCTAGAGCTACACCCCTGCAACACCCCCCTACATATTCTTTCCACCACTTCCATAATCTTAGAGGCTCCCTTCATCTTGAGAGACTCCCCAGTTAGCTCGAAGAGCTGGTGGCCGTAGGTGAGACTCGTCTCCCCAATAGCCTTGAGAAGCACTCCTTTGACTACTTCGTAACTACCCCCATCATCCCTCACACCGGCAATCCTATTGCACAAACGTTCTGGCAACCTCGGAAATAACCTCTCTGCCCACTGACTTTCCTTTATCTTACATTCAGACATGATACGCTCAAACTTACTCAAGTACCCCAACATCTCTGTTCCCTCCTTATACGAACCCAAAATCTTAAGTTTCTCTGCCTGTAATTCCCTCTTGTCTCTCTGCTCTGCTTCCTCCCCGAGCCTCCTGACCCTACTATCCTCATCTCTCTCTCGCCTCCTAGCCTCGTCCTCTCTTCTCCTCTCTTCCTCACTCTCCTTTAACCTGCCCACTATTTCCAACATTTCTAGCCGCCTAGCCTTATCTGCCTCAGCCCTGCTAGCTCTATCCCTTTCCTCCTTCTCCGCCATGTACCTCAACAGTTTGTCCACTTCTGACTCCATCCCAGTCGTTGCCTCACCCTCTGGCTCCGACTCTATTGTCTGATCCTCAGATCTGTCACCAACTCTCTCTTCACCACCTTCTTCCTCCTCCTCTCTTCTTTCTACTACCGCGCTCACCTCTGAGCCTTCCTCCTCTCGATAGTGTGGTTCACCCCTGGGTCTGCTGGGGTATGGGGAACGCGCAGTCACCCTTGCCGGAACGTGTGATGGCCTGTAAGCTCCCTCGCTGACTGCTTGGGGCGCACGTCGAACCGTCCGCCTCTTGCCTCCAGCCGCCTGGTCAGTCATGAGAGGGTGAGTGTCCTCGCCCTCTGGAAGAGACCTGTTCAAAAGAAAAACAAAATGACCACACTGAGCAAATACCCAATTAGAAATTAAAATTCACATGAAGAGAAGGTTACAATCCAAAATACACGGACAAAAATATCGTTCACGACACAACACAATACAACACCAACAAAAATAGAGTGGACACCAGTCTCTCGAGCACCGCAGCAACTGTCGATGATCCGAATGTCCTGTGCCTTCCGCCTCAGCTCTGACACTTGTGGAACTCCTCCGCCGAAGCTGGAAGCTCCTTTATTCTTGGGGCCTTCGCCTTAGCTTGACTCCTTTGAGCTCCTTCGCCGAAGCTGGAAGCTCGATTGGGTGCGTTGGGATGTCTCCCTCAGCGTCAGGACGTCTCCTGCCGGGCTGGAACGTATTCCGCCTTCTTCTTGGTTCTCGTTAGTTGGGCCGGTCGTGGAATGTCTTCCGCCGGTCCTTCTTGGGTTCCTGTGGTCGGTGGAGAATATCTTCTCTTCCCGATCCCACCGCTGCCACCAATTTTCTGTGGGGATCCAGACCCTAAGCTCTGGACCGCGCTACAACAGATTAAACTGGTGGACAGCTTATAGTCGCTGCCACCAGAATGTCAATAGTGTTCTCGCTGCGCACAGCTTGAATGGCCTTCTTACGAAGGTAAGTTTAGTGTAATGTAAAATGTATGATGACAAGCACCAACAGACACTGACTGACACTGCTCTACAACTCATGATTACAACTATTTATATGTGTGATGGAGCAGGGCCCCTCAGCCCTTACGAAACATGACAATGACCATTCATACTACAACAATTAGGACCAAGTTCATACTACACAAATACGTAAACATATATAGTTCAGCTTGAATCTTCCCGCTCTAATGTCTCATGTGGGAGCGGCTCCCGTTCTACTCCCACAAAAGCTATGGTCGAGTTTTTAAATTACGTTTATACGTAAAGGCATTTCAATGCCATAGTAACCCCTCCCCTCAACTGTTTGAATTGAAAAAAATAAAAATAATAATACACATTATATTTAAACGTTATCTTTGTGATATGCTTGAGCTAAGTAGTAGCTAAAACGCACAATACTTGCCCACAACTGGACATACCTACACAAGACTTACCTTCGTGGTTCTAGTGGACAATGAGTTTTCAGTTGCGTATAGCTATAACTATGACAGAGAGCGCATTGTCTCATCGCCGCCACAAATAGAAATAGAATTCCGGTATGTTTTCAAGTTTTAACAGCACCCGCAAAAGAATTCAAAACAATAAACAATTCAATTTCTAGGGTGATACGGGTAATGATCGCTAAACCTGAAGATTCTGTTTAGTGAAGTTTGGAACGGGGTCGACCACCAAACTAACACAAAAATACATGAAGGTCAAAGTACAAATGACATACGTACATCCCCACATAATACAAACAAATACCCCCGATTTTCAATTGAGTTACCCCTGATAGTGTCTAGCTCGCTCGCCAATTATTGTAATTGTGCTTAAGCACTAACGTCAAGCAAACTTGTGTGGCTAATGTTAAAAATTGTATATTTTATTGAGCTCAGGTTAAAAGTAACTGGTGATGCGCTCTAATAGTACAAAATAGCGAAGCGAGCGATGTTCAGCTATTCCATGCATGCTTGGTGTGGCTAGGATTACACTACCTGTTTCTGTTTCGTTTTAGCTCTCCTCCTCCTTGCCCTGTCTTATTCATTTCTTATCTCTCTCCTTACTAATTTTTCTTCTGGAGTTTCTAACCCCTCAAAGCTCTTGACCGAGCGTTTCTAACGTTTTGTCTCTCTTTCGCAGAATTTGTTTCACTGGGCATCGCTACTTCGTAGGGCTGGTAAACAAAACAAAATGTTGCTAAGAAGGTTACCCGGCCCGCTCAAGCGCGTAGGAGAAAATGTGCACACGTACGCCCACGCAAGAACAAAAACAATTCTTAGACCTAACAAAAACTAACAAAAAAAAAATTACAAAAATAACTAGTGGTGCGCTCGAATAGCACAAATGCATGGCGAGCGAGCAGACTCTTTTTACAGAAAAATAGGACAGAAATTACATCTAACTGATTAAGCATGAAGAGTTAACAATAACAGAATTACCTGAATAAACTTAGAAAGCAGTGGCAAAGAAGCGCAGCTTGACAAAGACTTCACAATTGTTTCAAGAAGAGAGTAGCTATAAACGTTTGGTTGAAACAGAGGTGCATAAGGCAGTGCAGCAGGATTCTCCGCGCTCGTTAATTGAAAAATACTGGAACTGTGAACGCTTTACCTAACTTACATAATTAGAAGCGCGGGCGAAATATTTTGACGTACGTATACATGCATATATATCTGAAATCTCAATTGAACACGACTGATAGTCAGCTTCGCTCGCTCGCTATATATATATCGTGGACTCATTAGAGAGTCAACTCGGCTCGCTTCGCTGAATTATGAACACATTACCTTAATATCCTTATTCACATTGAATTTAGTCTTGATTTTCTTAATTTACATAGTGACAGGACACTTCATCATCTAAGGAGAGGAGGCAATATTTAACAAAAACAAAGTAAATATTCTTTGAATAAAATTTATTTTGAGTAATTCTGAACACAATTTATTCCCTATAAGAGCTATTCAGGCCATACAAAGTACTATTAGAATAGCTAACTAAATGGAAAGTTCAGCTATAAATTTGTGCCACTATTTCTGATAATACTGAATAAGTATTATAGTGTTCACAGATGATTTGGATTTGTACTGAATTAACACACCTAAGATTAAACAGCCACAACTTTGGACAAATGTAATAGGCGAAGTTTTTAAGTTTTATAAGAACTAATTTAAAATAGAGCTATAGAAAGTGTAGTTTTTTTGAGACGTTAACTTACTTGTTATCTTTAATGATACTGCACAGCATACGACTTAATCTGATTTTATTGCATCTACATAGAGTATGCCACTTAGTATAGAAGGTTTTGGTTTCTAACTGGGTATTTCTTTAAATTCCTGATTTTCACTTATTATCATTGTTAATTACCCTCAACACATATGTGCGAGAGGATTATAGTATTCATCTTGTCTTTTGTCTGTCACTGTCTGATTTTGGAGATTACTGACAATTAACCATTGATTTGGGTATGAACTTACCCAGAATGATGATCTAAGACTTTTTATTGGCTACTTTTTTTTTTGTTTAAATTTTGGGCTAATTTTTGTGAAAATGCTTTAGTGGGTAACTTCCCCTTTTGTCACATCATAATCAAGCAAGCAAATAGTTTCTTGCAGTGCTGAGAAGTTAACGAGTGATTGAATTGGAGTTTCACGGAACTATTAGTGAGTGTCACTTGCTTGCTTAGCAAGTCAACATTTGTATCTGCCGTTTTCATTGCACACCTGATTGGTTAGCTAGCTGGTGTGTAGTAGTGCTGAGGGTTTGCACGTTTGGTGCTTCATTTAAATAATGAGCTATTGTTGCTACGTTTAGTAAGCATGTATTACACAACTATTATTGCTATTTTTGGTAATGATGCAATTATGTGTTGGTACTACTTATTCATATACATTTCTACAATATTAGTATGTTTAAAAAAATAAACCCAAAATTCAATTTAATGTATTGGATTCTTTGTCTCAATTTTTTTTTAAACAAATTTAATTCATAATAATTATTTCATTTTATTTGTAGAAAAAGTACAACTGTCTGCATCTACTTCCTCTTCCACTGATTGGGAATTATCTGAAATTATTGATTCTTCAGAATTGGGAAGTAAAGATAGACTGATCGCAAAGAAACTCCTGAAAGGTGAGATTACGTTATGAACTTTGTACATTATCAAATATGTTAATTAGTTTGAACTAGTACATTATTATATGAAATTATTTAATATGTTGCAAATTCTTGATTAATATAATAATTTTGAGTTAATAAGTTTATCTTTTTTTATTTGGAAAATTTGTTTATGAAGGTAGCTATTGTAACACATTGTTAAGTTCAATGAAATATATTGAATTAAATGTGTTTAGTCAATATTTTGTATAGAAACAAGTGACTATATTATATGCATTAGTTTTGGGACAATGTGAGAGATGAAGATGCTGTTTATTTATTTTTTAATGTGTTACTTTTGTAATGTTTCCAACAAAGGAAATGGGATTACATCAAGTTTGCAGTAGAGTTGTGTATTGTTGATTGAGATGATAAAATTCAAAAGCATTTAGAGTGCCATCACTAGTAACACCTGGGGACCTTTAGTAGTGCACTCCAACTGTTATGCATTATCTACCACAGAGTAGTGCCAGCTTTGTAACAAATTAGTTCCTGAAAAATACAGCTGTGCCTCACTTGCTATTGTGTGGTAGGCAGTTGCTACTCTCTGTATGTACATTCCACGAGTTTTTCTGAGCTGAAAGAATGTGACTGCATCCTTAAACTCCCCACCTTCCTGTCACCCTAAGTACAGCCTTGAATATAACTAGTGATGTGCTTGAGTACAAATGGCAAGGGAACCTAAAACTACACTATTGTTAAAGGATTGATTTTAACCTCTAACATTAAATTACTTAATATAGTAAAGGGGTTTCAATGCCATAGTAAACACTCCCTGCAACTGTTTGAATTAAAAAAAAAACAAAGCAACAAAAATCAAATCACGTTATTTAAACATTTTCTTTGTGATATTCATTGGCTAAGTAGTAGTTGTAATGCACAATACTTTCACACTTATCTGAACATACCTACACAAGGCTTACCTTCGTAGTGGACAATGAATTTTGAAGTAAATACTTTTGCATAGGGCTTATAACTATGACAAATAGCGTATTGAGCTTACCATAACTCGAATAGAAATGAAACTCACATAAGTTTTTGAGTTTAACTGCACCCACAAAAGAATTCAAAGCGGTAAACAATTCAATTCTAAGGTGATACGGGTAATGATCGATAACCAGAGGATTCTGTTTAGTGAAGTTTGGGATGGGGTCGACCACCAAACTACACCAAAATGCCAGGGTCAAATACAAAAATGACATATGTATGTCCAAACATACATATAAACAAACAAACATCCCTGATTTTCTATTGTGTTACCCCTGTAAGTGTCTCGCTCGCTATGCTCGCTCACCAATGAAACATTTATAAACAACACAGTAATAAAATGATAAGCCATAAAAGATGTTAAAAGACAGCATGAACATGCTAAAATAGCAAATGGGATTTTGTAACTTTGCTAATCACTCTTATTATCATCCTATACATAGAATACCCTAAGCATTTGTAAGGCCCTCTTCTCGACTCAATAAAGCATGTGAAATAAACCATACTATGTAAGAACTGTACTTAGTTAAAATTTTGCTCCTAATCAGCTTATAAGGTGTTAATGTTTTAAACTAGTGAACTGCCACATCATCTAAACTTTTCAGATAACATATATTTGAAATAAATGTAACCATTCAAATTTATTGCTAAAAATAACACAATTTTGTGTCAAATAAACTACATCTAAGGCCCAATAACTTATCAACACCTGTCTCATTTAATATACCTATGAATATAATTGAAAATATCCTGACTTCATTTGGTCTTTTTTAAATCTTTCCAATCTGCACTAAATGATGATATAATGGTACACAATAATAATAATATAATGTCTAAATGCAGATATATTTTGGCAAATTGTATCTTGCACATTTGCAAATACATTTTAGTACAATTATGCCATATACAGGATGTTGCTAATGTAATTACTTTATTAGTCACAGAAAAAGAAGTCGAAAAGGCCTGTGAAGAGGCTATACGGAATCAAAGTTGCGTAAACATTTGGCATCATATATCAATCTATAAATGGTAAAATAATAAAAATGCAGTATACGTATTGCATATTGTAATATGTTTGTTTGCAGGGTCCATTTTAGTGTAGCCTAAATTTACATTTTTTGTGTGTAGCACGTAACATTAATAAAATATCTAAATTTGTTTTAAAATAGATATGGCAGTTACTCCACAAGCTGAATCTTCTCAACCTATAAATGGTAAGATCAGACTATATGTAATATTGTATAACTGTAAATTTAGAATTAGCATGGAAAAATATACTTAAAAAATGTCAGAAACATGCTTAGTTTTACTTCAAGCTATCATTATTGATACATTTTTCATGGCTATTACAATGTGGGAAGCATATTTTACATTACTCTTATCACTACTACAGCCATATTATATAAAGTAATGCCAAATAATACCTAACTCTTTTAATAAAAACAGCCAAAAATATAATATGTACTTAACATGTGCTAAGGTTAAAATCAGTGTTGTTTTGGTTTAGCGATTCCAGACTTTCTTAGTTTTAGTTATTCATACTAAAAAATATCTTGAATGCTTAGTTTTAGTTTTTTTCTCAAATTCTCCGTGAAGATTTAGTTAGTTTTTAGTTTTTGCCATAACTAATAATAGCACCACTATTCTTAATTGTTAAATTTGTGCTGAATTTTAGTGGTCCCATGCAAACATTATTCTGATAACAATATATTAATACAGTTGTCCCAAAAGCACGTTGATGTCATTGTTTATACTTACAAACTTTTGTTGACAAACGTAGCTCCTCCATGATTACAAATGTTGTTCTGAATCACAACATGGCCACACACTGTGGCATTACTAAACTCTATATTTGCAACACCTCCATATCTACTCCTCCCAATATGGAAACTGCAATCACTAAAGGAAACCGAACTATGTAAAATTACGAAAGCTTGACACTGATGTCTAACATAAAATGCTACATTCATTGGAAGTACAAAATGTGACATATTCACATTAAATGAGGAAATCCTGACGGATCTCTAGTAATGCCAAAATATGATACAGTAATATCTGAATCGATGTAATGATGATAATTGCCTGTCATCCCATAGTAACATTAATTGATTCATAGCCATTCCATACATATACCGTTGGAAACATTCACAAATACAAGGAATTGTCAAGATAATGCTCGCCCGTTTTGGAAGAGAAAAATAGAATCCTTTACATTGTATATATGTGAAAGTTCCTGGTGCAATTTCCCTTGCCCACTATGCCATGAAGAGTTCCTGTGTTATCCTTTCTGCCGTGCAAAGTCTCTAGTAAACATTCTGCTAGTATAGTCTAATTGAGAAGTGGATATCGAGAAAGAAATGACAATTCCTATTACACTAATTAATTTGGAAGAGGTCATTATGACAAGGATGGTTAGTAACATTTGTGTTAATATGAGTACCTTTTTGAATTCTTCTCAATTCCATATATTATATGGTCAGAAAAAGCTGTGAGATGTGGTCTTATATCCACACCAGTAATATTGTGTTCATAGAAAATGGATTTTCTAACTCTATTTATTATAATACTATTGGCATTAGAATTGTATACTCCTCCTCCATTGTTTTGTGTAAATCTGTTTCCATTATATATAACACTATTAACATTGTCAACATATATTCCTACTCCAGTATTTGCTCAACAAACAGAGTGCCTTTACAACTTTGCTGTAATAATAGCTAATCAGAATTGTAATCATGACATTTAGCTATAGACCATTTTTTATATATTTTCCTATGTTATTTAGAACAAAGCCTACACCTAATGTTAGTTATTTAAATATAAATATGCCATGTAGAAGATTTAGTTAGTTATACTGAAGCTACTGAAAATAAGGTCCAGTTTTTTAAATTTCGCATACACGGAAAAGGGATTTCAGTGCCATAGTAACAACTCTCTGCAACTGCTTGACAACAACAAAACAATACACGTTATTTAAAGGTTTTCTGTGTGATATTCTTTAGTAAGTAGTGGTTGTAACACACAATGCCTTGACACAACTGGACATGCACCTACACAGACTTACCTTCGCAGTAGTCTAGTGGACAATGTATTTTCAAGTAAATACAGTTGCGCACGGCTTATAACCATGACAACGAGCGCATTAACTTACCACCGCCACTAACTCGAATAGAAATGGAAGTCCCTTTAGTTTTCAAGTTTTAACTGCACCCGCAAAAGAATTCAAAAGGGTAAACAATTCAATTCTAGGGTGATACGGGTACTGATCGATAAACCAGAGGATTCTGTTTAGTGTAATTTGGGACGGGGTCGACCACATAACTAACACAAAAACGCGAGGGTCAAAGTACAAAAATGCCTTACGTACGTCCATACATATGAAAAAATCGGGGATGTTTATTTGTTGGCGAGCGAGCGTAGCGAGCGAGACACTTACAGGGGTAACACAATTGAAAATCGGGGATGTTTGTTTATTTGGCGAGCGAGCGTAGCGAGCGAGACACTTACAGGGGTAAAAATGAAAAAATCGGGGATGTTTGTTTATTTATTTATATATATGGACGTACGTATGTCATTTTGTACTTTGACCCTCCGTATTTTTGTGTTCGCTCCGCGTTCGACCCCGTCCCAAACTTCACTAAACAGAATCCTCCGGTTTAGCGACCATTACCCTTATCACATTAGAAATTGAATTGTTTACGGCTTTGAATTGTTTTGCGGGTGCAGTTAAAACTCAAAATCTTATGGGAGCTCCATTTCTATTCGAGTTAGTGGCGGTGGTAAGTTAATGCGCTATTTGTCACAGTTATAAGCCCTACTCAACAGTATTTACTTAAAAATGCATTGTCCACTAGACTTACCATGAAGGTAAGTCTTGCGTAGGTATGTTCAGTTGTGTGAAAACATTGTGCGTTACAACTACTATTAAGAATATCACAGAGAAAATTTTAAATAACGTGATTTGATTTTGTTGCTTCTTTTTCAATTCAAACTGTTGCGGGAGCGGTTACTATGACATTGAAACCCCTTTACCTCATACGTAATTAAAAAACTCGACTTTATTTTAATAGCTTGAGTGTTAGTTGTTAAAATCAAATTTAACCATAGTGTAGTTTAAGGCTCGCTCGCCATTTGTGCTCAAGCACACCACTAGTTTATTTATTTATATATATGTTTGGACGTATGTATGTCATTTTGGGACGGGGTCGAACGCGGAGCGAACACAAAAATACGGAGGGTCAGTGTTCGCTCCGCGTTCGACCCCGTCCCAAACTTCACCAAACAGAATCCTCCAGTTTAGCGACCATTACCCGTATCACCTTAGTTGAATTGTATACCGCTTTGAATTCTTTTGCGGGTGCAGTTAAAACGCAAAAACTTATGGGAGCTCCATTTTTATTCGAGTTAGTCGCTATTTGTCACAGTTATAAGCCCTACTCAACAGCATTAACTTGTAAATTCATTGTCCACTAGACGAACCACGAAGGTAAGTCATGCGTAGGTATGTTCAGTTGTGTGAAAGTATTGTGCGTTACAATTACTATTAAGAATGTCACAAAGAAAAACTTTAAATAACGTGACTTGATTTTGTTGCTTCTTTTTCAATTCAAACAGTTGCGGTGGTTACTATGGCATTGAAGCCACTTTACCGCATACGTAATTTAAAAACTCGACTTTATTTTAGTAGCTTGAGTGTTAGTTGTTAAAATCGATCATTTAACAATAGTGTAGTTTAAGGCTCGCTCGCCATTTGTGCTCAAGCACACCACTAGTATATTATACAAATAAACATCCCCGATTTTTTCATTTTTACCCCTGTAAGTGTCTCGCTCGCTACGCTCGCTCGCCAATAATATATATCTGAAATCTCAATTGAACACGACTGATAGTCAGCTTAGCTCGCTTCGCTAGCTCGCTGAATAAACTAGTGGTGTGCTTGAGCACAAATGGCTAGCAAGCCTGATAGTTAGGTAACATAAAACTGCAATTGCTTTAGGAATCTCGTATCCAGGTAGCAATGACGCGGGTGCTCAGTTTACCTGGTTTTTATACAACTCAGAAAAATAGCTGCGCAGTACGTGCAAGAGTAAAAGGCGGGAGAAATGTTCTCGGCGCGACTACCATCGGTTTTGTGTAGTTGCGCATGGTCAGTAGCTACTTAGCGGTTAGATTTGTCACCTGCTATCAGTCAGTTATTTAGGAGAAGAACTGTATCAGTTGTGATATAATTGTGTTAGAATGGAAGACAGAAGGAAGAGAAGACTGAGCCGCCAGTGGCTCAGCAAATAAAAAAAGTTTTCCTGCGCAAATGTCCGTTGTATGCTAATCCAGAGTGCAGTTAGACTACGCCCCAGACAATCAAAGGTAGATAGGTTTTAAGTTATATGAAATTGAAGAATAGTACAATGATGAGTAAACGAATAGGATGTCGAATAATATTCAAGAAAATACGTTTACCCGCCGTACGAAGTAGCGATGCCCAGTAGACAAAACGTTAGAAACGCTCGGTCAAGAGCTTTGAGGGCGTTAGAAACTCCAGAAGAAAAAGTAGCAAGGAGAGAGATAAGAAATGAAAAAGACAGGGCAAGGAGTAGGAGAGCTAAAACCAAACAGAAACAGGTAGCAAAGTAAAGAATCTTTCTTTTTGAAAAGCCATTAAATGTTCCTAGCCACACCAAGCATGCATGGAATAGCTGCAACTACTACAGGGAACATGCATCGCTCGCTATTTTGTGCTATTAGAGCGCATCACTAGTATAGGCAATATGCGCTTATATCAAAACTATTAGCTAACTCGCAACATTCTATTGCTATAGCTATTACGTTTAGCTAGCTTCGTTAATGGGAATCTTTTCTAGTTACGAACTAACGCACTGCACGGGCGAGTGTAATCTGGGCTCCGTTAAAAGTCAGCTCATTGACGCAATTCTGTGGCGTACTGGTTAACTACGGGGAACTTAGTATGTCCATACAGATGCTTTTAGTTTTTATAGCTTTTATGTCGTTCTACTGCGATGAAATTGATGGGATAATGGAAAGGGCACCCAAGATAAGGAAATATGACTGCAATAAGCCTGACAAAAGTACGTTGGAAGGTACAGTGGGTACAAACAGGCATAGTCTAATAGCGACGGCTTTCCCAAAGGAAACCCACCACAGGTACAAGGTCTTGGATTACAACACTGTATGCTTAGCCCAAGGTAGGAAGAATAACATGTACAGTTCTGCTTCAGTGATAGTTGCATATGAAGTTGAAGGATACCAGTTTGAGTGGGATTATAGAAAACAACGAATCACCAAACAGTTTGACCTTTACTGCTCTAATGGGGAGTGGAAAGTGATCAAAAGACATTTAGGGACAGCTTTTTCCAACACCAAACTGTTAGCGACGATGAAAACATCGACTAGATATGATTGTCAAACCTGTGTGCACCCTAAAATGTGGCCTTCTTCTTCTATGACAGAACATTGTGTCTCGTGTCCTGAAAAATGCAGAGGAAGGTGCTTGAAAGATGGTTCGTGTTGTGATGTATTTGATTTAAGGAAGAAATGCGCATCAAAGTGTCCAAAGAATACCTTCAAGGAGAAAAATAATAATCAGTGTAAATGTCGCACTGGCTATAAGCAGTTTTGGAAAAAGTGTGTGCCCTCATGCAATTGTAAGAATGGTGGAACTTGTGACCAAGTAACTGGACGATGTAAATGTCCCAAAGGTTTTAGAGGCTTGCACTGTCAGAAGTGTTCCAGCAAGCCTGGTTGCAAGGAGTGCCATTTTGATGAAAGGAGGAATGAGTACGCATGTGAGAAAAAGAACTGTGAAGTAAAGTACATCAAAGAACCCCCTCAATTTTCTGACATTAATTGTAATCCATATGGTGGCAACGGGTATTCTCTTCAATGTGGCGTCAAAGTGGACAGATCTTTAATTAACAAGGTGTCCATAAACTGGAAGTTCATCAAACACAATGGTGGACAAGTGGATTTAAACAGTCCATCTCTGAGTGATTACATTGAGTTTAGCAGAACCATATCCGAGCGTGGGGCCATGCCAGAGATATATTCTACTCTCAAAGCAAAGTTTGACACTACTGTGCTAGGTGCCACATTTAAAAGCTTTGTTTATTCATTCCTAAAGGGAGGGACAATTTTCTGTGAAGCGAGCATACCAGACAGTGAAGAAGTCTTCATGTCTACTAATTACTTGACACTTCCTCTTGAAACTCCAACACAACTTCCGACTTGTGATAATAAAGTGGTGTACAGCACCAATACTAATCACTGTGCAGTGGGCACTCTGTCAACCCCATCAGATGGAATGCCACGCCAGTCTGAAAGTCTTCATCATTCTAAGAATTACGAACATCCTATCTCTTCACGTGATAGGTATATATCTACCAATTCAAAGAAAGCTTTCCAATCAAGAGTCAACCGTTTCAATCACTCAGCTACTGCTGATGAAAAACACCTTAAGAAATCTTTTCAACACTTTAAAGTCAAAGAGAAAGATTTCAATTTTTCCCACTCATTATTTCACCTCAATCAAAGTGGGTTACTTTTTAAAGCTGCACCAATAACCACCACTTCTCGACCAAAGAAAAGGTCTGCAGCATATATTTCTGTAATAACTTTCATGGCTGCTATGGTTGCCATATTGCTGACAGTCGTGATAGTAGTACCAGTAACAGTGGTACTTTACAATATCAAACAATCGTCATTCCATTCCAAGTCTTCAAAGACTACAGGAAATCAACACAATGGAATTAAACAAGGAGAATTATTTGACAGGATCAATTCTAGAGCCGAGCAAAGTACTCGGAGGAACATAAATAGAGCAGATCTACTAAAACTGAACAGTTTAACTTCAACTGGAGCGACTTTCCATTCAAAGTCTTCAATGGCTGCCGGAAATCCAAAGAATGGAAAGATTACGCAAGGAGAATTATTTGACAGGATCATTTCAAGAGCTGAGCAAAGTGCTCAGAGGAGCAAAAATAGAGCAGTTGTTCTAAAAACAAACAGTTTAACATCAACTGAATTTTGAGAACATTGTAGTCTATTATCTATTTTTAGATTGCTAAAATAAAAAATTGTATTTTTTGAAAACACTTTGGAATGTAATAGTTTCTATGCTACCATTTTTCTGTGAGTGCTGGAAACAATTGGACCAAAAATACATAATTATGCACATTATAACACTAACATGCTTGTTTAATAGACTAAGTCACAAATTTATAAGCTAGAGAGAGATGAGGGGACTTAAGAATTATAGCAGTGACTTAAATAAGATATAGTTACTCCAAATAATCCTGTTCAATATTACATGAACAATACTGATTCAATGTCCTACATTCCTACATTCATTACTGGTGAGCGAGCAAAGCGAGCTAGACACTATCAGGGGTAACACAATTGAGAATTGAGGATTTTGTTGGCAATTTTGTTCCTGGGAATGTATTAGTTATGTTCACTGCTGTAGCTGTATCAGAAGTTGTAACTTCTCTAGCTTCCCTCTCTCCCTACATGTCCACAACTGTAATTAATGGATGATTTCAATTTAATAAAATTGCTTAGGATGAATAAGTGCAATAGTTTAGCATCAATCATTGAACATAGACTCATGTCATGGCTTGCTTCATACTGATTTTTGACACACCACATCTTGAATCTCTGTAGCTAAAGTTGATAAATCAATATCTTCTAATAGTTCAATAAGACCTTCCCACGTGGTGGAGTAGCAGTATTCTCCGTCTTCACTGCTGAGCCATAAACGAATAACTTCTTGGCAGCGATCCTGAACTCTGGCATAGTTTAGTTCAATTTGTTCAGTGAGAGCCAGACTGATTCCCAGGATATAACTTATATCTCTCCATTTGTAGCTCATTTCTTTGATGCTTTTAATTCTCTGCCTCTTATTATTGTGGTCATACCGTTTTAGAAGAACAAAATTGGCCATAACGAAGGGATAGCCCAAAATAAATTTATAATAAAAATGTGATGGGTTCATTAGAAGCTTCAGTAAGGTCATGCGTTAATCCTTGGAAATTTCATTTGACCTCAAATAGCTCAGTCATAAGGTATTTTGAATTACATGTGTTGTGACTAAGACACCTCTAAAGCCATATAAGTTGCGTGCAGTGTACATAAAGATATCTATCCACATTTGACTAATTTAAAATCATAATATTACTACTGAAGGTCCATGGGACCGAAACATTTCAATTAAAACTCCTATTGCACATTTTGAAGTTCAATAAGTTATATTATTGAAGATGCAATAATGTATACATGTATACTAGATGAGTGACCCTGGTGTTTCTCATATGTATAACAAAGTAATACTTATGTTATACACCGGTGTATACTGAAGATTTTGCATGGTGTTTTCTCCCACACTGTTTATCTCATCTTGATCTAGTGTTTCTCTTTAATTGGGATAGATTTCTTCCACCAGACTTGGACGGTATTGTCATGCCCCAAAAACATCTTGGCTGCCATGGTATTAATACTTATTTCAATGACAAGAGCTTATCTAAAAAAATTATATACTGCCCTTTGTGGATCAATTAAAATAGCGACCAGTTCTAGCTAGGTGGGACTTAACATAAATGTACTTCATATGTATAGCTATAATTATGTATAAGCATTGAGAGGAAGATTATTGTTTAATAACGTCTAGAATTACAGTTGCACTTCATTACTATATATGCTGCCCTAATTATTATTTTTTTTTATTCCTAAGTCTTGCACTGACCTTCCTTAGAGGAACTATCTGCTACATACAGAAAGACGTGACTTCCTTTAGGCTTTAAATAAGAGGAGAAGAAATGGCTTATTCAAGAGGAGGATTCTCCAAAATATTAATAGCTTCCTGGATAGATATATCCTGCTGTACAAAGAGAACGCCCTAGGGATCAACGAGTAAATCTGAAGCCATATGTTATAGCTAGACTTCTTAACAGTGGTTGCAACTTACACAGCATCCGTCCCGTGTTTTAGTAGTCGTACCGTCCGGTCCGTAGCAGCGTGCACACACACACTTTAGTCCCGCATTTTAGTTGCGGTTCCGTCCCATCCCGTCCCGTCCCCGGTTACGTCAGATAACAAAATCGCTACCCGCGAATGAGACCTACCTAGTCTTACCGCGCGAGTCCGTGCACTTTGAACTACGGAAATTTTTCGAAGTCGAAACTGGGGGGGGGGGGGGGGGGTTCCAAAAAAAAGGGGGGGTTCCAAAAAAAGGGGGGTTAGCAAGTTGATGATCTGCTCGTGGTCCTCCTTACAGTTTCTCTGCGCTTTGTCTTACCGGGACGGTTCTTATTCCTGTGGTTGGAGTTATCTGAGGTAGGTTGTATCGCGTGGGGGTTACAGTAGTCTGTCATTCATTGTCCCTCTGTGTCAACTCAAAGATGGCTACAGCCACGCCCATTCATTCCTCTAAGTTACCCCCATTTAGAATCTTCCAGTACTGATTTTCTTCTTCTGGTGTATATTTTACATGGCAAGTCTCTTCTGTTACATCAACTGTAATGCCTGCTCTCAAAAAAGTGCCCAAGGTGCATGTAGTCTCGCAGGTCAAACCCTTTACCGGATGCAGGCGGGGAAAGGGTCTGGTTAAACTCGATTGACTCTTTTGTTTACATTGTCCATGAAAATTGTGGATGACATACGCATTGCCTATGTCATCAATTGTGCTGCCTATGCTCGTATAAGTATTCGCATTGTAAATTAGAATTAGATGTTTAGCCTATGACGTAACCACTCCGTTGACGCTCGTGCAGTAAAAATATTGCTGATGGTGCAGAACAATTTCGTGTATCAAGTTTGACCAGACTGCTTTCCCCGCCTGCTTTCGGTAAAGGGTCTGGCCTGGCGAGACTAAGGTGCATGTTCCTGTGGTGACAGCACATATAAACTTTATTGGTAATAATAAGAAATTTTCTCATTCTAACAGCCAAAATTAAAACTTAACCCGACGACATTTGGACTTTTTGCCGCAGTCCTCTTCAGGTTAGCTAGCTGTAAATAATGTTTGCTATGGCTTGGTGTGGACAACTTTAGTGTAACAGTGTAAATAAATTTATCCCTACAAGCTGATGTATGGCTTTTCATCTACCAATAAAGCTATTTAATCATTCTCTGCTGAAATAATTATAATAATAGCAAATTTTTCTCCTTCTAATAGCCAATATTGTTAATTAAAACTTAACTCGGCGTTTCAACTTCTTGCCAACTGAGGTTGAACTCTCTGTGGTGATATAATAACACAATGTAAAACAGCAAGATTTCGGGAGGGTACGCTTACTATTTATTATATCCTGTAGGGTGATTTGCACGCAGCATGGACAGCCAGCATCCTGGAAGCTCTAAACCTATGTCTCTGTTAAACTTGTTGTTGTCAGGTGTCATCTGTATGTGTAGAGCTTTCTTGATCTTTAATTCACGATTCTTACTGGCTCTGTCTACAACTCTTACCTCTACCCATTTAAAGGGGTGATGCTGTTGCCAAGCATGTTCAGCAATGGCTGAAACCTTCTCATCACCTCTCTTACAAGCATCCTGATGTTCTTTCACTCTCTACTCAAGCCTTCTAGTTGTTTCACCTATGTATACTTTACCACAACTGCAGGGTATACTGTACACTATGGATGACTTGGTGGTAGGTTTAGAGCTGTCCATGATGCGTGCAAATCACCCTCCAGGGTATAATAAACAGTAAGCGTACCCTCCAGAAATCTTGCTGTTTACATTGTATTAATATAGCACCACTATATTGATACCTGATCAGTCTGAAGAATAATTAAATTGCTATATAGAATGTAGTAGTATTGAGGGCTCGCCATACCCTTTATCTACTGCTAGCAGTAGGTAAAGTGTCTGGCTATGCGAGACTACTCGCACCTTTTGTGCTTCATCTAACAATACCCTGCCACACAGTGGCATTTGATGTACTAACTTATTGCAATTTAAGAATGCAGTAGCATAAGATATTTTTATCCATTGTTATTATCCTTTATCTCTTGATTATGAGTCTGCTTTTTTCTCACTCTCTTTTCTTGATCCAATGTATTCATGGATACACACACTACTGTCACCACTGTTACTGATGAGGTTCTACCAACCCAGCTCAGCTAATATGAGTACATACACTGTATACCGTCGGCACTTTTTTCTCAGTTTTTATTGACCCATCTTTGGAGCTTCATTTAAAGTAACCCACCACGCAGTGGCATTTGATGTACTAACTTTTGCACATTAGGAATGCAGTAGCATAAGGAATCACACCACTATAGTCATTACTGATGACGCTTTACCAATCGATTAATGGCGATGATTTACTAACCCGACTTAGCTAGTGGAATTATTCCTGAATACAATGCATTAGTTTCACATTGAAAACAAATTATCTGACCTTGTTGAAACATGTAATAAGACTTACCCAAAGAGAATCTCAATGCTACACATGTGTAATTTAAGTTCAGTGCCCGTCACATAGCAGTGGTCATTAGTAGCTCACTTCAGCTGAATAGTGGCATGTTGTATACCACATTAAATATGTAATCAAATTTAATTAACAAGGCTCATTAGTCAAAATTCCAGAGGTCGATGATAACTTGGTACGAGTTCTAAATCACATTTAAGTAAAGGACAGCAAACTTATTACAATGCTCTAAATCCACAGATTGGGGATAGAAGAACAAGCAAGAGTGCTTTTCGGTCAAGTAAAGTAGAAAGCAGGTAAAAAGTATTGATTGTTGTATTTTATACATTGAAAGAGGGTAACTGGACAGAATATCTTAGGCTAACACTTTTAGTTTGCAAAACTTAGTTTTACTAGCAGCACTGTGTGGCATGTATTTGCTAATAATATATATACAGCAGTATTTTCTGTTCATACAATCAATAATTATATATTATATGTGACAGGCTCTGGCAAAAGGGGGCATTTCACGCAAACCAAAAAAATTGAGTTTTTTATGCTAATAAAAAGCTACAATTTATCTCAACTTAGTGCTAAAATGCTGGAGGGTAAAACCTTCGACACGCAGAGAAACTGGCAGTTGAACTGGGCTGTATTCAGCAAAGCAATTGAACTAGAAATCGAGAAAACATAAATTGAATTTCCACTTCCGGTATAATTAATGTTTCTGTATACTTAACGGCGTACTCCGCATACACAATTAAATCGTTCAGCCGCTTTTTAACGGTGACTAACGAAGTTTACGTAGAGTATTTTTTAGCTTTCAGAGCGTCTCACAGCCTGTCTTGTCGGAATCCTTGGCTACTCTACTCCATGTAGTGGTAAACTTTCAACCAGAGGTAAGCTGTAGATTGCATGCACTATTCTCAAAGCTATGCCTTTTTTTAACTGCTTGTTTGAAACTCCGCCCAGCTTTTTTTCCACATAACTAAGGGTGTAATAGTTGTACTCCTTGTTCTAATGTTCGAGGTATATCGTGTTAGTAGTGCTACCAGTTTCCAAAATTCACCATTAGCCCTTAGCGGACGAAATTTATGGATGAGCTAATTTATTATAGCGTGCACACGTAAAAATGATTCATTTGTGGAGATGACTTATGCCGCAAATGTCACAATAGCTGTTATTGTTGTTATCATCCTCAAACATTACTGTTCTCTGCAGGTAAGTACATAACAATCTTGCTCCTTTAGTTTGTAAGAGCTACTGACATTCTGTGTGCATTACACAAAATGGTTAGCAGTAGAATAGAGCTTGAACAAGCCTGTCACGAATTTATGACGACCCTATTTTATAAACGTACACGTATAGTCACAGTTTTTTTTACTCCCATACGCACAGTTCATTATTATGCCTGTCACGAATTCGTGACTGCTGTCTGCTAAGGGTTAATATAACATCGTAGTGTGTTGTTATAGTATTTATGTATTTTCACTACTTCTTTTGGGTAAAATATGTATATAGCTAAGAATATGTTTTACAAATTATTATTTTTTTGGCCACAATAAGTTTTTGAAGTGAAGTAGATGTATGTATGGTGTGATCAATGTGGGGTTCCACGGGCCGCTAGTCGGCTGTGCTGGGTCGAGGCTCAGCCGAGATTCTGTTAGGTCGCTGCCACCAGTCCTCTTGACAGCTCTGGCAACTTTTGCAGGGCGAAAAGATAGCTAGCCAGCCCAGAACCCTCCCAGTTAACCAGAGATCACTTCTTACGTTAAATAAAAAGTAGTATAAGTCACGAAAGGCAATCCAGGCATGCATGCATTCAGTATATATATTGGTTCCCGCACATGACCAGACAAACAAAATCACAAACAGGAAATGATTAAACTAGCTACTACACAAATGACCACACTCTAGACAAAACTTAACACTTGACTGCCATAACAACAAAGCAGCATACATTAACTTTGGCACAATTATATCTACTGTAATCTCCTTTGCAGGCACACTTAAAAAAACTTCTGGTATGCTAAGCCAGACCAGTTCTCAACACCGTGCAGCAGCAATTTTTGACCAAATTCACTTGGATTACTTGGTGGGGTTGAGTGCAAGAAGTCCATATTCCAGCCTGGTATTTACTTACTATGTTAATGTTTAGGCTCTTACAGCTAAACAATTCCTCTCTGGCCCCATCACTGAACTCAAACTGATCTCATCCTATAGCACATACTGTTAATCTTTCTATCTTTTGAAAGTGATTGCAGCTGCAAGGTACATAGCTAATGCTGCTTGCTTCCAGAAAGTGATATTTATAACTGAGGTCTAATTTCACCAGGGTTTGCACTATAGGAAACTGAAAAAGGCTGATTCCAGTTCCATAAAATGACTGTACTGCAGTTGTTGAGTTGGGGTTATGGTCAGAATTATCCAGAGCACCAACAGTGAATAATCTATCCATAAGACAGGCCGGGGCCACAACTCCTTCTTTTTATTGTTCAGATACTGCTGCAGCTATCATACTCTCAATTTGTAAACTTTGTCATATGAAATACAAATTCACATGTGATAAGTTGTTCAATGAGTTTCTTGCTCCAAGCATGTGGTGAACGTTTAGACCAATGTAAATGGGAAGAGGTGGCTCAAGATCAGAGGAATGCCTTGTTTCATGGTACAAGATTCAGAAGCTTTCTTACGTGCTAAAATGACTTGACCTACAGTTAGTCATGCCTGAGTTTCACATCGCCCTTGGTCTTTCAAATTAGTACCATTGAAAATTAAAGGAATATGATATATGAGGCTTGAAGGACGAGACTCCTGTAGGAAATTAGATGGAAAGGAACCATTGAACTTGAAACGGCTGATCAATAATTATTGTAGCAGCCTTGGCTAAAATGGTAGCATCTTCAGAAAACGTCCCCTTCTGTAAAGCCTCCCTAAGCATATCTTGGACAGCCTTATTGAATGTGATTGTGGTATTTCTGCCATCAAACTGTTCTTGGGCTTCTGGGAATTGTTCCAACAGTCGTTCCTTCAACTTGATTTTATTGTACTCCTTAGAGATATCAAAATCATGAAAACGACTGACCTAGAGGGAATACTGACCTAGAGGGAATACTGACCTAGAGGGAATACTGACCTGAGGGAATACTGACCTAGAGGGAATACTGACCTAGAGGGAATACTGACCTAGAGGGAATACTGACCTAGAGGGAATACTGACCTAGAGGGAATACTGACATTTGAACATTGAAGTTCCAGAACTAAAGGCTTTCCCAATGTAGTTAACCAACTCCACAAATACTCTGGAAAGGTTTATATTATTTTCCCCAGTGTGGACCTTCTCTTCTCTGATCGACTTCTGTAATGGTTTCTCAAACTCGTGAGGCACTTAAAGTGATATTTAGCTACCTTTGCTATAAGGTCTCCACCACCAGTATGAACCAGAAGCTTAGAGTCCTGTAACACTTATTATTCATCGTATGTTGCTATCGGCAGCAAAAGTAGAAACTTGTGGGGGTTACTTTCTTCAGACGTTTTTCACAAAAAAAAATGCAGTTGTTAACTTTTACTACACTTGCTGGGTGGTCTCTCTTCGTTGTAGTCATCTACACTCTTGGAGTTATGTTTCCTTGCTTTGTTCCGTTTGGAACTATTAATCTTTAAATGATGAGATTTGTGCCAAGATGCACTTGACAACAAAATCTAATGCACTTGTACTGCCACTTAAAGAAACACATGCAGGAAGGGCATCAGGTCCCTCAGCTCAGCTATGTTGCCTAAAAATCCTTCTCCACATTTTCGCAACTGCTTGTACATTGGTCATCGTCATGTGTCATTAATCCTGCCGACAAATGACACATCATTTCCAATCTAACTCCATGTAATACTCCACATAGCACAGTTGCATGAACCTAGCCCGACACCAAAGGATGGTTATGTAATGGCTTAGTTTTTACTACTTCACACTTTAATTGTGAGTGTTTTCCCTATAAGTGACAATTTTTCACACTTGTTATTACTTTGATTCACCAAACTCCAAACAGTTGTCCGATATTATTTTTGATTGGCAGCCATCTTGCTTTGCGAACGCGTTTCATGAGGGCTCCTAGGCTAAAATTCTTTAGTAGGCCCTAAGGAACAACCATACAAAATTTTATGCTTTTGTCCAATGGAAACTGGTAAACTTGCATAATGACCCTAAGCCACCTGACTATTGTGTTTCAGCCGCTTTGTGTTGAATGGAATATAATTTCCCCCCAATTCAATTAAGAGATCATATCACAGCAAGTATGCGTGATCATTGCTAAGTTGATTAGCAAGGCATGTACCCTATGAGAAGTTTGGGTTTTATGGGTTTTGGAGAAAGATAGGCTGGCGCTGGTTGTTATGATGCACTTCTCTTAGTAGTTCTACTTCCTCACAGAGCATAAATAATTTGGTGCAAATTATCTGTTCAAACATGAGAGCAAGGTCCAAGGGTGTGATTTAGTAATTCAGTTTGTATATTTCTGAACGAGCCCGAATAAAAAAGCGGCCACGCCCAAGAGATACCCCTTTACCCAGTAATGGACTGAAGGACCAGATTGCTGACACCCTATGAGGCAAGAATGGCGGCGCAACCGCTGGCAACAGCTTGCACCACTCCCAAAAGCACCTACTCCCAAATCAACAATGACTCGGGTTGGGGTAAATCAGCAGTAAAGGTGTGAATACAGAATTATTTAAATAGCTGAGGCCAATGGCGTATGCCAGTGGTTTTGACTATATATGAATATCATTAATGAATGATAGCTGAGATAAAGTTTATTGTTTGTGGAATGCCAAGACCAGCCTGGTTCAGCAGTCCTGAACAATTTCTTTAGTATATTTCCCTCCATATTTTCCTAGAGAAGATAATTTATTTATTTTATTTATTTATTTATTTTTTTTTTGTGTGTGTGTGTGTGACAGATTCTCAGAAGAATGAGTACTTTTGCAGATTGTAATACGCCCGTCCCATTGGACCTTTTTTGTAAAACGTAAGTAGAGATGATATTTTGCATATTGTATATCTACTAGTACAAAGTTTATGCTTACTTGCTTACTTCACACTGTGCAATGTTACAATTTAACACTCTGAGAGGCATTAGGACTACACGGTGTGCAGATTTGTATTGAACACCTTCTGCATGCTTATAACACTAAAAATATGTTTCAACAGTGCTAATAACAAATATTGACTACACCTCATTGAATAGGACTAAGTCCCTCGCTGACCTGCGGGGTCTGAGGGGGTGTGGCTAGCTAAGCTAGGGGCAATTAACTTGACCACTTTCAGTTTAGATATTGGATTGACTATAATTACGAACAAGAGAAAAGAGCAGATCAGAGAGAGATTAGACGTTGAGTGTGATGCGCATAAGATGCGCATTATGAACAGGATGACTTGGAGCAGAGTTCAGTGGTTTGTGATGAATCTCATTACCGTCTCCAGCAATGAGATTCGGGTAAGGGGATGACAGGTGCATTAGAAACTATGGAGAAGAGGGACAGATACAGATAAGCATAAGATTAGAAATAAATGAATTAAGACAGATACATGCAGGTAAACAAATGAAACATGGATATTGTGCATTCAGTTTCAGTTTGTAGATTACTTCCGGGCCGGCCGGGCTTGACATCTCTGGTTGGGCGTGGAGCCCAAACACTCATTCACATAACACAAAATTATTGATAAATGAATGACTGATGATCATTTTCAATACCTGAACTGACAACAAAAAGATGAAGTAAATAAGCAATTAAATACTGTTCCAAACATACAAATGCAACTAAAAGCAATTCTAAACACAATCACTGACACAACTAAAGACTTGAATTATTTTATAATCACACAAATGCAACTAAACAACTAAACACTCTTATTCAAGCACACTCACAAATGTAACTGAACTGTATTTAACGTTGTCATTCATAATCATAATTGCCCATACCCACATCCCCCGCCCTCACACACACACACACACATCCTATCCAATGTAATCTGAAATGTGATTATTTCATCTGATTTTCCATCTGCCTCCTACCAGCCCCACCAGTCCACTGAGCTGTGATTGGGTACCTGGCATTTGCTGGGGTGTAAATTCAAGGCCTATTCTCATGCAACTGCAATGGTCCAGGTAGGACTTTGGGTGCCCACACCACTTCCTAGCCCGGCTCCAGGAGCTTTTCTTGCATGGCTCACAGTGCCTGCTTAGTACTCAGGCACCCTGGCTCTGCCAGGTGCACATAACCGCTAGTGGTTGCAAGAGAATTTACATTTGCATTTGAAAGCTATGACCGCTATAACACCTAGTATGCATATGGCCTCGAGAACATGCTTGCACTCTGTCGATTTGTAGCCTCATTGGCCATGGAACACTTATCATATGGAGTGGTGAGGTCATACTTAGCGGCCATTCAGCACCTCCATATATCTAACGGGTTCCCTGATCCCTCTAGTTTACTAGTTCCTCAGGTTAGTTATGTTCTGACCAGCATGTGTCGTCTTGATGCGGCTAAGCCTAGGGCTAGAGGCTCCCCATTACACTGCAGATTTTGCAGCAAATTCACCATTATTAGTCACAGTCAGGCTTACGTACATACAGACTATTGCTATGGGCAGCCTTCTCCTTAGGATTCTTCGGTTTCCTACGAGATGGAGAGTTTACACATGCATATCATTCAATGGCTATGGACATGCCAATATCCGTCAATGATGTTTCGGTTAACTCTCATAATAACCCCTTCCACCTACAAGTTAGGTTGAGGACGTCTAAGACGGATCCATTTGGGGCCAGGTTTACCCTACACCTAGGTAGAATCGGTGATGTCCACTTGCTGCCATGCTGGGCTTCCTAGCATGCAGACCCCCGGAACCGGGGTTTTGTTTTAGATTTGAGGATGGTTCACTCTTGACGCGAGAGTGCCTTGGAAGGGAGCTCTCAACTCTGATGCTGGCAATGGAGTCAGAGCAGACTGCCGACAGAAGGCAAGGTACCGTCTCTGGTCCGATTAATAAACTCTTCGTGTTGACTGTGCAATTCCACTCCCAAAGACTCGGCAAACTACATTGTCCTGGCCTTGGAGCCCTAGTTCAGCCTGTCCTCTACTAGTAGTTGATGTACGTGTATTGGCACTTGAGTCTCTCGAATCTGTGACACAACAGTGGATGCAAGTACAGCTCCATTTCTAGATAATGCATCTGCCACTATATTGACTACTCCTGGCACATGCTCAGCAGAGAGTTGAAAACCATAAAATGCCCAATACAAGAAAAAATATCGTAGTAAATGCATAAGTGAAGTAAATTTGGCAGATCTCTTCTGTAAACTGGCTATAATGGCCATGTCAGGATGAAAACACATGTGCTTTCCTGCCCACTTAGACCTCATACAGCCACTCTACAGTGTAGTGGATTCTGAACTTTATCAATATGTCATTCATATTTCTAACTTGTAGTCGCATGAACATTCTGTCAGTCAGTCAGCCCCATGTGTCTAGTCAATTCTACTATTTTTGAATATAACTAAAGTTTTAACTGAGGGAACCCTTTTTTGTTTGCTACCCTAGCAACAACAGCAATTGGAACTAGTTCCTTCGTTGATATGTCCACTTTGTCCCAATGAGGATGCCATCTTAAGAGCCACCCAACTCCTCAGCCACTGCACCACACCCCCACGAACCAGATGCATCTGTGTAAACATGAACTGAAACCGGGATTGATTCAAGCACTCAATTACCTGAACTAATGACCTAGCAAGCATCGCCACCACAAAGTATCAGCACAAGCCTTAGCCGTCGGATGAATGAAGTGATGCGGCTATATGGCATGACGAAGCAGCCCGAACAATGCACACAGAAATGTCCTGCCAGACTGCACCACCGTTGCCTCATGACAAAGTTAGCTTAAGAAGGACTCCTAATCCGCTCCCAATGCGAGAACACATGTAGCACTAATGCTTGTTGATCGATGATGGGGGAATAAGTGCGAGAAAGTCATCCAAACAATAGGTGTCACAATATGGGCCGTCAGAAACAGGTGAATCATAACCATCTGTCAGCGGCAGCGCAGGAACATATAGTGTTGAAGTACATCCAGTCAGAGTTGAGGCTAGGAAGATTGGTTGGACCCCTCCCAAACGATGTGGGATCGCATGTGCACACCACCCCTATTGGTCTCATACCTAAGCCATATCAAGTTGGTAAGTGGAGACTAATTGTTGATCTTTCCTAATAAGGGGTGGAGGTGTGAATGCTGGCATATCAGAAGAGGCTGCATCAATTTTGTATATGCATATGGAAGACATAGTTGAATGCATTCAGACATTGGGAGCCGGTGTATTGATGGTGAAGATCAACCAGGAGTGTGCCTATGAACAGATTCCAGTGCACCTAGCGATCACCATCAGCTTGGTATCATATGGGATCGGCACTCTTACATAGACTGGGCTCTCTCATTCGGACTACGTTCAGCTCCAAAGATTGTTTCGGCAGTGGCTGATATGATGACATGGGCTCTGCACAGAGCAGGAGTCACATTTGTCCCAGTCAAAAACCATGATGCAAACTATTTTTCACGTATTGTGCAAATTCCCTATCTGGATGGGACTCGAACACCGGCATCCAATTCTGCAAGAAGACAGGAGACTTTCCACTGAGGAGTGTCCTCTGTGTCTTTTCCATGCTTGAGAGCCAAAAGATCCTCTATATAAATTTGGCAGCCTTTGTTAAGACTCAAATGTTTTGCTGTGATTTGTGGCAGCCCTGCCAACTCTCCCGTCACTGCACCTGCATGAATAGTGTTTACTAACGGCTACCTATCATGCTCGATATATTCTCAAACGTACTGCATTGCCCATAATGCTAACCAGCTTGGAATTTCTAGACCCCATATTACACATGCTACCCTTCATAGCCTTTTCCCACTTACTTTAACACTATGCTAACACATGACCATGCGAATTTTCTATGACCTCGAGCTGGCATGTACTACAGCCTCTCTACCCACTAACGACATCTCTTTACCCTATCACCATCTACCACGCTGCTGTTTAATGGACCCTTACTGGTATTGTAAGTTATCGAATGACATCCGTATCATAGCCCTTATGATTACCCTCCTCTGATCATATATAATGCTGCTAATTTTGATATTTACTTAGCATTAGTTAACCACCCCCTGGCTGTGACCACCTCTGCAATCAATGAGTAAACTTATATTACAAGGTACAATAAACAATGTTCTGAGGATATTGTCAGACATGTGAAATGATGTCTGACTGATAGTCCAAATGACGCTACCTAACGACCCTGAGTGAATGGGTGTGGCTGGTCTTGAGGTGAACCTGACAGTGGCCCTTGAGTACCCTGCTCGGACACTGAATTTCAGAATGTGGCTGGAGGCACAATCGGCACAAATGCCTGAACGAGCAGCCTGCCGGAAATATTCAGATTCTATTTGATACCCCCAGGCTCCGCCCTCATTTGTCTTGGCGTCTGAATTGTGCAAAAAAACTCAAAAGCACACTGGTCTGTTTGATGATCCAACCATAAATCGAGAGAAATACCCTGCTACAACCTGGGGCCACTTGTGCTGTCGCTAGTGGGCTAAAAAGCACTGACTTATTGCAGTCTATAGACGAAACACTTTGTTTTAAGTCAACCAACTCTTTCCCCCTTGATGCAGTGCCTCTCTCATTAGTTGAGCATATACCAACTGCTCTCTTGTCTCTTTATCTGTATAACATAATGCCAAATACATAGGTCAAGAAGCAGTATATCCAGGATGACAGCGACGTAACTTCTCGCAGGTGTGGTTTATTAACTCCAGGAATCCTCATGAGATAGTGCAGGTCATTGAATGTTTCCGATTTGCTTAGCAGAGCAATATTACAGTAGGGGTAAAAAAAAAAGTTCCCAAAGCGGAGCTGTAAATACGTTGAAAAGTCGCTCCTATGTCATTTCAAAATCGCCCGGTATACGTTCTGAAGTCGCTGATCGGCGGAGTTACAGCGGAATTACGGTGTAAAAAACGCTCACTCTCTCCCGCTCTTAACGCTTGTTACGCGCGTAAACAATAATTTGCCCCGCCCAGTTACCCGTGGTTTGACACTTATTGTAGCCGTTTCTATATTTTAGGCTAGCGAGCAGTCAGAAGGAGAAACGACGATGGCTAGCAAGTATTCCGTCGGAGAATTGGAGTAGGCTAGCGAGCAGTCAGGAGAAACAACGCCGGCTAGCGAGTATTCTACGGGAGAATCGGCATCGGCTAGCGAGCAGTCAGTGGGAGAACCGGCGACGACTAGCGAACAGTCAAGGAACGACGACGACAATCAAGTGGTGGAGAACACGAGTAAAAGAACAGAGCAGTTCAAAGCAGCAACTGTAGCGGGCACGCTGGAATAATGTCTTGCTGAGGCGCGTATATAATTATCTAGTAATTAATGCGCGCTTTAGTTGCAAGGATCTTACCGCAAAAATTGTGCGTTTACTTTACGGATTAGCAGTGGTGTCGTCGTAATACGGAGTAACTACGGCGACTTTACGCTATCTACCTCTTGCCGACTTTCTTTGATAACTCCGTTGAATAGCCGCTCCGTTTTGGGAACTTTTTTTTGACCCCTACTGTATCTCCCAATAACCTTTTCATTTTCACATGGGCTCCGGAGTTCACTTTGGCCACCTGTTTGGCAGGAAATGCACCGATCCTGGCGACAGACAGGCTCCATTTGCACTAGATTCCAGATTAAATCGAAGGAGAGCAAGAAAATTGGCCCCAGGAGACAGACACTGGACATAATGATGTCCAAGGCCCCTGACCGTTTAATGCACGAATCAGATATTGCGACGGCTGACTGGAACTAACTACCGACATTGAACCAACCAAGCCTGCCACTTAAAGCCAAAGATAACAGTTCATTTCCGCAGTTAAGAAAACCATAATCTTGTACTATATTTTTGTCAAAGAAAATTTTCATTCCAGTTCTGCTATTATTCGTATTTTTCTTACTGTTGATAATTGCGTTGCCCAGGAATTTTGCTGCAATATTTCCTAGGAGATAAAAGTGTGGCGAGGTCACGAAGGGATCGCCATGGCCAATCAGATCATTATTTCAGTTTTCCACTGCGGTGGTACTTCAAAATAACACTGCACTTTTTTGTATTAAAAAATGGCTCGGTTATGGTTTAACACCCATGTAATGCATTAGATATTTGCTAAACAATATAAAAAACGACTATAGTATGTCCACGTTGAGTTGGTGTGACCACAAATGTGGCAAAAGAGGAATGCACTTGGCGAAACCGGAAACCAATTTAGGTCACATGACAGTAGTAGCTCAAATGCGCGAAAACATTGATGCCCACAGTAAAAATGGGGCGGGTCTAAGGTGCGCATTATTACCGTAAGTTTACTAGTTGAAATAAAAAAAGAAAGAAGCTATAGCAGTTTCTTCGGCGGCTGTATTCAATATATGCCCGGTTATAACTAATCACTCGTAATCGTTTATACGAGCTTCTAGTTGTACGCTAAAACTGGCTGAAGGTTGCGGAGGGTGATCTGGAGCAACTAGTGTAGCACGAATCTTCGAGGAAAAGAACCACAGGACCGCGGCTGAATGCCTCCTCAAGCAAGTTCGATTGTTGTGTGCTTAAGCGGTATTTAAACTCTATTCTTACTTTCTTGGTGTGACAAACTTCTGAAGTACTCAACAGTTATGTGAAGAATCCAGTACATCACCTACACCTTTAGCTATGGCCACACACATTCCAGTTACTTTGTCCTTCATTAACCCTCAGCGCGCATGCGCGAGAGGGGTTACAGTAGTCATCCTGTCTGTGTGTCATTCATTCATTCATTCAACAAAGGATATCAATGACTGCTGCCTCCCTGGCTCTGAAACGAGGTAGAGGTAAAGAACTCCACGAAGTAAGTCCCTTTAATATTCCAGAATTTTCGTATTCGACCTAGTTCTCTCAAAAAAGGTGGTCGAATTCTAGACGTGCGATCGCTAGTTGTTACCGGTAACGCCCCTTTACCGCACGTTATAATCACGTGAGTTAAAATTACAGCTAGAGAGTGGCCGGCCGGCTTGTATTGCTGTTGCAACCGTGGGGCTGATCTGTTTTAACTTAGAGGTGTTCCCTTCGCTCTGTTGTTTGCTTTGTATCGTCGTAAGTAGCAACTGTCTGTGTGAAAATGCTAAAGGTTTGAAATGATTTTTAACAGACGTTCGCTTTTACTGCTGATCTCTGCAACGGAGAGGGGTTTTAATTGATTGAGGTTATCTGGTGGACATACGCTGAGGGTTCGCACCTCCTGGTGCTTTTATTCATATCGTTTTATTCATGATTTTACTATATTTTCTATCTACACTCGAACCTCTCTTAACCGTTCGTCTAAGTTACGGACACCTCTGTCTACCGGACACAAACTAAAATTATTGACTGCGTACGGATCGTCAGTGTAGTCGGAAAGCTACCAAATTAAACGAATAAAATTGGGAAAATATTTCGTGCATGGCACTTCGAGTGTATTCGATTGTAGTGTTGTGTGCGGAGAAGGAGCAGGGTAATCAACAGGCAGTTAGTACGTCTACCGCTAGTTCTTCTCAGAACTCGTTGACCGGCGGCGTCGCTGCTAGTTCTTCTCAAAACTCTTTGAAAGGCAGTGGGGCTGCTAGTTCTTCTAAGAACTCAACGACCAGCGGTGGTGGAGGCAAGGTCGCGGTAACTAAACGCAAGCGTAGCGTTTTAACTCTAGAAAGAAAGCGGGAGATAATATCAGAAGTTAAGAAAGGGAAGTCAGTGAGGCAGTGTCTGGACAGTTTGGTGTTCCAAAATGTACAGTGAATGATATTTGGACATGAACGATGAAGAAATTGTAGAAGATGTTTTGCAAGAGAGAGAAGAATCTGAGTCCGAAAATGAAGATGAAGCTTCTTCAAATGCAGTTACTCCATCGCAAGCTTGTGCTGCTTTCGATACTGCTTTGGAGTGGTTGGAGTCCAAAGGCAACACACACCCTGCACATCTTATGCTGGTAAAAAGTTGGAGAGACGATGCAGCTCACCGTAGCTTGAAATCTATGAAGCAAACTAAAATCACTTCATATTTTAAATAAATTGATTCATGTATTTACAGGTGTTTTTGTTAATTTTAAGTAATATACTAATTCAATTATCAAATAATTAATTTTAGTCACTAGCTCCAAAAAATTTCAATTACGCGGTAGGTTCTTGATTTTTCACAGACACTTGAACTCGCCGAAATCATTGGCGGGGTCCTTCCTGTTGGCATTTATTATCCTCCCCTGTGGCATTTAGAACCCTAGCTTGTGACATTTAGTACCCTAGCTCACTCCACATTCTCTATTGTTTGGAATAGCTACTTGGCATTTCTGACACATTTGTATTCAAAATTTTAGGGATAAAACAAAGAAATATTTTTTTTTATTAATACAAATATTAAAATAAAGTGATGAGTAGCTAAAACTGATTAAATAAGTTACAACAGCTAATGATGATATTCCTATTTATTTGAGATAAACAGACGACTGTCCTTAATAAAGTCAATGAACGGTCTCCCTTCAATCCTGATGTATCGTTGTATGCCAGCCACAAGATAAAGAAGTGAATTTGGAGGAAATTCCTCTCCGTTTTGTTTTCTTACTTCGAAGACGAAAAGGCACAATTTGGTGGACAATTCTTGGGTAGATATTTCTTTCAGGGGTGTAACTTCTTCTCCGTACTCGGTAGAAATGTGTGCACACCATTGTTGCCACACATTGACACAGTATTTTGTGTCAGCCATGGTCTAGAAGGTATAGCACTAATTGGCCTTCATAACCTCATCCTCGTTTTTCTTGGGAGCAATTAATGTTCTCTTTTGTCGCTTTGTTGGAGGCTCCAAGTTATAGTTGTGAACAGAATGTTCTGTGAGTTGCTCTTGATGAATAGCTGGGTCTACTTGACCAGTAACTAAGGTTTGTTCACTATCAGACGTTTTCTCGTTTAAAAGGTCCATAATTTCTGGCGATAAAAAGTCCAGGAATGAGTCAATATTGTCTTCCATTAATCAAGTTAGCCTGAGAAGTGGTGGAACGGCTGTATCACCTAGCTAGCTTTTTTTTTTTTAGTGACTAAATCAGTTAGACAGAGGCACCAAGGAAACTACTGGATTTAGGAAACCCTCAGGCCCCTAGTAGCACCCTCGCTTCGCTCGGGATGCTACAGCTCAGGGCCTTCGGGATTCCTAAATCCGGTAGTTTCCTCGGTGCCTCTGTCTAACTTATATGTATACACGGTTCATCACCGAATAAATTAAGTTATCTGAGTTACGGACATTTCTTAGTTACGGACACCCCTTGGTCCCAGACTGTCCGGATAAGAGTGGTTTGAGTGTACTTGTTAAATTTCAAATTTTTTTTAATATTAATATAATTTTATGATGACATATACGATTTTATTATTTATGATGACATGAAATTGTGGTAGCTACAAGCAGCAGTTGAATTTGGAGGGTGGTAAATAGCATCCCCATAACCATAGAGAACTGTACCTATATAGATATGAGAAGTAATGGACAGCTAAAGCATAAATAGTGGCATATAGAGTCTATGATGAATTATATATCTTATTATGTTGGTCAGCAAACAGTAAATTGTCTGATTTTCTAAATAAATAGGCCCTATTTAAACAGGTAAGAAAGTCTGAGTGGACAAACAACCGTGTTACAAACGTACCTCACACTGTAGCTTGCTCTTGTTAAGTAACCTTGAATAGCAACAAATTCCTGAGCCTAAAATGAAGCAGAATGTCAAGCAGAAGGGTAGAAACGAAGTCACCAAACTACGACTGCTTTTTGTTTACAATTGTCTCTGTGGTATTGCGCACGTGGTTGACCCGGTTTGAGCGCTTGACTAAATCCTGCCGCGTTTAGCATGGGAAACGTGTGGTTTTATTTATTCCCATAGACTTTTCTATTGAGTTTTGAAACTGCACTTTCCTGCCAGCTCTGGAGTTTTTAAAGGGAATTTTCTGGACCGCTTCAGCACGAGTTTTCGAATGGTACAAACCCCAGAAGCGTAGCTACTTCTGTTCAAAAGTTATTAACGGTTTTTTACTGCGCCAACTCAACTTGGACATACTATAGTATATTCGACTACTCGACTCAGCTTCTTTTCTGAAGGACACAGCAATAATGTCTATTCAGTGTAACACAGTCAAAACTACACTTCATGTTTTCAAATGATTTGAAATTGGTCTAGCAAATAGTGTTGCACTGATAATCGGATCGGCTATCGGTTATCTGCCATATCGCTGTTAAGTCAACCGATAATTCATGATATTTTTTCTTTCCTTTTTTTTTTTTTTTTAATTATGATTTTTTATTATTATTTTTTTTCATTCACGGAGGTTTTTGTCATTTTTTCATTCACAGTGGTTATGTTTCTTTTCCCCTGAAAAAAAAAAAGGCCACCATCAAAAGAAACTCAACTGGCCAGGAATCGAACCCAGGCCTCTCGATCCCGAGCCAGGGGTGCTACCGCCCACACCACTCCGTAACCTTGACCCCTGCGAGGCAAAAGTTTGTATGAGTAATAGCATGGGTAACCGTGCTATTCGGGATTAATAGCATGAGTAACGATTGAAATAGCATGAAGCGAAGCCGTAATAGCACAGCGTTATTCGTGCTATCACTCGCTAATAGTAGGCCAGCTTTTTAAAAAGTCTCTTGCACATTGTCCCCTACTAGAAACTACTCGAACTGTACGTTTCCAAGGTTAGCGCTCTACGCGTGCGCACTTACCCGTACTATTTCACTTAGCTACCGAGGTATTTCACTTAGTTTCCACTTAGTTACTGAGGTATTTCAATTAGTTACGCGCTATTTCACTTTTCCCGTGCGATTTCAATTGAACAGCGATTTTTCCCATTCATTTTTGAATGGGCAACTTACGCGCCGTACTATTAGTATTATAAATACTTAGGCAACTTCTTATTACTTACGTGCACTGCTGTACACTTGTCCAGTCATTATTAACACATTTTTTAAACGAGGACCATACTCATAGGGGTAAAATGGCAACTGTAAGTGGTTCTAAAAATAAGTCAGCCCTGTGGCTGTTTTTTTCCTTAGCTGAGGACACTAAATTTGCCATTTGTAATAGCTGTAATCAAAAGGTATCTCGTGGAGGTGCTTCAACTAAAAGCTTCAACACAACTAACCTAGTAAGCCATATAGTGCATTTATTCATTTATTATTATGTCCTGATTATGTCTGAAATAAGCTTTCACCAAAATTAATTAAATATCGGATCGGTTATCGGTATCGGCAGATAGGTATCGGCAGATATCTGCCGATAATATCGGTATATCGGAATATCGGCTATTTTCAATATCGGTGCAACACTACTAGCAAACATCTCACCAAGGATATTGTCTTTATGACCAAATCAATGTCGAATTTGAAAATGTGTTTGCCAAAGACACAGACGGACCTGAAACTGCCATAACAATTACAGTCATAGCCAATTTAGGTGATGCACTTGTACTTACCAGTTTGTTGCCATGCTAGTTTTTTTGCTAAGTTCTTTAATCGTTTCTTCTTGGGCCTTCAGGTCATCCCTCGTTGTACTAGGAGAACCATCTTCCACACTACACTCTGACTTGTACTTAGATTTCCCCATATTTCCTGTGCACAATTTTTTGCACTAGCTACTTTAACTTGGTTAACAAGATTCACAGGATTTCTTTACCTGGCAGAAGACTTGTTTGCTTCATCAACATCTGTAGTTGAAGCCACTTTCTTCTCAGCTGCAGCTTGAAACTATTGCCATGGTATTATTTTAAAATTCACTTATTTATTACACTCTTTATTAAAGAAGCTGGTGATTATCTGAATATATACATATACATAGAGTGAAGTAACATTCTTTTTAAGTGGGGTGATACTTTAGATAAGTTCAAATTCATATTGCTTAGCCTTAAATTTTGTGCTAACAATAGCACCAATAGAAAAGTTCTCTTCCAACTGAGTTCTGCGAATGAAATATTCGTGGATGCACTGCCCTGGAGCAGTTAATTGATAGGGCAAGACCCTAGGGAAAAAAAAGAAAGAAAGAAAGAAAGAAGTGAATACCATCCAGACTTCACTTGAAGTGATAGTAACAGACATTTCTATGGTACGTGTGTGAAGCGTGGAGCTGCTGGTCGAGAGTTCTCCATACAACCATTGGCCACCTCAGTACAAGATGGTATTAACTCATAAGTCAAGCATGTTGCCACGTAGTGACAACCTTGGAATTTGTGAACAAGGAGCTACTGTTATTTGTAGGGGTTTGTAAACTTCTGTGAACCTGTATGTCACTTGTTAAAAATGGAATAAAAGTATCGAAGGAAATAATTATAGCTCATTGTAAATTTAGCATGAGTTACGATGAGTAGAACTAGCTAATGATAATGGCTCCAAAGTATCTCCTAAAACATGGAAAAGGTGTCATCATTTGCACTTGTTTATGTGTTACCACATTATGTAGAGTTTACACTTAGTAACACTTTTGAAGTGTAAATCAAGAGTGTAAAATCTTGCATTGTTTTAGCAACACTGAGGTCATTTTACTACTTGTGGATATACTATCACAACTGTAACACAATATTGTCTGCGAATGGCTTTAAATTTGAACGCTATTATTTGAAATGTCAATATAATTTCTTGCTCTATATATATTTTTTATATTGTTGCTGTTTGTCCTTATAGCTGTAATTCTGGTACTCAACTCTTCCATGTAGTGGTTTTCATTTTTGTGTCTAAGTTTCTTACTACTCTACAAAGAATCGCTCAAGAAAGATATTCTTGTACTTGCCATGAACTCTCAAGCAAGTTCTTATATACAATTTTCACTTTCTTCTATGGGAAGATCTCTGAGTAAGTGTTGTTATGTTTTGTTGTGGAACTAATTGTATAGAAAGTGTACGTTTGATTTTATCAAATATGCTAGTGTTATATATTCATGAGTAAACTAGCAAAGTTGTTAATATATGTAAGCAGTTATGTGTATAGTTGGTGTGCTTCTATGGCTAATTCATAGTAAGTGAGGTATTTCTCTACATAGATGGTTACTATGGCCTAATGTCAGATATATATGAAATCTGCTTATATGGCTTGTGGTATGGAGGAGCAGACTTATGCTATTATATATAGTACTTATTACATGAGTCAGAGTGTGATATGGCAAAATATTTCATGAGCAGGCTAATTTATTTTCATGAGCCAGAGGTGAGTGAAAATAAATGGACAAGTTTGGCTGGTTGCTATACATGTAACTACTAGGGTAATGAGCTTGGCAGTACAGCGTGAAATAACACCCTGTGAAGTATGAGTTATTTCACGGGTCATGTACCTAAAGATATCATTGTGAAGATATCTAGGGTAGAATATGGCAAAATATTTCAAAAGCAGGCTAATGTAATTTTAAGAGCCTGTGGCCAGTGAAATGTCTTGCCATGTTACTCTGACGGAGTGTCACAAGTGGTTTACTCTGCTACATATTGTAGGGAATAATAATCCTTTTACTCCTCCTCAACTTGTTAGTTCTGCAGCCTCCTGTTGAGCTGCTCATAGTTCCGATTGTTACGTCTTCATGAACTCCTGCTTTCTTTGCCTCTGATCTTCCTGAGGTTTAAAAATGAGCGTCATTTGATGTTCAAATTGTTTGGTGAGCTTTTCTTGTCTCCTTTCTTCATCCTCCCATCTTTGCTGATTCCTCTTTTTCGTCATCTCTTCTTCCTTGTCTCAACATCTTTGTTCTTGTACCATGATACAGTGAAATATCATAATCATGTCACTATGTAGCTTTAAACTAGCCATTTCCAGGGGAGGATCTGTTGTTAGCTAGGATGGTTGTTGTTAGAATAATGAGCTTGCCAACACAGTATGTGATATCATCTGTGTGGTATTAGATATTGTGAAATATTTCACAGGTCAGAACTGAAAAATACTCTTGTGAAGATATCTAGCATGGAATAAATTAAGCTAATCTCTTCACAATGTTATCTTTAACCACTTCAGCACGAACTTTCCAATGGTGCAAACCCCAGATGTGTAGCTGCTTCTGTTCTAAAGTTATTCAAGTTTTCTTGTGGCCAACTCACCTTGGACATACTATAGCTAGGGTGATATGTTAAAACCCCTTAGTCTTTTTGCGTGACAAATTCAGGCAGTAATTTTAGATTATGCAAAGTATACTGTAATTAAGATGTTGCTACTGAGGTCAATGTGTACCTGTGTATTTACTTGGATTTATTTCTTTCTAATAAAAAAAATACACTATTTTTTTTAAATCTTTAAGCCAAGTTTTGTAGGGGCTGCTAAATAAGAAGTTGATGCATCTGAACTAGCATATAGATAGCTGATTTAGCACCTGCTAGTTTTCACATACAATGTGTTATTATACTATATTTGTAATTTAATTTTAAAGATCACTTGTCAAAGGTGTAAGGCATCTAATGTATAGTGTAAGAATGGGGAAATATTGGGGAGGCCAGGCCAACCCCCCCCTCTCTCTCTCTCTCTCTCTCTCTCGAATTAATGAAGGGGCCATTAGCCCTCCCTGGTGTCCCTATACTTCCTACTTCACTGACAGTATATACATGATTTAACTAAAATCGGTTTTGAGTGGGGTGTAAGGTTGGAGAGTCATCTAGAGCTCGGTGATTAAGGAAATAGGAAATAATACACGGCATACAGCCGAAGGGAAGGAGTTTTGTTTTGCTGTCATGATTATTGCCATGATCATCATTGTAACTCCTACAGCCATGCTTATATATTGAAGCTTATAAATACCTTAATGTTTATCTTTTGTGACCATGCTTGATAAAAATTGAAGTAACCTTATGGCCTATCATTGCGCTAATAGCCTGTAAAAGTGTGAGAACTAATGACCTGTGAAATATGGTAGTGTTTACCCACTAAATTGTAACTGTAATCTGTTCATGTTTATCAGTAGCTAAACTGAATGAGATAGAGTGATAATCATAGCTGAACCACTTAGCATTCAAACATCAAAATATAGACATTTATACATTTATAGATTGATGAAGACTGTTATAAATCAACGTGGATATTTAATTAAAAAAAAAAAGGCATCTTGTGGGAGCAGTATCATTGGTATTGTTGCGACCCTTCCTCCCTCCCTTTGGCACAAGTGTCTATAGGTGGTAAAAATTATTTAATCTGGGGAAAGATTTCCCTTAAACAAAAGTAGCGAGCGGTGCAATAAAGCATCCAGAGCAGAGTTACTGAGTTGCTCTGTTGGATTTATTTAAAAAAATTACTAATAGCTTTCCGCTCACTGACTAGTGGCTAGTATTAAATGATACTGGTTTTTCGATTTACCATCATTTAGTGGCGGCTCAATTATTAAACCATGTTTATAGTCAGTAATCCCTACCAACCAAATTGTTAGTACTTGAAGATCCACTGTCCAGTAATTATGCCACAAGGAGAATACAATGCAAGTCTTATGAGTGAACAAGTGTGTGTAAAGTGTTGTGTGTTGCTAAAGAAAATTTAAATGCATAACTAAAAAATATAATTAGCTACTCTTTGCGTTGTAATGAAAATTTAAACTTCTGCTTGCTTGAGCTAGGCCAGGTTTGCTCATCATTTGTGCTGAAGCACATCACTAGTTACGTATCTACATATTAATTATGACCAAAACGTTTGGAATGAATTATATTTCGAACTTAATGCAGTGTCACAGCTACAAACTGGAGTTAACTTGTCGTACTGTGCACAATTCTGTTTTTTGTCAGTGAATTTGATGCTCTTTATCAGTATTGCAGGTTAGTCTCGCCTACCATCATGTCTATTTTTTGCAACATTCATGGCAATTCATGCTGCATCACTGTCTGAGCTAAACAGTACTTATAGATAGGCATATTTTCCCACCAGTATAACGTCATAACTACTGGCTATTTGTAAACATTTCATGTGTGGGGAGGTTCACTCTGGCCTTCTACCGCTAGGTGATCCTTGTTAGGTACGCTGCCACCAGACGACTGTGCAAAAATTGAATATTTGTATGAGTAATAGCACGGGTAGCCGTGCTATTCGGGATTAATAGCATGAGTAGCACGATTGAAATAGCACTCGGCTTCGCCTCATTCTATTTCAATTGCTGTACAAGTACTATTGATCCCTAATAGCACAGGTTACCCGTGCTATCACTCGCTAATAGTAGGCCAGCTTGTTATAAAGTCATTTGCAATTGTAGCTACACTGTATTGTTCACTCACTATCTCCTTATTTTAGGATTCTGCTGGAACTTCGTTTTCAATGTACGGCTCCTCCTTATCTGTTTGAAAAACATTCCATCTAATACGGGTAGCGCTTCTGTGGTAAAAAATGGCATTGTCTCCTACTAGAAACTACTCGAACTGTACATTTCCAAGGTTAATGCTGCACGCGTGCGCACTTACCCGTACTATTTCACTTAGCTACTGTGGTATTTCACTTAGTTTCCACTTAGTTACCATGCTATTTCAATTAGTTACGTGCTATTTTACTTTCCCCGTGCGATTTCAATTGAACATCGATTTTTCCCATACATTTTTTAATGGGCAATTTATGCGCAACAGTATTAGGGAAGATATAGCTAGCTTACAGAACTGTGCCAATATTTTAGATATATGTAATTTTATGCAAACCTAGAAATGCATCCATAACAATATATAATTTTGTAGAGTAGAAAATTATCATGAATAATAATTTGTCAGTTAGGCACTAATACATTTAATTCTTGCAATGCAAGAAATATAAAGTAAATGTAGAATTATTTTAGATACACGTATTAATATTAAAAATTGTTGCAAGACTTAGTACAGTAAATTTGATTTAAATTAACATTTATTTACCGTCTAATGGTGTTATTGTGTTCATATAATGTGTTAGTCAAACAATTGGTTGTGTTTAGAATGCTATTGTCCACAATTTCCCCCATACTGACAGTGGGCTGTACATGAGAATTCAGCTTCTCAGCACCTATACCACTTTGAATTTTCTTTGTGGGTGCAGTTAAAACTTACAAACTTACTGGAATTCATTTTCTGTTTAAAGGGTAACTGCGGTGAAAAAAAATAAATTCTGCAAACATCATAAATAGCTTCACTATGGGAACTAGCTGAGGCTACTACTGGCTCATACATAAATGGAAGCACTTCAGGATCAGAACTACTTCCAGCTTCAGATGTAAAGGAGGAGGAATCATATTCTAAGCTAACCTCAGAACTGCTGGGATCACTCTCTGCACTGCTATGGCTGCTAGAAGCACTCTCAGTATCCATAGTCCAGCCAATGTGGGTAGACAGGAAACCTTTTCCTCGTCATCGCGAGGCCACGCCCACAACAGGAAGTGAAAATTAATGAACCAAATAGCTGAAAATAAAGGTGCTATTTAGAAGCATCCACTTAGTTTTGGGTCAAATGGTTTTGGGCCATGTTTTAGCATGATATAAGAGTATTATTTATGACGTTTGCAGAATTTATTTTTTTTCACCGCAGTTACCCTTTAAAGTAGTGGCGGTAGTAAGTTAATTAGCTATTGAACATAGTTATACACCCTACCCAACAGTGTTGTTCCTTACTTGACAATCCATTGTCCAATTGTTTATTCATGAAGGTAAGTCTTGTGTTGGTATGTCTATTGAACAAGTATGTGTGAAAGTGTTGTGCGTTAACTACTGCTTAGCTAAAGAATAGCATAAAGTAAACGTTTAACTAACAAAAACATTTATTAGCTGCATTTACATAGATTTTTCAGCTATTGTGACAGTAAGCTTGTCTTAATGTAGGGTTAGGTTCAAACCTGTGAGGTAATTCCTTAGAAATGCCAGTTGTATTGGTTTTGTTTTGTTTTTAAGTCAAGTAGTTGTGGCGAGTGGTTACTATGGCATTGACGCTCCTGTACTGTATATTCATAATTAAAAAACTCGACGAATTTTTAGTAGCTGGAGCGTTTACAAGTTAACATTAATCAAAATACTGTAATTTTACGTAATCAAACAACTCGCTTGCCGTTTGTGCTCAAGAACACCACTATAGTATAGTGTTATAACTGAATAGTTCTTGTTATAATATATTGTGGTGAACAGTGTTGAGAGAAATTTATAATTTATATGAGTATTTTTCTGTATAGCTAAGTGTGTTTTGAACTACCCATAAATTGGTTGCTCATTTTTGGATACCTTTAGTAGCGAACTCCAGTTGAGTAGTTGCACGTTTTCTGTCACAAATTCACACCCTGATTTGCATGTACAAAAGTAATTACACCAAATTACAGAATCTTTTCCCGTGTACTGTACAGAAATGGGAGAACAATGTTGGTTCAAACTTAGCCAAGTGCTTGGGGCCACAAGGGTGAACCCTATAACAATGACATATTGTAGTATACAGAATTGTACGGAGATAATAGATGATAGTTTACGTAGTATGGTGAGTAAATAGAAAAGTAAAATAAAATTCAACAAAGACTCATCGTTATGGAATGCACGCCAGGATAAGAAAATGATGTACAAAAAAATTGGCTATTAAACTCTAGCAGCTGTGCCCTACTGCAGTGAAGTCCAAAATGGTGACGGGGCTATTTTTTGAGATGTGATGGACCTCTAGTCTTTTTTCTTGGTAGATGCTTTCTTCTAACTGTACTTGCTGGCCTGCAGAAATATAATAGCTCGGGGAAAGGCAAGAATATATTTAACATTCCCTAGCAATCAATAGTCTATTCCAGAGGTTTTTGCACCTAAAGAGTGTGATGGCACCCTTAAATTACAAACTATATAATTATTGTATTATGTCATTTTCTATTTTCAGACCTTTACTGTCTAATTTTACTTTCTGGATTTCACTTTATTATGACCAGCTAATCTATGCACTGGGTTTAAACAAGATATTTATCTCACGTAAACTTAACAAGTGTAGCAAAATAACCTCCTATCAGAAGCAAATGAATAGTTTTATACGTAGAAAAACTTCCTGGGAAATAAGACGAAGTATTGTTTTAGCTCCAGAGATGACTTCAACCCAGGATTGTGGTGTTCTTCTATTAGGAGTAGTGTTAGTGTGGATGGTTTATAAAAGAAAATGTTCTATAAAAGGGCCTAATTCAAAATTTCAGAGGAGATACAGTCATGACGGCATGGTCACATTAGCAAGGTATGTAGTTTATTGGCTATTATTATTTTAGTAATGAATGTTATTATTCAGGGCTAGAGACTCAATTAATATTCGGAAAGTATTTGTAAAACTTTACTCTAAACACAACATACTAACCCTCTTCAATACTTTTCTGAAGAAGACATTTATAAACAATATGGGGATAATCCGAAAGTTCGTGCTTTTGAAACTACTGCTGTTGGCTGGTGATGTGGAGTTGAACCCTGGACCGCTTTATGATCCAGGTATGTTTTGTTACAAAAACAACAATCGGTAGCTAATAGCATAATATTGAATTGCAAGAATCGCAATAGGTTTTTAAATATATTTTACAGCAAAATGTGTAGCACATGATTTATACTTTGAGTAACATATGATGTGTGTTTTTTAAAGCAAATTCTGACTACTAATATATGGGTCAGTATTTTCATCAGTAGTTGAATATAAACATGACAGTAAATAACTTTTAAATGAAAACTGCTATACACTCAAGGTTAGCATCATTAGAAAGCTCGTGCTATAACAGTTAAAAATATCTTCTCAAAAACAGTGCTATTCCTAAACTCAATACTAACGCTTATGGGAATAGAAAAAAAGAAGAAGCACAGCTTCCTACCCAAAGCGTGCCTGAATTTAGTCACGCTGTTCAGGACAACCACAAGAGTAGTCCTGAACTAGCGACTCATTCGTGCAATTACTAGTTACCTTACTGAACAATATTGTATGTAATGATATTCATGTTCCTTCTCATAACCACTCTATCTTATGCCATGTCATCTCTATATATAGCAAAAGTTCATCATAAGTTAAACTTAGCTGAGCAGATCGAGTTACCTGCTTGCGGCTTGTTTGATGAGCGCGAGATCTACCATACCGGCAAAGCCACTGGTGGCTCGCCTCATACTAGTCGCAGGACATAAACTTGCTTACTTAGGAATAGTTTCTGGTGGCTCAGATCCTTCAACCCCTATACCAACCTCCAGTTCAGGAAGTTACGACCCCTGATCAACACGCAATACGGCTCAATCGATCACTTAGGATTTCTAAAGAATAAGTGGCTTCTTCTCTGGTGGCTAACCAACCACCGTTAGACTTATTGTAGATCAAGCAAGTTTATATTGTGATTGTTAAGAGAGTAGGAGAAGAAAATGAAATAATAGAAAAATCAAGTATTGAGAAAAAAATATGGAAAGTGATGAAGAGAAGTGGAAGAAAGAAAGAATGAAAGGACGAAAAAAACAAAAACAAAAAACAAAGACGAAATGGTGGGGAAATAGGTTAATAGGACCCTCCAAAATATGTGCCACTTCTTGTTCATGATTGTTTATAGTGGTACCTGTTCTTGACTGTGGTGGAGCAGAGGGTCACTGAAACAAGGCCTCCATGAAGAAAGAAATATTTTCTTGTTGATAAAAAGAATTAGTCGGAAAAAAAAAAGAGTTTTGAAGCTGACTGCACTAGATTGAACTAGATTGAAATTGAAATTTATTTTTTTCTTCTTGGCTAGATACCAGCTGCAAAAAATGTGCACATGCAATTGTAGTTAAATAGAGCCAGATTTATTATTGTAGTGAGCAATTGTATCAGCCATGGCTGCTATGGTCCTTATGTCCTACTACAATTATAGAGAACATCCAATCAGCTATTGCTATAACAAAGAACCCACAGTTTCATGCAAGAGCAAACCATATTAATCTCAAGCATTATTTCATATGAGATCGTGTTAGCGAAGGAGAAGTGAAACTTACCTGCTGCGCTACAGAGGAAATGGTGGCAGATATTCTGATGAAGGGTCTTCCATCACCCTCATGGATTTATTTCAAGTAGAGCTAGAACAAATATCAAAAACTACTGTTGTTAACAAAATACAGTATAAAATTAGAAGAATCCCATCAGAGTTAGGTCTAACAGCTTTAAATAATTAATATTGGTCTTTCAGTGAAGCAAAACTTCCAACTATGAATATCATTAATTTCAAAGGGGGGGAGGGGGGGGGGTTAGTGGTAACCCCTAAAACCCCCCCTGGCTACAGGCCTGAGAAGAATGCATTGGCTGACTCAGAATATATACAAAACTGCTGGTGTCTGAATCTTAACGAAAATAGAATGGTAACTATACTAATTGGAATATTAATACAAGTAATGAATGTCAGTTAAAAGATTGGATTGGTGAAAAGGTGAAAATGGATGTTTACAAGTCAGGAAATGCTAAGTTGATTACATAAAACCAAAAAAGTGAAAATTGCTTTGTATAAATAAGACCAGCAAAGTACATAAACTAACGTACAGATATACGAGAAGACAAACAATTAAACTTATATGTGCAAGAGCTAGTGAAATGCAGTGTGCCTCACTAATACTATGCACATATGGTTGGGGCAGGGCAGAGTCAACTTACAATAAAAAATCTTCGTACACACAAGTAATGGATCCAGAATCTACTCTCTTGTTTTGCTCAGGAATGGACAAATTTGGCCAAGGCTTAGGGCCACAAGTGGTCGATCTTATAACGATGAGACAGAATTTTACTGAAATAATTGACAATAGTTCACATGGTAAGGTGAGTATATAGAAAACTAAAATAGAATGCAACAAAAACTCGTCATTATGGCATACACGTAAGGGTAAGAAAATGATATACAAAACAATTGGCTTCAAAACTTCAGCGGTAGATGTGCAGTATTGCGGTGAAGTCCAAATGGTGATGTGGCTATTTCTTGAGATGCGACAGACTTCCAGTCTTTATTCTTGGTAGTGTTTTCTCCTTGTACTTGCAGGCCTACAGATATATAATAACTTGGGGAAGAGCAGAAGTAAGTTTAACATGCCCTAGCAATCATGGCCTATACTGCACAAAGATTGTGATGGCACCCGGTTAAAATATCGATATTCTTTTAACTGAGACGTATCCACTGGGAATCAATTTTTACATAAGTAGCCTATGTTCAATTACTGTGGTTAATATAATAATTATCTTTGTTTACATTTCTTCCTTTCTTTCTTTTTTGCTTCCCCCCCCCCCCTTCCCTTTTCTTCCCCCCCCCCCCCCCCCCCCCCCTCGTCACATGATATCGCATTCAGACTCTATGCTGTTGTTTTTTCTTTGCATACTCTAGATCTACTGGCCAACTTGGTAAAAGATCTAGATCCAATTAAGTCCAAGTATTTGGAGTTTGGTGTTCAACTTGGAATTCCTATGGGAATGATTGACAGTTTAAAAAAAGACAACAACAATGATTCTGGAATAATATTTCATTACATAATTCACTACTTGTTGACAAATACTCCCAAAAGTTTGTGGTTTGAAAAAGTATGTTCAGCACTAGAAGTAATGAACTTCATAGGTTTAGCAAGAACTGTCAAATCAACTTATATGGAGATCTCACGAGCAGGTATATTAGCTAATTTCTAATTTTAGCTTATCATACAGCTGTGTGAGAGACTACAACTAGTTAGAATACTAGCATGGCAATAGTGCAACTGAATGAGTGAGTTTTTGAAATCACTGAATGTTTTAAATACACATAATAAATAATCTAGTAGGAAGAGATGAAAAACTTGCAGAAGGTAAACATCCCAAATAAATTACCACAACAACTAACAACACCAGTTGTGAACCTCCAGGATTTTAATTGTTTAGAGTTTGTTGCATTTTCTGTAATCGTGAAAGAATAATGTCCCTAATACTTGCTTTGCATTTAGAGTTTAACACCTAGGAACCATCAATATAATGTATAATTTACTAAAGTATAGCAACCACACATGAGTATCTCAGCATGATGTTGAAATATTAGGTCAAGATTATATCATATATACTGTAAAAGAATTTACTCCCCTTCTAATTTATAATGATATGTTATATTTCTAGCCCCTGATAATGCAAGAAATTCACACAGTGCAGCATCATTAGACACTCCCTCAAGTTCTAATGACAGTGATCAAAGTTCTGTACCAATAATTCGTCATAGTGATGGTCAGTTTTGTAGCTGTTATTGTTGAAGAAGGGATAACTTGAAGCATTTTAGTGAACCAGAATGGCTAAATAAAATTTTGTTGGCGTACTGTAGAATGTGAATCTATGAAATTATAGTAGATTTATTGTTTACATCAATCAGTATCTAATTATGTGGTTTGAGAGCTGTTGAGAATTAAGACCAGCAAGTGCGGTGGTTATTAGGGATTCAATTATAATAGGTTTTGGGAGCTCTTCAACCTGGTGACTAGCCATAATATAGTTAAGCTTAATCAAGTTGATGTAACTTGATGCACTCTATGCTTTTGATTATTGCTTTGACTGATGACGAAGTTGATAAGTATCTGAGAGGTAAGCATGAGTATACAATGCATGGAGCCATTTTTAAGAACATACTAGCATTTACAAGTCGATGGAAAAGTAGAAGTTGCATGAACTTCTATGAATTAGCACAATTTACTAGCTAGCATTGGATATAAAATGATCAGCAACCTGGTGCTTGGAAATCATTCTTCAAAATGGCAGAACATGTGAGCAATGTAGTTTAAAAAGTAAGACTCATTGTGCCACATCATCATTGCAGAAAAAAAATGAAGCACCAGAGGTGCGAACCCTCAGCGCTATTAAGCATTACCTAGCTATTACAATATAATCTCCTTACAAAAGAAAAAGCAGTCGTTAGCTATTTTAATGAGGCATCAAAATAGCTCGATCAATGAAAATGGTACATTGGAAACGCTGTCTTCATAAGAGAAGAAGCTAAACTAGCCAGAAACACTCACCGATACGCATTTTCAACGCGAAACTTCACTTCTTTTAACTCCGTCTTCCCTGAGCATAAATCAAACTAAGCCGCTGGCTGCAAAAAATTATTTGCTCACGTGATTATGACGTGACGCAGAGGGCGTTGCCCATCAAAGCTGGTACCTACCGCGGAGCTGAAAGCTTCATGTTTTCTCAACGATTAGCCCGAAATAAAGAAAAAGTAGCACAATAAAAGGTCTTAAGTCTTCGTCCCTAGCAAGTTCATACCTAAATCAACTTAATTGTCAGTATTCTCCAAAATCAGAGCATGACAGACAGACAAACAGACAAACAGACAGGACGACTACTATAACCCTCTCGCGCATGCGCGCTGAGGGTTAATTAGCTTATTCCTGTCAATTTAAGAAAATATTTTGTTTTGTAGGAAATGAAGCAGCAAAGATGTAAACTCTCAGTGCTGCTATACATTTAGCTATTAAATCATTTCTATCACCAACTAGGTATCAACATAGCTGTGCAGTGGAAATGGTAGATGTAAATGCTGTCTTCATAAGAAAAGCTTAACTCACTGCTAGTTTCAACATGAAACTCCTTCCAGCAGCACTCGGTTAACTTCTCAGTATAGGTGAAACTATAGCATACTGCAAGACTAAGTTGAAGTGATGCTGTGATGAAAGGTGGAATTATCCACAATAGCTGTAGTAAACTTCATATTTAAATGGAAGACATTTCTGCAGTAACTACCTTGGAGATACTGCTTTGTAAGATTTAATATTGCTGAGCTAACTTCTTTTAGAAAGTATAGTGTTAAAGTGGATCCACGCTAATGAGTAGACAACAACTATTTTTCTGAGGCGTTAAAAGGGTTTAAATTGATTAGTACTTAATGAGCAGCCTTAAAGCATTGGTCAGGCCATGGGCTTGACTGGCCTGACCGCTTGCACTACCCCTGCAACTACTATAATCCTCTCACGCATGTTTGCTGAGGGTTAATGAGTTGATTTAGAAGTAGAATCTACAGATTTTACACACACACCATTTCAGCCATTAATGATGTGTACTTTTATTGTTGTCACACTAAAGCTGATTTTAAGAAGGGGCATGACACCAATTCTAGAAAAATACTTGTGGGGCCGGGCAGGGGATTAATCACTGACGCGACCGCACGTTCTCAAGGATGGGCTATTATGCTCTCCGAACCTGAGTAAATAGATTTTTTAACGCTGCCACCAGAGCTGTGGCAAGTGCTGCGCCAGAGTAAGTTATATAAGTTTTAAGTTATATAAGATACAACAAAAACAACACGCAGACACCAGATGAGGATTAAGTCAAAATTGGTCCATGCCACGAACTGAGACACGTGAGTGACTTACAAAAGTTATATAGAAACACACATGTCCAAATATGGAAAAATACATAAAGTTCACACCACACAAACGTCCAATGAAGTTGAGGATGATTCAACATGCACAGGTATTTAATCATCCACTTACACAACCACAAATGAATTATAACGCACACACAAAGTGATGTACACAACTTACACTAAAAATGAATTACATGCATGACACACAAACACACACTGTCTCTTTCTCTCTCCTTCTCATCTTCTCTTTCATTCTCCCACAATACTATATTTTAAAAATGCTGAATTGGGATATGTTTTCAAATAAGTTATTCATTTCCCTGCAACAATTATTATAACATGGTGGTGAAATTTTTTTACTAATGTGAAATCACCTGAAAGAAAGAAATGAAGGTTAGATATTCAAATTGAATAAGGAATGACTCAAGGGGAATAGTACAACCTAATGATTATACCCTGGAGAGCTTAGGTGGTGATACTTTAGTACTGTAGGTCTCTGCCAAGGGCTTTGAGGTTTGTCCTAATTCACAAAGTTACATCGTAATAAGTGCTGAATTTTTTTTAAATTTTTCGTAATGCATGGCGTAAGAGGTGAGGGGGGTAATTAACTTAAATTGTTCTTAGAGGAAAGTGACTGAAATCATTTTCACGGAAGAGTATGTGCTGAATTGGAGCAAGCCAGACAGTTAAGCAATAATATTTGCAAAAATTTATAGCCTGTGCAAAGTTTGTAGTGGATTTGATTTAACTGAACTTATGTAAGTTAAAGCTGCTTACTCTTGTATATGAAAGTTGGACCCTTCATAAATGGTAGTGGAATTTCAAACCTCACATATCACCTGTTTAAAAAGAATGACCTTACAACCACAGGAAAATACTGAGTATTTTAGCTGAGCCTGGAAAATGTGCAGAGGCTATTTAGTTGAGCAAAGTGTATGCCAAACTTTAAGCAAGATGACGAGTTGAACGAATGATTGTATGATGAAATGCAAAAAGCATATTAAGATGAAATGTTGCTGATGAGCTGTGATTGGTATTTAATAAGAGAAATAAATGTAACTATTGGCCTTTCTAAATTATTTTGCACCCTTTCTGGTGTGTTACTGTAGATTCACCAGGCATTAAATAGGCATGTATGTATGTAAGAAATCCAAAATTTTAGACTAATGGTTACTGCCCCTTCATTCAGTGTTCATAATTGGTGAATTTATAGCTATACACAGGTGCAAGAACAGTTCACCTAAGTCTAACATTCACAATTTCTTTGTCTGCCTGTTTGTCTGTCTGTCTGTCATACTCTGATTTTGGATATTACTGATAATTAACCGTTGGTTTAGGTATGAACTTACTCGGAACGAAGATTTAGAACCTTTCATTGTGCTACTTTTTTGAATTTCGGGCAAATTGATGAGAAAACGCAAAGCTTTCAGCTCTGCATAGGTACCAGCTTTTGTGGGTAACACCCCTAGCATCATATCTAATTACGTGAGCAAATAGTTTCTTGTGACCCACGGTGTAGTTTGCTTTTTGCTCAGGGAAGTTAACAATTGAAAGAAGTGAAGTTTCGCGTTAAAATTGTATACTGGTGTGTGTTTCTGTATAGCTTTTTCTCTTATGAAGACAGTGTTTCCATGTATCATTTTCATTGCTCGAACTATATTGAAGCCTGATTAAAATAGCTAATAGAGTGCTTGTTCTTTTGGTCTGGATTATATTGTAAAATCTATGTCGTGATTAGTAGCGCTGAGGGTTCGCACCTTTGGTGCTTTATTTTATCTGTGAGCATGGTTTAACAAGATTTTTTTACTACAATTCCATTATAATAATAGGATATTTTGAATTTTAAATGTATTTTTATGATATTGTCAATAGGAAAATACACTTTATTTTATCGAGCTCTTGATGATGATGATGTTTGTTTACCTAAGCTACAAAGTGACACAATGGAGATAATTGAAGAATTTACTAAAATTCGTGATGGCTTTTATGAATATAGTAAGTATAAACCAGGTGCTATTAATGAGCTACGCTGGATTCTAAAAGATTGGATATACTGTGGAACAATAGAGGAAAATGATCGCTTTCAAAATATCACCAAAGATTCACTGGAAGATGTAGATGATTTTGTCAAGTTATGGAGCATATTCTCCAGCTACTGTTCTTTCTTTAATTTTGGGCTTCTTGAACGTGCTATATCAGTTATTTCATATCAAGAGGGTAAAAGTAAGATAACTGAATACAAGGTGAAGTTTGCTGATTACATTAAGAAAAGGGTGGTGACTCAGTGTCCTTCAAATCTCGGAATGAAAGGGACAGATCACATCGAATTGTTTTTTAAACTAGACAAACCATATGCTAAGTGTAGGATGGCACATCTCATGAAACTTGCTAAAGACATATGTGTGATACTAAATGCTGAAAAAGAAAAGTTACAACTAGAAGGAGTTCAAAATGGTTGTATTTGTGTTACTTTTCACTTGCATAAGTCAGCAGTCCCCAATGGTTTTTTTTTAACAAGACAGCAAATTCAGCATCTTAGTCGTCTTCGATATGAAGGTGCTAAAATACTAAAGTTGATTTACAAACAGGAACATTATCTTATTAATGCTCCAAGTGTTGGTAAGTTAGATGATGAATATTGGGACTATGAATTATTGCACTATAATTTAGTCAAAGATAATTGCTGATCACATTTGATGATCCATTTGTAATTTAACTACAAAGTAATAAGAATGTTTAATCTATATGCGATTGTAGGCTGAATATAGTGGAAAATATGTAGTAATCTGCTGACAATGACAAAATCAGATTAGTATTTTTATTCATCACTGGTTAACTATTAGCAATTATAACTGCATACATCATAATAGTATGACTTCAGAGTTAACCTTCAGGAAATATGGGTGTCCATAACTCTAATTTTTTCCATAACTCCCATTTCACGACGTCAATTTAGATCACTTTCTAGATTTACACCTTAAAATCTACAGAATTATTTCAGGTTCTAGCAAGTAGCCCAACACATTGTGGGTTTGACATACTATCTGTTGCAAATGAGGAATGCATAAGCATTAGGTATTTTTATCTATGGTATTCATTTAATTAAAGAAAAGGAGCCATACAACAATGCTATCACACAATGCATAGTATCAATGCCTAGCATTCATCACCCCTGCTTTTTTTAACGACTTTTCACAGTGCCTCGGAAACTCTCTCTTTTTTTTTTTTAATGATGACCCATACCACAATTAAGGTATGGTTTGTTCGATCAACTGGTATCTCCAAACTTTGTATGCGTAACTCTGAGGTCCTACTGTAAATACACTAATTTAAAAGATTAAAACTTTAAACTCAAACCATATTTTTATATTCACCAGTATAATAATATGTTTGTATACAGTGGTAAAATTACAACTTATTTACATGATTGTTATGAATCTATCTTAATTTATTTTAGATCAGTCCTACAGTCATGATGAACCTTCATCTAGAGCATTGACTAATTTCTCAGCAAGTTCTGAACATCTCTACATTTATGGAGGTCAAGTTGACAATTTTAATAATAAAATGCAATTGAGTAAGGTAGTTCAAGCCTATGAGTTCTGCACAGAATCCTGGAGAGAAATTCCAACAACTGGTACTCCACCTCATGGAATGTATGATTGTGCTACAACTCATTCAGATCATATTCTCTATTTGTATGGTGGTTCTGATGGTGCATCGTTATATGCTTCATTATATCAGCTAGATACCAGATCTATGACATGGACTCAACTCTCACCACAACATGATAGTGGACCCATGAGAAAACGTGGGTGTCGAATAATATCTTATTACAACTTATTAATAGTTATTGGAGGCTATGGAATACCATCTGGTCTGCAGTCTGGATCACAATTCATTAAACATAATCATTGTCAAGATGGTGGTGGCTATACTAATGAAGTTCATATGTTTAACATTCCATTAGGTGAGAGATGAAATATATCAGTCATATAGCTGTCTATACATTCAAATGAGTGGTCTATAGAATTAGCTGGAAAAAACTCAGAATTGTTATTTGCTATATAGGCTGCTATTAGCTATCTAACTATATTCGCTATCTAGGTTGCTTAACTACTAGCATATTTATGTGTAATGCGCTTGCACTATACAACTTGCGATAACAGCATGTGATAACACCTTGTGATGAGATATCTCACGGGTCATGAAAATGACAAAAAATGACATTGTGAGGATATTTTGCATAGAATATATATATGAACATTATAAATAACATACAATTGTACACTTCTAAATAGTGTCTCACTCTCTTTGTTTTGCTCGTCAATGACATTTATTATGTCACATGATATATTATAAATATTTTTTTGATTCAATTTGATTTCATTCATCAGTTTTTATTGCCGCATTTCCTTTTAAACTTTTCACTGCCTTAACTGTTGTATGGAAGTTTGAAGTATTGCCTCAGGGAAAATAATTGCTTATTCTTGTTTGCATAGTGTCAGTCATACACTATAGCCTCAAGAAGTTAGCTGTGTAGTTAGTAAGTGATGTACGAACTCCTTGTGGCGCGGTATCTCTAAAGGCTACAGTGCAAACATTGAGGTAGCTCTCAGAGTCAGACTTTTGGCTTACTTCAAAATGGTGACCAGGTGGTCAATTGTTGAGGTATTAGGCATAGATTAACAGTAACTTCAGCATTTTAGATTGGGAATCTAGTAAACCAGAAGGTACAGAGATATTCATGCCTACAGAAGCAATTCAACGACAAAGAGAGAGTTACTCTGTGAAGGAATATAGGCATTTTACTACAGCTTTGGAAGACAAAGTACTTGTGAAGATTTGCATAAGGATGAAGTAGTTATACGAAACGTTGGTCAGTTGGGAGTGGGATTGTAGCAGGAAACTCGTATCTCTGTATACACTGTTAAAAATGGGGTGTTTGGATAACTTAGTTTTGGTGTTAAATAGGAGGTGCTGCCTGGACCCCAGTTTAAAGCTTTATATCGTCTTCATAGTTAGTCATTACTAAAAGATATTTGAAACGAAGAAACTGAAGGATATAAGCTATTGTTATAATATTCTCACTTGGTATAATATGTATTAGTGTGGAAGTTATAAGGGCTCAAAGTGGGGTGTTCAAACAGCACCTCCTGGTAAATACCTCATGAGGTGTTATTTAAGCACCCCATTTTAACAGTGTATATCCTATATACACTAACCTTGTCAATCAATGATTGTTCCTGCTCACCTCCCCACCCTCTGCCATACTCAACCTCCGTAACTATTACTGTAAGGAAGGGGTTTGATAAAGCTCCAAAGCCTCCCTTCCGGACTATACTGCAGGTCCTGACCCAGCAGATTTTGCCAGTGCACCGCTGCTAGACTCTGCTTGCGCACTAATGCTAGATCCTGCTAGCATATTCCCTACTGATCCCTGCTAGCACATTCTCACTAGCCTCTGCTAGCAGCTAATGCTCACCTTATTATGTGATCCTTAACCTTTGCAGTTTGCCCTAAAGTTATTACCTTCCTGATTCTGTGTTTGCTTTGGGAGTGTATGTTTACACACATCCTTTAACCTACCTCTTCAAACCCTTCATAATACTCAAGTAGGACCTGGCCCTTGCTACACTATGCATGTAGCTGGAAGAGGAGTCCAATGGCCCCTGCGCTATCATACTCAAGAGTGGATTTAATGTCATGTATGCATTTCAGAAATCCCAGCAGTACTGTTAGATAATCACCAATAGTACTTGTGCTAAATAATACGGCTAAGTAATAGCCTTTTCAACAAGAGGAATGGGTGAGAGAGGAGCAAAATTGTAGCACTGACTTACAACTCTCAGACTTACCATTTCACATAACCGGTGCTAGAGATACATCATTTGCTGCCATGCCCATTGCTTCCTTCTTTGTAAGTTCCATGGCAACAATACTTATCCAACTACCACTCGAGCATTAACCTTTTTTGTTTAAATTACATTATAATAGTAAATTAATATAGAATTAGATGAACAAGTACCAGGTAAGTGTGGTAGTGGTATGTAAATATTGATTGGAAGTAGCCAATCTTAAATTTTCTGAAGATATATCTTTCATCTTTCACAGGCTCTTTTTTTTTGACAATACAGAATTAAAATTATGTGGTCATCGCCAGGAATCGAGCCCAGAACCACTTGCTTAATGCACCAAGCACTGTGCCACTGAGCTATGACAACCAGCTGGCAAACAATACTTCAATTCTGTATTTACACTATTAAGGCATACTGCTATGCTATAGTGTTGCTCTCAACAGACCAACAGAAATTTCCTTTTTTCCAAGATTCTGTTATCTGCTAAATTTTATCACTTCAAAATTTCTTTCTCAGCCTTCATTTACTCATTAGATGTATTTTCTCTCTTTCACAGGCTTTTTTTTCTAATACAATACAGAATTAAAAATATGTAGTTGTCACCAGGAATTGAAGCCAGAACAACTTACTTAACACACAAGCACTTTGCCACCGAGCTACTACAACCAGCCGGCAAACAAATACTTCAATTCTGTATTTATACCGTTCAGGGGTACTGCTACTATGCTACAGTGTCACTCTCAACAGACCAATGGAAATTTCTTTTTTCGTGGAATTTTTTTTACTCTACTAATTTATCACTTCACAATTTCTTTCTCAGCCTTCTTTACTCATTAGATGTATTTACTCTCTTTCACAGGCTTTTTTATACAGATATAGACAATACGGTCGCCATTGGGAATCAAATCCAGGACCGCTTGCTTAACGCACAAGCACTCTGCCACTGAGCTAAGAAAGAGATAAAGAGAGACTATCAGCTAAGGAGTATAAGAAGGCTGAGAAAGAAATTGTGAAGTGATAATTTTTTTTTCTGTGTAGAAATGCAGCTAGTTGTATGCATTGATAATGTAGTGCTATAGAGTAATAGTTTATTATTATGTAAGTACACTAAGTAATTATATCGTGTACATTTAGTTAAACTAATTTATATTATGTGTAATGGGTTATGAAGAGAAGCATTAATTATTATTTTTTAACTATTGGCATTGTTATTTTGATTTAATTCCAAAAAGATTCAATCTTGAGAGGTCTTAGGGCCTGGTTAAACAAGTTTGGAGTACACAGAAAAGATGATCTCAGGCAACAAGCTTTGCAACTATTTAATCAATATCCTCTGTGTATAATAAAGATAAGTACATGTTTTTACCACTCTATCTTGTAAACTTCTTTTTTTGAGATTGAAGCATTTTGGAAATATAATAAAATTACTGTATGAAAAAATTGGTATTGAGGTGTAATTTTTGGAATATTTTATTTAAAATTTGACAGTATTTAGCTAAATATTAAATAAAATAAATAATGTTTGTAATTAGGTACATGGTGTTCTCCCTTGATATCTGGAACTAGACCTTCTCCAAGATCTGATTTTACACTCACCTGTATTAGTCCTACGAATGCAGTTTTGTTTGGGGGAAGTGATGGTACTCGTAGATTTAATGACACATACCTTCTAGACTTGACGCAAATGGTACGAATTGTTATAACAATACAAAATATTATATTTAACAATATATTGTGTGGTTGGTCTAATCTTTATAGTACTGAAATTTGGCAATATAAACAATATATTGTGTGGTTGGTCTAAACTTTATAGTACTGAAATTTGGCAATAATATAGTACCAACATTCATGTAAGCATTTAGGTCCCAGTACACATGTGTGCATATAGCTATATTATGTAGCTTATGGATGAAATATATTTAAGACGCTATTATTAAAGAGTTACACATACTGATTAAATGTTTTCTGTGGGTGGCATTCACTCACTCGGTATTAACATTAGCTGTTATAGTATGTATTAATATGTAATGAACAATATTGACTAAAGCATTGATTGAAGACTAATTCTTGCATGCAAATTATTTATTGTTGAAAACTTGATAAATATCTTCATTAACTAGGTGTAAAGAGTGGAAGTTGTTACTTTGCTAGTTGTAATTAAAAATCAGTGTATAGCAACTAATCTTGAGAAAATTGCATTCTGCCTAAAGAATGTTGTGAGTGGGATGCCAGGCTGACTCAGAAAATTTATGAAGGCTTGGCTTCACTGCAATACTCATTGTCGTTACCTGCCTGGTTCACTTTGTGGTGCTGATTAGTGCAGAGATAAAACATTTATCACAATACTAAATCTATGTGTAACTATAACTCAATTGATTGATGCAAGTTTTCAATAGATGGACAAAAAATCTTAGCTTGTTATTTTATTGTAATAGAACCTACCTGTAATTTATGCATAGTATTCATTGTATAGGTTACTGTCAGCATAGTTATAAATAATATATTACATAGAGTATATATTTCACATCCTAATATATTAATTATTTAGAACTATTAATGTGGATCGTCAGGTACATAAATTAGTTATAATGTAGCTGAATTAATGAAGCAAACATAACTTGAAATAATATGTTTTCATGCTAACTGATTTATTAAAATAAGTATAAGGAATTGTTAAGTCACTCTCTTGATGATTGAAATTATGAAACAATACCATTATTGATTATATATATTCTTTTTAATAGCATTTTAGTGAACTTGTTTATTCTGTGGAAGCACCACAACCATTTCCAAGAAGTAATCATGCTGCCGTGTGTCTTGGTCATAATACTAACGACCCACAGTTGTTAGTAATTGGTGGATGTGATTTCTCCTCAAATATTTTAAGAGATATTTGGTGTCTTAGCGTACAAGCACAAAGTTGGCAACAGGTACGACTTTATCATTATTATGTTATTTTAAATAACAATATAGTTGTGAGTTTATATTATTAATGCAACTTTTTTTAATTTTTAAAGTTGGATAATAGTTATAAGTTCCAGTCCTTTATTGGTGGTACCTCATTATATTAGTGAGTCAGCACACTTCTTTACTCTTATTATAACTTGTAGGAATAGGTCACATTTATTTATTATTCAATGTTCTTCTCTATATGCGAAATCTCTGGGTTCATTCACCACAATCTGAAAGTTTTTTAAGAAAAAAAAAGTTTTTAAGGGTGCTGGCACATA
>WLWD01000342.1_pt1 | contig 64258 bp, 52 predicted proteins | sample 6712731 | NCBI WGS metagenome assembly WLWD01 (sample SAMN12718690, study PRJNA576275) | sponge metagenome | isolation source: marine sponge | host: Mycale hentscheli | place: New Zealand: South Island, Marlborough, Capsize Point | collected 2014-11-01
GAAAATAGGGCTCAAAGCAGCATGCTTGAATGTTGATAAAAATATTCCATACATTGGGAATAGCTAAAGCTAAAATGATAAAACTAAAGAGCTCAATATGCCCATTATGTGATTATTATTATTATTATTGTTATTATTACTATTATTATTATTATTATTATTATTACTATTATTATTATTATTATTGTTATTATTATTATTATTATTGTTGTTGTTATTATTATAATAATTATTATTATTTTTGTTATTGTTATTATTATTATTATTATCATTAGTATGTTTTTTTTGTTTTTTTTGTTTTTTTTGTTTTTTGTTTGTTTGTTCATTTGTTTGTTTGTTCATTCGTTCAGTCATTCATTTGTTCGTTCACTCAACTATTCATTCATTCATTCACTCAACTATTCATTCATTCATTCATTAATGCATGCATTCATTCATTTTATTGTATTTATGCTCATTACTGATTACTGAATAGCATTTTACTCCCTCAATTTATTTTAATCTCCATTTGCTCTTCTTCCTCCCCCCTCTCCCCCTATAACCTCCAAATAGATGGAAACATTATAGTCTGGCAATCACTTAGCTCATGGAGTATTAACATTAAACATTTTAATTTTAACTCACGTAGAAACTTCATCAGCTTTTTCAGATTCCATTGGAAGTGTGATGTCTACAGGCAATCTGGCTTCCCACTTATACAAAAGCTTAAAGGGAGTGTATTTGCTGGAATCCTGTTGACTTGTCCTAAATATATAAATAATTCATTCAATCCACTATTTTTTATTCCATTGGTATGAATTCTGATTCTCTCCATAATATAGAAATGAAAGTAAAGATAAGTTACCACAGGTATCGAATATAGTATGCTCAAATAGCGACCAAGCACTCTGCTACTAAAATGTGGAAGACAATGGACGTCTGATTCTCACATGTTGTTAAAAGGTAATACTTAACTACAATCATATTTAAAAGCAGAGAAACAATTTCAAACATTATTGGTGTTGATTAAATACCTGTATGCAAACAAGGCTGCATCAATGTAATCGTCCCAATTATTTTGCCTCTCTCCACTCAGCTTTATTAACATGTTGGTGAGAGTTTGGTTGAATCTTTCTACTAAACCATTAGTTTGAGGATGATAAGCAGCTGAAATTTTATGCTCCACTCCGGTCTTCTCAAACAAATACTGGTTAACCTTACGAAAAAAGACCAACATTAATATCATTTCTAAGCAATGTCATTCTATTTTCAGCTTTCAATTAAACTGTCAAAAATGCTAGCAATGCTGAAAATGCAGTGTAATTTTTTTTTATAAAATGAATTTAGTGGTTTTATTGCATGTGGTAATTACCTGATTCACAAATTCTCTTCCCTGATCAGATTGAACAATTACTGGGCTGCCATCATGTCTTGTAATAAGTGTGTACAAGAACTGTGCGACACAAGAAGCAGATTTGTCAGGAATTGCCGCAGCCTCTGGCCATTTTGTGAAATAGTCACAACAGGTGACTATGTAGGCATTTCCAGATTTCGAACGTGGTAATGGTCCAATGAGATCAATTCCGATTCGGTACCATGGACTGTGCACTTCGATAGGATGAAGAGAATGAACTGGTTTTTCTAGTCGTTTGTTCACACGCTGGCAATCCAAACATGTCTGAATATATGAATCAATATCTTTTATACAGCTATTCCAATAATATCTGCAAAAGCAAAATATCAGTATGAATAGAACAAACAACCAACCAAACCAAAATTGGTAGTCAGTTAGTCAGTCAATCAATTCATCAACTAGAGCTCGGGGAGCACTGGACCCGCACGCTATAGGACTTTTGGCCTAATATTTTGTGTGATAGCACAAAGGTTGCACTTGGTCCAGTGCTCAACCGAGATTGCATCTAGCTATACAGCTAAAGTAATATTTTTTTTATTGTTATTTTATTTACTAAAACAAATCCCCTTACCCTTACCTCACTTCAAAGAATTCCAGCCAAAAAGAACATTACGCTAATTATTACTTTATTCCAAGAATTATACAAAAAAGATTAATTTCAATATTTGTATATTTATTTTATTAAGTGCTGAAGGTATATCTAAATACCAGTTACTATCCATTAATCATACATATTTCAAAATAATTAGTTTTAGCAAACATCATTAATTTGAGTTTCATCATGCGAATAGTTATGCCACAAATTTCGTCACACTCATGATTTAATTCCTCGTGAAAGTTGAAGCATACAAATTCTAGAGTAATAACCAAAGCATGCTACATTGCTTTCAGATTGAGATATAAGGTAAGATATAAATGCAAAATGCTCATTTTATGAAGAAAAAAATATAATTAGCAATACCTTGATGTTATCTTCTGTCGAGTCTTGTCTCGTCCCAAATGTCCCCCAAGTTGTCAGTATGGCATGATGCTATGATTTGATTTTGCTTCTCTTTTGTTGATATCCATTGTTTCAAAGTTCCACTTGAAGAATAGAATAACAGACCATCTTTTAAAGAAAATTTAGCAGATTTCTTTCGAATGACTCTTTTTAGATTTTTAGTAGCTCCTACAGGGTATCTACCAGATTGAAGATATTCCAATACTATCTCATAGTTTACTTCCATTGCACCTATGAATTCTACTCAGAAAGACTTGGGTGAATAGAAGTATAAGTATGTCTGATGATGTCATCATTGACTTCCTTGTGGCTGTTTATACGAGTTTGCACTGCTTGGGATATGTACTTGGTCAGACTTATGTCTGTTTTAAAAATTTTAAACCTCTGTGATCCTGGCTGTCTGTCTCCAAATTGTCCACAGGTTTCAAACATGTTAAAAAAACAAGTTAAACTTACTTGTAGTGGTACTTACTAGTCTCTCATTGGAGAATGTTGGCTGTAAGCCACAGAATTACATATAATGACATTCGATGTGTTCTAAAAGTATTTTATTGTGTATTGATAGTAGTATGCCAGGCAGGTATTTTATTGCATGAACAAGAAGAAATATATATCATGTTATTTGCTCAATTTCATGTAATATAGCTAATATGTATATAAATCTAGGTTTGCAACAGTTAGGACTATGGGGGTCCTTCATCAGTGAGTTTATTAAACATTAAAGACATCACATATAGCCTTGAGGTTGGAAAGGTTGGAATTAAAAAACAAACAAACAAAAGAAAATATGTTCGAGTCCAAAATTATTAATTTACTATTTTGTATTCTATGTGAGATAAAAATATTATTATTCATGGACTAATGAATTGACTTTTCTTGTGATAATCATTATCTCATTCTTTGATATCCTGTAGGTTTAAGAGAACATTCAATATTTTTATTATGCTCATTCTTAAATACTTCATAGATTAGTTATATAGCTTTATAAAAGTGATGTTAGTATGAGTAATAGCACAGGTAACCGTGGTATTTGGGATAAATAGCATGAGTAACCAATTGAAATAGCATGAGGCGAAGCCTCGTGCTATTTATTGCTTTATCCCTAATACTGTGGTTAGCCATGCTATCACTCACCAAAAGTATACCTCTATCCTTACAAACAAACTTTTCAGCAAAAACTACAGTGTTACTAAGGTTAATCACCCCACGCTTGTGCACTTACCCATATTATTTCACTTTGATAAGTGTACTGTTTCAACTCCAACAGTGCTATTTCACACTCCTCAGGTTATTTCAATCGAACGGCAATTTTACCCATACATTTTTGAATGGGCACTTTATGTGGTATATTATTATTCAAGTACTCTCTAGGCATAACACCAATTCTTTGCAAGGCAATGATATGAAAAAGTGCTACAAAAAATTGTTCATCTACATATAATGCAAGTACAACTGTGGTTGACCACTGACCACATAGCTGAGCTAGCTCAGCCAGTTGCAGCTGGCTGTATTTACAACCTGAAAACTAAGGCAGTTTTTACCATGTCAGTAGAAATAACAACTAATTCCTAAACTTTAAATTTTTTAATTTCATTTGTTTAACAAAAATGTTGATGGGGGCAGCCTTGTGCTAGATTTTCCTGTAAAAATGGTCATAAAAAAAATAGTTAGGCACTTCCACCGGGGACACCACTATACTTAGGCTCTACCAGGGCTGTGGTAACCTGAGTGTAGTGAGGGTGCTACCAAAGGCACCTGAGGAAACAAACTAGGAGTATTGCAAATGTTTGTATTCATGTACAAATGGTCATTGGCAACCTCAAGAAAAAATATTCAATTTTGAGTGCAACACAGCCAATAGACTTTCTCATTCACAGCGATACAGTATTAACTCTGGACTAAATTGTGTTGTACCTTTTAATTAAATTTCATTTTTGCAGTATAATTGTCCAAAGTGCGAGAATAAAAATTTCCCATCAATTTTGGCAGAATTGCTTGATCAAAAGCACAGGAGAACCCTAGCACTAAGTGATGATACATCAGCTGTGGGAGACCATGCTATGTAATTCAATCATGACATTGATCAGAATGGAGTGAGAGTCGTTGATCAGCACATGAGTTAGTATCCAAGATGTTTTTTGGAGTCATGGCATATATAAAGGCCCCAAAAAGCTGTATGAACAAAAACCTAGGGATATGTGGAGAACCACTCCACATGAACATAATTATTTAGCTAAGTTATGTTTTATATCATTATCATTATTATTGTATTTTAGTTTGCACACCATGAATCGGGCACTTCGTCGAACAACTTTGTCCTCGCTCCATCACCTGTATTTATTTGATTGAACATTTGAATAACTACGTCATACTCACATATTCTATTTAAGCATTGTATCATTATTCTCAGTTTAGTTCTGTCTTAGTAACCAATATTAAAACAACTTAGAAGTTAGACTGTCGTTAGCTAACTTGATTGACAGAACTCGAGTGGAGAAGAAGTAAAAGGGTTATAATTCCCTACAGGATACTAAACACAGCCTATGACAGCTTGGCTACTGTAGGACATAGTAACTATCTCCCATAGCAACTGTTACTAGATTCATGTTTATTTATGCATTCCAGTTTTGTAGTCATCTATATCATACCGATAAAGGTTACTGGATTGACCGAAACATCTATTTATACTTTTATTGTTATAGTATAGTGCTTTTTCAGAACATAATATTTCTCCAATATTTACAATTAAACTTTTAAAGCTTATGATAGCAGTATAAAAATAATAAGCTAAGTAATATGAATGAAAAAAAAAAGAAGCAACATGTGAGAAATTAAAAGTAAATTGGTACACTAATCATGACATAATTATGAGACACACTTTCAGTTTCGTACAAATGAACAGTGCAACATTACTATAGACTCAATTAAATGGGGCAAAAGTGCAGTACACTTGAAATGTAATATAGTGTAGTTGATTTCACCAAGGAACAGGAAATTTGGAAGCACCAGAATATCTATAGCAATTTACTGTATAAGTTAACAGAGCTAGCTACATCAAAACTATAGCCATAAGAAATTATTTTATGAGACCATAGTAATGTACTGTTCATTCATATGATACCGAAGATATATCTCACAATTTATAAGCAGTCTTCTTTTCATTGGTCCTGTGTGATTAATGTCTAGACATACTATATAGTTCAATAGTCATGTAATTGAAAGCCTCAACTCCATCAGTCATCATCCATTTTCAGATACAAACAAAACAGAAAAGGACCCCAGGCTGTGATGGCAACATGCAAATATGTTCTAAGCTCTCATAGTGGTGGTTTCTTAAATTCCCCAATGTACCACGACTTTGAAAGGATCTTCTGTGTAGATCTTGTTCATTCCAAGTACTTTAGCTTTATCCCAATTGATGTTGTGAGTGGTTCCGATGGAGTGCTCTACGTTACAGTAGAAATGTAAAATCAATCAAAGCTTGTAGAGATCTCTTGTGTTCTTTGAATGGATACTTCAAGGTTCCTCCTGTCTTGCCAGTCCTGATCACCATTCTTGCTGTTCCTGTTGATTTTATCATGGGTTTCTTTGAAAACTTACTTATACAGAAACAGCACTTAAAAATCTTAAGGCCATAGCTGTATGATGTGAGATGATTGTACGACACAGAATAATGCTCTCTAAGTTTATTTGGAAGCATCATTTATGTGCCAATTAAAGTTAAAAAAACACTTGAACTTTTTCTTCTTGATGTTGCCACTATAAATGCCTTCGTGATTAATTGTAAGAGACAATAGAAGCATTATGAAAATATGAAAAAACATTGGAGAAGAAAAGATATGAGACTATATTGAAAATGTACGAATTTGTTTGCTGAATTGTTTATTGCTGTTCCTTACAGCATCAAATTTGCTATTTACACACTGACCTTTCTTTCTTAGCTATGTTCTCAATTTTTGAACCTAGTAAGTGATTTAGCTCCTTCTATTTACAGATAGTTGTAGCAGGCTATAACTATATGTGACATGATTAAAGAGTAGCACTGATTAGATTGCAACAACTACCAGGAAGAGATTGCCAAAGCTGTGACATGAAGTCTCAATCTTGTTAAGCTTAATGCTGCTTTTTTATCTGTCATTCTAGAGTAACTTCGCCTTCACTTCAAACTGCAGTTACACAGCAGTAAAGGAAAACTGAAAAACCGGACCAATTCCGCGGAGTTAGGACCAAATCTGCTAAGCGGATTTGGTCCGCCCGGGCCAAATACGCGAGGGGACCCAATCTGCTGTGACACCGGCGACCAGCGAGGCAGGATGGATCGTCTGGGGGTGGATTCAGCCAGGAGTCCCTTTACCTGGTCTTGCTACGCGAGATTAGGGAAGTGAAGTGTCTAGCTAATGTTGTGGAACCCTTGGCTTTAATACTTTCTTTGAGTTATGATTATATTATGCAATTGTCTTCTATTAAATTTTTGTTGGAAGTTTTATGCTACTGCTTGTTTCTCTTCATAAAACTGTCTGCAGGCTTAGTGATGTTGGATAGTGTTAGATCCCCACCAACTGCCACCCCTCCCTTCCCTTTTCTGCTGTATTTTCCTACAAATAAAGTCAGCCATATTATATAATAATGTTGTGATCATAAGCAATTTTTTCCCAGAAAATTATTGTTTATACACACAAAAATATGAAGTCTAGTATAATAGATAGACAAATCAACACTTTCATAAAAAAATTCACTGCTGACTAGAATCTTCATCACTTACACTATAAAATACATTAGACTATTAAGGTAATTGTGGGTGTACACAATTAAGGAGAGGGGGAGGAGGGGGTGGGTTGAGCCTTTCCTATTTTTAAAAAATTAAATTATGAAAAGCTGAAAATTAAACTAACATATTTCGGAAATATGTTAGTTTCATTTTCCTGTTTATTCTATCCATCAGCTGCTAAAGTAAACTTCATGAGCATCTATACCTATTTTGCAGTTATTTTTATCTGAACTGTAACTTCTGATTTTAACATAGTTGTCATCAGTATACAAAAAAAAAATTAAACAAATTTATATTGCTAGCAGAATGCAATGGGGATAGCTCAGGCAAGTTTACTTCCCTCTGGCTATATACACATCAAAGTTATGAGTGAACCTCAACAGCATCCATTACAAGCCATACACATAAAATGTTAAGAAGGGAGAAAGTGACAAGTTAGGGGGGAAGCTGGAAAGTTTGGGAACCTCCCCTCCCCCCAATTTAATTTTTGTTAAAGTAAAAAAAAATTAGTAAGCACTTTCTCACTCCTAAAACTAAAATTGGTCTGGCTTTCATGGTTCTACTATCTTACTAAATTAAAATGTCCAAGCCAAGCTAGCTACATTTCAAAAATTGTGAAGTACAACATTAGTTTAAAACTTCTAAATGAACTTGAACTTATTATTGTCATAAATTCTGTAACTAATGCATAATTTTGATAAAATGCTACAAGACTTTGATAAAAATTGTAGCTAATAATAATTTGAATAAAAATAACTAAAATAATTATAACTAGCTATAACTAGACCCAGAAAAACTCTTAGTAAAAAAAGTAATAGCTAGCTAGCTATAACTTGTTGAAAAACTTCTGCTTACAATAGCTACTATAACTAGATTGGAGAAAATTATCATAAACTATATCGCGAACTAAACCCCTATAGCTACTAAAACAATGCTAGCTTATCATAACTCCTATAGTTACTAAAACGACACTAGCTTATCATATATTATATACTAGAAAATGAGTCTAGCTACAACAGAATGACACCACACACATATTATGATTACCCGAAAGTGTTGGTCATAGGAATGCATACACATATGAGCAAAATCAAACAAGTGACTCTCAGTAGAAGCCAAGCAGTAGTATGAGTTGACTCAACTTAGCTAAATAAATCGGGTTGATGTCACATAGCAGCTATCTTCACTCATTTCTTTATTTGAGTTGCTCTATTGGCTACAATATCTATATGGAACTACATATGCACTCCACAAACTCATGCTGCTTTACTATATGTGAATTCTAAGCAAACCTCTCACCCCTCCCCTTTTGGATTAAAATTATACTTGATTTATTGTTCATTTGCTCGATTCATGACGAAGATGGATCATAAAAGTGAATTTCTCTCGTTACTGTTAGCTAGTTACTAACGTAAAAATGAACAATGTATAAATTCTTTACACTTAGAACTATTATATCATATCCTTCTAATATTGCTACTGAATATTCCAAAAGAAAAAGGCAGTTTAATTGTGTGTGTGGCATGAGCATGTATATGGAAGAAAGCATGACAAACATCTAGGTACAAGAAATAGTGACAATATAGAGCTGGTGAAGACAAATCAGTTTGACAATACTGTACATAGGAAATTATAGTAATCTAGCCTTAATTAGGGTTTGTTACAACTCATATAAAGATTGTCACCTAATATAGTAAACTCTGTTCATGACTTGCAAAAGGGAAAGAGACTCCTCCACCTCAACATGAAGATAGCACAGGCCTATATCAATAGACAGTTGATTGATTAAATTACCAAATACCTTTGGTTCTTCAATTATCAAATATTTAGCTACTGAAATTAAATGACTTGCATCTAAAACACTAATTAAACTGGCAGAGTCATGGTTCCCTGGACTTCTTTCATTTGATCTTAGCCATTATTTATGTAGTCTAACTCAGCTTCCCGGAACCAAGTGAGAGAGAAATTACGGATACTGTGACATAAATTTTTGGCACGGGACAGTGATTCTATATAGTGTGGGCCCGACGTCTTCGCCACGCAGTAGCGGTGTCGTGCTAAAATAATCGTACGAGCGAACTTAGACTAGAGAACGGCTTACGGGAGTATGCTGCGGGGATTACTGTGTGTTCACTATCTTCTAGCAACCCTGACTGTTGTTTCAGCATTCAGGGAGGAGGTCGACCTGGTCGGAGGTGACAGGCAATGGGTTATGCTGGCTGGACTTTTTCCTGTAAGGGTGAACGAAAACGAAATGTGTGGAAAACTAAGGAACAGTGCAGTGGAAAGAATTGAAGCCATGATATACGCCATTCAAAGAGTCAACCAAAATCCAAACCTTCTTCCTGAAGTTAACCTCACTTTTGATATTAGGGATACTTGCACTATACCTGTCATGGCCCTGGGTAACACTCTCAGTTTTGTACTGCTGGATGTTGATTCTGTACCTAGTAATCAGACCAGCCTACTCCCATCTGGGGTTCTGGGTCCAGCGATCAGTGATGGCTCCCTTCTGGTGGCCAATGTGCTACAACTCTACCAAGTACCTCAGATAAGCTATGGATCCACAGCTGCAGTACTGAGTGACCAGACAAGGTATAAGTACTTCTTCAGAACAATACCATCTGACGTGCAGCAAGTGAGAGCTATAGCCGGCTTGATTCGTGAGTTTAACTGGACCTATGTGTTTGTCCTGCATTCTGCAGACACGTATGGAACGGACGGCTCAAGGTCACTAGTCAACGAACTTAATGGGAGAAATGGGAGTGTCTCATGCTCAGCTGTTCAGATAAGTTTGCCATTAGGTAGTATGGAAAATGATAATGTATTTGATAGGGCAGTGGATGAGATGAGCAGAGAATGGGCTAGAAATGCGGCCGTGGCAGTACTTTTCGGACATGATGAAGAGGCCAGGGGAATGCTTAGTGCAGTTGAACGCAGAGTTCAGCTAGACCCTAGTTCCCCTCTCAGAAATATCACTTGGATCGCCAGTGATTCCTGGGGATTAAGCCTTGCTGAAAACTTGTACTCAAAAGCAAGAGGCATGCTTGCTGTACAGCCTGTCTCATACTCTGTTGCAGACTTTGTAGAGTATTTCACCAGCCTTACACCAAACACCACAAGAAACCCGTGGTTCAATGGCTACTGGGAGTCTTTCTTTGGTTGCAGCCTCGACACTAACAGTAAAAACCCATGCTCATTGGAGACACAAAGACTGCCTAGCAACTTGATGCTAAGTTTGCAGCATCCTTATGTTATCAGTGGGGTTTATGCATTTGCAGTAGCTCTAGACAGAATGCTGGCTGACTATTGTCCCAGCAAGAGACTATGTGACCAAGTTGTTGTGATGCGGTCTAATCATCGTGTTGTGGATGGGAGGAAGCTGAGGCAGTACCTTCTCAATGTGTCCCTTTCTGACATAAATTTCCTTCAACAAAATGACAGCAGGTTATTTGATTCTTTTGGAGATGTACAAGGATCCTACATGATATATAACCTCCAAGGCTCTGAGGACAGTGAGTTATCCTTTCGTCTGGTAGCCACATGGGACCATCTCAGACTCCTCACTGTCAACAAGAATGCCATTGAGTGGAGGAGTGGGAGCGACCTACCGCCTCAGTCAGTCTGCAGCCTTCCCTGTGGACCTGGTCAGGAACCCATAGCCATACCAGACCAGGCTCAGTGTTGCTGGAGATGCAAGGACTGCCTCGGAGAATTTACTGTCAGTTCAGGGGAGGGGTGCTACGAGTGCAATAAAACGTTCCTTCCGAATGCAGACAGGAGCTCCTGTGATCCTATTGAACTGACTTATTTCACATGGTCAAGTCCACTAGGGATTGTAATAACTATACTAGCTAGTGCAGGTACTGTAGTGTGCATCTTTACTGGGTTAGCTTATATTGTCTTCTTCAATGAAAAACTGATCAAAGCTTCCAGCAGAGAGCTTAGTGCACTCCTGTTGTGTGGAATTCTTTTCTGTTACATCTTGTCCTTCATTTTTCTGATAAAACCATCACCTGGTACCTGTGCAATTCAGAGAATTGGTTCCAGTCTATCTTTTGCTCTGGTCTTCAGTGCACTACTGGTCAAAACAAACAGGATACACAGAATATTCAACAGAGCCACTCACGAAATGACTTCTCTTCCACGCTTCGTCAGTCCAATCAGTCAAGTAGTAATCACTTGTTTGTTAGTTTTGGTTCAGATGATCATTGCATCCATTTGGCTTGCAGCTGAGCCCCCAAGGGTGACGACAGTCAAAGCAAGCAGAAAGACACTGGAGCTTGTGTGCGATCACAGCCCTCATGCGACTCTACTAGTAACTGTCCTTTATAACTTGATCCTACTCATCGGCAGCACTTACTTTGCATTCCGCACAAGAAAAGTGCCAGAAAATTACAATGAAGCCAGGTTTGTCAACATCACACTGTTCACCCTGTGCTTAATCTGGCTGGCTTTCGTGCCTACTTATTATATATCTACTGTAGAACTTGGAACAATCTATCAGTTGTTTCTTCTACTGCTGAACATCCTATTGAGTGCTTCAGCTACAATGTGCTGCCTCATCATGCCAAAACTTATCCTTGTTGTTTTGCAAAAAGTGAAGGTTACAGATGCCACCCAGACACAGTCTGGTGACATCTCATCCAATAGGAAAGTCTCCAAAAACAGCACAGACTATATAAGCAATATTTGATACATAACCATTTGAAGATTGTTTTCAAAATAGTAGTGGTATAGTGTTTGCATAGCTGACAGTGTGTTTTATAAATTAACATCTGAATGTAAATAAATGCAGAAAAAAATTAAAATGTCTTATAAACTAAAATGTCACTCTCTTTGACACCCTTCTCTTCCATTTCGTTTATCATATAGTTGTTGTGCAAGTAAAGCTATAGTATTTATCTTAAAAATTATCCACACAAATTGACAAAATAATGATACACCAATTGAATAGCTGTTGTTCTATTATATATGGTGGGGTTTCTTCTGGATGAATTATTGGCACTTTCCAGCTTACAGAGCTGTTTGCCTCTCTCTGATACATGAAGGGTATTCCAAATGGTGCAATTGAGAGGCTGTGATTATTCTGAGTAGGATAAGGCACACAAACTATGAACAAGAAAATATTTTGGTCGTTGACTTACATATCTGCCGAGTACTAAAAACACAGAACCATTCCCACAAGTATCCATTAATTCTGTTCATGTTTCAGCAGTTCCAAGTTCTTCCCATGTGACATGTATCTCTATTAATACTCATAATACCAGAATAAGTAGAAATACTAAAATTACATTGAAGTCACAAACAATGTGCTGCAAAAGCTCCTTTGTCAGATTTATAAACTGACAACAACGGTGTAAGTTGTGTGGAATGATACACACTTCAAGCTATGCAGGTTCTCACTGTTTTATCAAAATATCTCGTAGTCCATAACTAGCTATAGCTAAAGCAGATTTATCAGGAATTAGTAGTATATCTAGATAATTGGGAAGATGCTGTGTAATAGAAGGGTGGTGGGGGGGGGGGGGGGGGGGGGGGGGGGAGGAAGAAGATGAACCGGGGGGGGGGGGGGGGGGCAGAAGATGAAGTTGGGGGACTAACTTGGTCCATACTAGTAATGCTAATGTGTGTGGGGTGGTATGAATACATACTAAGTTGAAACTGAAACACTATTTGTGGGGAAGAGTCTGAACAAGAAAGTGTCACCTGATACTTTGGGGGGGGGGGGGGGGGTACAACCAGCCCCTCCCTTGAAAAGGAAGAAACATTAGCTCCACCACCCAGATGATTAGCATGAAAAGAAAAAACTAATTGAACATACTTTCACATGTACATGAACATCATTCATTCTTAATGTTATAAAGGCTGTGGTCTCTTTGGGGGTGACTGCCAGCTCACATAATAATGTCTCTTGTATTCACCATTTTTAGTCAGTTCCTAGTTCTGTGTCATTGCCCCAATCCCCTGCATGTTTTTTATATAAAACTTGAAGTGTGTGAAGCTGGGTTGGACTTTAGCATAGCAGCTCGAGGTACTCTGGTGGCAGCGATTATACCGTAGGTGGAGTAACCAGACTGATCCAAGGATCGCCAGCCTCCCCATCTTCCCCCCACACTATTGATATACGATTAAAAATAATGTTAGAAAAATTATTATTTACTTAATATTTATAGGAATAAGCTGTATAGCTACTTCATCTCTAATGGTAAAGAAAGATATTTTGAGAATACAGAGTTGAAGGAAGGAAGGCAGAAGTAAGCATGCGATTGATAATTGAAAGTGATAGCTGTATTAACTTTGAGACAATAAAATGATAAGTTCAGGGGTTGTAAATCCCTGAGCTGGAGGTTGGTACTGAATCGAAGAACCATAGCCCACCATAAGCTATGCCCAGCTTCAGCAAGTTGACGCCGGTAGGACTCAACCACAGCAACAAGCCATTAGCAGGTAATGCTGTCAGCATTCACTGAGCTTGACTTATGGTGGACTTCCCAAGATAGCTTACAGTGTATATATATGGGATGACATGGTCCAGTTTGTGATGGTTCTGGATGGATCATGAATATATCATTAGATGATAATGAGTTGATGTAGCACATGTTATAAGTTTATTGTTTGCTAAAGACTTCTCCTTGTTCAGGTAGCTAGACCTGAACAATAACATTTCACTGTTAGCTTTAGCTTGCAAGAATGCACTCATTTCAACACCTGACAAAAACATGACAGTTACAGAAGGAAGGAATGAGGAAAGGATTGAGGGGAACAATAAAAGCTTGCACTGATAGGAAGAAGGAGAGTTAAGTGCAAAAGATTGGCATCTGGATACTTACACATAATAATGCGAAGCACTGTAGTAAGCTAATCACTAAAGCTGCTATTTTATTTCTTGTTCTCATTAACTTTCAATTGTTCTCTTAGTCAATCACAGAGCATTTCAATCATTTTATGTGCATGTTGGACACTATGGGACAGTCATCACCAGACTGCTTTGGTCGCCACCTGGAATCGAACCCAGGACCGCTTGTATAACTGCACAAGCGCTCTGCCACTGGGTTCGATTCGGCGACCAAATATTTTTAATTCTGTATTGTTTAAAAAAAAAAGCCTGAGAAAGAGAGAGAATACATCTAATGAGTAAAAGAAGGCTGAGAAAAAAATTGTGAAGACATATATTGTTGTTTCAATTATATTTTGTAGCAAAGCAGAAAATACCCACATACTTGACAAACTTGGTATTCAACATTGGGGTTTTTTTGTTTTTTTTTGTTTTGTACTTTTACTATCAAATAAAACTGAAAGGTCTTTACTAGTGGGGCTTAGTGAGGCAATATTTTATATTTCCTCAAGTACAAAATTTTCCACTCTATCAATTTAATGAACAAGGTTCAAATTTTAAACTTTTTAAGCTCCAAGCACACTCGCATTCAAATACTATGATACTTAGAAAACCATCATCATGAATTCTTTCAAATTGCTGAGTGTCTGAGTTTCAGGTCAGCAGCAACTAGCGTAGTTAAAAACATTAGAGAACAGCCAAAAAATTATTGTTTTTTTTCCTCCAGGTATTCTAGGTTATTTTACTGTGTATAGCTAACTCTTCCAAACCAATTACTCGCACTTACAGCAAAGACAATGGACTAAAGCAACAAATGAAGCACCAAAGGTGCGAAACCTCAGCCCTATTAAACACTACCTAGCCATTACAATTTAATCTCCTTCCAAAGAACCAGCAATATGTTAGCTATTTTTAATGAGGTATCAAAATAGTTTGACCAATGAAAATGGTACATGGAAACGCAGTCTTCATAAGAGAAGCAAAACACTCACCTGTCAATGCTTCTTTCAAACGGACGTGACACTAGGGGGCGTTGCCTAAAAGCTGGTACCTACGCGCGGAGTTGAAAGCTTCGCGATTTCTTAACGAATTAAGCCCGAAATAAAAAAAGTAGCACAAAAAGGTCTTAAATCCTGAGTAAGTTCATACCTAATCAACTGTTAATTGTCAGTAATCTCCAAAATCAGACAGACAGACAGACAGGACGACTACTACAACCTTTTCGCGCATGCGCACTGAAGGTTTCTACAGGGGGACCGTCTACTGCATTATAGTTTGCCGTGAACGGTCGGGGGGGGGGGGGGGGGGGGAAGGTAATTTATATTGTGTGACAGACCACTCAGTGTAGCGGTTCGGTAAAGGGTTTGGCTATTACGCCAGGCTAGCTGCTGTGACAAGTATAAAAATTAGGTAAAGTAAGGTAGAACTCAGATAGCTTTACTAATAGTTTCTGGGCTCCCTATAAAGACTATTTCTTATTGAGATCCTTTTACCAGACCAAGCAGATAATTTATATTTTGGCTGGACTTAAGTTAAATGTTTTCTGAATTCATGTTTTAAAAAAAATATTTTTAGTCTGAGATGACTCAAGAAAATGTTACACATACACACAAACACACACAGGCACTCAAATACAAACAGAACTGTGTTAAATAGGCACACACACAACACACATGGAACTGTGCTGATCCACAAATATTTAAAGAACTTTCATCCAAGTTGTACTATTGTTGCTGGGATAATACACTCTTGGAATGCCATTTTGGATGTTGACATCAAACTTTCCCCCATTCACAGTCACTCTTGGGCTGTTAGGATCCACTATATCCACCAGTTCTATGGAATACAATTTAATAAGACAAAATATTTGAATACAAGGAAAAAAAATAAAGAGATTATGCTGAAGTTACAAGTATATTGACAGCTAGTTAAATTGGTGGAGCTAAAAAAACTAAAAAGAGTGGAAAGCTAATGGAACAATAAGTAGTTGACAGAATTCATACTCAAAATGGCTTGAGGAAAGGAATTTAAATTTAGTAGTTGCATTTCAAACTTACGTGTCCCATCTGAATAAGGATGGTAAGTTATGGTTCTTGTCAGAGATTGTGCAGTGCCAATATTAGAAGTTGCAACAAATAGCTATATATATATAATATAAAGATAATTGAATTATTATAATAAGAAAGGCAGTAAAAATAGAGTCCATACTCTCATTCAAGTGAACTGTAGAAAGATATCTAGCTATATTAGGTCACTTTACCAATACATTTCTACCCAGAAATTAGTAGATCACATACACTCACAGATTTTGTTCCTTCAATACTTTGGGATAACCCTATTATTATTATTATTATTATTGTTATTATTATTATTATCAGTATTATTATTATTATCAGTATTATTATTATCAGTATTATTTACAATGATTCAGTCATTCACGGCTGAAATTATAATAACAGCAGTTTTTCTTAGTTCTCCGATGTTTTAACGTCTTGCCAAAGTAGGGGTCAATGAGGTCAGATGCCAGCTATGCTGTGTGCAAATCACCCTTCAGGATATTAAACAGTAAACATGCCCAAAATCATCACAGGTTTAGTTAAACATATAATGGCTGTTAAAACAGAGAAAAACTGCTATTATTATTATTATTATTATTGTTGTTATTATTATTAAATTGTCTTATATTAATTTAATGCTACCACGCTCTCTACTTAAAAAAAGAATAGAAAAAATAAACACAACAACAGGTCAGCTTGTATTTATCCCATTTTGGTAAGTCCATAGCAGCAATACTGACACACCTTATCTCTTGTGAAAGCAAAAAACTGATCATCAACATATCGCTCGACTTGCTTGCTCTCGTACATGGAGGAACCCAGTTTAGTCCTGAAGTGAGTGAGGATACTAATGAAATGGTACAAGTCTGACTGGGTGTTATAGTTGGGCCACAGAGATTCCCTGTTGTTCTGGCCACTGTCATTGCCTCCTGCATATGCTTGCTCAGTTCCATAATAGATAATTGGAATACCCTGAAATGAAGAAAAAGAAGCAGATAATACAATCTATGTAGTTCAGCTATATGATTATTCTGCTCATTTAACTGGATGGGAACATTCCCGATAATGTCGAGTAATGTGCCTAAACCTGTGGACAATTCTTAGTATTGTTGCATTCATTGGTCTCAGCTAATGAATATCCCTACTGTCAATCAGTGCTCACCTCGGCAAAAATAATGTATGCAAGACCATTCTTCAGCAAGGCCCTGTCCTGCTGGACGTGCAAGAACCTGTCATTGTCATGATTATCCAGGAAGTTTCCCAGAATGGAGACATCCTTGAACACAGAGTTTGCATCCACGCCGTCGTGGATGGTCCTCATGCTCTTCTTGTACTGGAAAGCGTCTCTGAGGTGATAGTACATGGGATAATTCAAGGTAGCATCAACGCTGCCTTGGTAGCCCGAGACGTAGTGCGGGTCCCCATTGAATACCTCACCCACAGAGTAAACACCTGCTGATTGTGTGTACTCATTCCAGAAGTCCATGTGGACCTCTGGGACGGTATCAATGCGAATGCCATCAAAGTTGTACTTTTGAATTGTGTCATGGACCCATTGCGTGAGAGTGGAGCGGACGTAAGAGTTGGACTGGTCTAAATCCGGAAGGTTAGCCAGTCTGCACACTTCTACCTAAAAAAGACACAAGTGGCGATAACATTGTACAAACTGCTATTGTGTCAATGAATGCATAGAGTACATTTTGGGAGCCTGAAAAAGTTTCTCAAACCTATTGTATTTGGTGTATCCATTGTCTTCCACCGTCGTGAATATTATTAAAGAAATTTAATAATTTATATAAAAAGAAAATGGATTAAAAAGCAAGCCAGCAAATAAGTAACCAAAAATAAAATCCCAAAATAAATCTGTATTGCCAGTATTCAACATTCTAATCATAAAAGGAAGTTTTAGTCGCACAATCAAATATTATGCACCAAAGTTCCTCTCTTTGTTAAAAAGATATGCCCATGGTTCCCGTGTCAATGAACAAGCTTACAAATACCTGTTCCTGATTGTTAAAGTCTGTGATGAGGCAGTAAGAGTGATAATGCTCAGGATGGTTGAAAGGAAAGAAAAACGAAAAGTCATTCCAGTCGTTGTTTTGCTGGTTGCCCATATGATTTCCAACTCTACAATAAAACATGATTACGATCATGTAAAAAGCAAGATTATATAAAAATCAAAATGTCACTTTCAAGCTAAAAATATGTTGTTTAAATTATTTGTGCCATACCCATTATACTTAATATAATAGAGGCAAAATGTAACAGTACAATTTTCCAAAAAAATATAAGAAAATAAACTTTAATTTATTTTTTTATTTTTCTAAAATTTACTCACACATCAAGCATGACCCAAATATCTCTGCGATGACACTCCTTCACTAAAGTCGTAAGATCTTGCTCACTTCCAAAATTGGGGTTAATTTTCGTAATATCCTGCTGCCAGTAGCCATGGAAGCCCTTGGAAGTCTGTAGTGGTATGGGGGATATCCAGATAGCATTTATACCCAGTCCTTGTAGGTAGTCCAACTTTTGGACTACTCCTTTGAAAGTCCCTCCACAGTAGTCTGTGAGTTGTGTGCACTGACTTGAGATATTGGGGGCAGAAAACCTGTCAGTCAGTAGCTGTTAAACAAAATACTGTTCAGCTCGATCCCAACGCCCCTGCCACACCTACTCTGTGGCCAGTTAATAGGTGCAATTATGGTTAACGGTTACACCAACCTGGTAAATGACTCTTGACTTCCACTCGTCTGGCGATTTTCCATGAACGATTATACATAAAGACGTCACAGCGAGGAGAAATTGCAGCAGAGCCATTAGCGGGCCAACTTCTAGTTAGCTAAACCGACCACTGCAATGGATCTTCTAGGACGAGTTTGCGCAACCGGAAACATGATCAGCTGCTTTTTTGGGTGTGGCTCTCTGCCGTTCATTGATGACGGGATATATCTGCTGTTTGCATGCAGAGCATAGCAGTACACACACCTTGAAAGCCCTGCCCATTTAATTTTCTAATTATCGACTTCCTGAAAATTTCGTTACGCGGGTATCATTTACCGTTTTGAGACTCCCTCTTGTTCAGTCCGAGGTGTGGTGCTGTGGAACTACTTGTTTTCTCTTTCTTTCCGGCGTTCTTATGCTTGTACGGTGTATTAAAAATTAGTAAGTTTGTCTGTTCGTACTTTCGTTGGTTTATAAGGGGTGGTGGGACCAGCGTCGAGGCTTGTTAGGATAAGTCTGTCCACAATTGCAAATTTGGCACGAGTCTCGGGTCAGCTCGTCCAGAATTAACCTGGTACTAGTTAGTTTGTTCTCTCGCTTATACATGCACCAGTGATACTTTTTATATTAGGGTCTTAGGGGTTAATATAATAACGGGATAATGAGAGGCACAACAAGCAAGTCGATTTTGGCGGATAATTTTAATAGTCTTGTCTGCTTGTAGGGGTATAGCGTTGGCCATAGCTCATTGGTTGCAGAGGCTGCCATGGATATGAGGCTCTTCTGTCAGTTTGTCATTGTCCTTGTCATCACTTCATTGGATGTCGTCAGACCGGTAAGTGCATTTTTGAAACTTACAGGTTTATCTGTGGCGTAAAATGAGCCAGTTTTGTGCATGCATTGGTATATGCATTTTTTTTCTTGTTCACCAAGCTCATAACCTGCACTATTAAAGGGATAGGTGACTTGAAAAATAAATTATGTAATATTTATATTAATTTTAATAGCATGGGTTATATACTCTCTGGAGAATTGAGCCACAGAGAAGGGGTGTGGTCGTATGGATGAGAATGTGTTTAATTCTTTCTTTCTTTTTAACTGCTCATGAGTAATTTGTAACTGGGACTGACCTCATTTCTAATATTAGATTTCAGATCTGTCTAAGTGCCTCCTCCACGCTTTGTTTGTTACATGTTGTCCAAACTGATCATGCATCTTTCCTTTTTGCAGCCTCTGGCACATTCATCTCTGAACCTGTTTGTGGATACTCGGGTGCTTGAAGTTATCCGTAGTGTTTTGTTTACTTGGGAAGATTGGCATGCCCTGAAGTGGGATTCCGTTGGGCTGTTCAGTGTATAGCCAAGTTTTCTGTGGTCCTATTGTGTTTTCATTGAGAGGGTGCTATTTTTCCAGGCTATCACTATTTGTATAATATTCTAGAATTGTCACTGTGTTACTTTAAACTAGTATGTTAGAATCTTTGGCATTCATGGACGAGCAAGCACAGTGAATGACACTTCTTGACTTCTCGTTGCGCTCTCATCTTCTGTCTTATTGTGTACTCCTGCCTGCAAAATTTAGTTCCTGTGTTTGTCTGAAGAGAAGCAAAGGGTGGCAGCAATACGATTTTGTCGAGAACTAGCGGTAAACAGTAAACGTGCGTACACCAACCTGGGTAACCAATTGGGTGTGCCCAGCACTTCTTTTTTTTTTCTTCTTCAGTCTCAATTAATGTTTTTTGCTGGGAAGCTAAAGCATTCAAGCATGGAGGGTTTTGTACTGACAGTGCTTTTGTTTTTCTGGCAAACTTCAGTCAAGAGTCTGATTGTTGAAGATATTGTTTGGGGTAAAGTGAGAGTTCCTTCCATTGCTGAAGGAATGGCTGTAGGTAATGATAAGTATATATAATTTTTAAGTGGCTATCAATTTGACAGCTCAAGCCCAGGCCTAATATAGAAGTGTGTTTCAACACTATGATTTATCTTAGTTGTTTGTGACACATCTTAGTTGTTTGTGACACATCTTAGTTGTTTGTGACACAGCTTGGTTGTTTGTGCATGCATAATTTGTTTTTCGCTTGTCCATGTTTTTGTTGTTGTATTTTTTTTACTGGTATGACTCCGCCTTCCAGCTGGATAGTTGAATATCTGGGGAGATTTCGTTATGAGAAAGAATTACATGCTATTCATCCCGAGTTACTGGTTTTCATATCTAAGACATGGGCAGGTAGTTAGTTTTGGTAAGAATGCATTTGGCTGGTGCTCGAATAAAGAGAGAGTGTAGTGTCTTTTAGTTTAGAAACTTGATTAAAGTAAGGTTCTGTCATATAATATTGCCCATGAGCATTCTTTGTTGGTTGCGAAACTCAGTCATCTTCATCTTCATTCGTGTAAATATTCCTAGCTTATTATGTCATGTCTATCAAAGGAGGAAAAGTGGAAGGAATTAGAAATACTTCAAGTTTTGCAAGTGTGTGTGTGTGTGTGTGTGTGCGTGTGTGATTGATTAAGGTGGATGGCCATATCTAAAGGATGTGGGTAGACTATGGTTATTACCAGGTATGTCTGGAATGTTGGGCATGCACTGCCCTGGGAGCCAGTGTGTGTGTGTGTAGACCTTTCTAAACCAGCAGAATGAAGTTCTTTAGGGAAGAAGAAAAAGAAAGGTGTTCATTTTGGAATTTAAAAGGGCATCTGTTTGTATGAGTCTTCCTGGAAACCTACTGTAGTTGACATGTTATTTTAGTATTAAATACCTGCCTACCAGCTTCCTTTTTGCCACTGAATTTAGTTTAGATTAATAATACCACCATGTTGCTTTGTTTTTTTTTCTTTCTATCCAATTAATATCCTTTTTTTTTTTTTTAAATACGGAACTCCCACCTAGTGATCATTGTAGGCATATGTCCTAGTGAACCAGTGTCTTGTGACACAGGACAAGTGGAAACAGGCAACGGCAACACTGCAATCAGGTTGCCGTGGTGAGGTAGGGGGCTGATTCTGGTGTATCATTGGAAGTGGAAAGTGTATGTATGTACCAATCACATCATCCTTGCATGATGTATTTCAGTTTCTATCTTGTAGAAATGGAGTAGTTGCATGTGTTTTGCCATATCTACTTCCTGGGTTGTGATGTCTTCACGAGTTATACAGATAACTGGAATGTGGCAGTGGTTGGTCAGTATGGTTGTTACTGTATCCTAGGAAACCCCATACATCTGCTTACTCTTGTTTGAAGCCTCTCCTTACTGTGAAACTTACTAATTTTACCAATTCTCCCTGCTTTCCTGTAGGCTTTCATATCAGTGTGTTACAGAGCTAGAAGACGGGAGAGTTCACGGCATGCTTTCAATATAACTGTGACTATATGCTTCAGTTGGCTTGTGGCTTATTTTAGACGACTTAAGCGTTGGTCTGAAGCATTAAGTTGATTTTTAGTGTTATGTTGTCGCTACCAGCCACATTCTTCCACTCTTGGAGTATTTCAAAGCTTAGCTAACATTCCAATGTGGTTTTTCTGTTGCCGTTTGTGTGTGTGTGTGTGTGTTGGGGTGTATGGAGCCTGACATCACAAGCTCCTCTAGATCACTAATCTCTCTTTAAAGGAGATATTCCATGACAGATTTGACAGGAAGTCACAAGGTCCTCTCCTTTTTGTGTCATGCACTTATGCAGTTTTCCATTGGTGGACAGAGAGGGGTTCATATTTCAAAATGGCCTCCATGTTGGGTCTGCACCAGGACTCCTATTAAGCATCTGTTGTAGGTGTGCTTCTGTTCCTTGTGGATTTAAACAAGGCACTGCTGAGTCAAGAGAGAGAGAGAGTATGTATGTGTGTGTGTGTGTATGTATGTCAGTGAGCCTCTGGTAGAGTTCATAATACACTGAGTATACATGCACTGAATCAGCACTCAGCCAATCAAATCTGGTACGTACATAGAGAAAGAGAGAGAGCTTATGTTTATTGTTTTTACTTGATTGCGTAGTAAAACTGCCTTCAGTGTGATGATTTGTGTTGATACTACTTGCTTGGTGCTAGTACATAGCAGAGTACACATGCTCACACACATGTGCATGCATGTACAAACCCTTTGAGTTTGTATTAAAGACACCCGTTGGAATGTGTTCTTAGGTAAGACAGAGAAGTGTTTGGTTAGAGGGAAAGATCCCCACCCCTCCCACCTTCCAGGATGATCAGGTGTTACACACAAGTGCAACCACAGGTTATCCTATTACAAGTTTCTCAAGCTTTTTTGGAGAGTAGCAAGTATTAAAAGGTATGCCCCTTTTAGTTGACTATTCTTTTGGAGGTCCAACATGAGAGAAGACAGTTGGATCTTTGCACACGGATGGTCTGAAGTGCCTTGGTTGATCTGAGATTACTGAATTGAGACGTCTTTGGTAGCGTGTTTTGTGAAGTCAGTTTGCTGTCCTCACTGCACTCGGGTGGGCTTTATTTCCTAATTCCTTGCCCATCTTAAGGTTACTCCCAGATGGATTACTATAATTGTTATGGATGGTCGAACACAGTTAATGGTCCGGTGAAAGAAGGTAGTCCCAGCATCTTTATTTGACTTGTGTGGTTGTATTTTAATTCACAAACCAAGTATCAACGACAGCTACTATTAAATATGTGTCTAAAGTAAAGAGGATGTCTGACTTTTTTTCATGAGCACGGAAAGAACATTTCTCAGAGTTGTGAACTTCTAGTCAGTTCTAATGAAGCCTGCTGGGTTGTGTGTGAATACATTTACATAATGACTTGCGTAAAAATACATGTGTTGGATAGCTGCAAGTATGGCCTTGATCTGTGTTCAGTTCTTACCGCAATTTTTTAGGCCCAGAATAGCAGCCTGTGGAGTTCTTATAGATATTAGGGAACTTAGAGCTTAGTTAGTAGGAATGAAGAGGAAGAGAGCTCATAGGGAAGACAGCTCAGGGGACAATCATCACTTTGTAGTACAGTGGACTTGGTAACATATTTTGTGTGGTGTGGCCTAGTATTCTATAGAACTGTTAGTGTAGGTGACAGCATTTTAGTGGCAAATAGCTACATATGTATAGGAATATTTAATGGTGTAACTGAACAGGTATGTGTGTGTGTGGTGAGTATCTGGTTTAGCATGTTTGATCTCTCACCTTGCTCATGTGTAGCCATGGATAAACTTTTAATAGTCCCATGCAATTCGGGTCACCGGGTATCAATGATTTGAGTACAGATGGAATTTGTATATCTCTGTTGTGTGTGAATGTGTGTGTGTGAATGTGTGTGTGTGTGTGCCCATTTCCCTTATCTGTGGCGGACTGAAACATATCTTATCAGCACTCCATGACCTCTTGTCCTGGCTGACCACCACTATTATAGAACACATCTGCATTCCATGAATCAATTATAGCACCACAATGAATATCTTTACAAACCCATCTCCTGACTAGTATAAATCCCCAGCTTTGCTTTTTTGGGTGATGTTTCTAGCTACTGCCGGCCACCACACTGCAGTAAGCAAGCACGGTCGTTTAAAAGGACCACTTAAGGTTGTGGTTAGGTTTTGTGTCTAGATAATATCTGTTGCAGGTATGTAGGTAGATTGGGGAGGGTTAGTGGAAACTTTTAGAGGTAGCTTGCTCATGTGAGCTATGTGGTCCTAAACGTACGTACATACATATTTACTGACTTGAATTTACAAAAGTGCTCACCGTATTCCTCAACTTGTGCTTAGAGAAGTCTATCTCAGTTGACAATGGGCAGAACGAAGCCTAGCCTACTGCTTAGCTTATATTCTGTCGCTCCTGATTTTTCAAGCCTATATGACTGGGGATTCAAACTTGTCACTTTGTGTGTGTCTTCCTTACAAAGTGCCTACATGTAGGTACATTTACTCTCTGGTGCAATAAAGGCATTTTCATTTTTAAATAAAATGGCCATTATATGACAATGTCAAGACTTTAGACTGAGAAGTTAGAAGTTCATTGAGTTGAAGCTAAGGGTGTTGATTGTGCTCAAGTATTTCCTTATGGTGGATCTAGTTTCAGGAGAACTTCAACTTTTCTATGTTCTGATTTTTTTTTTATTGCAAGAGGTTTCATGTCAAGACATGAGTGGGTCCAACAGAAGCCTTGCCAGTGAATGTTTTGTCTTCCTACAGTCTCTCTGCTAGCCATTTGTGCTGCACTTCAAGGCAGCATGTAGATAGATTAACAGGAAGTCATTTGTGGCTGTGGAAGATGCCAGTGGTTTTTATTGTTGTTGATTCATGGACTATATTTCTCAACTGTGCATGTATGCATGCATGCATACATACATACATACATACATATTCATGTAAATTGAATCTTGTGTGGCTAAATTTTGACTTTCCTGTTTTTTTTTGTTTTTTGTTGTTGTTGTTGTTTTTAATGCCTTTAGTTTGCTAAATTAAGTATCTAGAGGCACATGCTGGTTTGCCATTAGCAATATTGGGCCAGGGATTGTCAACCCACACATGTCTCTGTATTCATTTTAGTATCCAAGTGTTTATATTATCATGGGCTCGGTGATGGACTTTCAACTTCACTTACGTACAGTGTGGCCAACTTGTTGGTGACCTTTATACTATGGAGTTGTACAATTGTCCTGTTTATGTAGTGTATCACAGAGGGGGAGGCATGTCATAAGTAAGACTCCCATTCTGTGGCGGTGTGTTGATGCCTGTAACATTTGAGGGTGGGCTAGCCATAACAAAACAATCAACTAACCACTATCGAGTATTGTAGTCTCTCTAGTGTACATGTGTGTGTTAGTACTGTATAATTAGTATTGTATTTTCCACTTGGTATTAGTAGATCAATCAGATGTGTATGTGTGTGTTAGTACAGTGTATGTGATCTATTCACCTGATATATGTTAGTGCAGTCAGTCAGTCCGCCTGGTGTATGTATGTGTGTTAGTACTGTGTATACCATAAGTTACAGTACACTCCACCTGATGTATGTATGTGTGTTAGTGTATACAATGAGTCTTGTATAGTTTCACTAATGCATGTACTGTGTGTGTGCTAATACTAGCATATGTAGCAGTGGTTGGTACATATATAAACAATAGACTTTGTTGATGGACTTCTTGTGAGTTTTAGGATGTCCATCTTGTCATTCAGATGAGAGAGTTCATGTTCTGTTCGATGTTGTCTGTTTTGTGGGCAGTGCATGTATGTGTGTGTGTGTGTGTGAGAGAGAGAGAGAGAGAGAAAGAGCAATCTTGCATATATATGCATTATACATTACATTAATGTTTCATAAGTCACTTGAGCAATGATCTTATTACTAGTGATGTGCTTGAGCACAAATGGCAAGCGAGCCTAAAGATTGTACTATTTTTGTACGAATGACTTTGACTTCTAACACTGAAGCTACTTAAAATATGGTCGAGTTTTTAAATTACGCATACACAGTAAAGGGATTTCAGTACCATAGTAACAACTCGCTGCAACTGTTTGAATTGAAGGGGGGAAAACAACAACAAAACAATACACGTTATTGAAACGTTTTCTTTGTGATATTCTTTAGCTAAGTAGTGGCTGTAACGAACAATGCTTTGACACAACTGGACATACACCTACACGAGACTAACCTTCGCGATTAGTCTAGTGGACAATGCATTTCAAGTAAATACTGTTGCGTACGGCTTATAACCAAGACAAAAGAGCGCATTGACTTACCACCGTCACTAACTCGAATAGAAATGGAAGTCCCGTAAGTTTTCACGTTTTAACAGCACCCGCAAAAGAATTCAAAACGGTAAAAAAAATCAATTTCTAGGGTGATATGGGTACTGATCGATAAACCAGAGGGTTCTGTTTAGTGAAGTTTGGGAAGGGGTCGATCACAGAATTAACACAAAACCGCGAGGGTCAAAGTACAAAAATGCTTTACGTACGTCCAAACATATAATATATAAACAAATATCCCTGATTTTCAATTGAGTTACCCCTGATAGTGTCTTGCTCGCTTCGCTCGCTCGCCAATTAGTACCATAGACCCTCACTATTCTGTGGAGTTTGGACTAGTAATATTCTAATTAGAGACAATGATGTTACATTTTTATGTAATTCTGCCGTTTAAATTCGTGTACATGTACTTGACTGTAATAAAATTGTTCTTCCCTGATTTGTTTAGACCATGTGAACACAGCCTTCTCTAGCTGATTAGCCTTTCCCTTCATGATTTTAACCAAACAACTGCAAACTAACCTCGGTCAGCTTCCGTTGTTGTTGTTGTTGTTTTTTTCTCTCTTGTATCATATCACATGCCTGCCTACTCCATATTCCTACACTAGTTGTTTATGAGTGTGGCAGCTAATTTTTTTTCCCTGAATCTCTAATTTTTCGTCTAGAGAAAGTGTTTCATGAGCTCATTACAGTTGAAATTCTGCTGAGAGACAGAAGATCAGTGGCAGTTGATATATAAGTATTAACTGGTGAGAGTCTGCATTGCTGATGTGCATGCGGTCAAATATTTAAATAGTTGCATCACAGGAACAAGTTCAGACGGACGTAGCGTCCAATTGGCTAGGTTTGGATTTTTGAGTGTCTACCATATTATTTATTATTTTTGTTCTATTTTTTTATATTACTTTTTTCCTGTTCTTTTCTTGTGTCTAGCAATGTGGGCTTCAGTGCACAGCTACTGCACAGACTGGGGTATGGGTGTCGAATTTGATGTTGGACACGTCACAGACAACCCAAAGTTCACTGCTGGTCATGTGGGACCCAGACACCGTGGGAGAAAGGGGTTATTTCGTCCAGTTTCGGATGGATGGGGACATCAGCTTCACGACAGCAACTGTGAGTATATGGATGCACGCATTCGTGTGCGTGTATGTGTTTGCTTGCGCTGTGTTCTTGTATGTGTGAACTCGCTGGTGTATACGTGTGAGGATTAGAGTAATCGTACTTTTATCCATTTTTCGCAACTGCAGATTTCTAAGATTGCAGCCTTCATTAAGAGCCCTTATAGCTGCTTCAAAGAAGTACGACACCCTATAAAACACAATACTATTAGTGATTAGGAAGAAGAATAGCTTTTATTGTAACCCAGTAATTAGAGGATTGCTATTAACAGTGGCAGCAGGAATAGTTGTAGTAGCAGCACCAGCAATAGCAATAAATTACACTATTATCTATTTCTGTTTTCAGGAGACTTTGAACTCGAGTGTGACTTCTTTCAACGTTGAAGGTCTGTCTTCCACCACCATGTATACCCTGCGAGTGTGTCGGGAGGTGGCCCTAAGCAGCAACACCGACAACTGTGGCTCCTGTGAGCTTTGTGCTGTCACTACTCAGCCGAAAGGTGAGCTTCAGAGCATTGTGTTGCTTGTAACTGTTGCAGTAGCAGTTCGGTTGTTGTTGTGTGTGTATATATCTTTTCTTAATTTTTATTTTCTTTTTCTATTATTAAAAAAAAAAGTGTCAATGAATTCCATTGGCTTCACTGATAGTTTATCTTCCCAATATTGATACTGTTTTATATCCAGTATATAAGTCGATACAGTAGAACCTCAGTAGTCCAGCACTAACACTAAGGGACCAAAGGGTGCTCAGATTAGTGAAAAGTTGAGTATATACATTTTAAAATGTAATGCTTGAACTTTCTAGAACTAGAGCAATTGCTTAGGGTACAAAATTACTGTATCCTATTGAGAAACGACTTCAGTAGCTCAGAGGCGCCGCTGTAAAAAGGGTGAAGTAGCCAAACTACAGCTTCTCAAGGTGGGGTAATAGATGGCTTCAAGGGGTGGGGCTCAACCTAGCAGCTAGCTGTCAGGATTGTTCCAGATTAATCCCACGGCTCCCATCCTATACCACAACTATACCCACCCTCTGGCCGCATTATATCTTGCGGCATTGGAAACCCTTCCTAGCCCCTACTACTATAATTACCCCTATAACTACAACTTACCTCTCTTGTCCTCCTTGTGGCCCCTCCATGCCGCAGCACCATTGCTGAGTAGTTTGGCACGGGTAGCCGCAAAGGAACCCCACCCCTAATTAACGTGTGCTAATTGGGGCAAATTAAAGGGGCAGGGGAAAGCCCCTTTTAATCCTGCGGCATACCTTATCACGGCAAAGCAGCAAGCTGCCTACCGGAGAGTAAATGCTATCTAAACCGCCCCCCCCCCCCTTTTCTGCTCAGGTAAGGGTGTGGGAGGGTGGGGAAAACTTAGCTCGTCGTGGCAGAGTTCACTTCTATTAGTTTACACGTGTACGTATGTGGCCAAGACACTAGTTCCCGCTCTACCTCCCACGTGATGCCGGGCCCACACAGCCCAGCATCCCTTTACCACTGCATAGGAGTTCCCGCCTATGATTAACCCCACCTAACCTGCGGCTAAGTGGCCATTAATCCCACGGCTCCCATCCTATACCACAACTATACCCACCCTCTGGCCGCATTATATCTTGCGGCATTGGAAACCCTTCCTAGCCCCTACTACTATAATTACCCCTATAACTACAACTTACCTCTCTTGTCCTCCTTGTGGCCCCTCCATGCCGCAGCACCATTGCTGAGTAGTTTGGCACGGGTAGCCGCAAAGGAACCCCACCCCTAATTAACGTGTGCTAATTGGGGCAAATTAAAGGGGCAGGGGAAAGCCCCTTTTAATCCTGCCAAGGGAGGAACGACCCTGCCCCAAACCAGCACATATAACTACACCCACTAGTACCAGAATAAGATAGATACAAATATTTCATTTGATGTCATAGGTGATGGAAGCACAAAAACAGTGGAAATAGTGGGTAGAAGGGAGGTAATAACGTTTGCCAGAGTTAAACAACCACACACGTGCACGCACACACACACCCAAACACACACACACATCACCAGTCTAACAGAGCATCACTGAATAGTTTGCCAGCTGCTGTCTCGGAATTTTCACATACTCCAAGTATGCCAGGCTCTTCCATCGGCCCAGTGTCTTAATGATTGAGTCCTCCATACCCCTGGCTGCGGCAACTGTCGCTGCGCCAATACGAAAACTATGACCAGCATACCGATCAGCCTGGACGCCAGCCTTGAGCAAAACTTGCCGCACTGCCATCACAAACCTCTGCCTAGTCAAGGGTCTGCCATCCTTGAACTGGAAAAGTGGGCCAGTGCGCTTACCCCGCACCAGCAGGTATGCCAACATGGCAGACACCGGGCACAGATCGGAAGGAACCTTACCAATAAACAGGGTAATGCCCTTTCTGAAAGGATCAGTCTTGGATGCCTTGAGGTGGACACTGAGGATGCTTGGATTGGCTGGGTCATCCACCGCTAAGTCGCCCCAAGAAAGGTGGGTGGAGGCGTCGAAGCCAGAGTCGCATGGCACAGTAAATTCCCCTGCCCGGAGGAAGCCAAAGAAGGCCAGGCAGCATGCAGCCCATAGCATAACACGATCAGGATCGGACGCCCGCGAGTCCCATACCTCCTTCATCTGGCGAAGCAGCGGTGGGGTGATAGGAAGACGCTCCCTTCTAGGATCACCACCTCCTCCCTCTGTCCTCTTCACCCCCCTCAATACATAATGGAGACGGGGTAGGGCTGGCAGGAATGGATCTGCGAGACCCTCCTCAATGTGAAGGTGACGCACACCAGCCATATAGGACTTGATGGTGCGATGTCGTAGACCCTCACTCGCCAACTTAGCGGCGAACTTGCACAGAACCTCCTCGTCCGCCGGCACCGCTCGCAGACCAGCTGCGGCACAGAAATCCAGAAAACGCTTCTGGCCACTGCTGTACACCTTGTGAGTGGACTGGGCGAGGCCCTTCACGAAGAATGCCTGAACAAGGCTATCCAGTCCACCTTTGTCCAGTCTGGAGTTCCGGACACCAGGCATTGCAACAGGATGTCCGGTAGGACTGTTGGTCTCTCGTCTGCGTCGGGAACCAGCCTCTGAAAGGAAGGAAGGTTACCACGTGACAATGCATCTGCTGCACTATTGCGGACTCCTGGAATGTGTTTGCACACCAATGACACCCCCCACCTGGCTAGGAAGAAGGACAGACACCTCATTAGGTGCATGGCTCTGTCCATCTTGCACCGTCCAGTGTTCACGATAGAGACCACTGCAGCATTATCGCAGAGGCAGGAAACTGAGAGGCCTACCCACCTGTTGCCCCAAATGGCCACACCCAGCACGATAGGCAGCAACTCCTTGACGGTGATATGAACACCATCCCAGCTCTCTGGAAGCTGCAACTGGAACCAGCTACCACCTGATGTGAACGCCCCGCAGCCCCACGAACCAGAGGCATCAGAAGTCAAAACAATCTGAGGTGCTCTTCGACACAAACTCTCCATTGGGCATGTACCATTCCAGATGGGCAAGAAGCAGCCCCACCACTTGAGGTCAGATCGAAAGGCTGCATTTAAGCGCACTCGGTGATGCAGCTCCTTTACACACTTGGAGAGCTCGATCATGCGCCTTAGAAAGGACCTCCCAGGTCTGATCGCACAACATGCGTGTTGCAATTGACCGATGATTGACAGCAACTCTCTCTTGGTGCAGGATTTCTGACATTCCCACCGTTGAATCTCCCTTCGGAGACGATCGAGCTTCAATGGCGGCAGACGCACCGTCATGGACAGAGTGTCCAGCTCGAGACCAAGGAAAGTCAAGGTAGTACTCGGACCTTCAGTCTTCCTGGGGGCCACCGGCACACCCAGGGCATCACAGCGATCCAATGCTAACCGCAAGGCATGTTCGCACTGGTCTGAGTTGGGGTCACCGAACAGGAGGAAGTCGTCTAAGTAGTGTATACCCTCCAACCCATCCGAGTTCTCCAGAATCCACAGCAGTGCGTCAGCCACAGCATTGTATAACTTAGGGGCTGATCTAAGTCCAAAGGGGAGGACCTTGTCCACATAGACATGACCCTCCCAACTCATCCCGAGTAGCCATCTGTCCTCCGGGTGTACTGGGACTGTTCTGAATGCCCCTTCTACGTCAAACTTTGCTAGAACAGTCCCGCGACCCTTGGCAATCACCCTCCTGCAAGCCTCGTCAACTGAGGTGTAGTGAAGGGAGCAGACCTCAGGCTCAATTCCATCATTCACACTGAGACCTCTAGGGAATGACAGGTCCACAATCAAGCGCCATTTGCCCGGCTGGTGGCCCTTTGGAACAAGCCCAAATCTGTTCACATGCACTTGATCCACTACATCTGGCCCAAGTGGACCCAGCACTCTACCAGCCGCCAATTCTGAGGCTAGGAAGTCACGTATCACCTCGGGCCTCACGTCAGCAGACTGCATGTTAGACGTGGCACTGCGGCATGACACTGACCCATGCCGAAACCCAATCCGAAACCCACCACGGAGACCTTCTATTAGGGTCCTGACGTAGGGCCTGTCTGGGTGACTAGCCAGGCACTCCTCCCACAATTCTGGCACCATCGGGCACTGAATGTGGCTCCATCCTTCCACTGAAGGAATAGGCCTAGTCGATCTTCTGCTGGCCAGGGTCAACAGATCCTCCGTGTAAGGATATGGATGCAGATGCGACCCTACACCACACAGTCACACAACATCGTGTACCTCACTACTGTACACTGCCGGTGTGGAACACCATCACGACATCAGTACTAACTATCACATGACACTGTATCATACAGCCTGACACGACTGTCCTGGAACACCATCAGGACTAGCTGTACCACCTGACAGGACTATCCTGGAACACCATCAGGGTTAGCTGTACCGCCAGGCTGGACTATCCTGGAACACCGTCAGGACTAGCTGTAACTCCTTACATGACTACCCTGGAACATCAGCTGTACCGCCTGACAGGACTATCCTGGAACACCATTAGGACCAGCTGTACCACCTGACAGGACTATCCTGGAACACCATCAGGACTAGCTGTACCACCTGACAGGACTATCCTGGAACACCATCAGGACTAGCTGTGCCACCTGACAGGACTATCCTGGAACACCATCAGGACTAGCTGTACCACCTGACAGGACTATCCTGGAACACCATCAGGACTAGCTGTGCCACCTGACAGGACTATCCTGGAACACCATCATGACTAGCTGCACCACCTGACAGGACTATCCTGGAACACCATCATGACTAGCTGTACCACCTGACAGGACTATCCTGGAACACCATCAGGACTAGCTGTACCACCTGACAGGACTATCCTGGAACACCATCAGGACTAGCTGTACCACCTCTGGAACACCATCAGGACAATTGTAGCCGCCTGACACTGGCACCACCTTCAGAAAGGTGGAACAACCATCCCCACCCTATGTCATACCTATGCTATCCCAACCCCCCAAACCACCCATAACTTATCCCACCCTATCCTATAGTTACCTCGTTTCCTCCCCAATATACCTCCCCCAACAACACCCGGACCATCGTGGCCAGTGACCAGTGCGTGTGCAGACGGGCACTCGTAATGATGACATCATAGTTAACTGACATGATAATGAATATTAATTTTGTGGATACAATATCGACAAACCGCAAAAAACAACAACTACAAAACAGCCAACAAAGAGAAAGAGCCACCAAAACTAGCACAAGGCAAAGTTAATTGTTTTTCCCTTTTCCATCTTCTGAAGGGCAGGCAGACTTTTTGTGCTCACCGCCACAGCGGGAGCAGACGTGCTGGAATCGGCATGGGATTACAGCACATGGACGGCTGTCATTCCATGCGAAGCAAGCCGTGACTCTACGCCTCTTCGCCTTGGGGACCATCCCACTGTCCGTAGAAGGGCTTTGTGTGGGCTTCTGGCTAGCACCGGCCCCAGACGACAGGAGGCACCTGGTGAAAAGAGCCTGGTCAAGTCTGCCAAACTCGGCCCTCTCCAATGATGGCACCTGCTGCCGAAAGCGAGAGTCATATGCTCGCCACCAGTCCCCCCTATCCCCACCGGACAGGATGACGGCCAAATATGCCCACAGGTCAACTGCCTTGCTAGGGTGGGCCTGTACTACGATTCCCGCGAAGTGGCAGAAGGCCTTGGTCCAGCCCAGGAGATCCGCCACTGGGCGGAGCTTGTGGGGAGGCAGGGGCTTGGTTTCTTCACCCTCCACAGACCGTCGCGCCTCCAACTCCAGGTTCTCCTCCACAAGCTCTGCCATGTCCACAAAATCACCCTTCAGGATGCGGCGGACAATTCTGGCTGGCACCACCGGGAGTGTCTGACCCAACTGAAATTTGGAGGGGGCCTTTAATTCAGGCGCCTTGGAGGGCTCCCCTTGCTTTGGCACCCCTGGTACTGCCGACTCAGGGGTGGTGGCAGCAGTGGCATCAATTGTTGGGAGGCCGAGGTCCTTAGCCGCACACATGTTGAACTCCCCCAGTCGTGGCCCTAGAGGATGTGGTATAAACCATTCATCAACACCGGCCCAAGCGACCCCTATGCAGGCTTAACCGCCTCCGGGAAGCAGCGCACCACCTGTCATTCGGTAAGGGTCACTCCACTTACACAGACAGGGCTAATTCACCTACACATTAGCTATGGAATCACTAATGTAGGTGGGAGTCTCACTACCCACGCCACTAGAGCAGATACAACGTGACAGAGAAAGGGTCACACCACTTATTCTGCTACCATGGACCCAGCCAAGTCCGAGATCTAGCCCCTGACGGCTAGATGACACTGTTCACAAATAACGAGAAACCGTATTATACCCCCAAAACTAAGAACAGACTGGACAGTAGGGCAACATTCTGTGGGTCTTTATCAGAAACCATATATTCGACCAGTTTCAAGGGACACTATTGCCCCTTAATAACCCCCTCACTCACCCTCACAAGAGCACTATGTGCCCCACAAGTACATACATGCCTCCAGACACAGTGGTTTCTCACTACCCAACATTATTAATTGGCCTGCCCCTCAACCCAGGTGCCACTCAGCCCAAGAGCCACTCAGCTCAGGTGCCAGCTAAATACTAGTGGCTAAATTCTAGGCTAAATTCTAGGGGCTAAATTTCAGCCCCAGCCTTAGCCTACAGCCCCAAATAACTAATGCTACATAACCTGCTATACCTACCAGCTGGAGGACCACTGTTAGTCTCAGCCTGGGGACCAGCTGCTCCAGTATCTCCACCTGTAGCTGGTTGAGTGGGAGGGTCGGCAGAAGTAGGAGCGGCCCTCTGGTCCAGCAGCTGGGACACCACCGCTTTGATGCACTCTACTACTTCCTCCGGCAGTATTCTGGTGCTGGTTCCCTCCCCACCTCCTGATGGCCCAGCGCCTTCTGATACGTTTGTTGAAGCCATAAAAGAAAACTTAGCTCGTCGTGGCAGAGTTCACTTCTATTAGTTTACACGTGTACGTATGTGGCCAAGACACTAGTTCCCGCTCTACCTCCCACGTGATGCCGGGCCCACACAGCCCAGCATCCCTTTACCACTGCATAGGAGTTCCCGCCTATGATTAACCCCACCTAACCTGCGGCTAAGTGGCCAACTGGGTGACTACTACTACTACATTGACTGCTAGTTTAATGGAGCCCCACCCCCTCCTCCTCCCCCTCCATCCAGCCTCATTCTCAGTACTGGATGACTACTACTACTACTACATTGACTGCTAGTTTAATGGAGCCCCACCCCCTCCTCCTCCCCCTCCCATCCAGCCTCATTCTCAGTACTGGATGACTACTACTACTACATTGACTGCTAGTTTAATGGAGCCCCACCCCCTCCTCCTCCCCCTCCCATCCAGCCTCATTCTCAGTACTGGATGACTACTACTACTACATTGACTGCTAGTTTAATGGAGCCCCACCCCCTCCTCCTCCCCCTCCCATCCAGCCTCATTCTCAGTACTGGATGACTACTGCTACATTGACTGCTAGTTTAATGGAGCCCCACCCCCTCCTCCTCCTCCTCCCATCCAGCCTCATTCTCAGTACTGGATGACTACTACTACTACATTGACTGCTAGTTTAATGGAGCCCCACCCCCTCCTCCTCCCCCTCCCATCCAGCCTCATTCTCAGTACTGGATGACTACTACTACTACATTGACTGCTAGTTTAATGGAGCCCCACCCCCTCCTCCTCCCCCTCCCATCCAGCCTCATTCTCAGTACTGGATGACTACTACTACTACATTGACTGCTAGTTTAATGGAGCCCCACCCCCTCCTCCTCCCCCTCCCATCCAGCCTCATTCTCAGTACTGGATGACTACTACTACTACATTGACTGCTAGTTTAATGGAGCCCCACCCCCTCCTCCTCCCCCTCCCATCCAGCCTCATTCTCAGTACTGGGTGACTACTACTACTACATTGACTGCTAGTTTACATTTACACTCTTCACATGCAGCAGCTGCTAATGGACAGGACAGACGTACACACAGAAATTGGTTACAGTAGGCTCTTCCACAAATCACATCTTAACCACACCCACTTTCATCTGAGCTGTATCCAGAGTGTCCACAAAGAACTTCGTCTCTACTTTAAACATAAAGAAAACTTATACATTGTGCTCATAGAGACTATCTTCTTCAGAACAGAGTATTGTGTTTTATATCTGGGCTATACCCACTTCTCATCTGAACTACATCCACTTTTCATCTGAGCCACACCCACTTCTCATCTGAGCCACACCCACTTATTATATGAGCCACACACAATTCTTATCTGAACCTCACCCACTTTTTATCTGAGCCACACCCACGTCTCATCTGAGCTACTCCACGCCCACTTCTCATCTGATCTACACCAGCATTTAATCTAAGCTACATCAACTTCTCATATGAGGCACACTCACTTTTCCTCTGAGCCACACCCATCTTCTCATCTGAGTCACACCCACTTCTCATCTGAGTCACACCCACTTCTCAACTGAGCTACATCCACTTATCTAAACCACACCCACTACTCATCTGAGCTACACCCACTTCTGATCTGAGGCACACCCATTTTAAGCTGAACTATACTCACTTCTATACCCTCTCAAAATTCACTCTGCACTATTGTCCCGGGTGTTCAGTGTCAGTCCTCCCACATTTTCTGGTGATCAGTGCAATGGAATCTAACAAGTCTCACAGTCTGTCACTGGCTATCACTTATTCTAGGAATGTGTGGTGAGTTTGTGGTCAATATATTGGACTCTGTGTCAAGGAAGTGTGGCCCAGTTCTTAAGTTATATTTTTAATTAGAATGTAACTGCTCCTCCTCTTCTTCTTCTCAACCCACCTCTTGTTAATGAGCATGAGAGATCAGCAGAATATGTTCCACTTTTTATTCCATCTACACTACTATTTAACAAATCTCCTCTTCCTCCTCTTCCAGTGCCGTTCAATATAGCCCATCCTCCAATATTGTTTAATGGAGCCCCTCCCCCTCCTCCTCCCCCTCCCATCCAGCCGCACCTGCATGGAATGCATCTCCTAGACCAAAGAGAGCCAATGCAGCGACCAGTGCTACGACATCTCCAGACTCAGCCCAAAGAAGTCCTCCAGCGTTACAACTCACCTCATCTTTGTTTCTCTTGCGCAGTTTCTGCCTCAGTTCGAGATATAGAGTCAGCCACTTTCTCTCTCTCTCTGTCTCCCCTCCCCCCCCCCCCTCCCCCCCCCCCCCCCCCCCCCCTCCCCTCCCCTCCCTCCTCCTTTAGAGGCTGAACTTGTGAAGTATCACCACCACCTTCCCTAATTAGCCTCATAGTAGCTTCATGGGTGGAAGACGCAGGATCCGCTTCTGGAGGTCTAGAGTGCTTGCTGCTTCTGGAGGATGTGAGTTTTAGTTGTATGTGGTAGTGTTCATGGGTAATGAGGGTTAAGTGGTCTGTCTGTCAAGGATGTTTGGTCAAACCTAAACCAATGTATGGATCAAAATGGCCTTGGTTTATGTAAAATCATAACAGAGTATTGTATCCAGTGTGGTTGGTATGGATAGATAGTGTTTATCTGTCGATGTACAGCTTCTTGCTCAGTTGTGAGTCATTCTAGACTATCTGCACAGGTCTTCATTTTTAAATTTATTTTCTACTTGCAGAACTCATTGTGTATGAGTCCACAAAGCAATTGTCTTTAAACTAAGCTTATAAGCACATATAGTAATTAAGTATTGTTCGGGAGTAAACTAACAAGTTACTAGTAATAACTCCGAAAGTGTAGGTTTACTTTTATTGTAATATAGAATACAATTGTAGAGCAAAGATTATGAGATATAAGAAGAAGTGAGAATAAAACGTAACTAAGAGTAATACGAGTAATAATGGTAATTAAATGCAATTCGGCGATGTTCGAAGTCAGAACGGAGTACGAGTGCATGCGTAGTAAATATAAAAATAAAATGAATGTTGAAATACGATATGTAATAAAAAGTTAGAGCTAGCTAAGTGAAGGGGCTAGGCTTCATGATGTAACTCTTGGAGGGACTGGTCCCGAACATACTGGGGGGCCAGGGGCAGGAGATGAAGTTAGTTCTTCTTCTGGTAGCAGCAGTACTATTTTTGTTACGGATCGAGTATAGGTTCCCTTTTCAGTTTTTATCGTTGCAGCTCTTACATAACCATCAGCACCAGGGTATACTTTAACAATTCGTCCTAATGGCCAGGAACGTACAAATAGATCCATGTCTTTGAGTAGTACCAAATCTCCAACTTTCACTGATCGTTCAGATCGACGCCACTTGTTTAATCTCTGTAAAGTGCAGATTTCTGATGTGGATGTGCTGCTGCTGCTGGTCTTCTTGGGAAGGCCAAGATTGTCTGGACAGGGCGTCTGCAACTGAATTTGCTGAACCTTTCACATAACATAACTCAAAGTTATAGTCTGCCAATTTCTGCTTCCATCTGCATAGACGTGCTGAAGGAGGCTGGCCATCAATAATGTCAGTCAGGGCACTGTGATCAGTGAATGCCTTGAAAAATCGTCCAGATAGGTAGAAATGGAAATGAGTGATGGTTGACAGGAGGGCAAGGGCTTCTAGGTCGATAACAGAATAATTCTTTTCCCTTGGGAGTAGTTGCCGGGAGTAAAACGCACATGGTATCCAAGTAGAGTCTCTATAAACACAGAGAGATCCACCAACTCCACTGTAGGAAGCATCTGTAAAAACACTCAAAGCATCGTTAGCATTAGGAATAATCAGGGAAGTATGGGATGATACAGAACTAATAATAGAATTAAAAGCTGTTATGAAGTCGTTATCACAGTGTAATTTGTCTGGGCTGTTCTTAGTCAGGTGAGAATTTAAGACAGCAGTGTATTGTGATAAGGCGGGAATAAAACGAGAATAGAAAGTGATGAGCCCAAGAAATGATTTGAGAGAAGATTTGGTGGAAGGGATAACATAGTTTGAGATGTGAGCGATTCTTGCATCTGGGATGGAGAGTTTGCCATAGCCAACATGGAAGCCAAGGAAGTCAAATGACCTGAAACACCAGCAGCATTTAGATTGCTTCACTGTGAGGCCTGCTCCAGCAAGCCTGGAAAGAACAGAAGTAATGTGGAAAAGATGATCTGTGAAGGAAGTAGAAAAGATGATTACATCATCAATATAAAGGAGTGAGAATGCTTCTAGGCCTCTCAAGACTGTCTGCATCAGCTGTTGGAAAGTGCTGGGAGCATTGGTTAGGCCAAAGGGCATAACTTTGTACTGAAATTTTCCCTGAAGACAGGTGAAAGCAGTCAATTCTTTAGAGTCAATAGCCATGGGCACCTGATGGAAACCCTTTAATAGGTCCATCTTAGAAAGAAAAGTTGCATTCCCTAGCTGGGCCAAGATGTCATCGATGGATGGCATGGTGAAAGGGTCATGAATGGTAATACTGTTAAGTTTTCTGAAGTCGATCACAATTCTGATGCCACCATCTTTTTTCTTGACGGGCATAGGTGGACTTGACCACTTAGATGAAGAAGGTTCTATGATGCCGAGATATAGCAAATTCTCAATCTCTAGCCTAAAGGCTTCTTGGTATGCAAGAGGGATGGTGTAAGAGGGAGACCAAATGGGTGTTGTGGATGTAACAGAGATAGAGTGATGGACAAGTGACGTGATGCCTGGTGAGTCTGAGAAAACTGATGGAAATGAATCCAGGACACACTGTAGCTGCTGTTGCTGCTGAGGTGACAAGTCAACTGGTTGGGGTGCATTATTAGGGGGTTGAAATTCATCCTGTACATGTTCATCAGGCACAATGAGGCATCTGTGAACAGGCAAAACTTTCTTTAGCTGTGAAAGATGTACTACTTTGGGTTTAACTTTCTTGCCCTGGGGAACAATGGAACCGTTTACGGGGGGCAACAATTGGGAGATGGTGTAAGGACCGTCCCAGGATGCATCCAAACATTTGTTGATGCCTGGAGCTCTTTTATAGACAAGATCACCAATGTTAAAGTTAGCAGCAAGTGAGGCTTCTTTGGACAGTCTGTGAGAAGGGAGTTTGGCCGAAAGAGACTTCTTTACAAAGTGTGTTTGGCATGAAAGCATGTTGTCAAGGTCATGGATGAATTGAGGGAGGTTAATGGAAGTAGATGAGGGAGAAGTCCAAAGTGATTTGAGTGTGGAAAGAATGAATGGTGAGGGTTTAAGGAAAAGAAGCTCATGGGGTGTAAAGCCATGGCGGGAGTGGGGAAGACTTCTGGCAAAGTAAAGAATGAGGTCAAGGACAATAGGCCAATCATGTTTTTGGGAGATGCATTTTGAAATCATAGCTTTTAGTGTGGAGTGGAATCTTTCAAGGCGTCCATTGGACTGTGGATGGTAAGGTGATGTACGGATGGACGAGATTTTGAAACGCTTTTTGAGGTGTGAAAGAGTGAGTGACATGAAATTGGAACCTTGATCTGTGAGAATGACAAGGGGTGGACCCAAAATAGAAATGATAGATAGAATGGCTTTTGAGGTGTCTTCAGAAGTGTATGATTTGAGGGGAATGGCGAATGGAAAACCCGAAGCAAGCTCAAGGCAAGTGAGTATGAATCTGTATTTGTGTTTAGAGATGGGAAGAGGTCCAACTATATCTAGAGCAAGTTTCTCTCCCCTCTCTGAGATGATTTCTGGCTCCAACATGGGTACTTTTGGGGCACCAGATTTGTTAAAACGTGTGCACTTGTCACATAGTAGTAGTAGTAGTAGTAGTAGTAATGTATAATGACTAGTGACTTTTACCTGATGGAGATACTCATAGCAGTTTGTGATAGTCTTGATTTGTTGGTTAGTGGTAGTAATGATGAAGAGCGATACAGCGACGAGGATAAAGGGGAGGAGTCAGGCAGTGACCATGGTGACGAAGGTGCTCGCGCCAAGCGTAAGGTCATCCTCCACATCAAGAAAGAGAAGGGAACTAAACAGAGAGAAGATCCTCTGGTCAAACTGCTCAAGACAAAGAGACGTCCAGTTCTGAAGAAGCAGCTGCTGGCCGTGTACAACAGTGTGGCACGTAAACAAGATGAGGAGGGGCGTGTCTTGTCTGAGTTGTTCATGCGACTACCGTCAGCTAAGCACTACCCTGAGTATTATGTCGTTATTAAAGAACCGATAGATCTGCGCGAGATCCTCGGCCGCATCAGAAGTGGAGAGTTCCCTGAGTTGGACGACCTCGGCAAAGCCATGGAACTGCTCGTCAGCAATGCTCTCACCTTCAACGAGGAGGGGTCACAAGTTTATAGTGTGAGTGGGAGGACAGGAAACTAAGTGGTAGGAATGTGTGGGCGGAGTGGGTAGGAATGTGTGGGCAGAGTGGGTAAGAATGTGTGGGCGGAATGGGTAGAAATGTGTGGGTTTCAAGTGGGTAGGAATGTGTGGGTTTCAAGTGACACCACCACGAACACAGATCCGGAGAATGTGTCCCCGAGGCCCACCGCCGAGAGGGTGGGGAGTATGTAGACAGAGATCATAGAACATGGAGGGGGGTGTGAAAAGGGGAGGGCGGGAGGATATGGGCCCGGGTGGAGGAGGGGCAGAGTGAAGGGGGGAGTGGGGGGGGACTGGGGGGAGGAACGGGGGGGGGTAAAAATTCGTTTGTTTCTTTCTTTCTTCTTTTTTTTTTGTGGGTTAGTTTCGTTTGTGGGGGGGAGGAAGGCGTGGTGTTTTGTGTGTGTGTGTCGTGGGGCGGAGCGAAGGGGGTGAGAAAGGATTGTGGGTTTCAAGTGGGTAAGAATGTGTGGGCGGAGTGGGTGTGATAGGATGCATGACAGTAAAGCCTAGAGCGTATCAACAACCGTACAATTTACTTGATTTCTAAATGCCGCAGAGCATGAATCTACTTGAATAGACTCACGTAATGGACCAATCAGATTGCTCGCATGCGACTAGCTACGTTCTGATATCTGATATTCTTATTGTAGTATAGTTAGACAGTATCCAGCCTCCATAAGAGGCAATGGCTCCCAGTGAGAGGAGGCACTGATCACCATCAGCTGTACATACTCTGTCCAAGTAGATATATAAGTCGTAGCTTTTTGCTCAAATTAGGCACACACACCAGGACAGCTTATCTCCTAGACACTAACCTCGAGGTATGTGTGTGAGGCATGTGTGAGGTATGTGTGTGAGGTGGTTGTAAGTCCTTTGTTGTTTTTTTAGTTTGTTTGTTTAGTTTCTTTATCCTTATGTAGGATGCTCTTGTGCTGAGAGAAGTGGCTCAGTCCGCCATTACAAAGATCAAGGAGGCGTGGCCGGATGGTGTAAAGAAGCAAACGAGTCTGCCTTCCCAAAGTTTGAGTGAGCCAGTGGGACGTGGTCGCCCTAAGAAGCAAGCCCCTCCCACTCAGAAACCCAATCACGTGCTGTCACTCTTCAATGCCACAGAAGTTCTTGTGAGTTTGATTGAGTGAGTTGTCAGGTCAGCTATTCTCACCGAGCCTTGGGTGGAATGAATAAGACAGGGTTTGGTCCTTTATCCATTATGCCTAATTCACGAGCTGAAAGCTTGGTGTGTGTTTTTTGTTGTTGTTGTTGTTTTTGTTTGAGCTGTTTTGGTGCAGTCTATGTCATACATAGGTTTGCATCCTTCTCTGCTAGCACATTCTTCTTTCACCACTAATATAATGTTCTTTTCCCTAATTAATCCACTGGTTGAAAGTTTGTATTTATTGGCCAGGATAAGATATCTTGTGATAGTCTGGATTACTACTTGCATCCTTCACTGGTAGAATAGCTTCCCCTCACCTCTGTTATCTCCACCACATGCACTGCCACTGGCAACTGGTCTATTGAGGGTGCTAAGGAGATTAGCCTCTCAATATCTTTATGTTAGACACACTTCCTACCATAAACCTGATTCTTTGTGTGTGTGTGTGTGTGTGTGTGCGCGCACAGGATTCTAAAGGAAAGACGCCCTCACTCACCTTCAAGGAAGTACCCACTGGAGTGAGTCAACATGTAATCTTCCTCATGATGTATTGCTCATAACTTTTATCTTTTCTTATCCATACACTAATATCTGTACATGCACACATACACACATACATACATATATACTTACATGTATGTGTGTACAAACAAACAAACATATGTACGTGAATAAACAATTGCACACATAACACTTGTGGCTTTCTTCTTTATTTTTCCCTCTCTGCTATCACACTCCCATACTGTACATATCTCTTCCTGCATTGATCTCATTATTAAGTATTTCTTGGTACTGGCCTGACATGATCCAGTGAGTGCAGTGAGCAATGCTGTAGGTGAGGGGTGTGTCAATCACACTTTGCTGCTGGTACCAGTTCATAAGTCTAAACACAATCACTTGTAACAGTGATTGACTATCTATATAATAATACATTTGTGTGTCAGTAACAACGACAGTGACCAACGATGCTGGTGTGTGTATTCATGAACTGAGCCCGGTTGGTAACGTGTTGCATTTTACTTAATGGTATAGCATCATCACATTTTGCAATAAGCAGATCGAAGGCCATTAGAAACGACGACGAATTGTAGCTAAAAGCAGGTTAAATCTGTGAAGAACAGACAGAAAATAGCTGCACAGAGCCTGAATCCACAGTGATGAATCCACAGTGATGAATCCACAGAGCCTGAATCCACAGCGCCTGAATCCACAGTGATGAATTGACAGAGAGCAGGAGAGGCAGACAAAAGGAGGATGAAATCCATTCAAAGAAAGAGCTGAATAGAGAAAATGTTATAAAGAGCTGAGATGACTCTGGAAGAAAGAGAGTAGGAGAGAGAGAGAGACTAGTGTGACTAATTCGAATAGTAGAGGATGATAAAAGACTTTATGCTACTGCATTCATAATTTAGAAAGTACATCAAGAGCCACTATGTGGTGGGGTACTTGCTGATTATTATTATTATTATTATTATTATTATTCCAGATCCCAGAGTACTCCAACTTGGTGAAGAAGCCGATAGACCTGACCATGATCCAGACTCGTGTGGACAATGGCGGCTATCACAACATAGACCAACTCCTGGACGACCTCACACTCATGACAGACAACGCTGTGTCCTTCTTCTCCCCAGAGTCTGAGCAATACCAGCACGCGCTAATCCTGCACAGAGCTGTCATGAAGAAATACACTTATCTCAAAGGTGTGTGTTTGGGGGGGGGGGGATGAGAGAAGCAACGAGGGGGATAATAACAAATACACACACCACAGCCATATCATGACTGGCGATACTTTACCCACCCAACACAGCATTATAACAAATACACACACCACAGCCATATCATGACTGGCGATACTTTACCCACCCAACACAGCATTATAACAAATACACACACCACAGCCATATCATGACTGGCGATACTTTACCCACCCAACACAGCATTATAACAAATACACACACCACAGCCATATCATGACTGGCGATACTTTACCAACCCAACACAGCTACACACATGCCGCCATAAGTCGCGTTTTCTCACTTTTTCTAACCCACCATAGCTATATTGATACCTGATTAGAATAGCCAATAAATTATTGTTTTGGTCTGAGAAGATTTGTAATACATAGCAAGTTAGTGTATAGTGCGAGGGTTCGCACCAGAGGTGCTTCTTTCTAGCTGTACTCATATTTAAACACACTGGCTCAGATGTTCCTTGCTGGAGGTCAGTGATGATACTGACATGCTTCCTGTATTTATTTTATTTTTATTTATTTGTTCTTTTGTTTGTTTGTTTGTCTGTTTGTTAATTTAATTGTATTTTTTTTCCAGACCAGTCACAGAATCCACTTGAAGATGTGAGGAAGAAAATTCAAAATATTCTGTCAACACTTGTGACTACGATGTGTCAAACTCCGGTATGTAACATACGTATGTGTGTGTACATGTGTATGTGTGCGGCCACAGTGCCTGCTTAGTGCACAGGCATCCTGGCTCTGCCAGGTGCGCATAACCACTAGCGGTTACAAGAGAATTTGCATGTGTGTGAGATGATATGTGTAATGATGACTACCTGATTCTGTGCCGACCTTTAAACCTTTCACTTTTTCAATTGCTCTATGGCGGTTTATGCGTGGGAAGTACTTAGTTCACTGGTTTGCAATGCCCCACCCACTCAAACCCATAGCCCTGAGAAATTAGCTCGATAGTCATTAAAGTAAAGTTTGTTGATAGATGTAAGGCTTATATGAAATGTACGTGTGCAGTGTTTAATGTGTGGGTGAGTTTGTGATCTGTGTATGTGTGTGTGCGTGTGTGACTGGCAGGAGGCGGAGGAATGCCTGAGGGATGTTGTGGTGACCAGGAAGATGAAGAGTCAGGATGGGAACTTGTCTAGAGACAGTAAGACCACGTCTCCTCAGAGCAGCGGCAGTTGTGTGGACCACTCCTTCAGTGTGGACTCAGTCAGGGCGTGGCTGGAGGCGGGTATGTTGCTATGTGATCACATGTGAGTACAATAGTGAAATAGCTAGATCTCTACCTAGTTATGTTTGTACCATTTCACCATTGACTAATTTTAATTGATTTAATTTTTTAGTTGTGGTAATAATTTACATGACCTGTATTGTTGCCTAGGAGACTACCAGAGACTGGACACTTTACAGAATGATGTCGGTGATCTGCTCTGTCAAGCTGCTCAAAAGGGGCGTGGCCTGGGTGTGGTTGACCTAGCACGAAAGTATATGGAAGCACGAGATGAGCTTTGTGGAGAGGGCAAAGGTCACCTGTGGAGTCCTGCTCTATCGTACACTCTCAAGTAAGTCAAGTCATGTGACTTACTCCTAGGGAGTACATGAAGGGTTTAATCCAGGAATTTGGGTTAGGAAGTGGGGGGGGGGGGGGGGGGGGGGGGGGGGGGAGACAAGCAGTGATAGAGGGTGGGGCTTGAGATGTGTAATAGTAACAAGTTTCAATCTGTCAATCATTATTTTCAAGTACATCAGATGTAATAGAGTATGTAGTGGACTAACATTGAGGAAGCTTTGCTTGAGGAAAGAGGGAGGAGAGGGCAACACTGCATATAGTCCTGAAGCCTCAGGGAATGAAGCTGTTTGGTGTTTGGTATCTTTTGTGAGCGTAAGCTTATGCCACTTTGAATGATGACTTCAGAAACAGCTCTCCAGCCTTTTATTCCTGCATATTGGTTTTCTGTTTTGGTCGCTGGTGGAAATGGTAGAGTATGTTGTGTCTGTAGACTTGAGTGGCATATTATGTAAGGTAAGTTGAATCAAATGGAATCATTCATAAGTAACCTCCAGGTATAGTAGATTATTTTGACAATGTTTGAGCTTTTGTTTAATGTAGTATTATAATTTGGTACGGAATATAACATTTCAGACCTGGATCCATCTCAGCAGTGCTGCATATAACACTTCAGACCTTGGATCCATCTCAGCAGTGCTGCATATAACACTTCAGACCTTGAATCCATCTCAGCAGTGCTGCATATCACACTGTTGAGATGGATCTAGGTCTTCACTGTTCTATCCTGTACTGAATTTATAATACTATGAGCTCAAATATTGTAATAATAATAATAGCTATTATTATCAGATAGCGTAGTAATGGCCTCTACCTCGTCAACTTACAGAGATGATGAAAAACCTCTACATGCTCACAAGTGATTTTGCCGTAGTGATACCCTTTACCTATTGAGCTAAAGCGTCCCTTTGGGTATAACATATAGCTGGATGGTACTTCATGATAACTACTGATTCATTCATTCACTCATTCATTCGTTCACTCATTCACTCATTCATTCACTCATTCATTCACTCATTCATTCACTCATTCATTCACTCACTCATTTATTCATTCGCTCATTCACTCATTCATTCACTCATTCATTCATTCACTCATTCATTCATTCACTCACTCATTTATTCATTCGCTCATTCACTCATTCATTCACTCATTTATTCATTCGCTCATTCATTCACTCACTCATTTATTCATTCGCTCATTCACTCATTCATTCATTCGCTCATTCATTTATTCATTCGCTCATTCATTCATTCACTCATTCATTCATTTATTCATTCGCTCATTCACTCATTCATTCGTTCACTCATTCATTTATTCATTCATTCGTTCACTCATTCATTTATTCATTCACTCATTCACTCATTCATTTGCTCATTCATTCACTCATTCATTCGCTCATTCACTCATTCATTCACTCATTCATTCACTCATTCATTCATTCACTTGTTCTGTATATTTTCAGTGATTTCATTAAAGATCTTGAAGTCGCAGCGTCACAGTCTCGTAGTCAGTCCCCAGCCTCTCCTGCTCCGTCAGAGTCAGATTCACGCCTTACCAGTCCCACCAGCGCCACAGTGGGGCGTGGCATGCTGGGTGTGGACTGGGAGGTACCCGGAGAAAAGTGTGAGGAGTGTGACCTGTGTGAGTGGCAAGGGGAGGAGTTTCATGTAGGAGACGTAGTGTATGTGGTGGGAAGGTAAGTGAGTGGATAATTGGCAAGTGGGCGGGGCAGGGAATTGGCAAGTGGGTGAAACTTGCAGACCTATTTTCATGTAAACGTATTGATGACCCTTACCACGTATCTTTTGCGTTATTGGCACTACTAATTGGAGACAAGATTAAACTTATAGCAATGTTTATTTTCATTTAAAAAAATATATATATTTTTTCCTTTTCTTCATTCTCCATTCCTGACTTGTGTGTGTAGCGGTCCTAATCAGACCAAGACTCACATCGTGTTGCTGGAGAAGTTCTGGAAGGACAGCAACCAGCATTGGGTGAGTTTTTTCATTCACAGGACTAACAATTCTCTATAGCATTATTATGAACCAGACCAGTGACCAGTGACAAGCTCTAGCTCTGCTAGACTTAGTTAGTAGTTCACTCTAGAACTAGTTCCAAACTTGGTACCCCTAGAACCTATTCCAAACTACATAGAACTATATAGTACCTTCAGTTCTGAATTAGAACTAGCACCCACTAGTATCAGTTCCCACTGAAATCATGTGGTAGGACCATTAGCCAGTTCTCTTTATGATCACAACCATCTTGTATCAGTTACCATAGAACTAGTTCATCATAGGATAGTTCTTTCTGAACTCAACTTCCTTCTACTGTCGAATCAGCTGTGATGTTTTATGGTGTGTGTAGTTCTTCACAGGTCAGTGGTTTCACAGACCTGAAGAAACCTTCCACGTGGCAACCAAGCAGTTCTATCAGCAGGTGTGTGGGCGTGGCATGTACATGCATGTGTGCTAGGACAATTTGGTGGGAGTAGAGATTATGAAGATCCATTATTTACTATGGAAATAATAATTGTGAAATAATTAATGTTGTAACTTATCAATGCGAAGACACAATGAGCAATTCATGTTTCAAATCCGCCATGGCTTTCTTGGCGATTGATTGAAAAGACTGAAAGTGAAAAAAACAACAACATAGAATTCAGTGATAAAATCAAACAGGTGGTGGGCGGAGCCAAATGAATCTTTTTTTTTCTTTTTTGTGCTCTGTACTTTGTAATTTTTTTATATGGTGGATAGATAATAATTTTTTAATTGTTGTGACTCTCCCACCCTTCCTTACCAGACATTATTTACGAGCCCCTAGTCAGGTGGTAAAGGGATATTGTAAGCACTTGCCAGGGACTGGTGCTAAGCCACATGAAGAGTGGTGATGATACTTTACCAAACATTGCTTGTCTTGTGTATTTTACAGGAAGTGTTTCGGAGTGACTTCCGCAGTGCAGGACGTATGAGTCAGATTGTGGGCAGGGCCTGTGTCCTCCATTACAGGGACTATGTCAAAATGACAGCAAAGGTACACACGCACACACACACACACTTACGGCTTGAGCACAAATGGCGAGCGAGCCTTAAACTACACTATTGTTGTATGATTGATTTTAACTTCTAACACTCAAAGCTACTAAAAATAGTGTCTGAGTTTCTAAATTACGTTAATACGGTAAAGTATTTAAATGCCATAGTAACCACTCGCCGCAACTGTTTGAATTGAAAAAATAGCAACAAAACTATATTATACGTTATTTAACCCTATGCCAGCCGAATTACAGGGACAAAAAATACAGTATTATACCAGTATTATACCCCATCAGCTAAAATCAACTATATCTCTTAAACTATAGACAATTTATACATACATTAGTATACAAAATTGGTTCTTTATTAAATTTTCTATCCAATGGAAGTGGTGATGATGTCATCAGGTGTTGCCATGACAACAAAAAAAAACAACTCTAGCGTCTATAGTCAACTCTGGTATGATATGACTGAAAACACTGACCAATACATAGATGTGCTTCACATTTAGGACACCAGGTCATTATTTTCTTGTCTTTATATCTTTTTTCTCGGGGATTGACTTTTTTGTACGCACAGACAGCACAACGTTTTCTTTCTGCAGACCGATATGGGAAATGCTTTCCAGAAAGACGAGATAGTGATTGTGAAGGTTTGCGTCCAGGACCTCTTCTCAATGCAATTGCTGGAGCTGACAAAACTCTAGCTAGTTCCAAGCGAAACTTCTTTCTAGTCATTCTTTTGTCTAGTGATGAACTATTATTGATAGCATACAGAACATAAGCGTTCACAATTGCATGATCATGATAGCGCCAAAATACTCGGCGCCACCACTTTAGTGACTTGCGTCCTAATGAATAATAGCACATGACCTGATCAGCAAGATCAACACCACCCATAAATCGATTATAGTCCGATATAATTTCAGGGATAGGCACATCTTTCACAACTCCATCAACATGACGTTTAGCAGTAGAATTATTATCACCTAGTAAAGTAGATATGGAAAACACATCCTTGTTGTCAGTCCAACGCACCACGGTCACATTGTTATGATAGGCATAAGTAAAAAAACCTCTAGGCCTTTTAGGCTCACCTCTCTGTGGCTTCAATGCAGGAGGAAACTTTTTTCGATTAGTGCGTAAAGTACCAACTGCACAAGCGTTTTTGGATAGCAAGTCCTCAAACAATAAAGGGCTAGAGTAGAAATTGTCCATATAGACTGAATAACCTTTGTTCAAAAATGGTTCCACCAATTTCATAACTACACCATATGCTAATCCATTAGGATGTACAGGCTCAGAGGAATTCGCTCCACAATAGATATCACTTGAAATAACATAACCATTCACAGAATCGGCACACATCCATACTTTTATACCCCACTTTACTGGTTTTTTGGGCATATATTGGATGAATGAAAGCCTGCACTTGGTGCCAATCATGCTTTCATCAACGGATAGTTGTCTATGGGGTGAATAAAGTTCCAATGACCTTTTTGCAAATTGATCAAGCAGGGGACGAACCTTCCACAATTTATCATAGTTAGGATCTGATCGTTGTGGTGCAGTGGAATTGTCCACGATATGCAGGTATCGTAATATTTGACGAAAACGATTCCGGGATAGTACACAACGAAACCAAGGATGGGAAGTAATAGGATCAGTAGACCAGTAATCATCTAATGAATGTAGAGATATAACCCCCATAGCGATATTCACTCCAAGGAAAGCCAAAAGTTCTTCCTTCGTAATTGGTATCCATATACTAGTATCACCTTTAGCAGCCCTTTGTTGGTCAGCATAAAGATTGGATTGCGTCACAAGCATATCAATGAAGCCAGAGGTAAAAAAAAGCTCATAACATTTGAAAGGGTCACGGACATCAACTGCTTCACCTTTAGGCCCTGGTATATCACCACTAAATGTCACAGGTGCTGGACCATTTGAAGAATCTTTAGATTCATTCCATTCCCATTCAGTACTACTTCCTCCTGCTCCTCCTCTTCCTCTTGCTCCGCCTCTTCCTCTTGCTCTACCTCTCCTCACACTTCTTGATCTTCGTCCCGACACTTGCCCCCTCCCCCTTCCTCTTGTTCCTCGTCTCCCTCGATTTCTCCCTCTTACAGATTGCTGAACTGCTTGAGGAGATGACTCGAGTAAAGTATCACTTGATTCATCAGCAGATTGTTGAGGAGATGAATCGGGCGAAGTATCACTGGGTACATCAGTAGTGGCACCTAATTGAAGTCAGTCAGCAAGTTACTGGACAGTAAGTAGCTGGTTATCTAGCTAAAGACATACCTAAAAGATCTTGGTCAAGAAGCAGAGCAGAATCTCTCTCTGCTGGATCAGGAAGACTCTCCAACATGGCGACCATCTGGGCACTGCTGCTATCCAGTAAGAGGGGGTCTACCAAAGTCTGGCATCCGTCAGAACCAGTAAAGTCTCCCTCAGGCTGATATTCATCTTCACTTTCTTCATCCAAGTCTTCTAAACATTCATCCTCACAATCATCTCTCTGTTCAAGGAGAGCCGCTACCTCAAGAGCAGTATACGTGGCAGCCATAACTTCAACAGCTAAAAACTCCTAGGACTCTTATAGCAACCTATACATTTCTAGCCGTCATTAGAAAGCTCCGAGCGCGCTCTATTTAATGATCTCCGGTAAAGCGTTGTCAATTGAACTGGTAACGTTTTATTGAGAGTCAAACGAACCCTTCACCAACAGGGTCGAAAAAGCCGCTAATGGCTGGCATATGGTTAAACATTTTCTTCGTGATATTCTTTAGCTAAGTAGATGCCGTAACGCACAATACTTTCACACAACTGGATATACATACACAGGACTTACTTATGTGGTTATCTAGTGGACAATAAATTTTCAAGTAAATACTGTTGTGTAGGGCTTATAACCGTGACAAAGAGCACATTGAATTACCACCGTCACTAACTCCAATAGAAATGGAACTCAGGTAGATTTTCAAGCTTTAATTGCACCCGCAAAAGAATTCAAAACGATAAACAATTCAATTTCTAAGGTGATACGGGTAATGATCGATAAACGAGAGGATTCTGTTCGGTGAAGTTTGGGACAGGGTTGACCTCCGAACTAAGACGAAAATGCCCGGGTCAAAGTACAAAAATGACATACGTACATCCAAACATATTATAGATAAACAAATATCCCCGATTTCCAATTGAGTTACCCCTGATAGTGAGTTACCCTTGATAGTGTCTCGCTCGCCAATAACATACATACATACATACATACATACATACATACATACATACACATACATTATGGTGAGACATTTGCTTTTTACTCAAGACTTACAGTTGACTTTTCCGTACTAGTTGGAGGGGGGAGGGGGGGGATACCAACTTATTGTAATAATAGATTTGTGATGATGAGGATAATTAATATATATCTATTCTGTGGTTTGGGAAGGAGTTCTTGAAATTGTCTTCTGTGCCCACTCTATCACCTAATTCATGTCTTGTGTGTGTGTGTTTGCTAATGTGTTGGTTATTGGTTAGGGGTTTCCTCCTGAAGATGTGTACGTGTGTGCGGCCAAGTACTACTGTAAGCCAAAGACTTTTAAGAAACTCAAGATAAAGGTAAGTAGTGGACAGTCTGTCAGTGGTGTCAGACAGTCTGGGGTGTCTGTCAGTGGTGTCAGACAGTCTGGGGTGTCTGTCAGTGGTGTCAGACAGTCTGGGGTGTCTGTCAGTGGTGTCAGACAGTCTGGGGTGTCAGTCAGTCTGTCAGGGGTGTCAGTCAGTCTGGGGTGTCAGACAGTCTGTCAGTGGTGTCAGACAGTCATGGGTGTCAGACAGTCTGGGGTGTCAGTCAGTCTGGGGTGTCAGACAGTCTGTGGTGTCAGTCAGTCTGGGGTGTCAGTCGGAGTGTCAGACAGGGGTGTCCAGGGGTCAGTCTGGGTAGTGTGGGGGTCAGTAGTCGGAGTCTCAGGGGTGTCAGACAGTCTGGGTGTGTCCAGTGTCGTCGAGGTCAGTGTCACATTCAGTCTGGGGTGTCAGTCAGTCTGGGGTGTCAGTCGGAGTGTCAGATAGTCTGGGGTGTCAGACAGTCTGTGGTGTCAGATAGTCTGGGGTGTCAGTCAGTCTGGAATGTCAGACAGTCTGGGGTGTCAGTCAGTCTGGAGTGTCAGTCGGAGTGTCAGACAGTCTGGGGTGTCAGTCGGAGTGTCAGACAGTCTGGGGTGTCAGTCGGAGTGTCAGACAGTCTGGGGTGTCAGTCGGAGTGTCAGATAGTCTGGGGTGTCAGACAGTCTGTGGTGTCAGATAGTCTGGGGTGTCAGTCAGTCTGGAATGTCAGACAGTCTGGGGTGTCAGTCAGTCTGGAGTGTCAGATAGTCTGGGGTGTCATTCAGTCTGGGGTGTCAGACAGTCTGTGGTGTCAGTCGGAGTGTCAGACAGTCTGTGGTGTCAGACAGTCTGGGGTGTCAGACAGTCTGTGGTGTCGGATAGTCTGGGGTGTCAGACAGTTTGGGGTGTCAGTCAGTCTGGAGTGTCAGACAGTCTGGAGTGTCAGATAGTCTGGGGTGTCATTCAGTCTGTGGTGTCAGTCAGTCTGGGATGTCAGACAGTCTGTGGTGTCAGTCGGAGTGTCAGACAGTCTGGGGTGTCAGACAGCCTGGGATGTCAGACAGTCTGGGGTGTCAGACAGTCGGAGTGTCAGACAGTCTGGGGTGTCAGACAGTCTGGGGTGTCAGTCAGTCTGGGGTGTCAGACAGTCTGGGGTGGTTTTTCTTGTCTGTGTTTGTAGTATTAAGTTATGTTTATAGTTTTCGAGTCCAATATAGATTCTATCGATTTTGATATTTACCCTCTACAGCAATGGGCGTGGCCTGGGACTCCTCCCACTTTGGTTCCTAGAGAGAAGCTAGTGGAGATGGTGAAGGTACCTTCAGTGTTTGCAAAGAGTACTCTACCAGGGGGCGTGTCTTCCAACTCGAGGCGTGGCTGGGTCAGGAGGGGAAGAGAAAGCGGCGGAGGAGGGGGATGAAGAGGATGATTTGGGAGATGTTTCCTTTGTGAGTCCAGTCTTGGACAATGTCTTGCTGGAGATCAGCAGTAATGCCAGGTATTATGACCAGTTCTGCATCGATGAAGACTGCTTTAGAATTGGTAAGAGAGAGAGAGAGTGATGGTTGTCAAACATGCACCATACATACATGTGACATGTTGTAAGACATCCACCACAGTAGTGAAGCAGTGAAGTAGCTTGGTGTGTGGTGTGTGGAAGGTTATGTAGCTCTAGTTAATAATATAGCGGCATTTTTATGAGGTCAAACAAGTAAATTTTGAATTAATTTTTTTCTAACTAAAGTTTGGTCTATTATTCTAACTAAAGTTTGGTCTATTATTCTTGGTTTAATCCTCAATAGCCGAACATCAGTTTGTGTTTATAAACCAGATGGTGTTGGTCAGGTACTGCATTTTTCTTGTATTACTTAACATTTGACTCCATTTCTGTTGAGTATTTATTTATTATTTATTTGTTTTTTTGTTTTGTCCAGGTGACTTTGTGTATCTTCGTTCTGATCAGGACCTCCCGTTTATTGCTAGGATAGATCGCATGTGGACGGACAACAAGTGAGTGGGCGGAGAGATCACACACGAGTGAGTGGGCAGAGAGAGATCACACACGAGTGAGTGGGCGGAGAGAGATCACACACGAGTGAGTGGGCGGAGAGAGATCACACACGAGTGAGTGGGCGGAGAGAGATCACACAAGTGAGTGGGCGGAGAGAGGGAGGTAAAGTAACTAACTTGGAAACTGTAATTCTGACACTAAAAGGAATATTTAAGTTTCATTTCTTATATTGGAGTCCCTTTACCAACTGTGACACATGGGTTGAAAGTTTGTTGATCGTAGTGTCACTGATTATCGTCTAGTCTTCATGTTCAACTGTAGAGGGTTCTTGTGGCTGTGCAGGAAGCAGTGGGTGACCAGGTGAAGGGAGACACTAGATACTCTGTCAGAGTTGTGCTCATTTAAGCCAACAGGATGTATTTATTACACGTTGGATATTTTCCCTTTGATATTTCTGCATCACGCGAGTATTAAATATTCTCTCATATTGAACGCTGCATATTGAGAACTCCACGTCGCCCGTGTGCAGTTCTGGACAACTAAAGTTTGTATGTATGTATGGCAGAGGTATCTTTGAACAACGAGACTTTGAAGCACAACTGCTTTGGAAAAATATCCAATGTACGCTAAACAATTACACTCGTACAATACGGAGATGACAGTTCACTCTCACACTTGTGTGTTCACTTGCCTTTGGCTCGTGAAAATACTTATGCATGCTCTTGAAATATCTCCCCATATTGCACACTGATTCATGTAACTAGTGGTGCGCTCGAATAGCGCAAATGCATGGCGAGCGAGCAGACTCTTTTTACAGAAAAATAGGACAGAAATTACATCTAACTGTAGTGCACAGTGTAACCCTTTCCATTCTCAGTTAGCATCAGAGAATCTAAAGTCTCTGATCCCAGACTACGGAAGTGGACCCATTCATTGTAGCCCTCTTCTCTGGTTTAGCAGCTAGTCTACCAACCTTCATGCTAGGCGTGGTCACAAATAATATTTTTACAGGAAAAAAGGAATGGAGTCAGTGAATATTAGAGCCTGGTGGCTGTTTGATCATTTCATGAAAATATGGCTAAACTTCTCTTATTCTAGCTAAAGCATTTGTGTCAATGATCGTAATGTGTATCAAACAATGAAACACATTGAATGTCAATGGCTGGGAGAATAAACTGCAGAAATTCAGCTTGCTTGAAAATTTTTAGTAGGTTGATTGCTTAAAATCATGGGAGTAGCTGCACTTTCACTGTCTGGTACTACTGACACAGGTGAAGATGGTATAGGTGGTTCATTGCTAATGTTAATCGGAATGACTGCAGTTTCATTTGCTGACATGAATTCAAGTTCATATGTATCTGCTGGTGAAGTTGGTAGAGCAGGTGGATTGCTGAGGAAGATGGGACCTGCTACTACTTTGCTGACTAATATTGCTTCAGGTGTGGATGGCGAAGCTTGTGTGTCAAGTGAGATTGGGTTAGCTGCACTTTTGCTGTCTGGTACTACAGCCATAGGTGAAGATGGTACAGCTAATTTATTGCTAATGGTATTTGTAATGGCTGCAGTTTCATTTGCTGACACGAGTTCAAGTTCATATGTATGTGCTGGTGTAGTTGGTAGAGCAGGTGGATTGCTGAGGAAGATGGGACCTGCTACCACTTTGCTGATTAATATTGCTTCAGGTGAAGATGGCGAAGCTGGTGTGTCAAGTGATTATGGATTATTGGAATCAGAGGCTGAAAACTCGGTTTCTCAGTTCCTGTTGCAACAGAGAGAACTACTTCAAAATGATTAGTTGGGTTACGAATGCTAACAGCTTCTTCAGAGAGTGATGGTTCCGTTAGCCGTGGGTGGATTCGCAGCCAAGTTCCATCTGTGCTGGTTTCGTTTGGAACATAAGAGTATATATCAGCCTTCAGAAGGCTTGATGTAGCAAGCATTTCTGTTTCTGTTGCCCAAACTCCACCATTCTCCACTGAGTTGTTAGAGATGCACTAGTCGACTCCAATACCCAGGTGCCCTGTCAGATTATCGCCAATGGTTCTCATATGACTGACAATAGCTCTGCGCATAACAAGATGCTCATCCTGAGATCCAGTAAGAATGTAGCAAATGGACCTGTAGAAGCAGTTCCCATCTCCCGATATTCTCTGGATGGTAACTGGACGCTTGAGGCACATTTTGGGGCCACCTTGTGCAACCCCATTCTCACCATGGTATGTCAGATTCAGTGATTCACATACACTCCTTCTCCATGCTTCGTCCACTGGATAAAAATTGTACACACAGTTAGGCCTCAAATCTGTCTCATAGATCACGACTTCAGCAGTTTTTCTTCCACTCAATATTGTAGCTGCAGTTTCACTGTCTGGTACTATTGCCACATGTGAAGATGGTATAACTGGTTCATTGCTACTGGCACTTGGAATGGCTGCAGTTTCATTTGCCGACACCAATTCAAGTTCATATGTATGTGCTGGTGAAGTTGGTAGAGCAGGTTGATTGCTGAGGATGATGGGATCTGATACTACTTTGCTGAATAATATTGCTTCACTCCTGAAATCTGTCTCATACAGATCACGACTTCAGTAGTTTTCTTTCCACTCATTACCTGATTCAACCTAGCATCCTCCTCCGTCTTTCTTTAAGTCGATTGCTTTTGCTAAGATTTTGCACACGCTGGTAAGGAAAAGGAGGAACAAAGAGCCAGTCTGAGAGGCGGTGGACGCGAGAGCAAGCAACAAAAGTTGAACCCGAAGAAAACTCTTTCTTACCCACGTCAATAACCACCTTGTCTAAGGTCAAACCTTGTGATTTATGGATAGTGACAGCCCATGCTAATCTCAGTGGAAGCTGAAGACGTGAACACTGCTTAGCAGTTGAAAACCATGTCCTCTGAAGTGGACAGATTGGTACTGTTCCATCAGACAGAGTTGGACCAGTGTAAAAATCAAACTTCACCATGACTGCAATTGGCAAGTCAGGTGGGCAATGTTTTCTTGCATAGCATATGCTTACAACACTTTCTAGAGCACCATTGACCAATCCTACCTCAACCCAAATATTGGCAGACAGCATTACAAGTGCTCCTTGTGCAAGACAGACTACAGGCTCCAGTCCTCCAGCTTCATCAGCACTGACTCTGGATGCTTCAGGACCAGTGTGTGCAGCCCTGATGACGGCTATTGGCTGACCATTTGCACATAGTTTGCTGGCATTGTGTTCAGCTACGGCTTCAACCGTGGGATAAAGGCATAGTGCTCTTTCAAATGCTGTTGTATCCCCCAGTTCTGCTGGAGTTTGCTTCATAAACTCTTTCCAGTCCTCCTGAGCCAACTCTCCATTCCTCAGACGCATAAGAATGTCACGGAAGAATTCCTGATTGGGATTTCTTCCAGCCTGTCTCATCACAGTGTCCAAAACTATAGCACGATCAAACATATGGTAGTTTGCACTACCCAGATCGGACAGCTCAGTTGGAGGTGAAGTGGTGTACAGAGGTAGATCCATGACTGGTGGTAGCTGGCCCCAATCACCTATGAGCAGACAGGAACATCCTCCAAACGACTCTTCAGATCTGTGAGGAAAGGCTTGCCTCAGGCGACGATCAACTTGGCCAAACAGCTTCGTCCCTACCATGGACATCTCATTGATAATGAGATAATCTATATTTTTCAGAGTCTGCTGAATAGTGTGAAGACGGCTACCATCGAGAGGCTTGAAATCTCCCCTGACAGGAATGCTCAACAGAGAATGGATAGTGTAGCCATTTACATTGAACGCTGCCACACCGGTTGGAGCTGCAACCACAAGATGCTCCTGCAGAAGTTGCTTGATGCATTGAATGAGGTAAGACTTTCCAGTTCCTGCAGTACCAGATACCATCATCCTGAGAGGAGCTGAGTTTTTTTAAAGTTCTTTTCTCAAAGTGCTCTCGTACAATGCTGTATGCTTCAAGCTGCTTTCCTTGGAGGCTGTTTGGGTTGACACTCAAGCGAGCTGTCTCTGGAGGTGTGTATAGTTGACGTTGCTTCAACACAAATGATGGCATTTCCAGAAAGTCAGGATATGCTGTTGCTGAAAGTGACCAATCAAAGTCTTGCTGATCTACTGCATATTGAGGAAAATCTGGCTTCTGTCGGCAGATGAGCATCCAGTCTTGCATGGTTAATACTGACTTGTTATCATCGAGCTCATTATCATCACATTCCTGCCACAATAATTACAATATATTAACAATTGAACAGCAGGCAATTCATTTTAAGCTTACCTCCTCAGTATTTGAGTTGTTGTTTTCCCTTTCAGCAGCTTCTAGACGAAGGATGTCATCTGCAAGGGTTGCCGGAACGGTGTTTGATCGAAGATAGGTGAGATACGCATCTGCATGCGTGTAACAGGTACCAAGAAGTTGTTCAATTTTTCTGAAAGGCTGATATAGCATAAGCTTTTGCCTGCAGTACTGCTCATAATTTGGACCTTGAGGATCGGGAGAGATGCACGGACACACTATGACCACGACATGTTTTTTCCTGCAGGTTAAACCTTCACCAACCTTCCTCGAAGTTTTGAATCTCTGAACAAACTGCAAAAGAGTCATATTGGCAAATTCTGGTGTAACTGGACGAGCACAGTAGTGCTCAAGGGGTGAATCGCCTGTGACGCACTCATTTTCTTCAAAATAATCCTCAAGCTGCCGTGAATAATCCAAGCTCAGTACAACAAAGTCACGGGAAGCTCTAAACATTGGAAGCTGTAGGAGGAGATGGCATGTCTCCTGGGCAGAGAAATCTCTTTCTCCTACACTGCTGATCATCACCTTTTGCACAACTTTCAATGCACTGGCATCATCACCCTTGAGGCTCTTCAGCACATTCCCATAGACAGATTTCAATGCCTTGGATCGAGGTTCTGGCTTGGTAGCATACTTTGCACAGTAGTTAATGACTCTCCTGCGTGACACAATCATTTGCATGTCAACATTTGCTCTCCATGCAGACAGCTGCACTGGATTGTAGCTGTTAAGGAGAGAATCATTTCGTTGTGTAAGCATGGTAGGTTCACCATCGTCACTCGTTACTATCCTTGTCACTGGCTGTAAGTCTTTGGGATACTTGAATCTACACTGGAGCTGACCATCTCTTTTCTTCTTCAAACAGTATGCTGTGGAGCACCGAGTGTGGCGTTGGCAAGTTGCGATTAGCTCAACCAAATCAATGTGAAGATCATCTACGTCGGCATACCACTTGTTGCAAACACGAGGCTTGATCTTTGGGAGTGGAGCATTGTGTGCATCACTTGCATCAGGAGATATTGCAGGGTTCACTGTGCTGACCAGATTGTCTGCATAGCTGATGATCTTCTCTACTGCATCCAAGAATTCTGCATCATCTTTGGTAGAAAGCAACTTCTCAACATCTGGTGCTTCTCTAAACCATGCCACACCATGCACATGTGGGCTTCCACGATGCTGCCACTCAAATCTGAACCAGTAATCTACCGCCCACTCTGGTTCATTCTCATTGCCTGAACACTGCTACAATTAGCCGCTATATTCAATTACAATAGGTAAGAATCGTCCTTTAGCTACGTGTCCCACTAAAAATCATGCCAATTCAATTACTGTGAATGGAACACTACGAGCGAATGCACGAGAGGTTCATTGGCGATAATAGGGTGAGAAAAACCCTATTATCGCGGATTTAAATTTATTATTATTTAAATTCAATTGAAGTTTATTAACCTGAAGTAGAGTGATGCAATGAAGTCTCAGAACAAAAGCAATAGAAAAAAAAATTAAATGATACAGAAAAAAAAAATTGAATGGTACAGAGGACATTGGAAAATGATTTAGTGTAATTGGAAATTGAAACCAAGCTTGGAAAAGAAAACCAAGCTAAGAAAGAGAAAAAGGAAAAGAAAAAATAAAGCACAAATTCATAATTGACTTTAGATGCAGCTTTGGCATGTATACTGACGAGTAACAGTGTTACTTCCAAACACACAAGCATTGTGAGCCCACTGACCACATATTGAATCCAAAAAATGATTTCTGCACCAAGGAATCTGGTTCATTATTTCCACAGATCATACAGAGAGCACCATCATTCTCCTCTGCACTATCATCCCTAAAGCGAGATGGAAATTGACACTGACACCGGGGCCGACCAGAACTTGAAGCAGCTCCATTGGGACCTGATGCTCCAGGTGGGAAGACAACATCTTCATCTGACTCCGAGCTATTCTTTGAATAGCGGCGAGGTCGACCAGAGCTAGAAGCTCCACTGGGACCAGATGCTCCACGTGAGAAGACCATATCTTCATTTGACTCTGAATTATCTTCTCTTTGGCGTCGTGGTCGACCAGAGACTGAAGTTCTACTGGGACCTGATGCTCGCTCTGAATCTTCTGATTCTGAACTGATCTCACTTGAACACTGCTCAACTTGTTTCTATTTATTCTTTCCTTTTAGATTCTTTTTTTTTTTTTCACATTCTTTCCTTTCACGTTCTTTGCTGTTTGATTCTTCTTTTCTTTCTCTCATTTCTTCCGCTCTCTCTCTACCTTCCTCTTTTTTTTTTCTTCCTCCAATTCTTCTTTTTTTTTCTTATCTGCCAATAACATATTTCTATAATCCTCTGCTGTTAAATCTCTTGCACCAGTAATGCGTTTTGTGCGCTTCCTACTGGAAGCTTCATTGCTCTGTGGAATTTCCAAAATATCAGCCATCTCCTCTGGAATAAATCCAGCCTCGAGTAGTGAATGACGAGGTCGTTTACGTGAGGAGACCGAGGTTTGCACTGAGCTAGAACCAGAGCAAGTTGTAGTTAATGTTGAGCCAATTGCAAGTGCAGTACTAGAAGACAGTGTAGGTGTAGTAGAACTAGTGACTATTGGCAGAGACACACTTGAAATAACAGAGGTTGTAAAAATAGTGGCTTGACAGGTGTGCAGCGCTTCAACAGTAGTGACTGGAGGCAATGGAGACTCACTGGCTACACATGATGAAGATGCACCCGGAACTAAATGTGTATAGACTCACAGGCTGGAGAAGGTGATGAAGACGCACTAGAAAATAAAAGTGGAGATTCACAGATAACAGTAGGTGATGGAGACACACTATCGACTAATCTTGAGGCTGGTGAAGGTGATGAAGACGCACTAGAAAATAGAAGTGGAGACTCACAGATAACAGTAGGTGATGGAGACACACTATCGACTAATCTTGAAGATGCACTGGCAATAGGAGGCGATGGAGACACACTAGCAACTACAGGTGAAGTTGCACTGGTGACAGAGAGTGATGGAGACATACTGACAGCACTGGATACTTGAGATGACTCAGAGGAATCTGCACCATGAAGAGAGGAAGGCATCATTTTCATAACAGGAACTGAATTTCTATTAAAGGGACATAAACCACATTTGGCAAAACCAGATTTAATGTTAGGTATAGAAAATGCTCTCTCAAAAGGTGGCTTAATTAATCGAGCAAAATCTCTCTTTGAGGCCACATAATTTTTCTTAGCAAAAGTAATTGAACGAATTGATTTTGAAAAGTTATCTTTTAAAGATTTAAAGACCGAGACATCTAGAGGCTGGAGGGCGGGTTGTATGTAGTCAGGGTTTCATTTAGGGGGGGGCGAAAGGGGGCATTTGCCCCCCCTTGGGTTCTAAATGCCCCCCCTTGGATTCTAAGTGCCCCCCACCCTTTTGAAAGAACCGATATTTATTAAGAGAAAAATGTAAACCAAATTAATAATAAACAATATTCACACAGCAATTCGTCTAGGTTTTTTGTTCCATACTGTAATAATGTCATTTAATTGTGTAGATGAGAGCGTCTCGGGTGTCTCCATGGCTATTTTCATCAAATAGGATAATTGTGATTGCCCAATTCGATTTCGAATTCGTGTTTTAATTCGTTTCATTTTGGAGAAGCTCCTTTCCACTGAAGCAGTGCTGACAGGGATAGATAGACATATGTTTGCCAGGGTGCTAATGTTTGGAAAAATTTCACTAAGCATATCACTTGTGGTGAGCTCTTTCAACTGCAAGTGCAGGTTACCTTTCGGCTTCTTCGATAAGTAGCTTCGAAATGTTTTCCACTCCTCTCGGGTTTCGCGGGAAATAAGAGCTTCTTTGGTGTATTCATCTCCACCAGCAGTCTTAGCAGGCAGCTCTGCACCATAGTGAGATAATAGTACATCTATTAAGTCCTCACCATATGTATGGAAGTCAGAAGAGTCAGCAGCTGGCACTTTCTTCGGATCAAAGATGCCAAATGAGGAGACAATATCTTGTGAAATAAATCTGCTGGATATGTTTGCCTTCAGCATCCTGATAAACGGTTCAGCCACTTGTCCTTGGAATGTAGCAATGCTTTCCGTGGTTAACGTGATGTCAGTGACTTCTTCGATCTCATTCTTTGCATCCATCAGTTCTAATAACCAGTTAGCAGCAGGTAACATGGCATCATCAAGTGTATTGAGAGTGGCATCAACAAGAGGGGTGATAGCTGTCAAGTCTATTCTCTCAGTCTGGAGAGCTCTGCTCAACTTCGCCACTTGTGGCAGAACATAATCAAGGAGGTATATGGCCACTAAAGTTGAGGGCCTACATAAGGCTTTACTGATACCTAGAGCTTCAGGTGCATGTGTCTACTCATAGATATTGTTTAGAGCAGTCACAATTGCACTGTAGCTAGCTTTGACTGCCTTCGCACAGCGTTCATGGGACAGCCAGCGAGTATCTGATGGTTTCACAACTTTCAGCTCAGGTAAGTCAAGCACCTGCTGTACTGCTTTGAGACTCTCAGCTCGCTTAGGAGAATAGTGGAAAATTTCCAGAGGGTGGTGAGTGTGATGTACACATGTTTTATCCCACTGGTAGCATTAGCTGCTTGAACGCATGCTAGCTGTAGCAAATGGCAATGGCAGTGTACGAAAAGTGCATGAGGTGAAATTTTCTTCAGGAGACTCTGCACACCATTGTGTTTCCCAGAGAAAGTAGCTGCTCCATCGAATCCCATACCCACCAGCTTGCTAATCTGTATGTTTTTTATCTTTCATGAATTCAACAAGGGCAGAATAAATAGTCTTTGCATCAGTAGCTTTCAATGGAACTATATCCAAGAAGTGCTCAACAGGTTGACCGTCCATGTTCACCCAGCGGAAGAAAATTGAAAACTCTTCTGTGGTCGCCACATCAGTGCACTCATCTGCCATTATGCTGAAATGGGAAGCTTGGCGAAGCCGTTTCAGTAAACATTCTTCAGCCCATAAGCCAACTGCCTCAACAAATTCAACAACAGCAACTTTAGATGTGTAGGTTGCATTTAATCTAGCTCTTTCAAGGAACCCCTTTAAATCTTCTGCACCACAACTTACGATTAGATCAATAAGTTCATCAAAATTTGTTGTGTGGGGAATGTGGCGACGAGCTAGAAAATGGGTGCAACGAATTAGAGCTTTAATGGCCATTCTGTTCTTCCACTTTTCCTCATCATTAATTTGTTGGAGTTGCTGAATGACTGACCCTTCTTGTAGTGCTGTAGCTGCAGCCATCTCTGCTTCACATGATAGGAGGTGAATATCACTCTTTGCATGAATTTTCATCTCCTCTATTGCCTTCTTCCAGTTCGTGAAAGGTTTTGAGATCCATGTTCCTCCTGTTCTTTGAAGAGAAATTCCTCTCTTCCT
>WLWD01000639.1_pt1 | contig 64215 bp, 48 predicted proteins | sample 6712731 | NCBI WGS metagenome assembly WLWD01 (sample SAMN12718690, study PRJNA576275) | sponge metagenome | isolation source: marine sponge | host: Mycale hentscheli | place: New Zealand: South Island, Marlborough, Capsize Point | collected 2014-11-01
CCCCCCCCCCCCCCCCCCCCTTCCCAAGACAGGGAGACATACGCTATGCAGATTAAGTGTTTTTCATGAGAGTAAATTGGAACGTGTGATACATCCCCTCCCACCCCGAGTTCATTGATGTTTGGCAAAATGATAAGTCCACTTATACTTACTATATTCCTACCTGTCATAATGTCAGTGATGTTGAGTGGATGTTTTGAGATCATGCGTGCTGCACATGTACATATGTATTACATGTCAGGGGCGGATTTAGGGGGGAGGGACTCAACTGGTGTCGAATGCGTATGAACCCCCCCCCCCCTTTTCAGAATGACCCCGTATTTTGCTACTGACTTGTAGTGTATAATAATAGCAATAACTTTTTGTTTATTGTCCTTTTTACCGTCTGCCTCTAGTAATTGCGTTCTTCTAATGAATGTACCGATACTCATGATATGCTGAGTCAGGACTTTACTTTCATCCGTATAATAATATGGATGACCAAGTTCATAGTAATGCCAAAGCAAGCAAGTTTAGCATTTATCATTGTAAACATATTTCATTGGTTGTTGCGTATTCAATTTTTCTTCATGGTATAATTTAAAATTAACTAGAAATGTCTTCGTAAATAATTTCACAGCTGAAATATCAGTTTTAACTTTTATCATAATGTAAGACCTTTTTCACTCATATTCTTTATTCTGGATAACAAAACTTTTGTATATTAATTGTGTTTAAGTTTTAATTTTCCTTTTGATTTTATCAGCTGGACAGTCATACTAAAGCCTTCCCGTTTCAGGTCCTATTGGCGCTTACAGTAGATGTTACTGTCTCTGTGTCACATCAGCATTTTCAGCAGAAAAAAGTGAGGGGAACAGATAACATCTGATACACACTTAATGTTACCATGCTATGGTATGTATTGGCTATGATGCTTCCCAATCCCGGTAAAATTATTTTATCAATGATTTCACAGCTAATGAAGTGGTCCCCATTGCATACAGCCACAGTCAGATTCACTGATTAGGTTTGTGATCAATTCAAGAGTAATAGAATTTGATGTTATGTTTTCAAAAGGCCACATGTTTGTGTCTTGATGTTGTCAGATCTGTTGATGTGAAATGACTCTAACATTAAAAAATCATGTGAATTGCCAATTTTCTCAATAATAATAGGAAAAAAAAGAAAGGAACAGACCCACAACCACTACGCCTATCAATAAACATTTAAGCCTTTGCACTGACACTGACAACGATGGATTTAGTTTCATTTTAGTCAATCACGAGGAAAGCGCTGAGATGTCGTATGAATTATTAATATTACTCAAGTTTAAGTTACTACAATATATCTACTACAATATTTATTTCAACTTTATTTCGCTATGCAGGGGAAACTGATAGTAATTAACCTGGCATACACAACTGCTAAAGAAAAGGGTTAAAGAAAATTAGTAGTACTGAGCAATTTAGCCAAAGAAAACTGGGAGCATCCCAGCAACACCAGGATGGTTAGTAACTATGATATAGCCCCAAACACTCTAGGGGTCAGAAAACCAACAAGCAACAAGAAAATATCTATCAAAAAATAACAATGAAATGAAAAAATGAAAAAAATGAATGATTAACAGCTTGTATCTTCAATCTTTGCACAGTTCATCCATGCATCTGTGTACCGACCTCACTACAAGATGGATACACTGATCACATGGAGGGTTGTCCAAGAACCCGTCAGTTGTCCAGTGTCCCCCGATACTCTGGACATCCTTAGATTATCCGTGGATGCCAACCTATGTATATAATACCCCCTTGGCAGAGTATCCACGGATTCCCCGGATACTCTGGACATCCCTAGATTATCCGTGGATGCTAACCTACAATAATACAATCTTGGCAGAATATTTACGTATAAATATCCCAGGTACTCTTTGTAATGCAAATTAATCCTTTTTTGTGGAGTACTTGCTTCCTATCATTCGAAGTCTGATTAGTAGCACATTGCTATGCAATTGTGTAGCGACAATAATAATGTTACCTCTTCCAATTATGTGGGTCACAAAGATAAAGTATATAAAATAAAAAATGTTCTCTACTCATATGGCGAGTGATTCTCGAGTACTTGGATGACCATGAAAATATTTGTTCACAAGCCTCTGTATCGACCTTGAGATAATTATAGCGGAAATTATGAGGAAAGTCAGTGAGGTTAGTCTGGACCCCCTCCCCCTCCCCCCTCCCCATAAAATTAGATAAAATCAATGTACATATACAAATAAAGCATAGCCTTCTTAGACTAGATTCACTATAGGGAGCATATGACCTCACTGAAATCTCTGGCACATTTCACCGTACATCAGAAACATGTGTATACACACACACATACACACACATACCTTGAACTTTGAAAGAAATCCACCAATTAGATGATGCTTCTCTGCCACAAGTGACAGACTAAATCGCAGTAACTGTAATGTTTTCAACGAGTGGTGACACATCTGTGTCTATCTATGCCTTGCTTGCGTACGAATGCTCTCTCACACATACTATACTGGTATGGCTTATCTGTCACTGTCATGCCTCCCATGGAAACTCAGCACATGTAAAATGAATAAAACACAGTCATGGAGACTGAGCACATGTACCTGTAGCCAGCTATACCCATTTCAATAAAGTATAAGTTCATAGACATTACTGCAGTTATGCAACTAAAAAGAAATAAATGAACTAATTCTGTCTCTGTCCAGAATAGCCCTACAGTTTAAGCACTCCTTCTGGAGGTAGGGTTCTACATGAATTGATGCAACCAAATGTCAGTGAATCCAGCTGCCTCTCTGTCAGAGTAGTATATGGCACACCTAAAACTGTAACTAAATCATACAATTAATTCAAGGTTTCTTCTACTACTAAGCCTTCTGTCTCACAAAACTAGAGGGCTATTTTTTCTGGTCCATGACTTGATCAATGAATTACACCAAAATGTATAGCAATGATCTATGGCTATAATTCTAGTTACAGCCCTGCACAAGTGCATATGTAATAAAATGAGATCACACAGTGAATACCCATGGTTGGTGCAACCAGCAAGTTTTCAGCTACATCACTTAAGAAAGGTCAGGTTAACCAGAAACAGAAACCTAACAAATCTCACTTAATATTAGCTATAGCTACATACACAAGAGCTAACAGTAAATACATTTTCGTATAGCTAACCATAAGTCTCAACTTGCACGCGCATGTGCAGCTCCAGAGTAAAGTAAAGTCACCAAAACATCTCTAACCTTTCTTACAGGGACACTCCATCCAGCTCAAGCAGCGTATTACTTACTGAGACTTGACAATAGAAAATCGCGACCTTCCTTCTAACGCTGACCGGGTGGGTGCGGACTGTTGTTATAGTTACAATCGTTTAACAAACAAATCTGGAAGGACGTACGCACTGATCTTGCTGGGGCTGGATGTACGAATAATCTCGGAATTAACTTTGCTCTAAGTATATTTATGGATCAGTAATGAATTTATTTAGTTAAAACGTCAGGTTGGAAACTAGGTGAGGTAGCTGAAGTATGCGCAAGGGTGTTGTGGGAAATAAATTCGAGAATGCTTAGCTAAAGAGAGAAAAGCATACAAGCATACCCCATATGTCCATTGGCCTATATATATGACAAAAGTCCAATGTGAGCACCCTTAGTATTCCTTTACTATCAAGAAAAAAATAAGCTTTAGCTAGTTAGCTACTCTATTTCTATTTTTTTTAAATTTATGCACAATTGCTTCTAAAATTCTTCTTAGGGACTTTTTATATAATTATTTAATTTCAAAATTTCATTCCAATAAAAATCAGATATTAGGTATGCAGGAGAAATATTGGTATCACTGAATGATTGTCCAGCTATCACTATTAGACTAAAAGAGTAGAACTCCCAAATTGAAAGAGCAATCTTTCAGCAGATCATAAATCAGAGGTTGCTTGCTTTAAGGGGTAGTAAGCAGCAATAAATGTATCTATTGGATGGGGCAGAAAGAACATTCACTGTAGCTCTGTTTTATTTCCATTCAAAATGTCGAGGTTGTTCAACACGTATATTCTATAGCCAATTGGTTGTCATGAAGCAAATTTCAAGTCTCTACTCACTAGATTTTAACTTTAAGTTGGTGCTTTATGTTACTATAAGTCTGAAACATCCGCCACAGTGACAATTATTACCAGTGCATGATCAACTAATAAGAGTAAAAGAGTTGAAATTGAATGAGTTACATTATTTTGATTACTCTGCATCTATAATATCTATGCTGCAATGCCCTATTTGCTGGTTTTAGTGGTAGATTAGTTGCACCAATTAAGCAAGCAGTCCTGGGTTCAATTCCTGGTGACAGCCAAACATTTTTTCTTCTAAATTCTGTATGGTTTAAAAAAAAAAAGCCATAAAAGAGAGGGAATACATCCACAAAAATATTTGTACACACAAAAGAAAAATAAATTAAACATACCTTTAGTAAACCAATTTAAGTCTATCACATGAAGTACAACATAAAGACTTTAGTACTCTGCAAAACATATACCATACACACATGTACACACATACACACACAACAGTATGGTAAATATAAATAATAGCTGGATAACAAATTTAGACATCATTAGATTGAACTCAGATATAGCTCTCGCACTAGAACAGTTAAAAATACATCTCACCTAAGTAGTACTGCCTTAAGGAATGCTTTATTGCATATATGTTTTTATTAATGCTCATCTACACAATCACATAGGAACCACGATGTCAAACATTCAGTATGCACATACGGCAGTTCTGGTATCTCAGTTTAATGTCAATGGCACAGACCTGGACTGAGCAAAACTTCAAAGTAGTGAAGTGTGTGAACTGACAACAACAAAAACAACGACCAAACCGACAAATATACGGCTGGTAAACGACACGAATGCTGCAATCAAGTAACTATGCGTGAAGTATTGATGCGTGTATGTATACAGGAGGACATATGAAATGGTATACAGTAGAATGTCAGTTATCTGAATAAGTTGCGACTGAGAAGTGTTCTGATAACTTAAAATGTATTATAAAAACACTAATAAAGGGGTGTGGTCAAGCAATTCTTCTTGTCTGTACATGCTATTATTAGATTTATGGTGTTCGGGTTAACTGAAGTGTTTGGATAATTAACATTAAATTTCCTCGTTAATTTTTAGACAAAGATTTTGTAGCGTTTCCTTTGGGAGCACTTGGTACAAGTGGCTTCATTATGATCAGAGTTGCGATCAAGCATTCTTGTACAAAAGGTAGAAGTTCGCCATAATTAATACCACTGGTGCCACACCGAGTGTACTAAATACCTATACGGCCATGACCGCTTAGGTTGCTCTGGCCCTGCATTGGTTGTCATAACACAAGACAGACGGGGAAATGATAGTTTGTTTATCACATGAACAAACACACACACATACACATAATCCTCTAAAACACTCAACTTCTTCCTTGCACCCAACTATCCTAAAATCAAATCTCAGGTGATAAAGTATAATCCATTAGACACAAATGGGTACAAAAATCAGTGTGTGTGTATGTGTGTGTGTATGAGCGCAGTGTGTGTGTGTGTGTGTGTCTGTGTGTATATGTGTGTGGTGGAAGGCAAGACTAGTAAGTACACTGATCTGCAGTCACTGCAGGTTTCTGGTCTTCTTAACCCTTTCACCGCCATAGAGGCCACATAGCGTTCCGCATTTGATCGGCGGTTCTCTGTATTAATAAAAGAAAAGAAAAAAAGATCAATTATCCATATAAAGTTTCGATTTTTATTGCTTTGTACGTTGCTCTAAAATAGTACTGTCCAGGCACATCCTGGACAGGAAGAGTGAATGTTTGGAACTGCACTTTCTTTCCCCTTTTGCTTAATTAACCAGTCTTATTCATGCCTCACCTTTCTGGTTTCCCCCCTTGCCTTACTCCTACTTGTACCTTATTAACACTAATTCATACTAATTATTACTGCCTCACACACACACACACTCGTACTCTCTCCACTCACAATGACTCTGTCATTTTAGGGCCCCTGCCCTGGCCTCTCTATAAAAGAGTCAGGGTAGAGCCACCAGTTGCCTTGCTATCTCATTTTTGTCAGTTTGTACTTTTTCTTGCTTCTGAAATTATAGTGCTTATTAAGTAATACTTTGCTTATTAGTGGGTGACTTTGCTTATTAGTGGGTGACTGTTTGTCTGGGATTCAAGGGAGGTTACAGTGCGATTTTCCTGGCCTTCCTGCCTAGTTAACTGTCATTCCGAGCACGCTCCATCAAGTACTTCCTGTAATAAAAAAAATCGAAATGACAGCACAAGTATTTAGTTGTTGTTTTTTTACATTATAAAAAAATATGGCTGCTGGAACGCTAACCATTGAGTTGTCTGTCCACACGGTGATCATCATTTGCATTATAGTAAACAGTTTTGTCTGTGTATCTGCTTTTAAAATCTATCTCTTGGTGAATGTCTGTGCAGAAAAAAAATAAAAAAATTAAAATATTACATTTTCATGTTACCGAACTGGTAGTCATAAACTTGGCGGTGAAAGGGTTAAAGAATCTTACATTATCTGGAAATCACTGAACTATAGAAACACTTGACTCCAGCCCCTGTGTAACTAATGACTAACTATCATGTGTACCATTACTTTTCTTCTTTCACTTTCATTTCATCACTGTAACTATGTATGTGTGTGTGTGAGACCAGGTGATTGTGCGTGGCTGTCATCAGGTCATTGACCAAATGATCCGGGAACTCTTCACCTTTCATTTGTATTCAATACTTCACAAATGAAGAGTTGAATAAATATAATGTGTGTGCAGTGTGTGTGTGCAGTGTGTGTGTGTGTATGTGTGTGCCCAATCAAAAAAATCTTGCATGATTTCTAATCAAGAAACTTGCAAGAATCATGCATGATTTCTTGCAAGATTCTTGCATGAACTTGCCTGATTTTTTAACATATCTTGCATGATTCTTACAAGAATCATGCAAGATCCTTGTAAGAATCATGCAAGATCCTCGTAAGAATCATGCAAGATCCTTGTAAGAATCATGCAAGATCCTCGTAAGAATCATGCAAGATCCTCGTAAGAATCATGCAAGATCCTCGTAAGAATCATGCAAGATCCTTATAAGAATCTTGCTAACCTTGCAAGAATTTTGCCGGATCTTGCAAGATTCTTGCCGGTGCAAGAATCATGCATGATTTCTTGCAAGACTCTTGCCAGACTCTTGCCGGACCTTACAAGACTCTTGCCGGACCTTGCAAGACTCTTGCCAGACTCTTGCCGGACCTTGCAAGACTCTTGCCGGACTCGTAAGAATCATGCAAGATCCTCGTAAGAATCATGCAAGATCCTCGTAAGAATCATGCAAGATCCTCGTAAGAATCATGCAAGATCCTCGTAAGAATCTTGCTAACCTTGCAAGAATTTTGCCGGATCTTGCAAGATTCTTGCATGAACTTGCCTGGTTTTTTAAAATATCTTGCATGATTCTTACAAGAATCATGCAAGATCATTGTAAGAATCATGCAAGATCCTCGTAAGAATTATGCAAGATCCTCGTAAGAATCATGCAAGATCCTCGTAAGAATCATGCAAGATCCTCGTAAGAATCATGCAAGATCCTCGTAAGAATCATGCAAGATCCTCGTAAGAATCATGCAAGATCCTCGTAAGAATCATGCAAGTCCTCGTAAGAATCATGCACGATCCTCGTAAGAATCATGCAAGATCCTCGTAAGAATCATGCAAGATCCTCGTAAGAATCATGCAAGATCCTCGTAAGAATCATGCAAGATCCTCGTAAGAATCATGCAAGATCCTCGTAAGAATCATGCAAGATCCTTATAAGAATCTTGCTAACCTTGCAAGAATTTTGCCGGATCTTGCAAGATTCTTGCCGGTGCAAGAATCATGCATGATTTCTTGCAAGACTCTTGCCAGACTCTTGCCGGACCTTACAAGACTCTTGCCAGACCTTGCAAGACTCTTGCCAGACTCTTGCCGGACCTTGCAAGACTCTTGCCGGACTCGTAAGAATCATGCAAGATCCTCGTAAGAATCTTGCTAACCTTGCAAGAATTTTGCCGGATCTTGCAAGATTCTTGCATGAACTTGCCTGATTTTTTTAACATATCTTGCATGATTCTTACAAGAATCATGCAAGATCCTCGTAAGAATCATGCAAGATCCTCGTAAGAATTATGCAAGATCCTCGTAAGAATCATGCAAGATCCTCGTAAGAATCATGCAAATCCTCGTAAGAATCATCCTCGTAAGAATCATGCAAGATCCTCGTAAGAATCATGCAAATCCTCGTAAGAATCATCCTCGTAAGAATCATGCAAGATCCTTATAAGAATCTTGCTAACCTTGCAAGAATTTTGCCGGATCTTGCAAGATTCTTGCCGGTGCAAGAATCATGCATGATTTCTTGCAAGACTCTTGCCAGACTCTTGCCAGACCTTGCAAGACTCTTGCCGGACCTTGCAAGACTCTTGCCAGACTCTTGCCAGACCTTGCAAGACTCTTGCCGGACCTTGCAAGACTCTTACTCAGCATGAAATTTCTCAAGTACATACTTAACACAAAAACTCCATTAATGGCATGTAAATATTAATAATAAAAATAAACAAAACTAGCAAATGTCAATGAGTAAACTACAAAACTATTGGTCTGAAAGTTTGCAAAATTTAACGCTGTCTCTACATTTTTTATTCAAATTTCGAATAAGTTCTTTTTCGTTTAAATCTGTAAACCTCTGGCGAACACAATCTGTGGATAGAAAAAGGGTAAATAGTTTTGTTCAATAAAAATTGAAAAAAACTTACTAATCAATAATTGCACTTGTTTGGACTCTAATGCAGGCCTGGTGCTCCTCGGAGTGCTAAACATGACAGACTGCTGCTGTTCTTTCCTGTCAAATAGAATGTCTAGCAGTATTCGGCCATAAGCCAATGCTGAGGTGGCATGAATGCACTTAATGTTGATGCCATTAACCTTTAAAGATGTAATAGCAACTAATGTAAGCAATGAATTCTGCAATATAGTTGCTACTTACTATATATTCATTATCGTCGTCATTTTCAGTTGTAGTCTGCAAACAAATTAAGGAATAGTAAATTTTGCCAAATAGTGCCTTGGATATCAACTACTGACAAGTGTTTTGTGCATTATTAATACACTCAAAAATAGCAACATCACATAAACTGGTCAAAATTACTACTGATCCCAGACCCTTTCCTCCCATGCACAATAATAAACGGAGATGAAAAGCCGGCAACGCCAGAATGACTTGATTGTGGTGTTATTTTAATTATTACAAAGACATGGATCATGTGATTATAAGCTAAATGTCAGCGTAAGCTAACAAAATGTCATTTTTTGGTGTAATTTTATGCTAATTTTTCAATAAAATGCATCCAATGGTAAACTACAGGAGGCAATAATACTATATTTCTGTTCAACCCTGGTCAGATTTAGTGTTTTAAGTCATCATTAGCCATCTCTTGAATTCACACTTATGAAGTGACTAATATCGCCCAAGTGTTTGATGATTATAGGCTGGTTGACTTGTATACCGTATTTCCTTGAACAGGCCGCGCACGGCCTATTATTTTCAGGCACAAGCATAGGTAGTGAGTTGTTCAAGGGCGCGAGTTAAACCAGGGCGCGACTTATTATTTCCAAAAATTGTCCAGCTCAGCAGTCATGCACCATGCCTCTCATAAAGTGGTGTGCTTTGTGCTTTAATTACTAATACAATAGCGGTAGTTGCTAACATTAAATTATATACATTTTTATCAATCCGACTGTCCATTATTATGTATACTGGACACCAACATACCTTTGGTGCTGAAGAGGGTACTTTACTTTCCATTTTTGTAAATTTGTTCTCCAAATCTGTTAATTTTCCAATTATGGAATCTAATTTCTTGTCCATAACAATAAGTAGGTCCTGCAAGCAAAATGTATTATTTTTATGTGAGTTAAAATGAGCATTCTAAATAAAGCTCATCAATCAACTAGAGACTATACTCATATATTTCCTAGACTTAAATTTACAACACCACACAGACGACATACACACCTTCTTAATCCTTTGCCTTCGATTAAAGGGTGATGGTTTTCCACTGCTGCTCTGACCACACTTTAATTAAAGCATATTATATTAAGTGCAAAATTGATTTGCCATGACTCAAAACAGTAATAATAACACACCTTGTTAGAATGATCTATTAGTGAAGTTACATCTACACTTGGACCACCTTGAACTGTATCATCCTACAAAGTGTTAAAAGTTATAGTCATTCTGGATTACATAAAATTGATGATATTACCACAGATAAAATAAATAATATTATAACACACCCGGAAATACTCGAAATTTGAAGAGAAGATTGCTTATTGTCCAAAACAAAGGTAAGAAGAAATTACGGGTAGTAATACAAAAATAACTTGCGGTGACACATTAGACCAACAATTCTAAATAATGCCCTGAATGTACCTCAAATATAAAACTGGCAAGTCATGGTCAAAGTTGAAGAACTAGTGATTTCTATAAAAGAGGCTTCATGGGTGTCGTTAAAGCATCCATAATTTATTTGCTTATTTCAAGTGAAAAGTTCATAGTTTGGTTCAGTTTCACATGGGACCCCTCTTTTGTCTCTATGTGAAATGTGTCAAGGAAATTACTGTTATTGTCATTGCAGTAAACACTCGCTAATCCGAATGGTTTGAGGCCAGTACCTTGTCCAGATTAGTAAAAATGAAGGGGAAAAATGGATTAGCAATTATCTATTTTATACTATCACACTCTGGACTCCGGAAAAGTTATGTTGGAGTTTTTGTGATCTTCCAATCAAAATGAATAAGTTTCAGATTAGCGAGGTTTCACTCTACAACTGGTCAAAATTAAGTTTTACTCCGAACCATTTTAACAAACTGCTGTTAAAACTACAGTAACACACCTTATCATTTCTCTGTGTCTGTTGAAATGTATATTAACGCGTAGAGTTAATATAAGTTAACCGGGGAGACAAGCACCGCAAGGCAGCTGGGTAAAGGGTCAGTATCAGGGAGGACAGACCAACGCAGTTAGTATGCGCATGGCAACTCTAGGAGGGGTCACGTGCGCTATAACGTGGCACAAAAAATCAGTCCGCATGCATGGTCAGACACCGAGCAAGAGAGACAGAGACGGGCACAAGAAATAATTAAGACCAGCACGGTTGTACGAAGAATGAGCGAGGAGGAGGCGTGCCTGAATCTGCCGGAGTCAGCTATGGATGAAATAGTCAAAAGGCTGGAAGCGAGGCTTGATGGCAAACGAAGGGAACAGGAGGGGAGAAGCGAAGCTGAACTAGGTGAGCATAGTGTGGGTAGGACTTAATTAAGGGCGCCCTCCTTAGCCGTTTTCCACCTGCAGTGGCAACTGAGGTGTGACCTTTCAGGCTCGGAGAGTGTAAGGCCAGAGAACAATTAGGGGGCAGTAGCTGAGGTAGTAAGGGTATTAGGAATTAAGGGGGGGGGTATGTATTAGGGGCGGGAGAAGTGCAGATATTGTAGGGAAGGCTGGTGTTGCCGAGACCAGCTGCCAGCTGGGGGTGGCTGGGGGTGGGCCAGCAACAATCTGGGCAATGGCTTTCCCTAGCTGCTTGTTTGCTGATGGCTGACACTAGCTGAGTATGCTGATTGCTGACGCTGGCTGAGGGGCTAATTGCTGACACTGGCTGAGTGTGCCGAGTGCTGTCACTAGCTGAGTGTGCTGAGTGCTGGCACTAGCTGAGTGTGGCTGAGTGCGGACACTAGCTGAGGGTACTGATTGCTGACACTAGCTGAGTGTGCCGATTCCTGACTCTAGCTGAGTGTGCTGACACTAGCTGAGTGTGCTGAGTGCTGACACTAGCTGAGTGTGCTGAGTGCTGACACTAGCTGAGTGTGCTGAGTGCTGACACTAGCTGAGTGTGCTGATGGCTGACACTAGCTGTGTGTGCTGATTGCTGACACTAGTTGAGTGTGCCGACTGCTGACACTAGCTTAGTGTGCCGACTGCTGACACTAGCTGAGGGTGCTGATTGCCGACACTAGCGGAGTGTGCGGATTGCTGACACTAGCTGAGGGTGCTGATGGCTGTCACTAGCGGAGTGTGCCGATTGCTGACACTAGCTGAGTGTGCCGACTGCTGACACGGGCTGAGGGTGCGGATTGCTGACACCAGCGGAGTGTGCGGATTGCTGACACTAGCTGAGTGTGCTGATGGCTGACACTAGCTGAGTGTGCGGATTGCTGACTCTAGTGAGTGGGCTGATGGCTGACACTAGCGGAGTGTGCTGATTGCTGACACTAGCTGTGTGCGCTGATGGCTGACACTGACAGTGGGTACTTATAGCCGACTATAGTGTGCAGTGCCGTCCATTGACATCGGCAGAATGGGGTTAGCAAGGGGGGTCTCCTGAGGGGGTCAGGCCTATATAGTATATCGAGGCACAATAAACAGATAACGATGGCAATAAGTGTAATATGAATAGTAAGAGGGAGTAGCACTCAGGATAGTGACATGATAAGCGAGGACAGTATAGTTAAGAGAGGAGCGGAGGGTATCAAGCAAGGCTGACACGATGTTCCATTTTGATAATATGCAGGGGCCCCACTAACGGCAGCAAGCCTGGTAGGGCTTGGCATAAGGGAGGAGCCGGCAGGTGACGACACGGGGATAAGTGTCCTGCAAGAGGCAGCAGACAGACTGGCACAGGCTGGGGGGTCGGCAGGAAAAGCGGAGGCAGTGCCGAGGAAGGCAGGCCCAGTCAAGCTGGGGGCAGGTCTATCGGCTATACCAGCAGTGTTGGCCCGGAAAATCAGGAGAGGGGAGTATATAGATTTTGCAGAACTGCCTCCAGCCTTGCCAGAGGGTACCTCGGTGAGCACAATGTCTAGCGAGCAGCTACTCATTGTACAGGCGGCAGACTACAGGAGGACAAGGAGGAGGATCCCGGATGTGATGACCTGGACAAGGTGCTTTGTGCTCTACATTGGCGCTGTGGCTACCACGGACTCTGAGAAACTGGTTGACTTCCTCGGTTATATGGATGCCATTGTTAGGGCGGCCCAGAAATTTGCCTGGCCGGCCTGCGAGGAATATGACAGGCGATTCCGACAGATGGTGGCGGGAGATGAGCATCGGAAGTGGGCAACACTGGATGCGGGCCTGTATACAGAATGCTTCACGGCGCAGGCCCTCCCAGTGGCAGCTGCAAAAGAGCCGGCGAAAGGGAGCCAGGCAGGGTCCAGAAAAAGGCCCAGGGAACATGCGGAGCTGGAGCAGGAGAGAGCCGATGCTGGGACCCCAGTATGCGGGAAATATAACCGCTACCGGGGGGATTGCAAGTTTGGCGCTAGGTGCCGGTACTTGCACGTGTGCAACAGGTGCAGGGGGGCACACCCAGTATCGCAGTGCCAGGCAGCCCCAAAAGTATAACTATCAGAATGTCATAATCACGAACATTAGCAATTGATGGCACATTGTCATGGATAGTTACATGCAGATGTAGTCATATGTATTGATATTAAACAAGTAATACAAGACAGGGGGGATATTAGTTATTAGAGGGGGGTAATTTGGCGCATAATAATCAATAAGGACTGCAAAAGGGGACAGGGGGCATAGAGTAAGGGGAGGGAGTGAAATCATTACATGGTCTGCAGGGAATGGCACGGGCTGGCAGGCACAAGAGCTGGAGAGGAGGTCAAGTACGGTTCAGTGCAAGCTGCCTGCAGAAGCGCAGGCAATACACACCCCTCTCCAAGCATCAGCGTGGCAGGAGGTGCTAGCGGGCCACCCAGATAGACGGCTGGCAGAGTGGATGGTGAGAGGCATAAGGCACGGTTTCCGCATCGGATTCCAGCACGACCCTGGAAGCTTGAGGCAGTCAAGGCAGAACCTGTCCTCAGTGAAACAGCACCCAGAAGTGGTGCAAGAGTACCTGGATAAGGAGCAGGAGGGGGGCAGAGTCTTTGCGGTGGGAAAGTCCGAGCAAGCTCAAGCTTTGGGGGTCCACTGTAGTCCATTTGGGGTGATCCCGAAGAAGGGCAAGGTCGGGCGCTGGCGCCTGATAGTAGACTTATCCTCGCCAAGAAAAGGCAGCGTGAATGACGGGATAAGTGCCGAGCTGTCATCTTTGTCATATACGTCAGTAGACGAGGTCATGAGGAGAGTGTTGGAGCTGGGCATGGGAGCATTGATGGCAAAAGCAGACATAAAGCAGGCCTACAGGAACATCCCAGTTCACCCGGAGGACAGGGGCCTCCTGGGGATGCAGTGGAAAGGCCAATTGTTGGTGGATGGATGCCTGCCGTTCGGGCTGCGCTCGGCGCCCCTCCTGTTCACGGTCGCAGCAGACCTCCTCCAGTGGGCGATGTGTAATAGAGGAGCGACGTGGATGAGGCACTACATAGATGATTTTATTACGGTTGGAAGGGAAGGAAGTGATGAATGCAGCCAGAACTTCAAGCTGTTGAAGCAGGTGTGCCAGGAGGTAGGCATGCCAACAGAGCCCGAAAAAGATGAGGGCCCTACCACAACATTAACATTCCTGGGAATGGAGTTAGATTCACAAAAGCTAGAGATCCGCCTCCCGCAAGAAAAACTAGAGAAACTGAGAAGTACTCTGGGTGACGTACGAGGGATGAAAGCATGCAGGAAGAGACAATTGCTCTCAGTCATAGGCATCTTGAGTCATGCCTGTAAGGCCATACGAGCAGGGAGGTCCTTCCTGCGTCGTCTTATTGATGTGACGGCAGGGGTACAGCACATAGATAGATTCGTGAGGCTTAGCAGGGAAGCTAGAGCAGATGTTGAATGGTGGTACCAGTTCGGGCAGGACTGGAATGGCACAGCTATGATGTGGCATGTGGGCAGAGCGAACGCAGAGGTAGTCCTGACTTCTGATGCGTCAGGGAGCTGGGGATGTGGCGCATGGTGGGAGACAAAATGGATCCAGCTGCCATGGCAAGGTCTGGGTGAATCAGCCAGTTATGGGATCACGGCAAAAGAACTCCTCCCAATTGTGATATCAGTGGCCACTTGGGGAAAACTCTGGCAAGGAAAGCTGGTTATAGCAAGATGTGACAACATGGCAGTAGTAGCCATTGTCAATTCCGGATCCAGTAAAGAGGCAGAGGCTATGCATCTTAGAAGGTGCCTGGCATTCTTAGAGGCTAAATGGGCCATTCATGTAAGGGCGGAACACGTAAGGGGAGTTGACAATGAATTGGCTGATGCAATATCGAGAAACAAGATGGATATTGCATTTCAATTGTGCCCACAGATGTTGCAGAAAGCAGAAGTAGTGAGAGAAGAAATTCTTCAAGTGGTAATCAGGGAGAGGCAAGCAGGCAGAGATCCAGATTGGAGGAAGTGGTGGATAAACTGTTCCAGAAAGGAATAGCGCCATCGACGAAACGTTCATATGGGGTGGCTAGGGGAAGGTACATAGGATTTTGTGGGAAATACCGCTGGACGCCCCTCCCTGTGTCAGAAAAGGTGCTCTGTCAGTTTGTAGCATTCCTGGCAGGGGAGGGGCTGAGGCATAGTAGCATAAAGGTATACCTGGCGGCAGTACGACAACTTCAAGTAGAGGCTGGCTTGGGCGACCCAGACCTAGGTGGAATGGCGAAGCTGGGACAGGTCAGACGGGGAGTGCAGCGGTTGAGAGCAGAACAGGGGAAGAGGCAGAGGCAGAGGAAACCAATGACAACTGAAGTGCTAGAAGTGTTGAGAACCAGCTGGAGTGTGACGCCAGGTGGTACAGATGCAAAGATGCTGTGGGCAGCAGCTACGCTAGCATTCTTTGGTTTCATGCGATCGGGGGAACTGACGGTGCCTTCGACTAGGTCGTTCAACCCAGAGGTGCACTTAACATGGCAGGATGTAGCCGTAGACAGTATGACTAACCCCACAGTGATAAAGGTGCAGTTGAAAGCGTCAAAGACAGATCAGCTCAGGCAGGGATGCACATTAGTGGTAGGCCGCACGGGTGACAAGCTATGTCCTGTGGCAGCAGTTATTGGCTTCATGGTGGCCATAGGCAGGAGGCAGGGACCATTGTTCCAGTATGTATCGGGAAAACCACTCACTCAGGCTGGTTTTGTAGCGGAATTAAAGGCAGCACTCGTTAAAAAGGGGGTGTGCAGTGAGGGATACTCTGGACATAGCTTCCGGATAGGAGCAGCAACAATGGCAGCAGAGGCAGGAGTCGGTGACGCAGTCATCCAGCAGCTCGGGCGGTGGAGGAGTGATGCGTACAAAAGTTATGTGCAGCCCAGACGAGAGGCATTAGTTGGTATTCCCAAACAGATGATAGCGCGGAAAAGGAAAGGTAGTGGAGAATAGCAGAGTGCTGGAGGACCTGCCCACAGAGACTGAACGCATACTGTAATATGAATGGGTGTCTTTTAATGCTATTATGTTTCAAAAATAATAATAATAATAAAGGGGGGGGGGGCAGATAGGGGTTGAGGATGATGTATTGGTAGACATGGGAGATAATATTAATTGTTTGATAGGGATATACAAGTAAGAAAAGGAGGGATGTGTAGCCCTACATTTGGGGGGAATGTGGGAGGCTTTTTGCGGACAGGGCAAAAAGAAAAATCCCAAAGGTAGGGCTAGGCCTCAGCGGAGCAGCAAAATAATGAGAGGAAGGACGAGGGCAACCTCTCTGGACGCCACCAAGAAGAACGGGTAAGGTGTCAGGAAGATACAAGAGGCCAAGTAAGCATACCTGCCTGAATAGTCACACACCCCCCGCCTATAATGGCAAAAGAAACTGAGATCAAGCAGAAAATAAGAGATGTGTACCCAAAGTTAAATGTATATTAACGCGTAGAGTTAATATAAGTTAACCTGGGAGACAAGCACCGCAAGGTAGCTGGGTAAAGGGTCAGTATCAGGGAGGACAGACCAACGCAGTTAGTATGCGCATGGCAACTCTAGTAGGGGTCACGTGCGCGATAACGTGGCACAAAAAATCAGTCCGCATGCATGGTCAGACACCGAGCAAGAGAGACAGAGACGGGCACAAGAAATAATCCCACCCACCCACACCTAATTAAGGAATAGTAGGCGGGAAGGGTAAAGCGAGGTTAGAATAGCTGCTCAACTCCACTGGACCAACGTAGATACATTTAAGGAGGCAGGTGTCCCAGTGTGACATAGGCAAAAGGGGGTGGATCAAGTAAGTAGGGTTTAGGGGAGGCTTTTTGCGGACAGGGCAAAAAGAAAAATCCCAAAGGTAGGGCTAGGCCTCAGCGGAGCAGCAAAATAATGAGAGGAAGGACGAGGGCAACCTCTCTGGACGCCACCAAGAAGAACGGGTAAGGTGTCAGGAAGATACAAGAGGCCAAGTAAGCATACCTGCCTGAATAGTCACACACCCCCCGCCTATAATGGCAAAAGAAACTGAGATCAAGCAGAAAATAAGAGATGTGTACCCAAAGTTAATTTAGTTTGTACATTAGTTGTTACAAATGTGCCATCAATGACTCCCTCCACGGGCACAGTGTTCTGAGTCTCATATTCCAGATTGGAATGTACTCTTCTTTCATTACCCTCATAAGAACATGTAACTTGCACATCTGAATTATCAGTCACAATGAAAATAGATGTTATAGTTAATCTGTCAATACACATTGCTAGTTCCTTCACTGTATATTCACTAGACAAGACGACTTTACGACTGCCAACTACATCACTGGATGTGAAGTTAAAGAGTGAATCATTGGACTGTATAGAAAGTGAAGAATGGTTGGCTCGACATATGAAAATATGTGTTGAAATATTTCCCACTACACGATAAGATAAAATGTAATCCAGTACTAAGTCCATGTTAGAGTTACTATTGCCGGGAGTTCTTGCTGAAGACCTAGACACATTAGACACCGGTCCTGCACGTACTGTTTGATACAATGAACCACTACTACACGTGATATTAAAACTAGAAGGAACTGGTTCCATGAATGACACCAGTATAATAGAAGCCATAGTACTGTTGTGAGTCGTTAGAGGTTCAGATGATAGAAGCATTGCAGTGTATATATAGTTGGCTTTTTCAAGCACTTTTGAAACACCAATTTCATCATTGCTATGAAAGCCTGTAAGAGGTTCGTTATTGTATTGCCATGCTGTATGAAGCGTCCCATCACATTGCAACTGAAGTAGTAGTCAGTGAACTCATTGGTATTTACTCCTTTAACACAATTTAGTTTAATAGATTCACTTGCAGCAGTTGCAAGAACAACAACCGTTGCAATTGATAGAAAATTAATTTGCATGTCCTACTGTTAAGATATAATAAGATTTGTTATATTAATGACTATAAGTTTACTACAACTATTTTCTGCTTGCTCTAGCATTAAAATTTTGAGACTAAATATAATGAATATTTATTGTGAGCGATTTTATAGCTGGGCTAATTCACTTGTCTGTAAAAAGAGTTGAGGAGGCAATTAGATACAATAGCTTTAATCACAAAATTAGATGAAAATATTACCTATTAAAAAATATAACGGCTAATTAGCTAATTGTTTTATAAAAAGTTATCAAGATAAAGAATACACAAAAAAAGATTGCCTCCCAGTCAGTTAAACTTAGGCTATATAATGTTCCTTTTGATATCCTGAGGGGCCAAAAAAACAAAGAAATAAATCTTTGCAATTTATTTTCTAGTAGCCGATAAAATGATAATCTTTTAGTAAATTTTGCTATGCTCGTAAATTGAAACTACTGAAAGGAAACACTCATTTGAAATAACAACTAAACCTTGCTAATACTGTTATAGATGAAACATTATCATATTTAGCTTAAGCTCAGAAACGATAAGCTAGAACGTTCATTCTGCGTGGTACGCCCTTTTTTATACCATTAGAAGTAGAAGATTCGGGAAAAGCCCGGATAAAGCCCCACTGGAACAAATACGGTGGCTTATTCGTGCGACTTCCTTCCGTCGATCCTATGTACATCCTACTTCTGTCGCAACAATTAAACCTATCACACTGACACTGTCATAATCCAACTCTTTAAAAGCATCTTCATACTGGAAATTTACAGTATTTTATTTTTATGGAATGGTTCATTAGTATTTTGTCAATGGCATTGGGAATGTTATATATACTAGCTTACGAGCAGTCTGCATTAATTTCAGAATAAAGTTGACTAACTAACATAGTACTCAAGGTTCCTTCAGTTAGTGACCTCTTAGTGCTGCCTTGAGTCGCCACGATGATCGTACTGAAGTTGTATTTAACTAGTAATACAATGCTATGATTTACTCTAACAAAATTGGAGAAACATTCTATGAACAAATATGGGTAGGGAAGGGAGGGGGGGGGGGGGGGGGGGGGAGGAGAGGAGATGCGGAGGAGGCGAGTGAGATGCATGGACCCAGGAAAAGTACTTGTACGCTGCTCTCACTGTCGCTACTAGATACTCTAGATACATACACATGTAGATTGCTCCATGAACTTTATAGAGTTGTGGTCTGTCGACTTAAGAATATGTGTCACACAGTATAACAATAGCTTCAACTTTTAGAATAAGCAATCACGTCCAAAATTGAAGCTTCCGGCTGACCATCTCTGCGTGGCTGACCATTGCTGCGGGGCTGACCATTTCTGCTGGGCTGACCATTTCTGAGCCAACAGACCCACCTCAATCATGCTGAAGTACATGATCACTTGGAAAAATAGCTGTGGGTACACATCAATATTGTGCAACTGTAGTTTTTATAATAATAATAGCTAGCTACTTGTTCACACAACAATCAAAGGGTGTGGCTTCAATTTTGGACGTGACTGCTTATTCTAAAAGTTGAAGCTAATGTTATACTGTGTGACACATATTCTTAAGTCGACAGACCACAACTCTATAAAGTTCATGGAGCAATCTACATGTGTATGTATCTAGAGTATCTAGTAGCGACAGTGAGAGTAGCATACAAGTACTTTTCCTGGGTCCAACTACTGGGGAGCTGGCATATACGGAGTAGTTACCGATACTACTGTGACATGGGGTTGAAGATGATACCAGGTGGCAGCGGGTTATATTCCGTGGTCCGCCCTCGACGTAAGACTCTGGGGTGTAGGCCTAACACGCCCCTTTCGCCCTTTTGCCTTCTCTTTCGTACTTTTGCCTTCTCTTCGCTACTTTCGCCTTCCTCTTTGAAACATACGACGCCTTTCCTCGTCCGTTATTACACCAGTTTTTTAGTTACAATTATTCACGTCCTACTGAATGGGACTGCACTATACATAGTAGCCACATTTGTAAATGATCTTTAGCTTACTGAAGTCTCGTGCAGCTATTTTAAAGCTGGCCTACTATTAGCGTGTGATAGCACGGGTAGCCGTGCTATTCATGGATAGCACCAACAACGCGATTAAAATAACACGAGGCAAATCGGAGTCCTATTTCAGTATTTGCGAGCGCTACTTGATCCTTAATAGAACAGGTTGCCCGTGCTATCACTCGCTAATAGTAGTGCCAGTTTTTGTGTAGCTACACTAGATAGTGCACTTACTGTCTGTATATTTGAGGTTTAACTTTCTCTGACACTTCCGAAGGCTCCCTTTCTAATCTGTTTGGAAAAAAAATCCGTTGCTTGTGCTATTAATATCGAATCGCACGCTTACCGGTGCTATTACTCTTACTAAAGTGCATTACGTTACACTTTATAAAGAATAGAGGTAAAGTAGCAAGCTTTACTCATGCCAATATGAGAGCGAAATTTTGTGTCCAAAGAGCTGAATGTTTATTAGGTCACTTGGACTCAGACTAGGCCAGAAAAACAGCAGATAATTCAAACTTAGGTTCAGCACGATTTAACAGATGATGATATTCCAGAAGTTATATGTGGGGTGTGGCTAAAATATTTACTTCCGGTCACCCTCGAACGACCCCCTGGCTACGGGTATGGGGGGGGGGGGCAGGGGAGCATAATACAGGTTTAGAAGTTGTTATGGAAAGCAGTTAAAATTGGCTTCTTGTGTTAAGAACAAAAAAATTGATAGTTCAGAAAGCTCAGCAGTCCATTGATGTATATCCACAAAGACAATACAGATAACAATGAAGCGAAAGACATTGCTAAGGAGTCCATAGAATGTGAAAGAACTTTTGGAATAATCTGATTGAATGAAATCATTTAATTATTTTTTTTATATCATGTAATTTTCTCTGCAAATTTCACTATGACTTAAATCTTTTATTTAGTTTAGTTGATGTAGATTTTTTCCATGAGTGAACAAATTAATGTAGGGGGACACTGCAATAAAATTTAGTGGATGGCACTCAGGGTAAATAATGATCCCAACTAACTATACTTATATGTGACCGGATTTGGGAAAATCCGCCTAAACGCGGCAAACAATTTTTTTCAGTATCACCCGGTAAAGCCTTATGGGTCGATTTTTTTCCAAAAAATTTTTTATGGCAGAAATGGATAGACACCAGTTAGCTCTAGCTGATGACGCAGTTGTAAGCTCTGGCGTGCTCCAGAACTCACACTAGGAGGCTAGAAACACTAGCCGGTTGGACTCGTGTACGGAGAGTTGCTAAGAAATTATTGGCGGGCTTTTCACTAACAGCCGGGGAAAAAACTGTAGCTAACTAATTCACTTACTATAATTCTACATAATTCACGTACTCACGCAATTCTCGTCATCATAGTTTCTTAAGGAGCCCTGCATTAAGCCTTTAGACTTCTTTCAATCCGCCTGTAACCAGTTTATTCCATAGTGTTCCGGAGACACGCAGTAATAGTATACGGACACAAGGCACGCCCCCTGACCTTAGCAACGCCTTTACCCGTCGTTTTTTCGAAATCAGCATTAATAAGCTTAGCAATAATACTGAAGTGTTGTAGTGCGTAGGGCGAAGACGGCTTGTGCTACAGCTTCCAAATTAGGAGGAAGGCATCCCAAGGCCCCGTGCAGCCTACTGGTAGAATAAATCAGAGGAAGGCATCCCAAGGCCCCGTGCAGCCTACTGGTAGAATAAATTAGAAAACTTTAGATGCCGCGTTTAGCCGGGTTTTCACAAATCCGGTCACATATTTCAGGTCCAGTCAACACAATAATTGTTTAAGTTAAAAAACTTTATTCAACAAATACGTACATAAGCTATTTAAAATATAAACATTAATACTATGCGTTACAAAAACAACATTGAATGTTTTCATAATAATAATAAACTAAATGAACACCATAATGTCACTTCTGTTCATGATTATCTGTGCAAAAACCATATAACCAACAATAAATAATCTAAATAATACCTTTATTTATTGTACTTACCGGTATTTGGACGCCTAGGAGAGAAAATACAATAGCAACATGAAACAATAAAAAGTATTATTATAAATACTAATGCTACAGCAGAAGGGATTGTAGCTGCTATAATAATATCTGAAGAGCTGCTTTGGACATAATACGTGTTATTAGTGGTATTAGCCATAAGGGATGTGAAAAATTCAAATTGACTCGGAAATGAATCACAATATTTCCAGTATACTTGAAGTGTAAATTTGGTGTCTTCCTTTAGACCAGTAATAGTTACTGTATCATTACAAGCAGATCTTGATTCCCCAATCACAATTCCACTGAGCACAGCCTTTATGGTGAAATCTATTTCGTCCCAGCTGACATTGTAGGGAACATCACAAGATACATTTAATGTTATTTCATTGGAGAGAAAAGTAAGGTTTTGTAGATTGACATGAACTGCAGTGAGAATTATTACAATATTGGTATAATGAATGAAATTCATGTAAAGTTGCTATAATATGTACTAATTAAAATTTCAAAGCTTACACTATTACCTCATTTACACCTTATAGTTACATTAGCTATCACTTAGCTACCAAACCAAACACAGATATCTGGCTACCTATTTTTTTTATAATAGTTAAAGATAACTACAATTCTACAAACTTACTTTCAATAAAAAAACCTATTTTCAAATTGACCACCCCATTTCAAATTAGATTATTATATACCTGATAGCTGTATATGCTGTATGTTATATTATTATGAGTTTTTTTGTTCCTAAAATGTGAATTTATTACATGAATTAACACTATTAAAAATGTATTAATGTGAGAGTTATAAGGACTCAAAGTGGGATGTCCAGATAGTGCCTCCTGATAAACACCTCGCAAGGTGTTATTTAAACAACCCTGTATGGTGGTAGTCATAATTGCTTGTCTTCAGATTGTCGTGTAGTGTGTACATGGTTCCAGCCCGGTCAGGGCATTAATTTATGCCTTCTTTGTTGCCACTTATTTTACTTATTTTTCCTTATCTCTTCTATGTGTTGATCATTTTATGTATTTTTCTTGTTCATCCCCTTTCTTTTATGTTTTATGTCTTAATTTGTTTTTTTTGCTCATAATTTTCTTCTCTTAATCATTATAAAACTGTAAATACTACAAAATATTAAATGGGGGCCAAAACATTTTTTTGACTTTCAATTTTATTTTTTTGTATTCTGTAGGCTGAAGCATTCTGAAGCTGCCTCCAAAGTTTCAAGTCAATAGGACATTTCTTTATTTCTTTATAATTTTTTTTGTCATCCCTAGTGACAGTACTCTCACTGCCTGGGAAAAATCTAATCTTTATGTTTTACCATAATCGCTGGATTAGCGTGTCTAATCCATTCTTTGCGTACAACTTACTATAGCTCATTATAGTTCAAAATAAAGCTCACTGGGAGATCTATTTTAACCATGTAAGCTGCACTCTAATTGGGGAACGTGTTAGTGACGACTGCGTGCAGAGCAGTATTACTTTATTTAAAGAATTTACGCTAATGGTTTTTTAAATGGGCGCTCTACTGCTGTATTGCGTTGTAGAGGTCCAAACAGTATTTCAGGAACTGTCAAAGTAGGCAAACTTAAGTATGATTTGATTTATCGGGCAGTTTAGTGGTGTTTTTACAGCTGCTTCATCACTAACCTGGGCATTCCCTGACAGTTTCAGAAATAGCAGTATTAGGCAGGTGTTGGTTTCTTGTGTAATTACAGTATCCAATGGTTCCACCACACATTTACACTAAGGAGAGCTATTGAAAGTAGTACTTATGCACCAGAGTTGCTCAAGGTGTTTTTTGACGCAATGATGAGGGACACTCTAAATCTGAGCTTAATACAATGTATAATAGTTCATTCTATATTAATCATATCTATTTATTTCAGCTCTTGTGTTCTTTTCTTCTGTTACAGGCATTATTAGCTGAAATAACTATAGTTGTGGTTTACTGCAATTATCTCAATATTGGAACTATCAATCTTCTATAAAAATCATAACTTGTTCTTTTTTTTTTTAAATGATGTATTTCATCTGAAAGCTCATTTTCTACTCTTGAAATCCTTTTTTTATTTTTTTATTATTTTGGTTAAGATATTCACGTTTTTTCAAATTTTAATAAAAAAGCTTCCATTTTTTCACACAAAAAAATAATATATAAAATTTAATAATAATTCAGATAAATTGAATAGTTCACTTTGTAGACCAGATATTGAAGAATATAGCTATGTTGGAATTTTGAAGTCGTGATGTTGAAATAGGAGGGTTTATTTTCGCAGAGGTATGTACAGTTTTCTTGATGATGCCTTAGAATTTTGTGGGTGTGGTTTCTGCCCATATTATTAGCAACTTTTGAAGAGTTTCATATTGGCAACATTTTGAGCCACAAAAATGCATGCATAATAAAGTTATGACAAAAAAATGAAAACCACAATTTTATGGTGAAGGCACCCCTTAATTATTCTTATTTGTCCTTACCAGAGTATACTCTCCACAACAAAAACTACCTAAGACATACCTAATGATTTTGAGTTGGAATTATAAATTTGTGTTACAATAGTGCTTAATTGAGGCTCACCCTTTAGTTATTTTTATCTCTAGAAGTCTGAAGCCAAACTAAGCGGAAAGGGATGAGCATTTTGTAAAGTTCACTCTTTTCTGGATTTAAATTGTAACTGTTGTGTTAGCAAAAGAGTTGAATATTATAGCAAAATATCATTACTTAATTACCATAAATTAACTCACATGTGTTGTAAAAACATCTACAGGGGTCTTCACTGTTGTAATCTATAAAAAAGTACGCCACAGTGGAAACATAAATTCCTTAAAGCACTTTTAATAATTGATTAAAGCCATCAGTGGATTGTAATAATATTAAAATATATAGGATTATATAAGTATGTACAATTAATAAGTATATACAATTAATAAGTAGGATCTCACCTTGATTAAGAACATAAGAACTGATTAGTGAACGTCCAAGGACATTTTCACTTTGACTTCTTACAGTTATTGATCCACAATTATTTGAATCAAGATGTAAAGTTTTACAACGAGAACTTGGTGAGACTTCGATACTTAAAGTATATCTCGTATTATCAGTGACATTGGCCAAGTATTTAAGAACTTTATATTGCCCTTCATAATCCACTGAAAAGCAAAGTGTGTATGGAGATCCGTAAGAAATCACCACTGGTGCATCAGGCACACCTTGAAGTACAATTATGATTCATGTATTAAATTTTGTATATCTATAATATGGCAATATTATGACAAAATAATTATAGCAAAATAATAGTTACCATTATTAGACAATGTTTAAGTAGAAAGTGAAATTTTTTGCTACTGTAAAAAAAATCTGCAAGAAATTCATGTATGGGTCAAAATTAATGTAATGCCACAAAACGTTGAATAAACCAATTCACAAAGAAGATTTCTTAATGTAAAAGCTTATTAAATATTCCACAAACTTTTGGTATGGTACCATTTACCAAAAAAAAAAAAAGCACATTGAAATGTTCAAGATGACTTTCATGTATAGTTACAAGGAGTGTCAATGTCATGTAGAAACAGGAGCATAGGCAGGATTATTAAAATGGGAATTATTCAGTGACCATGCCCAAACTATGCCCAGAACACATCTATTATATAGTGCAGGAAAAAAGCAACAGCAAATAATTGTTTAATTTCTAAATGTTTTTTTTATTGAACATACTTATGAGAACATTATGAGAGAGAGGTAATATGTTCAATCTATTGCTGATTTCGAAAGTCATGTCAATATTATTTTAATTTTAATTACTGCTTGTTTTTTTTCTTAGTTTTTTTTTTGTTTTTTACTAAAATATTACTGTAAATCGTAATGTTTCTGCCTCTTTGTATTCATTTGAGCATAGCAACATTCATTTCGTGTCAATTCAGTATAACAGTGTGATTTTATGGCAGTGATAGCAGGATTAAACTCTATACCAAGACAATAATTATTATCTAAAGTTTAGCTAGTCCATCCAATAAAAAGGCAGTCTAAAACTTATTGATTTTATTTCAGTTATAAGAGAGCGCCATGAATTACATTAGTCCCAGCTTTAAAATGAGCTATGAAGATTATTAATTTGAAGGAGGGGTTACAGAAACTGCCTAAATCCCCTCCATACCCCGACAATAGAGGATAAAATGGATAATTAATGTCCCGCTTCAGAGAAAAATTGACTGTAGATGGGAATCAAGATCTTACTCTGTAAAATAGCTCTGCATCATCACCATAGGATGATAATTTTTTTGGATAAATTACTTTTACTATGGTAGCTATGTCCAAGTTGAGTTGGCTGCATGAAAAACTTGAATAACTTTAGAATGGAAGCAGCTACGATCCAGTGGTTTGCAGCATGGAAAGCTGGTGCCTCAGCAGTTAAAAATATTATCCCAGTAAACTCCAAAACCTGAGGGAAAGGGCTATCCAAAACTCAATAAAAAAAATCTGCAGGAATAGAAAAAAATCACAGCTTTACTGCTTTACACATGCCCAAACAAAGCCCGAATTTTGTCACCCGGTTCAGTGCAATCTAACCGGTGAAATTTTCAATGAACTTGTAAACAACGAACTTGTCACTTGGCTAGTGATGAGTACTTTATAGCCTTGTATTCCGTTATTTGTACAAGCAATGAGCGTCTTTATAGTTAAATCAAGCCTATCTCAATTGTGTGGTTGTTACATTTGTTTTTATGCAAATTTCTTACCCTTCCACTAATGTTTCTTTTTCTAAATTTATTGTGGTAATTCACCTTCACTTACTACAGAAGCTTTTCATTACCATTTTTATTGCTGCACTATTACCCTATAAATATTCATGGTAGTTGTGATTTTATTGTAATATTGTGATCAGTGAATATAGCTATATGAATGAAACAATTGACATTAATAATTAAGCTTGAACAATAGTACTAATTTCAAACAAGAACAATAGTGTCATTCTTGTGAAATACAGCAGAATTCTCACAGGTACACACCTTGAATATTCAAATACTCTCAAAAAGCTTACAAATTGGGCCCCTTAGTCACCCGTGAACAGAACAGCACCAGGTAATAAATATTTAGAACTGCAAGACAGCTTTTACTAAACTACAGCAAAAGTTCCTGCATTAATAATGCGCACCCAAGTAGCCGTCTTTTTTAAGCTAACGTCCGTTTACTCGCGCTTCAATTGCAATTATTTCGCTCCACTAAATTGCTTGCGGTTTTTTACCAGGTGCATTCACCGTTTACCGCGCTTGTGGTCGTGCCAACTCAACTTGGACATACTTTAGCTAGTGCAATCTCCACAACAGATGAAATGTTTTGAAATTATTATCAATGGTGAACCTGTGTACTACTTATAGGTGAGTAATAGCACGGGTGACCTAGGCATTCAGGATTAATAGCGCGAGTAGCCCGATTGAAATAGTACAGGTGGAGCCTGAGTGCTATTTCAATTTCTTCGCGAGTGCTACAAGCACAGGTTACCGGTGCTATCACGCGCTAATAGTAGGCCAGCTATTTATTCAAAAAAATCATTTCCACTGTACCAGCTACACTGTATCCTTCACACACTATCTCTGTATTTCGTTTTTAACCTACGCTCCACCTATTCTTCAATAGGTGGTATTTCATTCTACTTCCATGGTATTTCATTCAGTTTCCTTGGTATTTCACTTACTTTCCGCACTATTTCATTTAGTTTCCATGTCACTTTCCCCCTTCTATTCCACTTTACCCGTACAATTTTGATTGAACATCTATTTTCCCCTATGTTTAGAATGGGCAATTTATGCGCTGTACAATGATTAATACAATAGACTTTACTTGTATATTATATCCTTCAAGGTGTTGATAACCTTTACCAATTAATAAGATCACAAAGATTTTATAGACAAGTAAAACAAAAGTGTACATCTTACTTGGATTAATAACTCTGAAAGCATTAAATATCCTTTGCACTGGAATAAATTGTACATCACCAAGTATACCATCACCAAACCTAACCGTTTGATCAATGAATAGTATGATGGTACCATTCTTCAGATTATGCCAATACACATTTTGATTATCTCTAGTAACGTTAAAAGGATTTCCTGTTGAAAAGCAAGAGCAGTTGTTTAAGAATTGAGAATAGCATAAACAACTTTCTTGGCTGCCATTAAATTTTGGCCAGGCTATCACTGTGTTAGTTTCCACTAGTGGAAGACTGATTTGATGACTTGGAGAAGCTATTTTATCTTGTAAACGTACTAAATGAGAGAATAAATACATAGTTTCAGTTATTTTTTCTAGGCTAGTAATACTTTGTATCTTCAAGTAAAGAAAACTGCATTACAAGGGGTGATGTAGGTTGCTCCCAAGTAGGTGGACACTATTTGCCACATACAATTAATGAAAACATTAACATTCAATCTTACAGTAGAACTTCACTTATCCAAACACCTTGGGACAGAAAAATGGTTCCGATGACTGAAAAGTTCAGATAACCAAAATATTATAAAAAATATATATTCTCTTGAAAATGTAGTTAACCAATTCTTTCAGTTTACACATGCTACAATTAGATTTTGGATATTCAGTTACTGAAGTGTTAGGATAGATGAAGTATGTATAACTGAAGTTCTACTGTATGCTATAGTTTGCTAAATAATTTATATATTCCATAATTTATTATTTATTTAATGAGCTTTGACATGATCATCAATTTTTTTTACCCAAAGAGGGATTTGCCATAATGACTGCAGTGAACACAAACTGAGTTCAGTAGCTAGTAGGTCATTGTGATGAGCACCTTTTTTTATGGTTTTGAAATTTGGACACATGAACCCATCAATATTTTGTGTTCAATGCTACACCTACCAAGTGTAGCAAATATTAACCCCTACCCCCTCACAACCTCATGTTCATCACCCTTACTTACATTTTTAGCAACAAATATAGTGAATCAGTGCAATTGGAACATGTACTAATATTAATTATGTTAGATTTCAAATTGATATTACTTACAATTAGGTTCCAGTAGTATTTTGGTATTACTTATCATACATAATTGGTCGTTGCCATATGCTTGTACGTAATAAGAATACGTATTCAGAATGTTTGTAATATTAATGGTGGCAGAATTTTGACTGCCCACAGGGATCCTTCGAGTAGTGTTATCACCACTTTGTTCTATTAACTTGTACGTTATTGGATTATTACAAGTTGTGGCATCTTCCCATTCAATTCTTACAGATGTATTACCATTGAAAAGGAAACTAGAATAAGCGAATTGAAAGGTGCCAATCTGTGCACTTTCTGGCTGGAAAATACTGTGCTCTAAAAATAAAAGTAAAAATGAGAAAGTTGGCATGTGCACAATTTTAGAATAAGTTAGAATTGTCAACTGCTACAAGGCTACTAGATGCTATTTCTAGAAATGGTCAAAATAATATCTTACAATTTTCAATGCCATTAAAGTTTTCAGTAGAATATTTGTATGTATTGTTATGTGGGGTTATTGCGCAAAGCTGTTGCGTAAAATAAGCCCACATTGCATCACCCTTAATCTGCTTACAGGTGATGCGTCATCAAAGTGCTCTAATTATGAATCTTCTAATCAAATTTAGATGCTACAAATATGGTATCTGGAACTATGAATATAATATTCTAGATGGGAGGTCTGACTGTTATTGATTGCTTAGTTCTGGTAAGGGATACAACTAAAGTAACTAAATACATAAAAATATTTAATTTTTACAACCAGTCAAACTGTTTACAGGTGATGAGTCATCATAATAGTAGTTATGAATCTTCTAATCAAATTTAGATGCTACAAATATGGTATCTGGAACTATGAATATAATATTCTAAATGGGAGGTCTGACTGTTATTGATTGCTTAGTTCTGGTAAGGGATACAACTAAAGTAACTAAATACATAAAAATATTTAATTTTTACAACCAGTCAAACTGTTTACAGGTGATGAGTCATCATAATAGTAGTTATGAATCTTCTAATCAAATTTAGATGCTACAAATATGGTATCTGGAACTATGAATATAATATTCTAAATGGGAGGTCTGACTGTTATTGATTGCTTAGTTCTGGTAAGGGATACAACTAAAGTAACTAAATACATAAAAATATTTAATTTTTACAACCAGTCAAACTGTTTACAGGTGATGAGTCATCATAATAGTAGTTATGAATGTTCTAATCAAATTTAGATGCTACAAATATGGTATCTGGAACTATGAATATAATATTCTAGATGGGAGGTCTGACTGTTATTGATTGCTTAGTTCTGGTATGGGATACAACTAAAATAACTAAATACATAAAAATTTTAATTTTAAAAACCAGTCAAACTGTTTACAGGTGATGAGTTATCATAATAATTTAGTTATGAATAGGGTAATCAAATTTAGATGCTATAAATATGGTATTTGTACTACTATGAATACATTATTGTAGATTGGTGGTTTTATAGTCATGGACTGGTAAGTTCAAATTATTTTGTATACCAAATACTAACTAATACTGCTTTGCTAAAAATGCAATAACTATTTAATTTTTGTACTGAAATGTACAATCTTAGCTGGGATTAAATATTCTATAAAAGTATATAATTACTATTGCAAATACTCCTATCTCTTCAAATTCAGTTGCAATTGCAAATACTTGATGAAACCTATAAGATAGGCAATCGTTAAGAATCTATAGAATACTATGTTGACATGGTTGCTACAAGTAAGGGGAAGAAATAATTCTCATCACAGAAAGCTGTACACATATTAAAATTCAAGTGTTTTTCAATTCAAACACCCTATGGTTTCATTCTGTTTGGATAAATAAAGGTCAACTATAGTTTTCTTGTGATTTCCCCTTTTCCCTATTTCCTCTCTCCATTTCTTGTTAGTATTGAGCATTCATTAAACTAAACTGGATTTTCTTAGCTCGTGCTCTTAGTCATTATGTTCGTTTATGAAGTCCCTCTAGATTATATACAGCATTGTTTATTCTGCTTTGCACACAATAAATTTACAAGAGATAGAGAAGAATATCACTTGTCTGATTGATCATACTTTACACCAGTGCCTGGGGCAATGTGTAAATATTAAGCCAACAGACTCTTGATATCATTTATCAAAATAAATAATATTATATAGATATTTCAAGTTATGCAATCATATATGTTGCTTGTAATTAAATACATTGCAAAAACATAAAGCTCAGAGTCATTGAAGTACTATAATGAAAAAATAATTTGATAACGATTGCACTGAACTTACCATAATTGTTTAGTAGCTCTAACGTTGTCTCATTAATAGTGTAAATTTTACTGTTGTAAAATCTGTCCTTATATAACACAAGGGAGTATAGCAAGCACTGATAACTTGTTCCAATTTCATTATTAATGTTCTGTACAATTAAACCCTTTTCAGTAAGTACATGATTAGCAGGTAAGACTCTAGGGTTATAAGCAGTGCTATTAATTTTCCAAATGACTGAGTAGGCGGATTGTGATAAAAAGCTAGAGTAGCAACTAAGAAGAACTTCATTTTGTTTTTGTGAAGGCTCTATATCATTTGGTCCATAGAAGTCTGAAAAAAAATCAATTTCATGAACTTGTACATAAATTATATTAATTTTTTTAACAACACAGTGGGTAACAATACAGAATAAATTAATACAAAAAGTAAATGTTTGTTTAAGTGCCTGATGTTCAAATAACTACAATTTAAATATATATTCACATTGCTCTAATTAACTCTTCATACAACTATTTTATATTTGTGCTTATTTTTTTGTTAATGTTATCTTTGTACATGTTTAAAATATATTCTGATACTATTAGCCACCTGTACATTAGTTGTACTTTATTGCTGAACATTATTGTATAATAAAATATCTTGACATGAAGAAATATGGGCCATTCAAATAGCTTGGTGGGAATCAGTAATAAGGCATTTGTTGGTTGGTATTGTTGATGCAAACTACACACTGGTACAGTTTCCCTATACTAATTACTGGAGCCATGAAGACCTTCCAGAAATTTGTTATCTTACCAAACTCCACATAAACAGTATGATAATTATTTCGCTTGTTTGCTGTTGAAGAATAGCAACTGTAAGTTGTAGAATTCATCCAAAGTTTCACTTCAGTGGTCACCATTACATAGCACTCATTTTCATAGGTTAGGTAATAATCATTAGGAAGGCTACTACTCTCATACACTGTATTATTGATTATCCATATAGGTAAGTTGTCCAAAACACAGCAGCTAAATTTTGCCGAATAACCTAGAGGTACTACAATGTCCTCTGCTAGTGTTCCTGAAACAACAGAGCACACATGTCTTACCTAAAATGATAAATAAAAACTTACTTTGTAAGATTGATATAAGTAAGATAGCTACGGACCTTTTGATAAACATTCTTCAAAGTAAGAAAGAAGATTTTTTTCAGTGAAAAATGCTTTCATTCAGCTTAAATACTATGACCATGAATGATATTATAACATTTATGGTTATGCAGTGATTATTATTATCCAGTACAACTATTTTCCTTGATCATGTTTATTGTTCTGCTAACACACCCACCGAACCTAAGAAAGCAGAAAGCCCCACATGCACAGTCCTTATATGCATATTTTTAATTCTCTGTTCAAAATAGGTCTTCAATGCTATAATGAATGGACATTTACACAACATTTTCTTTAAAAAATTTGAAAAATACATTCAGCTGGAGCAGAGAAACAGCCCTGCATAACACCTTATATATTTCACTAATTTCCTAGTTCAGAAGAAATGACATAAATGTTACAGTATCATATATCCCTACTAAAATAACCTCTGCTCAATGTATACTTGAGTAGAATTACTCCTGGTCTTTATACACTGGTGTATATTGATTTTCATGAGGTCATTAAACTAGAGAAAGGTGACAACTTTAGTCAGATTGGCCCCTTAATAAAGCTATTCTGTTCAGTTTTACATACTTCAGCTTTAGGAGATATCTTAGATTGAATTTTGACATTGTTGGACCAAGTTTTTCGGTATAAGAGTAACAACTGCCTTAAGTGTAGTGTATAGACTTTGGTATGTAAATTATAGACAATTTGATTTTTTTTAGTGTGTAACAACTTCAGTCCAGTATTTTTTGTTCTGTGGTACTTTGTCAATAACTTTATAACTCGTAAAGTGGCCAGTGTGATGAAAAAAGTTTTAGGTAAGTTGTTCTCCCCTTGCAAATAATTTGAAACAGTATTTTGCACAACTATCTACCTTACCTAGTGATTTAATTTTTATCTTAGATTTTTTGTGTCATTAATTAAATTTGATTAGAAAATAATTACATATAACTTTTAACTAATATACCATCTTTCATGTCGTACAGAATCCACTTTACTACACCAGTTGTGAAGTAATCACATATTAAGTAAGTTTGTGTGCTATTTACAAGCCCTTTGAAAATCCAAGCTACAGGCCAGGTCAGTAATATAGTTAGTCGTTCTGAGTAAGTTCGTACCTCATTCGATAGTCCCGTAAGTCCTCCAGAAACAGCAGACTTCAATTATCGAACGCCAAATGGGACAAAATAATGGCGTGTTGTGTATGGAACGCCAAATGCGACAAAATAATGGCGTGATGTGTATGGAACGCTAAATGCGACAAAATAATGGTGTGATGTGTATGGAACGCCAAATGTGACAAAATAATGGCGTGGTGCGACTGCCACACCGATTTTGCGTTCTGCAATTTATGAAACGGTCTCATGAATATCATTAAAACGGAGTGATCTCATGAATAACGTTATTTCTTAAACGAAATGATCTCATGAATATAATTTAAAAGCACCGGTTGATTTAGGAAAACTGTAGCGCTTATTGTAAGGTAAAGAATCGTCGGAAAATGGCAGATTTGAACCAAGATCAAATACAGGGGGGTCTGAAGCAAATACAAAGTGGTGAGGCCAATATTAGTCAAGAAAATTTAATTGATATTTACAAATAATCACGGCCAATTATTAGACAAGAAAATTTAATTTATATTAAAAAAAATTTGTTCAAGAAAATATAATTTATGTTTACAAATAAAAAGTTCCAATCACATTTGTTGCCCACAAATTTCCCAAAAATCTGTTCTCTATGATCTCTTCCATGAATAAATCGGTTAGCACTTTCAATCAAGCTTAGATCATCAGTAAGTTTAAGAATCAAATGCCCTAAACAAATTCCAAAATAATATGCAACTCCATTTATACGAGCCTTCATTTCAGTGTCTTTCACTAAGTCAATAGCTTCTTCCCACAATTCTTGAAGAACTTCAAAATTGCCTAAGATACTCTTTAAGGAGTCTGCCCTTACTGTCCATCTTGTTGGACAATGAACTCTAACACCAGGTGTATCAGGGGCCAACTCACTTTTCAGTTTCTAAAACAATGTAACTCTACGTGGGGACTTCTTTATAAGTTTTGTGATTTCATGAGTTGTATCAATAGAATCTTTCATAATTTTAGAATGTTTGATTGCATCTCCACATGCAAGGCTGAGTGAATGGCCATAGCAGTTTGTGTACAAAGCTTTAGGCTCTTCTTTTAATACTTTAGCAACAACTCCAGCATTTTTACCTGACATTGTAGCAGCACCATCGTAACACTTCCCTCTTACTTTGGCATAGAAATATTTAAACGCCTAAGAATATCAAATATTACTGCAGTAATCGTATCAACATCAATTGCATCCACCATGAACAAGCCAATGAAGTCTTCATGGACTTCAAAGTTAGCATCAACCCAACGAATACACAATACAACTTGCTCACGATTTGAAGCATCAGTAATTGGAATTACTTTCATCCCCACCTCCTCGAAGAGGTAATGCTTGCTTAGCTAAGAACCGGACATTTGATAGTAATTTCAAAAAACACTGTCGACGCTCCAATCTATCTTTAGCAAGTTGAGATGACAGACTTTCTTCTATATCCTTTCTTCTATATCCTTGGTAGTTGCAGGGAGAGTAATGGTCTTCAGTACTGCATCCTTATGGCATCTACTGGAATCATGGTTTGGAAATTTAGCACATGAATCCTTCCAATTAGTGTAGCCAGATGAAATATAGGTGGTTTCAAGATCACTTACTGAATTAAGCTTATTCTCAGAGTAGACTTTCACTCAAATGAAGCAGAATGCTGCATCCATATCTTAACAATAATGAAGCCAAGGCCACCTTTGGAACCACTGGGGCAAAAATGATATTTTTACGGCATGAAGCCATGAGAGACGACGAACTACCGTTTGTACCCTTAGTATCAAGGAGACGTCCGCACACATCCGGAGACCTACTCGTCCGAGCAAAGACACCGACATTTGAGGCCACACATGGATACTCACTCAGGGATCGTCCGCCTAGAGATCGTCCACCTAGGGAACAATGAACCGTATCTGTGTCTGTTTTTTCTGTTTTGTAAGCACTGTCACAGGTACCCAGGTCCTCAACCTGGGTTCCTTCTGGCGCCTTCCTCAGCTTCGTCAGGCGCCAGAAGGACCTGTTACTGTGCACTTCACCATGTATCAGTATTCTTTTTAATTTCTAGTCTAATTTGTCTTTGTCTGTTCCGGCTCGAGCAGGCTCTTGCTTGCTCGAGCAGGCTCCACATTCACCAATTGTCACCTACACCTCCACCAATTGTCACCTACACCTCCACCATATATATGTTTGTGTTGCAGGTCAATCTACTCATTTCTGTACCACTTGAAGGCTCACCAAGCCGAGATTTTATGGTTAAAGAATTATATTATCTTCTGTTAAAAGATATACACTTGGCATGCTCTTGTAGCCTAGCTACTAATGTCTAAAAGTAAGGTTAGTTCACGAGGTTCTTCAATATAATGTAATCACAACGACTAGAACTAGAACAACAACTAAAAAATGACTGAATGACTGGTAGTTTTATAGGCATGCTCAAGGTGGGGTGGTGAAAGTAAAGTACACAGGAAGAAAGTAAAGTACACAGGAAAAAAGTAAAAACATTGTATGCAGGTAGACTTCCATAAGTTTATATGAATTGAAAGTGTGAATAAATTGAATAGAAGACTAATTTGAGTTTGGTAAACAAAGTCAATGGTGTGGGAAATTAAGTAATCATACACTGTAAAAATTATAGCGTGAAAACCCACCAAATTCACACCAAACTGGTAGTGTGAATGCCCACCACTTATGCATAGTGTGTCCTTCACACTTTATTCCTAGTGTGAATGCACACTTAGTGTGAAGTTCACACACAATGGAATAGCATGGACCCTTTACCGAACATTAATTATATTCATGTGCAGGCAAAAACCAATGCTATTATCATTGTAATCTACCTTATAAATGTTTTGTACACTTGTGTGCTAGATAAGAGTGTTGACTAAGATTTTAGTCGTCTAATTAATGAGATCTGGGATTACATCAATCTCTTTTTGGAAAAAAAATGTTGATATGTAATACTAGAATCAATGTAACTTAAAATAATTCAGCATTTATGTAAGTATGAGTTCATAGTGATTATGGTGAGAATTCACACTAAATTTGGTGTGTACTTCACACCCAAATGATGAGGTGTGCGTATCACACCATATTTTGGTGTGACTATTGTTACAAGTGATTCACGCTTAATTTGGTGTGAACTACACACCTTTTGGTTTACAGTGTAGTTTACCTTTGGACTCCAACATCGATGCCATTACCTAAGCTAAAAAGCAACGTGATAATAAGCGCTTGCGCAGCGGAATGGCTAATACCCAAACCAAGATACTCTTTCCCAACCAAGTTGCTGGGCGAGCTGATGCTACTCTCATTAACTGGGGCGTAACTCCCAACTACTGGTGTCACCTTCTGAGTCAGTTCTTTACTGAATAAATAACTAAAATGTTTAATCATGAATTATAAAGAACATATGCCAAAGGCACCGAGAGCACTAAGTGAAACCTTACAAGTAAAAGATGAAACCAAAAATAGACAGTATAATTAATATGATATAAGTAATATCGGTGATATAAAAACTGGTTGACTACCTTGGATGAGTTCTTTGGCTGTAAAACAAGGGTGATACAATAGATGATTAAGAATAACAAGCGAGAACTGAAAACTTGAACTATGACAACTGTTTATATGTTAGGGGATATGCGTGATGAATAGTTCGAGGTAATGAAGGGCGATATAAATAGCTCGAAGTCATGAAGAGCGATAATTGACGACGAGAACTCTGACGAAGACATCGACGAGGAAACTGAAGGCAGAAAAGAAATAAAGATAGGGACAATTGCTGTACAATCATCATTTTAATTTGAACGTATTTCATTCTCTTTTCGTTTCTGACTGACAGCTCCCTTTTTTAACAAAATTTATTTATCCCAACAAATGCAGCATGATTTTTAACTTTTTACCTTTGTATTTTCTTAATCATTAGCCCGAAAAAAAATGTCTAAACTGTGGAATGTCATTTCCTCTAGAAGAATTGACAGAACACGTTGGTCACTGTGAGAAAGCTCTGTAAGTTTCTATAGTATGAAGTCTCTTGTTCAGGTGGCTTGGAACCTTGCAGGGAGTGCCTGATACTTATAATAGTCTATCGTATTTTAAGTCAATATTATTGTAACTTTTATTTAATTGTCTATTACAAATTTTACATTATATGAAACAACCAGGAAAATTAATCCCCACAGTTCAAGCTCAGCATAGTTAGGTGAGCTTGCTTGCTATTACATAGTTGCCAACTGTCCCGAAACGTCCGGGAAGGTCCCGGAATTATTAGCTCTGTCCCGTCCCGCCATAGAAGTGTAATATGTCTATTATGTGTCCCGGAAGCTCCAGTTGGTTCATTTGCTCTTACTACACTTACATGCCATTTAACGTAGTTAAATAAGGTTAACGGCGGGAGCTGGGTCACGGCGGCGGCCCACACCGAGGAGGTGTGGCAACAAGCTACCCGTGTAAGGAAACGCATGCGTACGGGCTGCACATGGCCACAAGTTCAGGTAGCGGAGATTGGCGAGAAGGCTGCCAAATTCTGGTTCTAGGGTGACAGCTGTTGCTAATCTCAATGGATTCACCGCCTATCACTGGTTCAGAGAGGAGGGACTTCCCTCCAACCGAGGGTTCTGACAGGAGAGACGCACCTCCTACACCTACATTCACGGCAGAGCAGCTGGAGTGGCTCATACCTAGGCTAGGGCCCTCCCATCCTGCAGCCTGGAGAGCTGCAGTGGACCCAGTCCTAGGTCCAGCTACGGACCCCTTGACCTCCGGCCTAGGGCTAGACAGTGCAGGCAGTAGCTCAGCTGCAGAGACCCCACTCAGAGATGGCCTTTCCAACTCAAGCCTTGCAGGTGAGCAGTAGTGATGGGTTCAAGTTGGCTAAGAGTAAGGTGGGAGTAATCTTGGCACTCCAGAGGAGCCTAGTGCAGGCCTGGTAGCTCCATTGACCCCAGGCCATGCCGTTCTCAAAGGCACCTAGGTCAGATGATAGCCAGATGCCCCTTTGCCTGATGCCCCTTTGTCAGATACCCCTTTGTCAGATACCCCTTACCCAGATGCCCCTAAGCGGGATATGACCCCATAGCCCAGACCCCTATTACGTGTTATTATAATGTCCCCCCCCCAGTCCCCTGAACGTTGTCACAACCTCATAGCCTGGAGCACCAGGCCACGCCTACTCATTTCAGCACTCCCCTCAGTGCCCTGAGCGAGGGCACAACCCCATAACCTGGAGCACCAGGCCACGCCTACTTATTTCGGCACTCCCCTCAGTGCCCTGAGCAGCCTGGAGCACCAGGTCACGCCTACTTATTTCTGCAGTGCCCTGAGTGGCGACACGACCTCACAGCCTGGAGCACCAGGCCACGCCTACTTATTTCTGCAGTCCCCTCAGTGCCCTGAGTGGCGACACGACCTCACAGCCTGGAGCACCAGGCCACGCCTACTTATTTCTGCAGTCCCCTCAGTGCCCTGAGTGGCGACACGACCTCACAGCCTGGAGCACCAGGCCACGCCTACTTATTTATAACGTCCCCTCAGTGTCTAAGTGGTGACACAACCCCCATAACCTGGAGCTCCAGGCCACGCCCACTTATTTATGCGGCCCCCTCAGTGCCCTGAGCGAGGGCACAACCCCATAACCTGGAGCACCAGGCCACGCCTACTGATTTATGCGGCCCCCTCAGTGCCCTGAGCGAGGACAAAACCCCTTAACCTGGAGCACCAGGCCACGCCCACTTATTTATGCGGCCCCCTCAGTGCCCTGAGCGAGGGCACAACCCCATAACCTGGAGCACCAGGTCACGCCTACTTATTTATGCGGCCCCCTCAGTGCCCTGAGCGAGGGCACAACCCCTTAACCTGGAGCACCAGGCCATGCCTATTTATATATTAGGCCCCCTCATGGTTGTCACCATATGTTGCATATGTTGGTGGTCCAGGTCCTCTACCTCTGTCGGTCCCTACATTTTCAGCCACCTCGGCAGGCCCAGGACTCAGTCTCCTTGCCACAGCGGCACCATTGCCAAGCACCTCCTCTCCTCTTTGGAGCACTGCCACGACCCTGCCATCCCTGGGATCCCGGGGCCCCTTCAACCCCATTGCACTAGTCTCCACCAGGGTCGCCAAGAAGATCATGGCCCTGGAGTTTGTGGAGATGGCAGAGGTGGTGGCAGAGGACAGCGTGATCCCCACCACTCGCACGTCAGGGTCGGCCCGCCCTCCAGTCACCAGCATCTCCCTGTGGCTGGAAAGGTTTTCAATCATGGCGGCGATCCTGGCCACCAGGTTTCCGGAGAAGGCTCCCGAGTTCCTAGCCTACCAGGCCTCGATCGTCCGAGCGGAGCGCAACTATGAAGGCTGCCAGTGGGTGCTCTACGACCGGCAGTACCGGAGAGAGGCGCTCGCTCGAAGAGATCTCAACTGGTCAGTACCCAATACCAGGCTTTATAATGAAGCCTTTACCGGTCGGGCCAGGGTCATACCCAGGTGCTAGTACTGCCTGGGTGACGACCACCTGGTAGGGAGCTGCCCAGTGAACCCGGCGTCGGCGTCGGTGTCAAAGTGGGACGGTACTCAGCCCTCAGCTCAGCGGCCCTACACATCGGAGCCCTGCAGAAACTTTAATGAGGGCAAGTGCAGGAGAGGTAGCTGCAGGTACACCCACGTGTGCCTTAGCTGCCATGAGGCCCACCCGTGGGTGGACTGCCCTCGAAGGCGCCAGTCAGGGAAGGCAGTGAGAGCCCGGTCTCCTATTCGTCGCTCAGGTGGTGGGGGACACCGCTTCTGAAGTCAGAGTGAACTGAACTGAACTTATATTTAGTTTATTGAGACTGGTCTATGGTCCTAGTCATGTGGCATTATGCGACACTATTCAATTGCTGGTTGTTGTAAATCAGGGGTAGGGCGAGTAGGACTGGGGTAGTGCTAGGTAAGGGGGGGGGGTCACTAGTGTAAGATTAGTCACCTGGTTTAGCTGGGCAGTGGGCTTAAGTGGTTGCCAGTATAACAAACTGTACTGCAAGTAAACATAAAACATGGTCAGGGTTATGCTATGACAGGAACGCTGGCAAGAAGCTATGATACCTAACTAAGGAGCCTTGCTCAGCTAGACCAGGTGTATTAGGGTTCCACCCCTGCGGGGGTGTGACGGCCTATGGCCTCCTAAACTCTTTTATCTCACACCATCTGCATGCTTGCAGGATGGTCCTCTCGATATGTGTACATGGCAGACTTGCTCTGCCTGGACGCCTGCAGACCAGCGCAGGAGCACCAATGCAAGGATCTGTCAGTTATAACCACACCATTGTGTCAGCGTGAGTGGGAAAGGAGTTTGGCCGGACACCCAGACGCGGCATTTGCAATGTACATTTGCTCAGGTTTGAAGGAGGGGTTCAGAGTGGGGTACTGTCGCAACTACCCCTTGAAGTCGGCCACTCGGAACATGGAGTCAGCCACTCAACACCCGGAAGTGGTTGCGGAGTACCTGCAGAAGGAATGTGCATCGAGCCGCATGCTGGGGCCCTTTCCCAGCACGGCCCATCTTCCTCAGCTACACGTCAGCCGCTTTGGCGTGATCCCCAAAGGCCACAACACAGGCAAGTTCCGTCTGATCACCGACCTCTCCTTCCCTGCCAGACAAAGCGTCAACGATGGTATAGACCCTGAACTGTGCTCCCTGGTATATACCAGAGTCGATGAGGTTGCGGCGCAAGTGGCAATCAGTGGGAGAGGTGCGTTGCTGGCGAAGGTCGATATCGAGGCAGCATATCGGCTGATCCCAGTCCACCCTCAGGACCGCATCCTCCAGGCAGTACAGTGGGGAGGTAACACCTTCGTGGATCCGATGCTGCCCTTCGGACTGAGATCTGCACCTAAGATCTTCAACGCAGTGGCAGATGCTCTTCAGTGGCACCTGGCGCAGGCAGGTGTTGAGGTCTTGTTCCACTATCTGGATGACTTCATAATGGTAGCCCCTCCTGAGTCTCATCTATGTCACGCATGGCTGCAGATTCTGATACAAGAATGTGCTCGGCTAGGGGTCCCGATCGCTGCCCACAAGACAGAAGGACCCTCCACTGTGGTGGTGTTTCTGGGCATTACAATAGACACTGCAAAGGGAGAGCTGCGTCTCCCTGAGGACAAGCTATCTCGGCTGCAGGATCTTCTGGAGGAGTGGAAGTCGCGGAAATGCTGTACCCGGAAGGAGCTAGAGTCATTGATAGGGCTCTTAAACCATGCCTGCAAGGTTATAAGAGCGGGACGGTCATTTCTGAGGCGGATGATTGACCTCCTGCATTCCGTCCATCGTCCCCCAGCTAGTAGAATTCCAATCAGGCTGAGCCAGAGCTTTAGAGCCGACTTGGCATGGTGGGTGGAATTCCTCAGCGGATGGAACGGGATCTCCTTTCTCAACCCCCCATCATCCCTCGCGAAGATCCACCTTTATACCGACGCGTCGGGATCCTGGGGATGCGCTGCCTGGTGTGGGGAGAACTGGCTACAGGTACGGTGGGATTCACGAGCTGACTCTCTCTCAATAAGAAGGAGCTGTTACCAATCATCTTGGCAGGTCATGCCTGGAGAGCGACCTGGAGGGACTGCCAGGTCGTCTGCCATTGTGACAACCAGTCGGTGGTTGCCGACCTGAAGTCACGGTCAACAAAGCACAAGGGCATGATGCACTTGTTGCGCATAGTAGTGTTCGCTGAGGCTAGTTTCAGGTGTTCTCTCTTCCCATCTTATATTGATACCAAGGCCAATCACTTGGCGGACAGCCTGTCACGTAACAATGCATGTTATTTTCTCTCCAAGGTACCCTCAGTGTCACCACACCCCTCTCCGGTGTCTCCGCAGCTGCTAGACCTCCTCCTCAACCAGGAAGCAGATTGGACAGCTCCGACCTGGCGCCGTTGTTTCAGGAGTACGTTCAAGCTGGACTAGCCCAGTCAACTCACAGGACCTATGATGCAGCCATGAGACACTTCACGCAGTTCTGCCTTAATTACTCTATTCAAGCTCCCTTCCCTGTGCACGAACATCTGTTATGCTACTTTGCCACATACTTAGCCAAAAAGAACCTTGCCCCACAGACCATCAAAACATATTTAGCCGCAGTTAGGAATGCTCAGATTGCGATGGGTTTGCCTGACCCGAGGGATCAGTCCTCAATGCCGCTGCTGAAGCGCGTCCAGGCAGGCATCAGCAGAATCAGGCTTCAAGCAGGGAAGAGTACCAAGCTGACCAGACTTCCTATCACGTTCCGCATTCTGCAGCAGATCTGCAAGGCCTGGGCGAGTTCGAGAAACCCGGATAGGGTCCTTCTCTGCGCTGTCGCAACTACAGCATTCTTCGGGTTCTTCAGGCTTGGCGAGCTACTACCCACCTCGCAGTCAGCATGGAAGGCTACCACAGATCTGGCGTGGGGAGACGTGGCAGTGGACGACCTACAGTCTCCACGGATGATCCAGGTCCACCTGAAGCAGTCGAAGTGTGACCAGTCAGGCATAGGTGCGGACGTGGTCCTAGGTACGACCGGGGTGAACGTCTGCCCGGTAGGGGCAGTTACTCAGTATCTACATACTAGGGGACCTGATGCCGGCCCTTTCTTCGTGGATCATGCGGGTCAGATGGCGACAAAGGCCTGGTTCGTCCAACAGGTCAGGAAGGCTCTGCTGGTCCTTAACCTCCCTGCCCACCTTTATGCTGGACACAGCTTTCGGATTGGGGCAGCGACATCGGCAGCATTGTCAGGGGTGCAAGACTCTCTAATACAAACCCTCCTTAGGTGGCACAGTGCCGCCTTCCTGAGATACATTCGTACTCCCAAATCCCAGCTCGCCAGTGTATCGGCAAGGTTGGCTGGTTAGCGGAAGTGGAGGGGTTAGAGACAGTGGGAACAGGACAACTGTTTTTATGTAACTATCGGCATTCACCTCACTGTAATTCACTGTTTTGTTCAAAGTTGTGTTTCAGATTATCCTATGTATCTCTTAAATCGGGGGCTAGCGACAACATCTGGCGGGGAGAAGTGAGTGAGTGGTAGACCGTGAGGCAGGTATGTTGACCCTAACTAATTTAATTGCTTTGGGGGGGCTGTTGGCTGGTCTCCCAACCAACTGCCTTGGGCCACCAGGCCCCAAATGCGCGCGGCAATCTGCGCAAAAGGGGCCTTCCCCCCAAAGCTGGGGATTTCCCTGCATGTGAGGGTTGGGTGAACACACCTACCTCGGGTTAAACGGGTGCCAGCCCAGTTCCTGCCAAACGTATGATAGATAGGTAATAAGAATGCATGGCACTACCTCTTGTTAGCGACTAGAGTTAAATGCCATTTAACGTAGTTAAATAAGGTTAACGGCGGGAGCTGGGTCACGGCGGCGGCCCACACCGAGGAGGTGTGGCAACAAGCTACCCGCGTAAGGAAACGCATGCGTACGGGCTGCACATGGCCACGAGTTCAGGTAGCGGAGATTGGCGAGAAGGCTGCCAAATTCTGGTTCCCACCATCCACCCCTAACGTCCCCCTAATAACGGGGATGGTTAATCCATCACAAATTCATGTGGTGTGAAACTGGGCTGGCCACCAGGCCCCAAATGCGCGCGGCAATCTGCGCAAAAGGGGCCTTCCCCCCAAAGCTGGGGATTTCCCTGCATGTGAGGGTTGGGTGAACACACCTACCTCGGGTTAAACGGGTGCCAGCCCAGTTCCTGCCAAACGTATGATAGATAGGTAATAAGAATGCATGGCACTACCTCTTGTTAGCGACTAGAGTTAACTCTTTTTATCTATGAATTTAGGCAGAGCAGGTCAGCATTACTCCCTTAGTAATTTATAGTGAATGCATTCACTTTCAAAGTTATCAACACTAGCAAGTGTAAAGGTATCTCTTGGCAAGCTGTCCCACAGTGATCTTAATCTTTGGGTTTCAGCTATACTAGTGACAAATTCATCATGTGTAGATGGACTTGAAGCAAACCCCAATTTATTAAAAAAATTTATTAACTTGCGAGAGCCTCCACATATTTCAATGGTGTCTGCTAAAATATTGTGCAGCAATGTTGTCCGTTTCGTATTGCTACAATAACAGAGAAGGTTAAAGATAACGTAACGTCTCAACCTCTTGACAGCACAATTGGTTTCAGGCAAACCTTCTCTCTGTCTGACACTGCGTGTGATAGATTCCAGAAAATCCCAAAGTAAAGGATTAATACTGCCTATTTCTGCATTTATATCCAATTCTTTATTTGTAGAGACTGGTAATTTTGCCATTTCTGTATGAATCAAATTATTGACTATATCTCCTGCCTCCCTTAAAACTTTTGATACATCAGGTTTGCTTGATAGATTTGGCTCATAGAGTACATCTTGATCCTCATTTGTTCTGGTAGCACCCAGTGCATGAGAAAGACTTACTAGTAAATCACCACCCTTTCTGAATAGGACAGTTCCAATCTTTTTGTGGATACATATGCACTCAATGTGTTTACCGAGATACATTTTAAGTTTCTTGAGTAACCAAGATGCAGTAAACTTCACTGTTCCTTCCTTACCTTCCAGAATCAGATGCTCTCGAAAATTGGATTGAGCGTTGGCTTCGTACTTGCAAAGAAATACTCTCGAGACATGTGGAAGAAGCACTGCATGCTGATTAATGAACTCATCTGCTACATACAAGGCTGAGTGAAGTGTCGCTCTGGTAAGCTCATCATTATTTTCATTTGATAAAGTATGCTTCCAAATGTCAATCAAATCTGCTAAGGTATTGTTCTGTTCATGCATTTTAATAATAGCTAAATGGGCTTTGTAGCAGCTTAAGCAAATATGATGGGATGAACTGATTTCTTCACTTTCCTCACGGCTATTGAGATAAGCATTAATCAAACTGGGATTAGGGCAATGTCTTGTGAAAGTAGTATTCTTTTTTGACTTAATGCCACAACTGAAACAATGTTGAGAGGGTCTAAGAAACTGGCGGTAAAATTGATTGTAATGATCTCCACACACTATTATTGATTGCAGATCATCTTGAAGACTTAATAAGACTTTCAACTCGCTGACAGGAGCAAAAGATGGACTGCATAATTTTGTGGTAGATTTACAAGATGGGTACATGCATGTTTCGGAGGTGGAAGCTGGAGTAAGTGGAAGTGTGGACCATTTAGGACGATACCCCGATGGATGTGCTCGTTGGGCTTCCTTATAATGTGCTATGCAAATGCAACTGCTTCCATCTGGTTCGCTCCCCCAGTGCGTAAGTAAAAACTTTTTCTCCTCTTCAGACCATGTCTGATAGTGAGAATAATAGGCATTGGACTTACCACACAAAAGACACTTGCTGCATGGTCGCTGTGGGTGAAATTTGGAATATTTCCTGTCCTTGCTAGCCATACCTGCAATTAATATGCTCTCACACATTACAATATTTTAAATACATGTATTATGCTTACTTCATAGAGTTGGTGAAGACTAGAAGGAAGAAAACTGGGCACCATGAAAAGTCAAGTGATGCAGTACTGCATAAAAATCTATTGTCATACCATAGATCGTTTTTTGTTTTTGTTTTTGGTTTGTTTCTATGTGTGGGACACAAAATCTGTTTCAATTACTTTGTGCAATAATACTTAGTAGATGCAAATTTGATGGGTTTTTGTTGATCATACCTGCAAAACTGGATTGTCCAAAGACTTTATGACTCGATCAAATTTGGGTATGGTGGCTTCTTATCAGCATTCCAGGGCAAACCAGGCCATATGCTTTGGCAGGTAGTTAGGCCTATATAAAGTGCACTGCAGTACCAAATTTGGATATTTAATATTGCATCATCATTAAGATATAAAAATAATACGAAATGATCATTTGGAAACCACATGAACGCGCCAATCGCGCGGCAAAAAATAAAATCTCGATTACCGTGAAGTTCTGGCTACTCGCGCGGTCCGACTGCGTATTCATGCACTGCTTCCAAAAAAACATTTTAATACTGTTCCAGATCGATTGTTAGTAGAAACTCTGAGGTAAGTTATTAATCGACTGTACCCGTCAATTCCACCGTGAATAACAAACCCACCGGATTAGTTTATGGTAGCTATCCATCAAGATGCCACAAAGAATTTGGTGCAGGCACTGAATACTGGCATCTGTGCAATACATGCTTGAGCCGTGCTTGAACTCCATGTGGATCTACTCTTTTCATTGAAGCTCGTAGCCTGCTTCTTTGGATACAAATACGTAGATGTCGTAACTTGCCTTGAACTGTCCTTTCACCAATCAATGGATTTAATGCACATATATCATTAACCTTTTGATCCAGTTCATCATCAGTCAAAGAAGAAAATATTTTTCCTTCAATACAGTACTTAGACATCCTTCGTTCTATGGTGCGTCTACTACAATTGAATATGTGGCAATATCTTTAATTTTAAAGCCTTGTTCGACAAGAAAAGTAAGTTGCATCTGATCAATTTCATATTCAGGACGACCCCTTCCTTTTGAATGATTTGACCAATGCAGGGCCTTCATGATGGACTATTTCAACAAGAACTGCAAACTTAAGGATTTCTTATGCAATTGCCAATATGTCTTCCTTTTGACACCCTTGACATCCATGCTCATAGGAAGCGTATAATAAGTTTAATCCCGAATCTATAAAGTCAAACAGCACCCTCAAGGCATTATCTTCAGCCATATTAGCGAGCATTACATTGCCGACCCTTACCCACATCTTTTGTGCAAGGCTTAACAATATACATGAGAACGTTTCGTTTCGGACAGTTTTAATGATATTGATGAGACCGTTCCGTTCCAGTAATCGGAGAACGCAAAAAAAGTGGTTTTGAGAAATAGGCCTGAATAGTTTGAAGTTTGAACTGACCACCAAGAAACTACTCGGTTTAGAAATGGCCACGAAGAAATTACATGAAACTTCTCTCTTTCATTTTAGTCCACTGGACACGTCCACATGGTCCCCGGCAGTTTCTCTCTTTCATTTTAGTCCACTGGATTATTTCAACAAGAACTGCAAACTTAAGGATTTCTTATGCAATTGCCAATATGTCTTCCTTTTGACACCCTTGACATCCATGCTCATAGGAAGCGTATAATAAGTTTAATCCCGAATCTATAAAGTCAAACAGCACCCTCAAGGCATTATCTTCAGCCATATTAGCGAGCATTACATTGCCGACCCTTACCCACATCTTTTGTGCAAGGCTTAACAATATACATGAGAACGTTTCGTTTCGGACAGTTTTAATGATATTGATGAGACCGTTCCGTTCCAGTAATCGGAGAACGCAAAAAAAGTGGTTTTGAGAAATAGGCCTGAATAGTTTGAAGTTTGAACTGACCACCAAGAAACTACTTGGTTTAGAAATGGCCACGAAGAAATTACATGAAACTTCTCTCTTTCATTTTAGTCCACTGGACACGTCCACATGGTCCCCGGCAGTTTCTCTCTTTCATTTTAGTCCACTGGACACGTCCACATGGTCCCGGCAGTTTCTCTCTTTCATTTTAGTCCACTGGACACGTCCACATGGTCCCCGGCAGTTGAAAGATCTTTCAGTTATAGCACACTCATTAAAAAACTTACATGCAGCAGTATCAATGACCAAAACCTTGGTCTGCTCATGAGAATTGCAATTGAGGGTCCTGAGCTTTTGGCTGTTAACTTTGATGAATTTCTAGAGATTTTCAAACAATAAAAAACTAGAAAAATTGTGCTTTGACTTTGACTTACATTTTTTATTAATAAAATAATTTTGCTCTGAGTTACAATTATAATTACAGTGTCAATACACTGTAATTATGATTTCTTATGTAAATGAATTACCTTATCCTTTATCTGTTTATGTTTGTACATAGAATTTGCATGTGTGTGTTAGCTTTTAATAGATGCACTCATGTGTGTGTATAAGATTTATACACATCCTGTGTGTATATGTTCGCTTTTAGATTTATATACACTGTGTGTGTGTGTATGCTTTTAGATTTATACACATCTTGTGTGTACTTTTAGATTTACGTATGCACATCATGTGTGTACTTTTAGATTTACGTATACACATCATGTGTGTACTTTTAGATTTACATATACACATTATGTGTGTACTTTTAGATTTACGTATACATCATGAGTGCACTTTTAGATTTACGTATATACATCATGTGTGTACTTTTAGATTTACGTATACACATCATGTGTGTACTTTTAGAATTACGTAAACACATCATGTGTGTACTTTTAGATTTACGTATACACATCATGTGTGTACTTTTAGATTTACATATACACATCATGTGTGTACTTTTAGATTTACGTATACATCATGTGTGCACTTTTAGATTTACGTATACACATCATGTGTGTACTTTTAGATTTACGTATACACATCATGTGTGTACCTTTAGATTTACGTATACACATCATGTGTGTACTTTTAGATTTACGTAAACACATCATGTGAGTACTTTTAGATTTACGTATACACATCATGTGTGCACTTTTATATTTACGTATACACATCATGTGTGTACTTTTAGATTTACGTATTCACATCATGTGTGTACTTTTAGATTTACGTATACACATCATGTGTGTACCATTAGATTTACGTATACACATCATGTGTGTACTTTTAGATTTACGTATACACATCATGTGTGTACTTTTAGATTTACGTATACACATCATGTGTGCACTTTTAGATTTAGATAGCATGATGTAATTTTCTCTGAACATTCCGATTTAGATAAGTTTGTTTTCCACTATTAATAATAGTGTGTATTTATCTTATGATTATATGTGTGTACAGAGTTTTTCTAATTCTTCGCTGAGGCAGTTCCATGTCCGGAGGAGGAGGATGAAAGAAAAGTCATCCGAGAGCTGAAAAGTGTCTTTGGTTTCCATACAGATTTTCCTCGTACCTGTCAGTATGGCTGTTGGCTTGCAAAGACTGTGGTGAAAATTAACTTTTAAACAATTAAATATTATTTCAAACAATTATTGCATCAATTTTTGAGACAGTCTTGATCTAATGCATTCTTATAATGACAATATTAAAAATTAATGCAATCATTATTGCCATTAAATTACTAATAGTATGGCGTAAGTTGCCCATTAAAAAATGTATGGTAAACATCTCTGTTCAAGAAGTTGCACGGGGGAAGTGAAATAGTGCTAACTAATTGAAATAGCACAGTAACTAAGTGAAATACCAAGATAGCTTGGAAACATAGAGTTCCAGTAGTTTCTAGTTGGAGACAAAATGTCATTCTTTACCACAGAAGCTCCACATAGATGTGGCATAATCTATACTGTCATCAACATTGTGGTTTAGTATCATTTCCTGTGTGTCTGCATATAATGCTATCACTTGTATTCATTGTGTCTTTGTCTCTGTTCTAATAGTCACTGTCACAGTTACAGACTATAGTCGTAACTAAGCTAGTAAGTGAAGCTAAACACAAGCATTGCATTAGACAGAATGTTTTTCAACTGATTATTAGGAGGAGCTGTATGTTGAAAATGAAGTTCCAGCGGAAGCTAATCCTTTAATAAGGAGATAGCGAGTAAATGATACAGTGTAACTACAATTGCAAATGACTTTTTAAAAAGCTGGCTACTATTAGCGAGTGATACCACAGGTAACTTGTGCTATTAGGGATCAATAGCACGGCTACCCGTGCTATTACTCATACTCACACTAATGTATAATGAATTAATGAAATATCTGCGTTGCTTTGTAGAGATAATGCTCTAAGTTTGATAAATAAGTGGAGAGAACGAAATCCATCTGATAATTGTCTTTCTGATATTTATGATGGCCGAATTTGGAAAAGCTTGAAAGATGAGCAGGGTGCATATTTTTTTTAAGATGACAGTTCATTGGGCTTGCTTATTAATGTCGATTGGTTTCAACCATACAAGCATATAAGTTATAGCGTAGGAGCTATATATTTCACTGCTTGCAGGCCTATGATTTACTTAAGTGTACTGCTGGAAAATCTGTAGTGTTCTTGAGAGGAAACTATGTAGTAAACTCTTATTCTAGAACAAAAATTACACTGAAATGGTAAAACATGAGTAAAACATAACAAGTTGTACATGTGGTTTGTAGTTTGTTCCAGAATTAGAGTTTACTGCACAGTAAACTTTGCAGTAAATTTACAGCAAATTTCGGTAAAACAAGGCCTGGCAAGCAGTGTTTATGCATTTTAAATCTTCCTAGAAATTTGAGAGATAAACCAGAAAACATGATCCTTGTAGGTTTAACTGGTCCCAATGAACCAAGTCTCCATATTAATTCGTACTTAGAACCTATTGTGCTAAATTTGATTAAACTTTGGAAGGGTGTCACAATGGATACTTGTCTTGGAAAGAAAACGGTTCGAGCTGCTCTATTATGCAATTCATCAGATGTTCCGGCTACTCGAAAAGTAGCTGGATTTGTTGGCCTTGCGGCATTGAAAGGATGTTCTTTTTGTTTGAAATCTTTTCCAACTGACGCTTTTGGAAATAAAGCTGATTACAGTGGGTTTTCACTTGAAGAATGGCCGGACAGGAACATAGAAGAGCTTAGAAGTAAAGGATATGAATGGAAGTATGCCAAGACATTATCTATTCGTCAAAAAATAGAAAAGGAACATGGAGTTTGATTTTCAAAATTATTAAGATTAAAATATTTCAATACAATTCGATTTAGTGTTGTTGATCCAATGCACAACATCTTGTTGGGAACCGCAAAATGATTGGTAGGAACTGACCCTAGAATTCCATTGAGTCTGCTCACAACCAAACAACCAAAATACATGAGCAAGTCCAAAGTCAGCTAAACACGTACAAAGATGGCAATGAATATGTAAATTTGGAGTACACTATTCCAAACCATATATTTGCTCAAATGTTTTACAAAATTGTAGTAAAAGTTTATGCAGTTCATCTATTTCATTTGGTGATATTTTTCGTAAACACATCATACGACATGCTTCAACAAATATTAACGAGCATTTATAATGTGTCAAATAAAGAACACCTTTTTAAAAAACCTGAGAATACATTAAACACCAATTCTTCCACTGGTCAGCAGTAAAAGAACTAAAACCTGAGCTTATTTTGTGGGGGATTCTTCCAACATCTGGTGGTACAATAAAACTATCAACTAATATTTGTATTTTATTAAATTGAGGAGATGTAATGAATCCCTCTGCCTTCCAAATGGTCATCATTAATTTTGCGTGGTCTTAAAAAAATTTAAATAAATAATAGTAAGTAGGAACTAATATGCCATCATTACATCGCGCAAAAGATGTCAGCGTGAAGCAGAGAGTATGCCTGTGGAAGCCAGAGAAGCTCAGAACAAAAAAGAAAAGTTAGGGTAAGATATTTAGATGTAACTTGAGGTTCAACTGTTGTTTCAGTGATGGATATATGTTTCATTTGAAGAATGGGTAGGGGATGAGAGCAGTACCCTTCTGTGTCATACAACCATGATAATGTTATGTCTGCATGAAGCCCTTTAAGTATTCGATGCGGTGAGAGTGAGACGGTAATAATATTCACTCCATAATTCTTTAACCCTCATCACGCATGCACGAAAGGGTCATAGTAGGCATCCTGTCTGTCACATGCTCAACTTGAAAATTATTCACAATAGTAGAATTATGAATGAACTTACTCAGAATAACAAATTAAGATTAATTATTGTGGTGTTTTTTTTTTGGAGGGGGCCCGTTTTTGAGATAAAGTGAAGCAGTCAGTGTAGGTACTTGCCTTTGAGGGCAGCAACGCCCCCAAAATGTTGTCATATTAATCCATGTGCAGTCTCCACCCACATTTTTATTAAATATACACTAATAAATTAAAGCAAGGTTGACTTCAAATGGAGAAGGGAGTGAGGGAGACGGTTGTTGAGACAGAGCACGTGGCTGTAAGAAAAACAACTTTATTATCATGAATTTGTTATATTTAATAATGGGGTATAACTAGAAATTCTAAACAATATCTATGTTATAATTTATGGTACATCATTTAAGAAGCTAGATGGGAGATTAATTTTATTTAGAATAAATATAACAAAGGGAGTTGAACAACAGCTTCATTAGTAACAAGAATTGGTTTTTTTTTGTTTTTTTCCAGCTTTTGGAATGTAGACGAAAGGTTTTGATTGAAGTGCAGGAGAAGGAACGATTTAAAAGTCTCACTATGGATTGCATGTCTGACAAATCGAGTGGTGGTGAGAATGATACTATGGTGGTGCACAAACCAGTGTGGCGATCCCAAGGTACATAAATTTGTAATTTTTAATAAGTGTAATGGTTAACTAATTTATTGTTGTAGCACTTCATAAATTTCTGACTGAATTGGACAAGCGAGCTGACCAGCTAGAAATTAAGAAACCTAATCCGAGAAAGCTTAGAGTTATTGGATTTGTAAAGGATTGTAATCCACCAAATTGTGTCAGTGAATGGATATCTGCAAGAGATGGATTTCTGGGGTAATAAACATACTTAATTTATTCTGCATGTTTGTAGCACATCCCTACTTTACTAATGACAAGGGAACAGAAGTTTAAAAATCACAGTTTTAGACCTCAAAAATTGTTTAATTTGTGTATTTTAGACTAAATTTAAGATGTGGCATATGTTTTCCCAATGTTGTTGAATAGCTGAACTAGTCATGACTTGTGTTTATCAGTATTAGCGGACAGCTGGGCTTGTGTTCATCAATATTGGCGGACGGCTGGGTTAGTGTTGGCTTGTGTTCATCAGTATTGGCAGATGGCTGGGCTGGTGTTGGCTTGTGTTCGTCAGTATTGGCGGACGACTGGGCTAGTGTTAGCTTGTGTTCATCAGTATTGGCGGACGGCTGGGCTAGTGTTGACTTGCGTTCATTAGTATTGGCGGACGGCTGGGCTAGTGTTGGCTTGTGTTCATCAGTATTGGCAGACGGCTGGGCTGGTGTTGGCTTGTGTTCATCAGTATTGGCGGACGGCTGGGCTAGTGTTGGCTTGTGTTCATCAGTATTGGTGGACAGCTGGGCTAGTGTTGGCTTGTGTTCATCAGTATTGGCGGATGGCTGGGCTAGTGTAGGCTTTTGTTCATCAGTTTTGGCGGACGGCTGGGCTAGTGTTGGCTTGTGTTCATCAGTATTGGCGGACGGCTGGGCTAGTGTTGGCTTGTGTTCATCAGTATTGGCGGACGGCTGGGCTAGTGTTGGCTTGTGTTTATCAGTATTGGCGGATGGCTGGGCTAGTGTTGGCTTGTGTTCATCAGTATTGGTGGACGGCTGAGCTAGTGTTGGCTTGTGTTCATCAGTATTGGCGGACGGCTGGGCTAGTGTTGGCTTGTGTTCATCAGTATTGGCGGACGGCTGGGCTAGTGTTGGCTTGTGTTCATCAGTATTGGCGGATGACTGGGATACTCATGGTTGGTCAATTAATATTATCTGAAGGATCAAATTATAAAAGGTGAGTGTTTTTGTTTATAGTTACTTAAATTATTTGATGAACTTTATACATACGGGTGGTGGGGGGTTAATTTGTTTGTTTATATTGTTACATTTTCAAATGTAATTTTAAATAATTTATATGAGAAATATGCATTTTCAATACACTGAATAGAAGTGCAGATTGTAATGTCATGTCCCTCTCAGTTTAATCAGTCACTAAGCACAAGTTCTATTAGACTATGAGTTTTGTCTTGGTACTTTAACATATTCTACTTGGTTGAAGCAGCAATAACTGAAAGAAAGATGACTTTTTTTTTTACAGCTAATACTTGAATTTGTAAATCATACTGCAACAATGGTCTTGAATTAATAATTCTCCAAACATGAAAAAAGATAGCGTGAAAAACTTAAATAATAATTAAATTTCTGAGGTACATAAGGAGTCTTAAAGACAGCATATTGTGGTAGTATGGCAGTCATGTTGAAACAAAATAATGAGAGAGTTTTATATTGCGCCCACAATAATGAAGTCATCAGCTTTATATCATCAAATTCAAACATCTTGTATTATAGACGCTAGTGTCTAGTCCATTCTGGTAGACGAGTGAATGTAAGAGATTTTAACTTTATATCAATGCCATGATTTCTCTTGTTTCAGTATTATTTATTGATTTAAATACTACCGAAAACTACTGCCGAAAAAATTTTAGTGGCTCATGCTAAAAAGAATAGTGAAGTTAAGTTCAGTGTTCTATATGTATTTGGTGGTTGTAGCTTGTACTATTACTCTGTGTGTGTTTTAGTATAACTTGATGTTGCTAGTAAACTCTGTGTGTTATTGGGGAAGAAAGGGCATACAAATCATCTGCCATTCCCCTCCCCCCCCACCCCCCCCCCCCCCCCCCCACTCAGTGTTTGTAGTGGGCTCAGGTGTTGTAGTGGGCCAGTGTTGTTTTGTTGCCTCAGTGTGTTTTAGTGCCAGTCAGTGGTTTTAGTGCCACTCAGTGTGTTTTAGGTTGCAGTCAGTTTGAGTGCGCTATCAGGTGGGTGTGTTTAGTGCAGTCAGTGTGTTTTAGTGCGGTCAGTGTGTTTTAGTGCAGTCAGTGTGTTTGAGTGCACTCAGTGTGTTTTAGTGCGCTCAGTGTGTTTAGTGCAGTCAGTGTGTTTTAGTGCACTCAGTGTGTTTTAGTGCAGTCAGTGTGTTTTAGTGCAGTCGGTGTGTTTTAGTGCAGTCGGTGTGTTTTAGTGCACTCAGTGTGTTTTAGTGCGCTCAGTGTGTTTAGTGCAGTCAGTGTTTTTTAGTGCAGTCAGTTTGTTATAGTGCAGTCAGTGTGTTTTAGTGCAGTCAGTGTGTTTGTGCAGTCGGTGTGTTTTAGTGCACTCAGTGTGTTTTAGTGCGCTCAGTGTGTTTTAGTGCAGTCAGTGTGTTTTAGTGCAGTCAGTGTGTTTTAGTGCACTCAGTGTGTTAAAGTGCACTCAGTGTGTTTTAGTGCAGTCTATGTGTTTTAGTGCACTCAGTGTGTTTTAGTGCTGTCTATGTGTTTTAGTGCAGTCAGTGTGTTTTAGTGCGCTCAGTGTGTTTTAATGCGCTCAGTGTGTTTTAATGTAGTCAGTGTTTTAGTGCAGTCAGTTTGTTTTAGTGCACTCAGTGTGTTTTAATGCAGTCAGTGTGTTTTAGTGCAGTCAGTGTGTTTTAATGCAGTCAGTGTGTTTTAATGCAGTCCGTGTTTTAATGCACTCAGTGTGTTTTAGTGCAGTCAGTGTGTTTTAGTGCAGTCAGTGTGTTTTAGTGTAGTCAGTGTGTTTTAGTGCAGTCAGTGAGTTTTAGTGCAGTCAGTGTGTTTTAGTGCACTCTGTGTGTTTCACTCAGTGTGTTTTAGTGCACTCAATGTGTTTTAGTGCAGTCAGTGTGTTATAGTGCAGTCAGTATGTTTTAGTGCAGTCAGTGTGTTTTAGTGCACTCAGTGTGTTTTAGTTCAGTCAGTGAGTTTTAGTGCGCTCAGTGTGTTTTAGTGCAGTCAGTGTGTTTTAGTGCGCTCGTGTGTGTTTCAGTTCACTCGGTGTGTTTTAGTGCACTCAGTGTGTTTTAGTGCAGTCAGTATGTTTTAGTGCACTCAGTGTGTTTTAGTACGCCCAGTATGTTTTAATGCGCTCAGTGTGTTTTAGTGCACTCAGTGTGTTTTAGTGCAGTCAGTGTGTTTTAGTGCAGTCAGTGTGCTTTAGTGCAGTCAGTGTGTTTTAGTGCGCTCTGTGTGTTCTAGTTCACTCAGTGTGTTTTAGTGCACTCAATGTGTTTTAGTGCAGTCAGTGTGTTTTAGTGCAGTCAGTGTGTTTTAGTGCAGTCAGTGTGTTTTAGTGCACTCAGTGTGTTTTAGTTCAGTCAGTGTGTTGTAGTAGGCTCAGTGTGTTGTAGTGGGCTCAGTGTGTTTTCGTGCACTCAGTGTGTTTTAGTGCAGTCAGTGTGTTTTAGTGCACTCAGTGTGTTTTAGTACAGTCAGTTTTAGTGCGCTCAGTGTGTTTTAGTGCAGTCAGTTTTAGTGCAGTCAGTGTGTTTTAGTGCAGTCAGTGTGTTTTAGTGCACTCAGTGTGTTTTAGTGCACTCAGTGTGTTTTAGTGCACTCAGTGTGTTTTAGTGCAGTCAGTGTGTTTTAGTGCACACTCAGTGTGTTTTAATGCACTCAGTGTGTTTTAGTGCAGTCAGTGTGTTTTAGTGCGCTCAGTGTATTTTAGTGCAGCCAGTGTGTTTTAGTGCACTCAGTGTGTTTTAGTGCAGTCTATGTGTTTTAGTGCAGCACTCAGTGTGTTTTAGTGCAGTCAGTGTGTTTTAGTGCACTCAGTGTGTTAAAGTGCACTCAGTGTGTTTTAATGCGCTCAGTGTGTTTTAATGCAGTCAGTGTTTTAGTGCAGTCAGTTTGTTTTAGTGCACTCAGTGTGTTTTAATGCAGTCAGTGTGTTTTAGTGCAGTCAGTGTGTTTTAATGCAGTCAGTGTGTTTTAATGCAGTCCGTGTTTTAATGCAGTCAGTTTGTTTTAGTGCACTCAGTGTGTTTTAGTGCAGTCAGTGTGTTTTAGTGCAGTCAGTGTGTTTTAGTGCGCTCTGTGTGTTTTAGTGCACTCAATGTGTTTTAGTGCAGTCAGTGTGTTTTAGTGCAGTCAGTGTGTTTTAGTGCAGTCAGTGTGTTTTAGTGCACTCAGTGTGTTTTAGTGCGCTCGTGTGTGTTTTAGTTCACTCGGTGTGTTTTAGTGCACTCAGTGTGTTTTAGTGCGCTCAGTATGTTTTAATGCACTCAGTGTGTTTTAGTGCACTCTGTGTGTTTTAATGCAGTCCGTGTTTTAATGCACTCAGTGTGTTTTAGTGCGCTCGTGTGTGTTTTAGTTCACTCGGTGTGTTTTAGTGCACTCAGTGTGTTTTAGTGCGCTCAGTATGTTTTAATGCACTCAGTGTGTTTTAGTGCACTCTGTGTGTTTTAGTTCACTCAGTGTGTTTTAGTGCACTCAATGTGTTTTAGTGCAGTCAGTGTGTTTTAGTGCAGTCAGTGTGCTTTAGTGCAGTCAGTGTGTTTTAGTGCGCTCTGTGTGTTTTAGTTCACTCAGTGTGTTTTAGTGCACTCAATGTGTTTTAGTGCAGTCAGTGTGTTTTAGTGCAGTCAGTGTGTTTTAGTGCAGTCAGTGTGTTTTAGTGCACTCAGTGTGTTTTAGTTCAGTCAGTGAGTTTTAGTGCGCTCAGTGTGTTTTAGTGCAGTCAGTGTGTTTTAGTGCGCTCGTGTGTGTTTCAGTTCACTCGGTGTGTTTTAGTGCACTCAGTGTGTTTTAGTGCAGTCAGTATGTTTTAGTGCACTCAGTGTGTTTTAGTGCGCCCAGTATGTTTTAATGCACTCAGTGTGTTTTAGTGCACTCAGTGTGTTTTAGTGCAGTCAGTGTGTTTTAGTGCAGTCAGTGTGCTTTAGTGCAGTCAGTGTGTTTTAGTGCACTCAATGTGTTTTAGTGCAGTCAGTGTGTTTTAGTGCAGTCAGTGTGATTTAGTGCAGTCAGTGTGTTTTAGTGCACTCAGTGTGTTTTAGTTCAGTCAGTGTGTTGTAGTGCAGTCAGTGTGATTTAGTGCAGTCAGTGTGTTTTAGTGCACTCAGTGTGTTTTAGTTCAGTCAGTGTGTTGTAGTGGGCTCAGTGTGTTGTAGTGGGCTCAGTGTGTTTTCGTGCACTCAGTGTGTTTTAGTGCAGTCAGTGTGTTTTAGTGCACTCAGTGTGTTTTAGTGCAGTCAGTTTTAGTGCGCTCAGTGTGTTTTAGTGCAGTCAGTTTTAGTGCAGTCAGTGTGTTTTAGTGCAGTCAGTGTGTTTTAGTGCACTCAGTGTGTTTTAGTGCACTCAGTGTGTTTTAGTGCACTCAGTGTGTTTTAGTGCACTCAGTGTGTTTTAGTGCAGTCAGTGTGTTTTAGTGCAGTCAGTGTGTTTTAGTGCGCTCAGTGTATTTTAGTGCAGCCAGTGTGTTTTAGTGCACTCAGTGTGTTTTAGTGCAGTCTATGTGTTTTAATGCACTCAGTGTGTTTTAGTGCAGTCAGTGTGTTTTAGTGCACTCAGTGTGTTAAAGTGCACTCAGTGTGTTTTAATGCGCTCAGTGTGTTTTAATGCAGTCAGTGTTTTAGTGCAGTCAGTTTGTTTTAGTGCACTCAGTGTGTTTTAATGCAGTCAGTGTGTTTTAGTGCAGTCAGTGTGTTTTAATGCAGTCAGTGTGTTTTAATGCAGTCAGTGTGTTTTAATGCAGTCCGTGTTTTAATGCAGTCAGTTTGTTTTAGTGCACTCAGTGTGTTTTAGTGCAGTCAGTGTGTTTTAGTGCAGTCAGTGTGTTTTAGTGCGCTCTGTGTGTTTTAGTGCACTCAATGTGTTTTAGTGCAGTCAGTGTGTTTTAGTGCAGTCAGTGTGTTTTAGTGCAGTCAGTGTGTTTTAGTGCACTCAGTGTGTTTTAGTGCGCTCGTGTGTGTTTTAGTTCACTCGGTGTGTTTTAGTGCACTCAGTGTGTTTTAGTGCAGTCAGTATGTTTTAGTGCACTCAGTGTGTTTTAGTGCGCTCAGTATGTTTTAATGCACTAGTGTGTTTATGCATCAGTGTGTAGTGCCGTCAGTGTGTTTTAGGGCAGTCAGTGTGCTTAGTGCAGTCAGTTGTGTTTTAGTGCGATATGTGTGTGTTAGTTCACTTCAGTGTGTTTTTTTAGGGCAATCAATGTGTTTTAGTGCAGCCAGTGTGTTTAGAGAAGTCAGTCAGGTGTTTAGTGCAGTTCAGTGTTTTAGTGCACTCAGTGTGTTTTAGTTCAGTCAGTGAGTTTTAGTGCGCTCAGTGTGTTTTAGTGCGCTCAGTGTGTTTTAATGCAGTCAGTGTGTTTTAATGCAGTCAGTGTTTTAATGCAGTCAGTTTGTTTTAGTGCACTCAGTGTGTTTTAGTGCAGTCAGTGTGTTTTAGTGCAGTCAGTGTGCTTTAGTGCAGTCAGTGTGTTTTAGTGCGCTCTGTGTGTTTTAGTTCACTCAGTGTGTTTTAGTGCACTCAATGTGTTTTAGTGCAGTCAGTGTGTTTTAGTGCAGTCAGTGTGTTTTAGTGCAGTCAGTGTGTTTTAGTGCACTCAGTGTGTTTTAGTTCAGTCAGTGAGTTTTAGTGCGCTCAGTGTGTTTTAGTGCACTCAGTGTGTTTTAATGCAGTCAGTGTGTTTTAATGCAGTCAGTGTTTTAATGCAGTCAGTTTGTTTTAGTGCACTCAGTGTGTTTTAGTACAGTCAGTGTGTTTTAGTGCAGTCAGTGTGTTTTAGTGCGCTCTGTGTGTTTTAGTTCACTTAGTGTGTTTTAGTGCACTCAATGTGATTTAGTGCAGTCAGTGTGTTTTAGTGCAGTCAGTGTTTTTAGTGCAGTCAGTGTGTTTTAGTTCACTCAGTGTGATTTAGTGCACTCAATGTGTTTTAGTGCAGTCAGTGTGTTTTAGTGCAGTCAGTGTGTTTTAGTGCAGTCAGTGTGTTTTAGTGCACTCAGTGTGTTATAGTTCAGTCAGTGTGTTTTAGTGCGCTCTGTGTGTTTTAGTTCACTCAGTGTGTTTTAGTGCACTCAATGTGTTTTAGTGCAGTCAGTGTTTTTTAGTGCAGTCAGTGTGTTTTAGTGCAGTTAGTGTGTTTTAGTGCACTCAGTGTGTTTTAGTGCGCTCGTGTGTGTTTTAGTGCACTCAGTGTGTTTTAGTGCAGTCAGTATGTTTTAGTGCACTCAGTGTGTTTTAGTGCGCTCAGTATGTTTTAATGCACTCAGTGTGTTTTAGTGCACTCAGTGTGTTTTAGTGCAGTCAGTGTGTTTTAGTGCAGTCAGTGTGCTTTAGTGCAGTCAGTGTGTTTTAGTGCGCTCTGTGTGTTTTAGTTCACTCAGTGTGTTTTAGTGCACTCAATGTGTTTTAGTGCAGTCAGTGTGTTTTAGTGCAGTCAGTGTGTTTTAGTGCAGTCAGTGTGTTTTAGTGCACTCAGTGTGTTTTAGTTCAGTCAGTGAGTTTTGTGCGCTCAGTGTGTTTTAGTGCGCTCAGTGTGTTTTAATTGCAGTCAGTGTGTTTTATGCAGTCGTTTAATGCAGTCCAGTTTGTTTTAGTGCACTCAGTGTGTTTTAGTGCAGTCAGTGTGTTTTAGTGCAGTCAGTGTGTTTTAGTGCGCTCTGTGTGTTTTAGTTCACTCAGTGTGTTTTAGTGCACTCAATGTGATTTAGTGCAGTCAGTGTGTTTTAGTGCAGTCAGTGTGTTTTAGTTCACTCAGTGTGATTTAGTGCACTCAATGTGTTTTAGTGCAGTCAGTGTGTTTTAGTGCAGTCAGTGTGTTTTATTGCAGTCAGTGTGTTTTAGTGCACTCAGTGTGTTATAGTTCAGTCAGTGAGTTTTAGTGCGCTCAGTGTGTTTTAGTGCAGTCAGTGTGTTTTAGTGCGCTCGTGTGTGTTTTAGTTTACTCGGTGTGTTTTAGTGCAGTCAGTATGTTTTAGTGCACTCAGTGTGTTTTAGTGCGCTCGTGTGTGTTTTAGTTCACTCGGTGTGTTTTAGTGCACTCAGTGTGTTTTAGTGCAGTCAGTATGTTTTAGTGCACTCAGTGTGTTTAGTGCGCTCAGTATGTTTTAATGCACTCAGTGTGTTTTAGTGCACTCAGTGTGTTTTAGTGCAGTCAGTGTGTTTTAGTGCAGTCAGTGTGCTTTAGTGCAGTCAGTGTGTTTTAGTGCGCTCTGTGTGTTTTAGTTCACTCAGTGTGTTTTAGTGCACTCAATGTGTTTTAGTGCAGTCAGTGTGTTTTAGTGCAGTCAGTGTGTTTTATTGCAGTCAGTGTGTTTTAGTGCACTCAGTGTGTTTTAGTTCAGTCAGTGAGTTTTAGTGCGCTCAGTGTGTTTTAGTGCGCTCAGTGTGTTTTAATGCAGTCAGTGTGTTTTAATGCAGTCAGTTTGTTTTAGTGCACTCAGTGTGTTTTAGTGCAGTCAGTGTGTTTTAGTGCAGTCAGTGTGTTTTAGTGCGCTCTGTGTGTTTTAGTTCACTCAGTGTGTTTTATTGCACTCAATGTGATTTAGTGCAGTCAGTGTGTTTTAGTGCAGTCAGTGTTTTTAGTGCAGTCAGTGTGTTTTAGTTCACTCAGTGTGATTTAGTGCACTCAATGTGTTTTAGTGCAGTCTGTGTGTTTTAGTGCAGTCAGTGTGTTTTAGTGCAGTCAGTGTGTTTTAGTGCACTCAGTGTGTTATAGTTCAGTCTGTGTGTTTTAGTGCAGTCAGTGTGTTTTAGTGCAGTCAGTGTGTTTTAGTGCACTCAGTGTGTTATAGTTCAGTCAGTGAGTTTTAGTGCGCTCAGTGTGTTTTAGTGCAGTCAGTGTGTTTTAGTGCGCTCGTGTGTGTTTTAGTTTACTCGGTGTGTTTTAGTGCACTCAGTGTGTTTTAGTGCAGTCAGTATGTTTTAGTGCACTCAGTGTGTTTTAGTGCGCTCAGTGTGTTTTAATGCACTCAGTGTGTTTTTACACAGGAAAAAATCTGGAATTTCCTGACTTCAGAAATTGTATAGGACAGTTGAGCGCATGACCTGTACTTCACATTTCCTGTACCAGGTCAGATGATTTCTGACAGCAGGTCACATATCCTGCATCAGTACAGGTGAACTTTCCTGCACTTTTTCTATAGTACCTTCTAGGTCCACCTGGAAGGTTCCTGGCCTGCACCAGTACAGATGAAATTTCCTGCACTTTTTCTATAGTACCTTTTAGGTCCACCTGGAAGGTCCCTGGCCTGCACCAGTACAGGTGAGCTTTCCTGTACTTTTTCTAAGTACCTTCTAGGTCCACCTGGAAGGTTCCTGGCCTGCACCAGTACAGGTGAACTTTCCTGCACTTTTTCTATAGTACCCTCTAGGTCCACCTGGAAGGTTCCTGGCCTGCACCAGTACAGATGAAATTTCCTGCACTTTTTCTATAGTACCTTCTAGGTCCACCTGGAAGGTCCCTGGCCTGCACCAGTACAGGTGAGCTTTCCTGTACTTTTTCTAAGTACCTTCTAGGTCCACCTGGAAGGTTCCTGGCCTGCATCAGTACAGGTGAACTTTCCTGCACTTTTTCTATAGTACCTTCTAGGTACACCTGGAAGGTCCCTGGCCTGCACCAGTACAGGTGAGCTTTCCTGTACAATTTCTAAGTACCTTCTAGGTCCACCTGGAAGGTTCCTGGCCTGCATCAGTACAGGTGAACTTTCCTGCACTTTTTCTATAGTACCTTCTAGGTACACCTGGAAGGTCCCTGGCCTGCACCAGTACAGGTGAGCTTTCCTGTACAATTTCTAAGTACCTTCTAGGTCCACCTGGAAGGTTCCTGGCGTGCACCAGTACAGGTGAACTTTCCTGCACTTTTTCTAAGTACCTTCTAGGTCCACCTGGAAGGTTCCTGCCCTGCACCAGTACAGATGAACTATCCTGTACTTTTTCTATGGTACTGTCTAGTCAACCTGGAAGGTTCCTGACCAGCATAAAATGAATGTTGCTGAATACCTTAATAGGTTCAACTCAAAGATTTCTGCCTGCATTGGTAACATTTCTTGAACTTATACTTTAATTAGCTACTTAGATGCAGAATTCTAGTCTACACTACAATTTCCACGTGAATGGTACAATAACCAGTGACTAAGCCCTATACTGTTCTCCTGGCCCGTAAAAAACTAACTTCATTTATGCAAGGTTTTGTAAGATGAGAATTGTATATAAACTCCAAAGTTCGGGTTAGTAGGGTTTGTAACAAAACTACTATTACTCCAGCTAAAAACCCTTTACCAAAATTCATTACCTTGCCTGCAACTTCAAAAACCCTTTACCCATTTTTAATCTCTTTAGACTTGACTGCTATAAACCCTTTACCCATACTCTATTAGGGATTATGGCAACTAAAAAAAATACTTCTATGTTATAATTATCGCTTGAGTGAAAATATGCCCCTCCCCAAACACAAAAATTGTGTGTTGTTGTGTTTATTATTGTTCATAAATTCCTCTACAGCAAGCATAAAGCTCCCACTTTAAGTAACAAATTAAAAAAAAATCACGTGATTTTAATGGCACGTAATATACAAATTCCCAACTAAGTGTGATTATAACAAAACGAAAAAAAAAAGACAACAAAGTAAACGATTCGTAAAGATTGAGGCTGGGAGAACAATTATAGGACACACAATCATAAGATAAGATTCCTTAGGGATACACAGTGGAACTGCCTTGTTGACAAGGTAGCTTACAAACCTTTCAAACCTGGCTGAAAACTCAATTGTTAACCACCTTGACAAGTCTGTACCGTTCTGCAACCACATTGAAAAAGTCTGCACCTTTTTGGCAACCACCTTGACAAAGTCTGTAACTTTCTACCAAACCCACCTTGATAAGGC
>WLWD01001245.1_pt1 | contig 64213 bp, 54 predicted proteins | sample 6712731 | NCBI WGS metagenome assembly WLWD01 (sample SAMN12718690, study PRJNA576275) | sponge metagenome | isolation source: marine sponge | host: Mycale hentscheli | place: New Zealand: South Island, Marlborough, Capsize Point | collected 2014-11-01
AATCAAAGTCTTTGGGTTCCGGGGGGAGTATGGTCGCAAGGCTGAAACTTAAAGGAATTGACGGAAGGGCACCACCAGGAGTGGAGCCTGCGGCTTAATTTGACTCAACACGGGGAAACTCACCAGGTCCAGACATGGTAAGGATTGACAGATTGAGAGCTCTTTCTTGATTCTATGGGTGGTGGTGCATGGCCGTTCTTAGTTGGTGGAGTGATTTGTCTGGTTAATTCCGTTAACGAACGAGACCTTAACCTGCTAACTAGTCCCGCCATTCCAGAATGGCGGCCGACTTCTTAGAGGGACAACTGGCTCCGAAGCCAGTGGAAGTTTGAGGCAATAACAGGTCTGTGATGCCCTTAGATGTTCTGGGCCGCACGCGCGCTACACTGACGAAGTCAGCGAGCATGTCCTACGCCGAAAGGTGCGGGGAATCTTGTGAAACTTTGTCGTGCTGGGGATTGATTTTTGAAATTCTTGATCATGAACGAGGAATTCCTAGTAAGCGCAAGTCAGCAGCTTGCGTTGATTACGTCCCTGCCCTTTGTACACACCGCCCGTCGCTACTACTGGTAGCATGTGCTCAGTAGTCTATGGCTTCTGAGGGTTGACAGGAGTGAGTGAACTTGGCAGGATTAGGTGAGTATGACATACTCCAACCTCCACCAAATCAGTAATGCCTGTATCTTAGCAGGTTGAACAATGGTGGAGCCGAGGAGGTGTGCTGGTGGCTTATCTAGATCCTGTGTGCGTTGGACCCCAGCCAATTGCGCACTCTTGGAGGGCATTGCTGGCGAGGTATATGATCTTCCCATCAGAGGGAAGGAAAGAATGAGGGAACTGGAGAACAGGTGGCTGGCAGCACACCCTACACTCCCCTCGAGAGCAACTGCCTTACTCAGACAGTTACAGCGCCTTAAGGCTAGGAGAGCGCAAGCTCAAGAGGTAATGCCCACTGAATGACGCCCATTGTTCCTATTTTGATACTTGCTTCCTTCTAGGGGCCTGCTGGGAGCCCAGTAGCTGCAATGGAGGCAGCCGGAGTAGAGCCAGCCGAAAGTGAGCCAGCAGTCGAGGGCAATCTGGCCACGAGCAGTAACGAACAGAGGCCCTATGAGTTCCTGGGCGAATGGAGGCCGAAGCTTGAGGCCCTCTATAGGGCCCAGCTTGCATCAGGATGGGATGGCCTCCGCACTAGGACCAGGCCTAGCCTGCGAGGGCGCTCCTCAGACAAGGAACTGCTAGACCGTATTGACGATATGTTGCTGGACATCTGGGAGGGAGAAGAGCAACCAGCCAAACCTGCGGCCAAGCTCTGGCGCCTGAACTGCCTGCTCTATAGTGGGGCAGTGATGGCGGTAATGGTGGTGACCCGCCTGGCGGATTCTGAGGACGACAGTGACCTGGTGAGGGATGTGTCGGAAGAGGAAGAGTGGAGCCTGACAGGCGCGCCGAGAGGTAACCTGCACCCAGACGGAGGTAGAAGATCCTCCGCGCTGGAGGCAAGTGAAGCAACGCTTGGCAGACTAAGGAGGAAGTCTGGCCTACATGACAGGATGGTGGTTAGGTTAAGGGGTGCTCTTAAGATGGTTGAACGGAGAAGGGGCAGATCAGTCAGAGCCACCATCGAGATGAGGAAACTAGCAAAGGACCTCAAGTTGCGACGCCTGTCAGTGCCCGCCATTAGAGCCCAACTATTCAAATGTGAGAACAGAGCGAGGGCTACACGGTGCCAGCTGGCCCGCGCCAGCGAGATGACCAGGCGACTCCGAACCAGGCAGAGGGTGGCCACGCAGGGCTTGAGGGCACTAGCTGGGGCGGAACGTGCCGACAACTGTACAAGCAGAGTGGATGTGAATGCGGTAGGAGCCTTCTGGGATGGCATCTGGGGGGTAGAAGGTGATGCAGACCCCCAGAACCCCTACATGACTGACTGGGAGAGAGATGTAGCATGCCAAGTGACCGGGTCAGAGACAGACGAAGTGCCGTGGAGTGCAGCCTGGCGACTGGCGGCAGACAAACAGTCCCCCTGGAAGGCCCCGGGCCCTGATGGAGTAGCAGCGTACTGGCTCAAAGGATTTGGTGGGTTGGTGGAACGAATGATGTCCCAGGTGGAGGCCATGATCGAGGGAAGGGACGGCTTCCCTCACTGGTTTGTCAGGGGAAGGACGGTCCTCATCCCGAAGAGGAATGAAGCCTCGGAGCCAACGGACTTCCGGCCGATCACCTGCCTGAACAGCACCTACAAGCTGATGACGGGAGCGCTTTGTATTATATTGACAAGAGCGGTGGGGTTTGTGATCCCAGAGGAGCAGCGCGCAGGAGTGGTGGGCAGGAGGGGCTGCCTGGATGCCCTTGTGATTGACTGGGCATTGGCCAAGGAGGCCCAGGTGTTGGGGAAGAATCTCTCAGTGTCCTGGGTAGATTTTGAGAAGGCATTTGATAGAGTGCCCCACTCGTGGGTAGCCCGCTGCCTCGAGACGGTACAAGCGCCCAGTATAGTTATTAGAGGTGTTGGAAAGGCCATGGTCAAGTGGACCACTAATTTGGAAATCAGAAATGGTGAGGCAGGTGTGGTGTCAAGGCTGGTGAAGTTCAGACGAGGATTGTATCAAGGGGACTCGCTGTCCCCGTTCCTCTTTACCCTGGCAATCGCCCCCCTCTCGCACATGTTGAGTAGATGGGGCGGGTTTGTGTCTATCTACCACCCCAACCCGATTACCCACACTCTATTTATGGACGATCTGAAAATGTACACAGGTGGGCCAGAAAACCTCGAGGCCACTCTAACGGAAGTCGAGAGAGTGGCTGAGGCAGTTGGGATGAGACTTGGCATCCGGAAGTGCGGAGTGGCCCACCTGCGTAACGGAAGGCTGGTGAGGATGAGTGTGGGTGTCGGGGTGGGGGCTGGAACGATGGAGGAAATAGTGCAGGGAGCACCATACAAATACCTGGGCGTAGAACAGATATTCTCCACCCACAGCAGAGAAGCCAGAGCCAGGGTCAGAGCCGAGTACCTGCGCAGAGTTACCATCGTTTGGTCCTCGCCTTTGGGTGTCCAGGAGAAGGCAGCGGCACACAACAGTTGGGCTGTGGCGGTGGTCCGCTACTACATGCCACTCCTGGAGTGGTATAGGCGGGACCTCTGTTCATTGGATGTCCAGACCAGGAAGGCCTTGGTGAAATGCGGAGCACACAACCCGGCCGCTTCCTGCGCCCGTGTACACTTACATCGGAGCAGGGGTGGCAGGGGGCTGGATGCACTGACCTTCGTCTGGGAGGTGGAAGTTCTCAGTTCGGCGCTCTACCTGAAACGAGTTGCGGACCAGCGGGTGGGGGTGGCGGTGGCGTTCATGGAGGATTACGAGAAAAAGGAGAAGAGGCAGACCATTCTGGGTCTAGCTAGGCAAATCCTTGAACGCTACCGTCTCTTCCGCGGCTTGTTGGGTGTGGTGTAGACCGAGGCTGGGGCTGAGGACGACAGACCCCCAGCGAAGGTGGCGAAAGAATTGATAAGTCAGCTCAAGGGGGCCCAGCAGGCGGGTTTACTGGAAGAAGTATTTGCAAAAAAGATCCATGGCGTGTACATGAAGAAGCTGGATAAGCCCTCAGTTGACAAACGGTTGTCGGTGAAATGGTTGGTGGAGGGCAAGGTACCCCTGAAGGTGGAAGGCGATATAATAGCGGCCCAGGATGGCGTAACACTCACTAGGAGGAGGGAGGTAAGTTATCATCCGGTGGCAGCAGGTCAAACGGCCAAGAAGGCATGATTAGATTAACAGCTTGGCAGGGTTGGCACGAAATGCAACAAGGCGCAAAATGTAACATGTTCTCGAGGGGTTGGGTTGGCATGATATGATTAACAACCCGAATGTGGGGGGGGGGGGTGTGTAAAGATAATATTAAGTAATGGGTTGGCATGAAGTGATTAACAACCTAGGGAAAAATGTGCGTATGTGCGTATGTGCATGTGAGGATGGGATGTGTGTGAGTCGGCATGATGGGATCGACAGCTTGGTGATGGCATGCAGGTAAAGAGAAATGACATAACGAAAACAAATGGCTAGGTTGGCATGATAAGATTAGCAACCTGGTCAGGAAAACGGGGTAAGGTAGAGCTTCGCATATCACATGTTATGTTGTGCCATGTTGTCCAGATGTTCCTGGGGAGACGAGCCGACGACAAGTGTAGGGCGTGTCATGACGCGCCAGAAACCATAGGGCACATCTTGTCCTCCTGCCGATTTCACGAATGGACGCTGATGAAGTGGAGGCACGATCACTTGCTATATGTGCTGGTAAGAGAGATCTTCCTGGCGGAAGGTATCCCTCTCCCACCGGAATACAGGAACCTGTACGGCAGAGCCGTCGCGGGTAACTTTGGCCCGGTGGGAGAGACGGAGATCGCAGTGGACCAGCTCTGCCCAACTATGAGTGCTATTACGGAGAGACGACCAGACATCCTCATACGCAGGCATAAGAACAAGACGATCATGATATTGGAGGTAGCAGCTGCGTATGAGAGTTGTCTGGAGGAAAGAGAAATGGAGAAGCAACGAAAGTACCAGCCTCTAGCGGCGGATCTGGCCAAGCAGGAGAATGGATGGAGGGCAAGGTGTGTGCCGGTGGTAGTCGGGGACCTGGGTACAATCGGCCGATTGAGAAAATATCTGGACAACTCAAACCTGTTCTGGCCGAACGTAACGGAAAGAATAATAACGTACCTACAGAGGGAAGTGGTCTGTGCCTCAGCGGACCTGCTGGCAACGCACCTGCTGCTTTGATGCCTGGGTGTCTGCCAATCCTGGCCTGGGTACAGCAAACCGCCGTAACTCTTGCACATTTGTTTGTATTCCACATCACAGTCATAGCATGATTTTTAACTGGCACTTTGAAGTTTATTGTTGAATGTGTAAAATATACCAAGCCTCGTCAGCGTGCGCTCCAGCATATACCAGCAACCGTCCGGTATCAACCCCAAAGGTTGATGCGAATTCTGTGGGTAGGACCGCTGATAGGTCGACATAGTAAAAGTCGTCCTGGGGAAGCACTGGCTTGCCTCAAAGTAGACTCAGGAGTGCCCTGGAGCTCTGAAGATTGGCCTAGCCAGCCGGTTGGATTGTTGATAGAGTCGGGCCCCCAGGTGTAAACCTGGATGCTGGGGCTGGGTTCTGCTGCATTGGAGAGTGTGGCTGTTTTGGGTGATACCATCGGTCTGCGATCTGGTGTGGTGGGGCCCGGTACCTTGGTGTTCAGGGCTAAACAGTCAGTGGCCTTCTTTGGCTTGTCTCACTCCTTCTGAGGGAGTTCCGCCCTGCCTGCGGTGGTAGTATTATGTACATTCTGTCCGTCGGTGGGTGTGGTCTCTCAAATGTGGGCGGGGGTGGGGGCACATTGCGCTTACCCCTGTGCACTTCAATAGCATGCGCTTTGGGTCAACAGAGGGGGGTGTGATAGTCCGGGGAAGGCGGGTAGTAAGCTACCCCAAACTCCACTATGTCAATTATATCTGTTTGTGTGCAGACTGAATGATGGTGGAGCCGAGGAGGCGCGCTGGAGGCTATGTTCGATCCTGTGTGCACTGGACCCCAGCCAACTGCGCACTGCTGGAGCGTATTGCGGAGGAGGTCTGGGATCTTCCCCTCAGGGGGAAGCAAAGAATGCACGAGCTGGAGAGGAGATGGTCCCTGGCTTACCCACAACGGCCCTCGAGAGCTGCAGCCCTGTTGAGGCAACTGCAGCGTATCAGAGCTAGGCAAGCGCTGCCTCAGGAGGTGAGTCCCCACTGAGGCCTGCTGTGAGCCCGACACTGGAGGTGCCGGATGCCCCCACCGAGCCGGACCTGAACGGTCCCTATGGATTTCTGGACGCCTGGAGGCCCAAGCTGAAGGCATTCTACCAGGCCCTGCTTGATTCAGGGTGGGATGGCCTAGACTCCAGATCCAGACCCAGCCTGCGTGGTAGAACTGTGGATTCCGGCCTGCTGGCGGAGATTGATGACATAATGGTGGACATTTGGGAAAGTGGGCCCCAGCTGGCCAAGCCGGCAGCCAGACTATGGCGCTTGAACTGCCTGTTGTACAGCGGTGCAGTGCTTGCTGTGAAGGCAGCCAGGCATTGTGCAGCGGTGGAAGCGGGAGAGAGTGAACCTGCTACGACATACGACGTTGTGGACGGCATTGAATGGTCCCTGACTGACAGACCCCAGTAGCTAAGCACCCTGAGAAGCAGGCAAGATCGAAACTGGCAGTCCAGCAACAAAGAGTAAAGAACCTGCGGAGGCGGGCAGGCATACATGAACGGTTGCTCAGAAGACTGAAGGGGGAACTCAGAAGTGCCCGGACCAAAGGCCGTCGCACCTGTGGTCAACTGGTCAGGAGTCGGAGGCTGGCCAAGGACCTAGGCATGAATAGATTGACGGACCGCAGGTTGCGTGCAGAAATCTACAAGTGGGAAGGCAGAGTTCGTGTGAGGAAGTGCCAGCTCCTCAAGGCAGAAAGGAAACTGAAGCAGACGAGGCTGAGGCATAGGGTTGCTGCGGTGGGACTGATGGCGCTTTCAGAACAGCGGGCCAGCCCAGGGATGGGTGGCCCAGTCGACGTGAATGCCTTCGCCACCTTCTGGGAGGACTTCTGGGGAGCAGAAGGTGAAGCTGATCCCCAGGATGACGCGATTGTGGAATGGGGCGAGGCTGTCGCAGTGGCGCTGGAGGAGACTGAAGTGGATGAGATACCGTGGGACGCTGCATGGGGGCTGGCAGTGTCGAAACAGGCGCCATGGAAGGCACCTGGGCCTGATGGACTGGCTCCCTTCTGGCTGAGACATCTCGGTGGTGTGGCGAACTACATCATGAGGACCATCAAAGAAGTTATAGACGGTGGGGATGGCTTCCCCCACTGGTTTGTAAGAGGCCGGACCGTCCTGATCCCGAAGGTGGAGGGGGCAACAGAGCCGGGCCAATTCAGGCCTATAACTTGCCTAAACTGTGGATACAAGGCGATGACCGGGGCTCTGACTGTCATTCTGCACAGAGCAGTTGGCACCCTGCTCCCGGAGGAGCAGAGGGCATGAGTCCAAGGTAGAAGAGGATGCCTGGATGCCCTGGTGGTGGATATGACGCTGGCCAAAGAGGCGAAGTTGTACGAGCAGGATCTGTCTGTAGCATGGATTGATTTCCGGAAGGCCTTCGATGTCGTTCCCCACACGTGGATCGCTGCGTGCCTTGAGATGGTTCAGGCCCCGGAGATCGTTAGACGCGGACTGGCCAAGGTCAAGGGCAAGTGGGCAACGAACCTGGAGATTCGGTGCAATGGCTCAGGAACGGTCCGGCACCTCGTGAGATTCAGGAGGGGCCTGTATCAAGGGGATTCGCTGTCCCCGCTCCTGTTCTCCCTGGTGGTTTCCCCGCTCTCTGGCCTGTTGCGAAAGAAGGTGGGTTTCAACTCGCGCTTCCACGCTTCCCCCATTACTCATGTGATGTTCATGGACGACCTCAAGGTATATGAGTCCAGGCAGGAGGACTTGGCCAGCACGTTGGCCGATGTGGAGCGGGATGCTGCAGCGGTGGGTATGACGCTGGGGGTGAGGAAGTGCGCAGTGGCCCACCTGAAGAAAGGGAAGTTGAGGTGCGACGCCAGTGGAGTGGTTGTGAGTGCGGGGATCATCAGGGAGATTGACTCAAGCACCCCATACAGGTACCTGGGGGTTGAACAGGTATTCCGGGCACACAGTGGCCTCACAAGAGCCAGAGTGAGGCAGGAGTATTTGAAGAGGGTGGCACTGGTTTGGTCCTCACCACTGAGCATCAGCGAGAAGGTGGCAGCCCATAATGGATGGGCTGTCGCGGTGGTCCGATTCTACATGCCATTAATCGAGTGGTATCGCAGGGACCTAGTCGAGTTGGACGTGCGGACCAGGGCAATCCTGTCTGCCATGGGAGGCAGAGGACTTGCAGCCCTGACCTTTGTGTGGGAAGTAGAGGTAATGGGGGCTGCCCTCTACTTGACACGTGCAGCAGATAGCAGATAGCAGAATCGAGGGAGCAGTAGCTTTCCTCAAGCATTTTGAGGAGACTGAGCATAGAATGACGATTCTGGGGGCGGCGCTATCCATCCTTGACAGGTACCAAATGCGATGTTGCCTGCTCAGGGACGCTGACAGAGCTGAGGACGACAGAGCACCTGCGAAGGTCGCTAAAGAGACCCTGGCGGAACTGAAGAAGGCACAGCAGGCAGACTTGGTAAGAGAAATAAAGGCCAAAACCATCCATGGGGTCTACCTCTGGCAGCTGGACAGACAGGCCGTGAACAAGAAGTTGTCAGTCAGATGGCTGACGGACGGAAAGGTCCCCCAGAAGGTGGAGGGAGACATAGTCGCGGCACAGGATGGAGTGACCCTAACGAGAAGAAGAGAGGTGAGTGTGTTGTATACCATGTGTTGCGTGACCCATGGGCTGTTGTGGGTTTTGCCGGGGAGAGGGGCCTGGGTGAGTTGGAGGGTGTAGTGTGTGTTCTGACCCGGTTAGCAGAGAGTCCATTGACTTATGGTTGATCATATATCTATGTCTAGGTGTTCCTGGGGAGACGCAAGGAGGACAGGTGCCGAGTCTGCCATGGATCTCCGGAGACCATTGGCCACATCCTCTCGGCCTGTCCGGCACATGAGTGGACCTTTATGAAGTGGAGGCATGATCGGCTCCTGTATGTGCTGGTCAGGTCCATTTTCTCTCAGAGGGGCATCCCCATCCCGAACGCATACAGAGAGTTGAATGGTAGGGCGGTGCCGGGGAACTACGGACCTGCGGACGAGTTCGAAGTCGCAGTGGACCAGCTCTGCCCGACTAAGGGAACGATTGCAGAAAGAAGGCCGGATGTCCTGATCCGGAACTTCAGGTCGGGCAGAGTGACCATCATGGAGGTGGCTGCAGCATATGAAAGCTGCCTGGAGACCAGGGAGGCGGAGAAAAGGGCAAAATACCAAACCCTGGCGGCAGACCTGGCTGGGCAGGAAAGCGGCTGGAGGGTTCGCTGTGTTCCGGTGGTGGTTGGTGACCTGGGGACGGTGGGCAGACTAAAGGCCCACCTGGAGGACGCCGACCTGTTCTGGCCCAACGCAATAGAGACAGTAATTGCCCTGCTCCAGAGAGAGGTGGGCAGACTAAAGGCCCACCTGGAGGACGCCGACCTGTTCTGGCCCAACGCAATAGAGACAGTAATTGCCCTGCTCCAGAGAGAGGTTGTGTGTGCGTCGGCAGACATGCTATGTAAGCACCTGCTAATGTGAACTCAGAACAAACTTTAATGCAGACAACCATTATGTACTATTATACTCACCATTTTCCTTTGCAATTGCACTATCTCACCATGTACGTTTGTCCACCATTTGTATGAATTTTGAATTTTTGTGCATAAAGCACTTTTTTTGTGCATAAAGCACTTTTTGACAGACTCCCTGCGCGTGCGCTGTGGCGAACCAGTCGCCATCCGGCAATGACCTTGACTGTTGTTGCGAATTCTGTGGGTAGGGCCGCAAATGGCCGACGTAGTAAAAGTCGTTGTCACAAATCAGGGACAAGACAGAATGGCTCGACCGAGTGCGCCTCCGTAGGAACATATCGCGTCGAGGGCTCGTGGCATTGGCAGACGGAGGAAGGACGGCCTCCCCCACGACTATAGAGCTAGGTGAGGGAATTCACGCATTTTGGGATGCCATTTGGAACGTTGTGGGTCCATACGACAAACACAACCCCACTATCGTGGACTGGGTGAAGCGGGTGCATGAACAAATAAAGGAGCTGGACCCCGAAGAGACCAGGTGGTCCACTGGGTGGTACCAGGTTATCCTTAAGCAGAAGCCCTTCGAAGGCTCCAGGCCTGGACGGTATAGCGGCTTTCTGGCTGAGGGCTTTCCCAGGCCTAATGGAGAGAGCAGGCGAAATCCTGGAAAAACTACTAGAGGAAGGGCAGGTGCTCCCCCGCTTGCTTGTCAGAGGGAGGACGGTGTTGATCCCTAAGAAATTGTGGGCCAGGGAGCCAGGGGACTTCAGGCCCATTACGTGCCTCAACACACTCTACAAATGCGCTACGGGAGCCCTGCAAGTCATTCTTTGGAGACAAGTAGCTCCAACTAGGCTGATTTCAGAGGAGCAGAAGGTGCTACAGAAGGGCAAAAGGGGCTGCCTGGATGCCATGTAAGTTTTTAGTGGTAAGACCTTACATGTGATGATATTATGCTATTGTTGTATTCAGCACGATTGACTGGGCATTGACGATGGAGGCCAGGCTCGAGAAGAAGATGGCGTGGATAGACTTCTCCTAGGCCTATGACCGAGTACCACACGGCTGGCTGCACAAGTGCCTGAAAGCAGTCAGGGCACCAGGGATCATTAGGCAAGGTTTGAAAGCCATTATGCCGTGCTGGACCACAACATTGGAGATAAGGCTGGAGGACGGCAGCCTAATGAAGAAGCCTGTCAACTTCAGGAGGGGGCTGTTCCAGGGTGACAGACTCTCCCCCCTGCTGTTTGCCCTATCCATTGCCCCACTATCGGAGATGCTGAGTACGAGAGGCGGAGTCAACAGTGCCTTCCAGCGGTGCCCGGTCTCCCACCTGCTGTTTATGGACGATTTGAAATTTTATGAACGGACTAGGGACGAGTTGGCGAAAACCATGAAGGAGGTGGAGGAGGTGGCTGGGGCCGTTGGTATGGCACTTGGCATCAGGAAGTGCGCCGTTGCCCACATGAAAGGTGGAGCAATGAAGAGGCATGTCGGTGAAATTAGAGTGACAGGGGGCGAGGTGCAGGAAGTGGAGGACGGAGACCCATATCGGTACCTTGGGGTCCATCAGGTCATGTGGGTACATGCCAGGGTCACAAAGATGCGCATCAGGACGGAGTACCTACCCAGGGTCCGACTGGTGTGGAATTCGGCACTGAATGCGGGGGAAAAGGTACGGGCCCACAACACGTGGGCAGTGGCAGTGCTGAGGTATTACTTTGCGGTGAGTGAGTGTCACCCAAGTGACCTGCTGGAGCTGGACAGGGCCACACGAGGGACCCTCACCCAAAACCAGGCCCCCTCGCTTGGAGCCGCGCCTGAACGGTTGACGTGCAGGTGAGAGTAGCAGTGCGGTGCATGGAGTGGGTGGTGGAGGAGCACCTGCTACCGACTACGATGTCGAAAGGACGGGACATCCTCGAGCACTACAGAATCAGTGCGTGCGTCCGGGACACAGGCTACCAGGACCCGGATGGGAGACCCATTGTGAGAGTCCAGAAAGCGGTGAAGGCTGAGCTGGTCCGGGCGCAGCAAGGAGAGCTCTTAACCCAGGTAAAGGCCAAGATACACCATGGCATGTACCCTCCTCGTCAGTTGGCAGGGGATGGAATCGACCAGAAAACCTCTGTGAAGTGGCTCATGGACGGCAAAGTCCCGGCCAGGGTAGATGCCATGGTGTTTGAGGCTCAGGACAATGCCACCCGCACCAGAGCACGAGAAGGGCGTGTATACAAGACGAGAGAAGATCAGTTATGCAGGGCATGCCATGAGCGGGACGAGACAGTGGGCCACATCCTGGCAAGGTGCGAGTTTCACAAGTTCAGAGGAATCAAGACGAGACATGACAGGACCCAGTTGATTCGGCAGGTGAGTTGTTACACACTCCTTAGCGGATTCCGACTTCCATGGCCACCGTCCTGCTGTCTGTATCAACCAACACCTTTCATGGGATCTGATGAGCGTCGATTCGGGCACCTTAACCCGGCTTTCGGTTCATCCCACATCGCCAGTTCTGCTTACCAAAAATGGCCCACTAGGAGCCCCGGCATTCCACGTCCGACTTCAATCGAGCAAGCCACACATCTTACCCATTTAAAGTTTGAGAATAGGTTGAAGTCGTTTCGACCCCAAGACCTCTAATCATTCGCTTTACCTGATAAAACTGCACCGGGCTCCAGCTATCCTGAGGGAAACTTCGGAGGGAACCAGCTACTAGACGGTTCGATTAGTCTTTCGCCCCTATACCCAAATTTGACGATCGATTTGCACGTCAGAATCGCTGCGGGCTTCCACCAGGGTTTCCCCTGGCTTCGCCCTATTCAGGCATAGTTCACCATCTTTCGGGTCGCAACAGGCACGCTCTCACTCAAATCCCACCACGGCGTGGAACGGGATCGGTCGACGAATCGCCGCCGGCCCGGAGGCCCGAGGTTCTCGCCAAGGCGGGAACGAGTCCCGCTTACGCTTTCACTGCACCGAGGGGTTTGCCACCCAAAGACTCGCGTGCATGTTGCACTCCTTGGTCCGTGTTTCAAGACGGGTCGGATGCAGCCATTCGGACGCCAACAACCTCGGCACGAGATGTCGCACCTCCCCGACCGGGGTGTCTCGGCCGTCCCAGGGCACTGCACGCAGTGCTCCCGAGCGGGAGACCTCCCGACGTGGGGCCGCAGCCGACCGGAGTCGGCTCGTGCCGCAGCGTGCGAAGGACCGCAACGCTCTCCTCGGTCGCCCCCAAACTGCCGCGCGCCAGTCGAAGGCAACCGCCGTTGGCCGGCACCTCGCGGAAGTGCAGGGCCGACGCGAGAGCCCCCGACGAGGCCAGCGGAGCCGTGAGGCTTCCGCGACCCGCCGGGACCCCGCGCCGGCTCCCTGAGTCCAACGAGGCACCGCTTCAGCTGCATTCGTTTCCCTCCTAACCGTTTTGCGGTCTTTTTGACTCTCTTTTCAAAGTACTTTTCACCTTTCCCTCACGGTACTTGTTCGCTATCAGTCTCGTGCCGGTATTTAGCTTTAGATGGAGTCTACCACCAACTTTGGGCTGCATTCCCAAACAACCCGACTCTCCGAAGGCAGTGACAGCCCGGGCCGGCGGTGTCGCTCACGGGGCTCTCACCCTCTCCGACGCGCCTTTCCAGGTCGACTTCGACGGCGCCAACCCTGGACAACGGCTGCCTCTCCTGGCCACAATTCTCCGACGCCCGGCGTCGGGGATTTCAGGCTCGAGCTGTTCCCACTTCGCTCGCCGTTACTGAGGGAATCCTGGTTAGTTTCATTTCTTCCGCTTATTGATATGCTTAAATTCAGCGGGTGATCTCGCCCGATCCGAGGTTCGAAAAAAAAAGAGGAGGGAGAGAAGGAACGAGTTCCTCCGCCCCGAGCGCTTCTCCTCTCGCCATATCGACAGCTCCGCCCCTTTAAACAGCTTGCCGCGACGCGCGAAACGGAACCGGGCGCGACGAGAGATACCAGGCGAACCCGCGTGGCGCTCGCGCGACGGCAAGGCTTTTTTCCACGGACGGGCGAAGACTGCCGAACTTTCGCTTCAAGGGACGCCCCTCTCGGGACGACGACCTCAGCGCGGTCCACGCCCTCGCTCCGAACGAACGTTTTCCGTCTGTTCGTTTTGCGTCGAGTTTTGGTTGCGTTGATCGAAAAAAAACAAAAAAACAACTTCTAACGGTGGACCCCTCGGCTCGTGCATCGATGAAGAACGCAGCAAGCTGTGATACTTAGTGTGAATTGCAGAATTCAGTGAATCATTGAGTCTTTGAACGCAAATGGCGCTCCCAGCATCCCTGGGCGCACGTCCGTCCGAGCGTTCTTTTTATTCTTGGACCTTGTTACGACTTTTACTATCACGACCTTGCACAGGTCATCCCCGTGGTTTGTAGCTGGCACATTTGACACGCCATGCTACGGGAGGTCTGTTGCCGCTTAGCTGGGCCCTGGTCAGAGCTAGATTGAGATTTGTTATCGTTTAATTGCATACCAACGGATACATATGAACACTACATGTCAATAGACATTACAATACAAACAGTACAGCCAGTCCAACTTGTAAGGCGAGAGCATCACAGCAGTAGGTGTTTGGTCAACAGGTCGACCGAACCACAAAGGACTTGTCTCAGGATACCGCACACAACCCGGTCTACTTGATCCTGCCAGAACACCCCGGCCTCCGTCAGGTGGGTCCGTATTCTCCCCACCGTGCCCAGGTCCCCCATAACCACAGGCGTTACTCTGGTCCGGTATCCTTCAAACTGTCTGGCCAGGTCGGTCGCCAGGGGCAGGTACTTCCTTCGTTTCTCAATATCTCGCTCTAGCAGGCATGGCTCATATGCACAGGCGACCTCGAAGATCTCTATGCACTTGGCCGCGTGCTGGTACACCACAACATCCGGCCTGTTTTCCATTACCCTGCCCCTTGTCTGTATCACTGTGTCCACTACTACCGTAACGCTCCCAGTCCCCAACGTCCTCGCCCCGGCCTGCCCACATGGGTACCTGTATGTGGCTGGCAGCGGGACACCCAGTCCCAAGAGGATCTCTCTTACCAGCACATACAGGGCCCTGTCGTGCCTCGTCTTGATTCCTCTGAATTGGTGAAACACGCACCCCGCCAGGATATGGCCCACCATCTCCTCCCGCTCGTGGCATGCCCTGCATAACTGATCTTCCCTCGTTTTATATATGCGTCCTTCTCGTGCCCTGGTGCGGGTGGCATTGTCCTGAGCCTCAAATACCATTAGTCCATGAGCCAGGGGGTTCGGTCGGTACCATTTGGAGGGAATAATGCTCACAGCACTTTTTGGGACTGTCTACTTCTATATAGATAGAAAATGCATGATAGCATTGAAATAGTGGTAGCTTTCATGAAATAAGTAGCAAATTAAAATCCCAATCATATATTTCCAACATATTCTATACAGTTTACATAGGTATGTATGGAAATATTATTTATCTTGCGAGTACAGTATGTAGCTTTGGATTCAAAAATATTTTTTTAGAACATATCAGAGCACTGCATGTATAATAAACACAGTAAAAGTAATAAATAGATGTTTTAATCTTCTAGTTCAAAGTCGTCCGCACTTTCTTCACTCTCTTGTTGGTTTGGCTGGTTGTCACAGTATGGTAATCTGCACATATCAGTACACTTGAGCCAATTTGCCATACACTCACACCTGGGAAGCTCACATTTCCTTGTATAGGTACATGCAAGTAAGTCTAGTATGGCTTGAGGTGCAGGTTGACCATCCATGCAGTGGATAACAAGCTGCTCATCTGACCCCTGCTTATCCAATTTCTACCCATGACCTACAGGACTCGGCACTTGCGGATCCTGCTGTAGACATCTCTGCCAAATTCCAGCCTGGTAGTTAGCTCTTAGAGCATGTGTAGGAAGCATTCCCTGCATGGTGGAAGCTGATGACTCTCGATTTCACCCTTCTTGGCACAGAATAAGTGATACCTAAGTTCATTAATTCTAATAGACGACAATTTGGGGGCATACAGAAGGCAAGTTAATGTTTCCAGTTTATCAACAAGTTCCTGAGAAAGCACCCACTCTTGATCCAACTTCAAGAAAGTATCTTGGTAGTCCACATGGCTGATCAGGAGTTTCAGAGCCTTTGTTTTCCCTCTGCCAACAAAGGCACTGACAGTATCACATCCAGTGAATGCGTGCATGCCAATGAGAGCCCTGCACACTCTCATACCAACAGTGGCAGCAACTTTACTGATGTCAACAACTCTGCTCCTGGCTTTAGTGCCACATTTTTGAAACAGGGAAGCTCCTATCTTGTCATGAAATGCCAAGAACATCACAAAGACATCTGTGTCTTCTGAGCAGATCACTATAATATGATATCCCTCATCTGCAGCATGCCTGCCTGGCATGACACTTGAACGGTAATCTTTGTAAGATCAGTTACTTTGCCTTTCCAAAATCCAAATTCCTTACACAAACTCTGGATTTCTAAAACAGCATCATGTAGTTGTACACTGTCGGGAACCATCAACAGTTTTCCCTTGTCAGGATAGATTTGAATAGAATTTGCTAGCTCTGATTCTAGTCTCCGACGAATGTGCTTCCGTGTTGAATCACGGATGACTCTGTCTCCACCAGATATCATAGATGATTCTAGTTTTGTTGTCAAAGAACTGACAGGCACAATTTTCTTGTTTGGAATTACAACAGTTCGAATATGCTCAAAAAGATCAGCAAAAGCTTGTCTTTCTACTATTTGATAAGTATATCATTTTCACTCACTCTCTCATCATCATCCTTAGATGCCTTCTTTATTACTCTTGTGTAGTTCTTATAGCAAGATGTGTGGTAGTGGGCCTCAGCAGCAACTATATCCCTACTCGTTATTGCCATAATCTTGTTATCTCCTTTTTATAATTGCACAGTCTCTCAGGGTCTTGTCAGCTTGCAACTTAGCAGCTTTTGTAAGCTTTTCGCGTGACTTGGAACTTTTTACAAACTTCACTTTCTCACAAAATATACAGATTGGATCATATACCCTTGACACCGACAGCCTCCTGCATAACCGCTTTGAGGAGCAGACATCTTCATTACCAATAGCTTCATTTGTGTTTCTTTTCAAAATTATCTCCAAGTCTCGCTTCATGGTAAAAACGCTCCTACACCGTCGATAGTAATAGATTTTAGGAAATTCATTCCCTCCTAGCTCTTTGGCAGCATCTGTAATTGGGCCATACCTTCTCAACTCAGCAGCTTTAAGTAAGTTTTGCCATGAATCATATGTTTTGGGACTCACTAAGAGACTATCATTATCTGAAGTTCTCAGTGTACAGATAATACAGCACTCTTCCCTGGCTTCTTCCATTATTGGAACAGTTTGAAGTACAGTATGTCTACATAAGAATATTAAGTGAGGGCATATCAAAAGCAGACAGAAAATGATATCCAGTTGTTTGAAACTGGATTCTAGACTGTTGTGTTTAACTAAAACTAGATGCTTCTTCACTTACCTCTTTTTTTCCAGAATCTCAAGACACTCTCAACTTGCCAGGTACGATAGCCAGCAAAAAAACACACCTGCTTTTTTGATGAGTCAGCACATGATGATGGGGGTGTGGCTAAATAACCGCAAGATTGAATCATGCATGAAAACCCTCCTCATGCTCGAAATAACATTAAGTATGCTAATAAACATACTACACACAAAGTCTGAAAATAATATACTTGCCATTTCATGGAAAATTATGGGTGGGGCTACAAAATGGGTGATAAAAACCACAAGCTACCATGGCTGTGATGCTATCATGCATTTTCCACTTCCAGAGGTATGTACCTTCATAAAAAATGATATGAGGATTATTCCCCCAATATGGTACCGATTACCAAAATTTGGGCCTCTGGCTCATGGACTACATGGCCTCCACCCTGGCTGGGACTTTGCCGTCCACGAGCCACTTTACAGAGGCCGCCCGGTCAATCCCATCTCCTGCCAACTGCCGAGGGTACGTGCCATGGTGTATCTTGGCCTTTACCTGGGTTAAGAGCTCTCCTTGTTGCGCCCGGACCAGCTCAGCCTTCACTGCTTTCTGGATTCTCCCACTGTGCCTCCCCTCCGGGTCCTGGTAGCCTGGGTCCAGGACGCATGCACTGATATTATAGTGCTCGAGGATGTCCCGTCCTTTCGACATCGTAGTCGGTAGCAGGTGCTCCTCCACCACCCACTCCATGCACCGCACTGCTCCTCTCACCTGCACATCATCTGCTGTACTGAGGTACAAAGCTGCGTTCACTGTCTCCATTTCAAAGGTGAGGGCCACGCCTTTGATCCCTCGTCCACCCTTGGCTCGGGGAAGGTACAACCGTTCAGGCGCGGCTCCAAGCGAGTGGGCCTGGCTTTGGGTGAGGGTCCTCCGCGTGGCTCTGTCCAGCTCCAGCAGGTCACTTGGGTGCCACTCAGTCACCGCAAAGTAATACCTCAGCACTGCCACTGCCCACACGTTGTGGGCCCGTACTTTTTCCCCCGCATTCAGTGCCGAGTTCCACACCAGTCGGACCCTGCGCAGGTACTCCGTCCTGATGCGCATCTTTGTGACCTTGGCATGCACCCGCATGACCTGGTGGACCCCAAGGTACCGATACGGGTCTCCGTCCTCCACTTCCTGCACTTCGCCCCCTGCCACTCTAATTTCACCGACATGTCTCTTCACTGCTCCACCTCTCATGTGGGCTACGGCGCACTTCCTGATGCCCAGTGCCATACCAACGGCCCCTGCCACCTCCTCCACCTCTCTCATGGTTGCCCCCAACTCGTCCCAAGTCAGTTCATAGAATTTCAAGTCGTCCATAAACAGCAGGTGGGAGACCGGGCACCGCTGGAAGGCACTGTTGACTCCGCCTCTCGCACTCAGCATCTCCGATAGTGGGGCACTGGATAGGGCAAACAGCAGGGGGGAGAGTCTGTCACCCTGGAACAGCCCCCTCTTGAAGTTGACAGGCTTCTTCATTAGGCTGCCGTCCTCCAGCTTTATCTCTAATGTTGTGGTCCAGCTTGGCATAATGGTTTTCAAACTTTGCCTAACAATCTTCGGTGCCCTGACTGCTCTGAGGCAGTTGTGCAGCCAGCCATGTGATACTCGGTCGTAGGCCTTGGAGAAGTCTATCCACGCCACCGACATCGTCTTCTTCTCAAGCCTGGCCTCCATCGTCAATGCCCAGTCAATCGTGCTGAATACAACAATAGCGTAATATCATCACACGTAAGGTCTTACCACTAAAACTTACATGGCATCCAGGCAGCCCCTTCTGCCCTTCTGTAACGCCTTCTGCTCCTCTGGGATCAGCCCAGTTGGAGCTACATGTCTCCAGAGAATGACCTGCAGGGCTCCCGTAGCACATTTGTACAGTGTGTTGAGGCACGTAATGGGTCTGAAGTCCCCTGGCTCCATGGCCCCCACTTTCTTAGGGATCAACACCGTCCGCCCTCTGACAAGCCAGCGGGGAAGCACCTGTCCTTCCTCTAATAGTTTTCCTAGGATCTCGCCTGCTCTCTCCATTAGGCCTGGGAAAGCCCTCAGCCAGAAAGCTGCTATACCGTCCGGGCCTGGAGCCTTCCAGGGCTTCTGCTTCATGATGGCCTGGCCCCACCCAGAGGACCACCTGATCTCTTCGGGGTCCAGCTCTTTTATTTGCTCATGCACCCGCCTCTCACCCAGTCCACTATATAGGGATTGTGTTGGTCATATGGACCCGCAACGTTCCAAATGGCGTCCCAAAATGCGTGAATTCCCTCACCTAGCTCTCTAGTTGTGGTGGAGGCCGTCCTTTCTCCATCTGCCAACGCCACGAGCCCTCGACGCGATATGTTCCTACGGAGGCGCACTCGGTCGAGCCATTCAGACTTGTCCCTGATTTATGACAACCGGACTCTGACCAGACTCATGTACCGGAATCCCTGCGCCCGCAGGGCCTCCGGGTGGAGCTGACGCCGCCCCAGTTGTCTGCAGAGGGCTGCCCTGTCACGCTTCTGCCTGGCACTTGCAGGCCGCCGGGGACCCTGTAACCGTTTCCTGTACCGTTTAATGCACCTGCCGGTTGCCTGGTGTGCGTTTAGCCTGCTCCGGAGCTTACGTAGGCACCTCTCTGCTTTGGCTATGTCAGCATCACGACTCTCTGAGCCAGTAGGGACAGGCTCTGTGAGCTCCCACTCCCTCTGGTCCCGAAGTGACTCCTCTCCAAGATCTACATGCTCCTCAAGCCAGCCCAGCCTGGCTTCGGCTAGCACCACCAGTTGCGCCCCTGCATGCACCAAGCAGTCGATGTGCCAGAGCTCCTCTGCCTCCTATCATCGATCCTACCCAAAGTTTTCGCATCAACCTTTAGGGTTGATACCGGACGGTTGCTGGTATATGCTGGAGCGCACGCCGACGAGGCTTGGTATAATTTTTACAGATTCAACAATATACTTCAAAGTGCCAGCTAAAAAGAGAATTGTGCTATGATAGTGATGTGGAATACAAACAGATGTGCAAAAGTTACGGCAGTTAGCTGTACCCAGGCCAGGATTGGCAGACACCCAGGCGTCAAAGCAGCAGGTGCTTTGCCAGCAGGTCCGCTGAGGCACAGACCACTTCCCTCAGCAGGTACGTTACAATTCTTTCCGTTACGTTTGGCCAGAACAGGTCCGAGCCGTCCAGATATGACCTCAAGCGGCCAATTATTCCCAGATCCCCGACTACTACCGGCACACACCTCGCCCTCCATCCATTCTCCTGCTTGGCCAGATCTGCCGCTAGGGGCTGGTACTTTCGTCGCTTCTCCATTTCTCTTTTCTCCAGACAACTCTCATACGCAGCTGCTACTTCAAGTATCGTGATCGTCTTGTTCTTGTATCTGCGTATGAGGATGTCTGGTCGCCTCTCCGTAATGGCACTCATAGTTGGGCTGAGCTGGTCCACTGCGATCTCCGTCACTCCCACCGGGCCAAAGTTACCCGCGACTGCTCTGCCGTATAGGTTCCTGTATTCCAGTGGGAGCGGAATCCCTTCTGCCAGGAAGATCTCTCTCACTAGCACATATAGCAAGCGGTCATGCCTCCACTTCATTAGCGTCCATTCGTGGAACCGGCAGGAGGACAAGATGTGCCCTATGGTTTCTGGCGCATCGTGACACGCCCTACACTTGTCGTCGGCTCGTCTCCTCAGGAACATCTGGACAACACGGCACAACATAACGTGTGATATGCGAAGCTCTACATTACCCATTTACCTGACTAGGTTATTAACCCTATCATGCCAACCCAGCCATTTGTTCCCATTATGTCACGTCTCTTTACCTGCACGCCCCCACTAAGCTGTCAATCCCATCCTGCCAACCCGCACACATCCTATCCTCGCATGCACACATGCACACTTTTCCCTAGGTTATTAATCACTTCATGCCAACCCATTACTTAATATTATCTTTATACACCCCCACTCAGGTTGTTAATCATATCATGCCAACCCAACCCCTCGAGAACATGTTACATTTTTGCACCTTGTTACATTTCGTGCCAATCCCACCAATATGTTAATCTAATCATGCCTTCTTGGCTGTTCGACCTGCTGCTACCAGATGTTAACTTACTTCTCTCCTTCTAGTGAGTGTTACGCCATCCTGAGCCGCCACAATGCCACCTTCCACCTTCTGGGGTACCTTGCCATCCACCAGCCATTTTACTGACAACCTTTTGTCCACTGAGGGCTTATCCAGCTCCCTCATGTAAACGCCATGGATCTTCTTCGCATACACCTCCTCCAGTAAACCAGCCTGCTGGGCCCTGTAGAGCTGACTGATTAATTTTTTTGCCACCTTCGCCGGGGGTCTGTCGTCCTCAGCCTCAGCCTCGGTCTCTACCACGCCCAACAGGCTGCAGAAGAGACGGTAGCGTTCAAGGATCTGCTTAGCCAAACCCAGAATGGTCTGCTTCCTCTCCTTTCTCTCGTAGTCCTCCATGAACGCCACCGCCCCCTCAACCCGCTGGTCCGCAACTCGCTTCAGGTAGAGTGCCGAGCGAAGTACCTCCACCTCCCAGACGATGGTCAGCGCATTCAGACCCCTGCCACCCCTGCTCCGGTGTAAGTGTACACGGACGCAGGAGGCGGCCGGGTTGTGCGCTCCACATCGCACCAAGACTTTCCTGGTCTGTACGTCCAAGGCACGGAGGTCTCACCTATACCACTCCAAGAGTGGCATGTAATAGCGGACCACCGCTACAGTCCAGCTGTTGTGTGTCGCTGCCTTTTAATGGACCCCCAGAGGCGAGGACCAAATGATGGTCACTCTGCGCAAGTACTCGGCCCCGACCCTAGTTTTGGCCTCTCTGCTGTGGGTGGTAAATATCTGCTCCACGCCCAGGTACTTATATGGTGCTCCCGGCTCTATCTCATCCATCGTGCCAGCCCCCACACCGACACCCACACTCATCCTCACTAGCCTTCCGTTACGCAGGTGGGCCACTCCGCACTTTTGGATGCCAAGTCTCATCCCCACTGCTTCAGCCACTCTCTCGACTTCCGTAAGAGTGGCCTCGAGGTCGTCTGGCCCACCTGTGTATATTTTCAGATCGTCCATAAATAGAGTGTGGGTAATCGGGTTGGGGTGGTGGTTAGACACAAACCCACCCCATCTGCTCAACATGCGCGAGCGGGGGGCGATTGCCAGGGTGAAGAGGAGCGGGGACAGCGAGTCCCCTTGATACAGCCCTCGCCTAAACTTCACCAGTATTGACTCCACACCTGCCTCACAATTTCTAATCTCCAAGTTTGTGGTCCACTTGGACATGGCCTTTCCGACACCTCTAATCACTACACTAGGCGCTTGTACCGTCTCGAGGCAGCGGGCTATCCAGGAGTGGGGCACTCTATCAAATGCCTTCTCGAAGTCTACCCAGGACACAGATAGGTTCTTCCCAAACACCTGGGCCTCCTTGGCTAACACCCAGTCAATCACAAGGGCATCCAGGCAGCCCCTCCTACCCACCACTCCCTGCGCGTTGCTCCTCTGGGATCACAAAACCCACCGCTCTAGTCAGTATAATACAAAGCGCCCCCGTCATTAACTTGTATGCGCTGTTGAGGCAGGTGATCGGCCTGAAGTTCGTCGGCTCTGAGGCTTCATTCCTCTTCGGGATGAGGACCGCCCTACCCATGACGAACAAGTGGGGGAAGCCGTCCCTTCCCTCAATCATGGCCTCCACCTGGGACATCATCTGTTCCACCAACCCACCAAATCGCTTAAGCCAGTACGCCGATACTCCATCCGGGCCCGGGGCCTTCCCGGGGGACTGCTTGACTGCCGCCAGTCGCCAGGCTGCACTCCACGGCACTTCGTTTGTCGCTGATCCGATCACTTGGCATGCAACATTCTTCTCCCAGTCAGTCAAGTAGGAGTTCTGGGGGTCAGCATCACCTTCTACACCCAGATGCCATCCCAGAAGGCCCCCACTGCATTTACATTCACTCGGCGTGTACAGTTGTCGGTGCGTTTCACCCCAGCTAGTGCCCTCAAGCCCTGCGTGGCCACCCTCTGCCTGGTTCGGAGCCGCCTGGTCATCTCGCTGGCGCGGGCCACTGGCACCATGTGGCCCTCGCTCTGTTTTCCCATTTGTATAGTTGGGCTCTAATGGCGGGCCCTGACAGGCGTCACAACTTGAGATCCTTTGCCAGTTTCCTCATCTTAATGGTAGCACGGACTGACCTGCCCCTTCTCTGTTTAGCCGTCTCAAGAGCACCCCTTAACCTAACAACCATCCAGTCATGTAGGCCAGCCTTCCTCCTAAGTCTACCAAGCGTTACTTCCCTCGCCTCCAGTGCGGAGGATCTTCTACCACCGTCTGGGTGCAGGTTACCTATCGGCGCGCCTGTCAGGCTCCACTCTTCCTCTTCCGACACATCTCTCACCAGGTCACTGTCGTCCTCAGAATTCGCCAGGCGGGTCACCACCGTTACCGCAATCACTGCCCCACTATAGAGCAGGCAGTTCAGGCGCCAGAGCTTGGCTGCAGGCTTGGCTGGTTGCTCGTCTCCATCCCAGATATCCAACAGCATATCGTCAATACGGTCTAGCAGTTCCCTGTCTGAGGAGCGCCCTCGCAGGCTAGGCCTGGTCCTAGTGCGGAGGCCATCCCACCCTGATGCAAGCTGGGCTCTATAGAGGGCCTCAAGCTTCGGCCTCCATTCGCCCAGGAACTCCTAGGGCCTCTGCTCGTCACTGCTCATGGCCAGATTGCCCTCGACGGCTGGCTCACTTGCGACCGGCTCTACTCCGGCTGCCTCTACCACGGTTACTGGGATCCCAGCAGGCCAATAGAAATAAGCAAGTATCAAAAATGAGAACAATGGACATCATTCAGTGGACATTACCTCTTGAGCTTGCGCCCTCTTAGCCTTAAGGCGCTGTAACTGTCTAAGCAAGGCTGTTGCTCTCGAGGGGAGTGTTGGGTGTGCTGCCAGCCACCTATTCTCCAGTTCCCTCATTCTCTCCTTCCCTCTGATGGGAAGGTCCCACACCTCGCCAGCAATGCGCTCCAAAAGTGCAAAATTGGCTGGGGTCCAATGCACACAGGATCTAGAATAGCCACCAGCACACCTCCTCGGCTCCACCATTGCTCAACCTGCTAAGATACAGGCATTACTGAATTGGTGAAGTTTGGAGTATGTCTTACTCAACTAATCCTGCCATGTTCACTCACTCCTGACAACCCTCAGAAGCCCTGGACCACTGAGCACATGCTACCACGTGGGTATGCGCGAAACTACCCCCCCTGTGTGCAAGACCACGCCCACCGACGGCAGTATGCTTAAATAAGTGACTACTGCAGTAGGCAGGGTGTAAACTCATTCAGAAGTAGTGAACCCAGCTAGAAAAGGCCACTGGCTGTTTGGCCCTGGACACAGGAGTACTAGCCACCAGTATGCCGGATTACAGGCTACTGGAATCACCCAAGCAGCTCCCATCCAGCACCCCAGTGACCGGCCCCTTCTACCAGGTTTACACTTGGGGGCCCGACTCAATCAACACACCCATAGGGCCTTCCAACTGGCTGTCTAGGCCAATCTTCCGAGATCCAGGGCACTCCTGAGTCTACTTTGAGGCAAGCCAGTGCTTCCCCAAGACGACTTTTACTTCCTTTAAATGACACAGTTCAATCAGCTTCTCCGCATCCGCCACGAGCGTTGCCGCTCGCACGGCGCGAATCCGGACACTTCACTAAGCCATTCAATCGGTAGTAGCGATGGACGGTGTGTACAAAGGGCAGGGACGTAATCAACGCAAGCTGCTGACTTGCGCTTACTAGGAATTCCTCGTTCATGATCAAGAATTTCAAAAATCAATCCCCAGCACGACAAAGTTTCACAAGATTCCACGCACCTTTCGGCGTAGGACATGCTCGCTGACTTCGTCAGTGTAGCGCACGTGCGGCCCAGAACATCTAAGGGCATCACAGACCTGTTATTGCCTCAAACTTCCACTGGCTTCGGAGCCAGTTGTCCCTCTAAGAATTCGGCCGCCATTCTGGAATGGCGGGACTACTAAGCAGGTTAAGGTCTCGTTCGTTAACGGAATTAACCAGACAAATCACTCCACCAACTAAGAACGGCCATGCACCACCACCAATAGAATCAAGAAAGAGCTCTCAATCTGTCAATCCTTACCATGTCTGGACCTATAACTGATTTAATGAGCCATTCGCAGTTTCACGGTACAGAATCGTTTATACTCAGACATGCATGGCTTAGTCTTTGAGACAAGCATATGACTACTGGCAGGATCAACCAGGTAACCAAACCGTCCAGCGGAAACGGGACGCAGGCCCCGGTCCATCCAAGGCGCGGCCGCAAAAGGCCGGGCCTCGACGTTTTGTGGAGTCCAGGCACAAAAGCCTTTCTTCTTGACCGCCTTACGAATGCAAACTCACACGGAGGCGCCGGTCCCGAAAAAAAAATTTCCGGACCCGCGCTCCGGCGAGGCGGGACGAGCCGCAAGGCCGTCACGCATGCACGCCAGCTGCTTCCGTCGCCGAGAGCCGGGAAGCGGTGCAACCTCCGACAAAGGCGACGCGACACAGACAGAGTCAGAACCTGCAAGGGGCTCTCGCTCTTCTCGCCGCTCTGCTTCCGAGCTCAGGCCCTGGGCCGGGCCGTGACAGCTGCCTCTACTCGAGGCAGTTGTACCCAAGCCGGGCGGCCTGGCCAAGTCAGTCTCTCGCTGTGAAGGCGATGAAATCCGGAGACGGCTGCACTGGTGAGACAACAGCATACGCCAACCCCTCATAGTAGCCAGAGTTGTTGTGCTGCAAAGACGCTTCCTCGCGGAGAACTGGAAAGTTCTCCGCTTGCACTGTGGACTTTGTGCGTGCGCGTGCTCCGGCGCAGCGAAATTTTTTTAATACTTCATTTTTGCCCGTTATTTTGGCTGCAGTCCGCAATTGGGTCCTGGGATGCAAGCACGCCTTGGGTACCACAAAACGACAATTTTGGCTCGTGCTGATGAAACTGCTTGGAAAGTCAAAATTTTCGTGCAAGGTTCTCTGCAAGTAAAACAACTGTTCAATTTATGCAAATTGTTTGCACACTAAAATGGCGCATGTAGTGGGCGGAGTCACGCTGTCGTCTTTAAAATGTTGAGGTAAAGCAGTGAGCAAAAGCAATAAAGTTGACTGTTTCTTTTAAGCAAACTGTTTCATGAAACAAGCTGCTTTATTTGAGCAGCTGGTTTTGGAAGCCAGCTGTTTCAGCAAAGCAGCAGTTTTAGCAAAGCAGCTGTTTCAATTCGTGTAGCTGGACCAGTACAGAGGTGGTTCCACTATACTCAATTGTAGCTAGGCAGCTGTTCATGTCAAGCAGCTGCCAATGCCAAGTTGTTTGTTGTGGTAAAGGAGCTGTTTAAATAAAACAGCTGTTCCCATTAAACATCTGTTTTATAAAGCAGATGTTTTGTTTTACCAATATTCTGCTGGAGTCGTAAATGATGGGGACAAGCAGCTTTGCCATCTAAGAGGGTGTTTGCTCCGAGCATCAGCACCAAAATAAGCGTGTACAAGATAAGCAGCTGTACAAGCTAAGCAGCTGTTCAGGTTGAGAATTCAAGTGGAGCACTAAGTTGAGGAGTTCAAGTTCAACAGTCCATTCAGTTTCCAACAGAGAATTGGCTCCAATGAAAACAGCTAGTTTCAGACACAGTGATGGGTTAAGATCTTTTTGCTGTTTTATTGAAGCAGCTGTTGGAATTCACCTTCATTAGCTGTATTCTCAAATGTCAAGTTCAAGTTTAACATACAGCTGTTTAAATCAGTTAACATGAGCTACTAAAGTTCGTGCCGCGTCAATCCGCTGCGCACAATAATGAGGTGTTTTCATAAGCCAGTCAATTCAAATATATTGAAAAGTAAAACCAAAGTAAAAGTATGATTAAATGGATGGTTAATTACACTAAGTAGAAGTAAATTACCAGTAAACATAGTAGACAACTACACTAAGTAGAAGTAAAGTACTACTAAAGTACCAGTAAACAGAGTAGACAACTACAAAGTAAAAGTAAAGTACCAGTAAACAACAACTACACTACACTGTAAAAAAAGTGGTGGCCATATCCCACCAAACATGTTTCCCACCTTAGGTGTGATGTCACACCATGATGCTGGTGGTGGGACACTCTCACTCTATGGTGGGATTGTCCCACTTGACATCAGTGTGATGTCACACCATTATGAAGTTGGTGGGACAATCCCACCATAACATTGTGGGAGTTTCCCACTTGATGCAAGTATGGTGAATAATCATGAAAATGGTTCAAATATTAATTGTATATATACTGTACAGCAATTAGAATTCTGGTAGGTGCTCAGATCTGCGCCAGTATGGCTAATTGTATATGAGAATTGTTATGTCTTTCAGCAGACCTGTCCTCAGCCAGTACTTGTGATATTCAGCCGTCAGCGAGTACTCCAATTATAACTCACTGTAAGTGTGGATAACTTTTGCGGTGAAGCACTTATTATTGTTGTTGTTTTTATTTATGAACTCCTCCAAGTTTTTGAGCCACTGCGCGAATCGTTTCCGAGATAATACACAGAAAGGGCGTGCCCGCGTTAATTACGTATTCAACCGCAATCCGTATACTATTGCTTATTACACCATGCGTAATCCGCCGAGCACAACGAAAGCTCTACTACTGTCTTCTCTTAGTCTTCTTGTCTACTGTGCAAAGGTGAGTGAACCTGTCTGTAGTTCTATGTTGGTAGTGATAGGCTATCTTGTTACGGAAACAGCTTTTAGAAAGGGTAGGAAGTCTTTCCTTATTTCGGGGTTGTTGCTGGTAGCCATTTTCGCTGTATTTTTATTTCTTTTCTTTTAACTTTGAGAATATTGGTGCTGCTGCTACCTGCTTATCTAGTGAGGTACTGTGGAAGTAGGAATTGTAAAGAAAAGATAAAGGTAAGTAAGTCTGTTGTTAATCCAAGCAGTAATTTTAAGTGTTCATTAAAGTTTGTATACCTATGCACTTACAAGTATTTCTAGTGCATGCACACACATACTATTATTTCTAATCTGTGCATGCACAAACTTGTATTTCTAGTGCGTGCACGCACGTGACTGGTAACGCACGTACTGGTATTTCTAGTGCGTGCACTCACGTACTGGTATTTCTAGTGCATGTACGTACTGGTATTTCTAGTGCGTTCATGCACGTACTGGTATTCTAGTGCGTTCTGGTATTCTAGTGTGTGCACGCACAAACTGGTATTTCTAGTGCGTGAACACACGCACTAGCAATACCACTGTACACGCACTAGTATTACCACTGTGTGCACACACACACACACTAGTATTACCGCTGTGTACACGCACTAGTATTACCACTGTGTGCTCACACGCACTAGTAATACCACTGTGTACACTCACTAGTATTACCACTGTGTGCACACACGTACTAGTAATACCACTGTGTACACGCACTAGTATTACCACTGTGTACACGCACTAGTTTTACCACTGTGTGCACACACAGACTAGTAATATCACTGTATACACGCACTAGTATTACCACTGTGTGCACACACATACTAGTAATACCACTGTGTACACGTACTAGTATTACCACTGTGTACACGCACTAGTATTACCACTGTGTACACACACTAGTATTACCACTGTGTGCTCACACGCACTAGTAATACCACTGTGTGCTCACACGCACTAGTAATACCACTGTGTACACTAACTAGTATTACCACTGTGTGCACACACATACTAGTAATACCACTGTGTACACGCACTAGTATTACCACTGTGTGCACACACATTCTAGTAATACCACTGTGTACACGTACTAGTATTACCACTGTGTGCACCCACGTACTAGTAATACCACTGTGTACACGCACTAGTATTACCACTGTGTGCACACACGTACTAGTAATACCACTGTGTACACGTACTAGTATTACCACTGTGTGCACGCACTAGTAATACCACTGTGTACACGCACTAGTAATATCACTGTGTACATGCACTAGTATTACCACTGTGTGCACACACATACTAGTAATACCACTGTGTACACGCACTAGTATTACCACTGTGTGCACACACATACTAGTAATACCACTGTGTACACACACTAGTATTACCACTGTGTGCACACGCACTTCTAATACCACTGTGTGCACGCACTAGTAATACCACTGTGTACACACACGCACTAGTATTACCACTGTGTGCACACACATACTAGTAATACCACTGTGTACACGCACTAGTATTACCACTGTGTGCACACACATACTAGTAATACCACTGTGTACATGTACTAGTATTACCACTGTGTGCACACACGTACTAGTAATACCACTGTGTACACGCACTAGTATTACCACTGTGTGCACACACATACTAGTAATACCACTGTGTACACGCACTAGTATTACCACTGTGTGCACACGCATTTCTAATACCACTGTGTGCACGCACTAGTAATACCACTGTGTACACACTCCAATCTTGCTCAAACTGTAACACCGTCTACCTCCAATCTTGCTCAAACTGTAACGCCATCTACCTCCAATTTTGTTCAAACCGTAACACCGTCTACCTCCAATCTTCCTCAATCCTCGCCTGTAGCAGTGTCTACCTCTAGTGGTCCTCAGTCTTCACCAGTTACAGAAGTTCTTGTGTACCCAACTCCCATCAGACAAACAAGAGTAAAAGCATCCACCAAATCTGCTTGTGTTTTAACCAGTGCAGAGTCCCGTCAGCATTTGGAGGGAAAAGAACGTAAGAAGAAAGAAGACGAAGAAGAAAAGGCTAGAAGGAAGAAAGAACGAGAGGAGAAAAGATAGAGTCGGGAAGAGGAGAAGAAAAAAAAGTTGGCAGAGAGAGAAGCCAAGAAAAAAGAAAAAGCAAAGAAAATAACTGAAAAACAGAGTAAAATAAAGGGGGAATAACAGTCCAGAGGAGTTTGTAATGCCGTCTTCGTTTGTAAGGACAAGGAAGCTACCAGGAGAGTCCTGAAGGTCTGTGAAGACATATCCTAAAATAGAGAGAATGATTGAGACCAGTACAAAGTCCAATGAAGATGTTTTTTTCTGTGTTACGTCGAATCTTATGAATGGATTCAATGTAGTAATGAAGACTGCGCTGTGTGGAGCCATGCTGATTGTTTAGAAGAGACAGATAGTGGCTATGTTTCTGCTGTTTGTGACAGTGTTTTTATTTAATCATTGAATTGGTACATTTATCACAACTCTTTCAAGCAGTTTACTTTTTGTAAATGTTATAAGTTGTACTAAACTTAAGTTTCACAATAGAGGTGAAAATATCATAGGTAACTTATGCAGGGGACACCAATTTTGGCAGTCTTCTCCTATAGGTAGGTAGTAAATATTTGTGACAGGTATTTTATTAGCGCGGGTAAGGGCGGGTGAATAGTTTTGTTCGCGAATTACAGCGTTTTGATAGAAGAATTATTTTGTCAATGGTTGCGCGCAGATTTATTCAATAAATCTTCCTGGAGGAAGAGTTTCCTCGCGCTCGCCTAGAAGTCTGGCATCTCGTCTGTAGCCGTGGCTAGTAAGTTACAGGTGGCGATATAGGGAGAGCTTAGTTTCTTTTTACTTTCATTTTATTAATTGTGTTCTTTTTATTTGGGTTAATTATGTTGGTCAGGACCCCCTTCTATTAGCTAGGCTTGTCGGTAACTCCAAATGCATTTGAACATTTAGCTAAAAGGGGAAAAAAATACTGCAACTCTTCAACTTTTAGTTCCTGATCAAAATTGAGTGCTTCAAGCTGACAAGAAGTAGTAAAGAAGCAAGGGTTGGGAAATTACTTTTCTGTCACGCAATAAATAGTAATTCCATTCATCCTAGAGTTAATAATTCCTTGATTTTGCCATGTAATTGAAGTGGTGCTGGAGAATTAGAATTTGTTGGTTTTTGCTGTGTGTCACGCACTATTTCGGATTCCATGTATGTCCACAACATTAAAGTTAATAGGAATGTTTTGATGCATTGTAGTAACTTTACCACAGAAAAAGTATTACGACTAAGTAACACCCTGTCCATTGAAATTAATGATATTCATAGCTAGACTGTACCTTCACTTTATTGCAGCCTAGTCATCTACCATTCAAACGACGAATTGCAACTGACTCACATATTAAAATTGTTGCGCCTATTAAAGCTGTCACACGAAAAGTATTTGTTCTCGTAGCTCCAGCTAACACACTTCGCTGTACGTACTAGTGATAGATACCTGTTTTAAGTATTACTAGTTGCAGTGTTTGTTGTCAACCATAAGTTCACATGTTCACAGATACATTCTAGTGAGTTTTCATTATTGCAGTTTGTTGGATGTTTGTGAGAGTGCTGGAGTTAAAAACAACAGCTGTAGTATCAGAACATGTAATTAAAGCAGCATGTAAGTTGAGTATATGGGTGTGTACCATAGTTGCCTATTCACAAATAACCTAGCTGTATTCAGAAATGTAGTGATTAGCAGCTGTATTGAGTAGTGTATGGGTGCACTGATTGATAGGGAATAACTTCATTTGACATCTGGAGCTCTGAGTATACTCAACTTTTGTCTTTTTTTTTTCCTTCCTACAATGGAATGGTGTTAAGTATTATTTGTAGATGGATATGTGACCATCTACAGGAAAATCGGGCACAACACGAGCCCTATCCAAATTTTTATTTTGCACTTATGCTTTCCTCGGCATCCAGATAATGAGCGCTCTAAGTTTTGAAGCTGTAGCTTCAACCGTTACTAACACACGAAACTAGCCTTCCAATTCACAAGCTTATTTTTAAATACATTTTTGATAATTAAATTAATATTTTCCCGACGATTACGTGTGCTACCTAGTACTCAATTTCCCAGTAGACGGTCACATATTACATTGCAGACAGTAAGTAAGAAAATGTATCATGCATACAATTTTGGCGTAATATCTCGTATGCTCGTAGAGCACTCAGCCGTGTGTTGTGCATGAAGCATTGCTGGGTGCACCTTGCTAATATTATTAATTTTGGAAGAACTGGGTTGATCTAGTTTATTGAATGTTCTCATGTCTGTGAATGATGATTACATGTGTTGTTTGGCAAGTGATGAAACATACACACTTAGCTGTTGTTGTATAGATGGACTAAAGCATTCTGACACATTGTCCTTGAGCTATTGTATTGCCTCCTGCTTCATCCTAGTTCAAGCTAGTGGCGATGATTCCACACACGCCCAGCAGTGGATGGCAGTTTTATGCTGACCATATCAGAGAATATGGAGTGTGGTATTAGTGGAGCATAAAGTTCCACTAATATTAGGGCACTACTGCACATGACTCTAATGTGAAGGATTGCTTATTATTATCTGATGCCTGTCGTTTACCTATAATCATTTGTGTTATTGTGCGAGTGTGTGTAGATGTATTAGCAAATAGGAAGTTGTATTTTTCATTAGTTATAGGAACATGTTTTCTTAATCAACTAGGACCTGATTAAATAGCCTGTCAGAGACGGTGTTCTGTGGCAAAGATGAAATTGTTACATCAGGACTTGTCTGTTAATTAGGTAAAGTTATGGCGAAGTGTACGTCAGGAACATGGTGGCTAACTAGTTGGAATATCTAGAGATCGATTGTGAAACAGTCCTGCTGCTGCAATGTCTATATTCTGTTGTGGTTGTGCCCTCCTGTAATGGACTATGTAAGTTTGAGTGGCAGTGTTATGTGTGTAGTGTACATATGTGTTATTGTGGATAATAAGATATGTATAAATAACAATGGAACTAGCACATTGGAATCACTTGGACTAAGTCATGATTTGAATTATTGGATATCGGACTAGCAAGGTCTACACTTTGTATGTAGCATATCTTATAAATTAAATAATACTCACCAAGTGAATGAATATTACTATATTGAGCTCTGGTTGTGTCCAGATAATTCAGCTAGAGCTAGCTATGATTTCCCACTGACACTGTGGTAAAGCCTAGGATTCCTATCAATTGATAGTGATGATACATGCATGAATGATGATACACACGTGAATGATGATACACGCGTGAATGATGATACATGTGTGAATGATGATACACATGTGAATAGTCCAATATGTCTTAATACCCACACTATCAAGTTATGGTTTTTGAAAAAATTTAAATTTTATATGCCCACTCAACCACAACACACACACATACACACACACACACAATCTAATTTATCTTTGGTCCTAGACAGATTTATTTAGAAGTGGTGATATGTATCACCATGCAAAAATTTGAGTATACTGATGTAGAAGTAGGGGTGTATAATATAATATATACACTGAGTATACTCTCTTTTGTATTACTGATGTAGAACTTAGTATGTATAACAGAAGTATGACATGACTAATACAGCTGCATTTATTGCTATGATATCCATATGTGTACTGGGTGTGTATTACTAAACAATACACTGCTTATACAGCTATATGTATTACTAAGTTATACACAAGTACGCTCAGGTATCTATTACTGAATAATACTCAGTGTATACAGTTGTGTGTATCACTAAGACATACTTACGTACACTTAGATATGTATTACTGAATGATACGCTGCTTGTCGGTACGTGCTTTAATGAATTGAGGAAACCATTACCAGGCATCTACACGGCTTGAAAGTGCTTGTTTTACTAAATTGAGGAAACTATTACACTAAAGATTTACTGCATAGTTTACTCATTTAGTAAAACATACTTAGTTTTACTTGACAGGAAACCTTAAGTAAAACATTGTACCATGTTTTACTGTAGTTTTACAGGTCTGTTTTTTTACACCTTTGTTTTACTCATGGTTTACTGAAGGGTCCAAATGTTGTTCTATTAAATGCATTTAACTAATTGTTTTAGTTAACTTCTTGCATTATATTAATAAACAAAATTAGAAAGCTAGGAACTGTTAAGGATAACATGGCTGATGACTAATTGAAGAAGAATCCCTCGTAAGCGCCAGCATATAGTGTGCATACCACTGCACAGTTTTATAACTGGTGTAGTTTTTACTTGATCACTCAGGTCCCAGGTCCTTCCAGAGAAAGACACAATTAGACAGTGACCCCAACTTGAGTTTATAATGTCCCTACAACGGCATTGATGAAAATGTAGCTACGTTAAATATTTGTTAGGCTATGTACTGTTGCTAGACATAGGGGCTCTGTGCATCGTGAACTACCGCCCTCAGGCACTTCGCTTCGCAAGACACTGGACTGTTAAAATAAGGCTGTTTCCTCCCCAGCAGCCTCGCAAAGCTACTGCATTATCTCGTGGAAAACCCTTTTCCAGTTACGTGTAGGTAAGTATCGCCAGGTTAAATAAGTTAAAACGCTTTACCATATAAGTAAAACTCTCGACTAGAAGTGGTCGTCTAAACTATTGTTGCGCGCTAGTCTACTGATTCGTAATACTGCTACACTACTGTGTCTTGGTGAACTTGAAGGAAGCTTTTGCTGTCTACCCTATGGGGGGCCGGAACCATTTTTGGGTGTTTTGCTTATTTGGTCATAACTCAGTCATCCATGTGTATTTTTTCATACTTCAAGTCTTAAAATGATGAGTAAAACATCATCTTCAAGATGAACTACAGATATATCAACTTGGCCCCACCCACCCAAAGTGATCGGTTTCATCGTCCACTCACCCTTTACCTATTCGGTACGATGTAAACCCCATCAGACATGATCCTCAACACTCCAAACTTTTTTCACACATTCAGTATACTTTTATCTTATAATTGAATTGATACTTTTTGGAATTTCTCCTTATTTATTTTTTTATAATTGTTTTTGTCCAAAAATGTCCAAAAATTCTTTTTTTTTTAGAAAAACTTACATAACTGAAGAAAAAAATAATTTTTTGAAAAAGTATCAATTCATTTTAAAGAGTAGAATATGAGCTTTAAGATGATGTATAAACATAAGAATAAAAACATAGTGAGAGTAAGTTATGATGTACCGAAGTATGACCACTTTGGGAAAATGTAGTCTTGAGATAATTGAGGTTAAACACGACACTTGTAATAACAGCTGACAATGCCTGTAAGAAAGCATAATATTGCATACAATGAATATTTAGACCTAAATTCAGGTTTTAGAAGTTATCTTGATATATTGGTTAGACCAAGTTCCATTAAACGTTACAGTAACATCTGATGGGGGCTCGGTCCAATCGTTGGATGGGACGTCACTGCCGACACCAACCCCGTCAGAGTCAGCCTGATCATCATGACTGCAACTAGCCTCAGAATCTGACTCAGAGGATTCCTCCTCTGAACCACTTGACTTGGCATCATCATTTTCACTTGACTCTGCATCATCATTTTGATCTGACTCTGCATTGTCAAGTTCATTTGCTTCTGCCATGTCATTCCTAGACTCACCACCGCCATTCTCATTAGCCTAATGCCCAGTATATAATATTTATCTGCTTCAGTTGAACCAGCATCAGGGAGAGCTACAGAACTATTGTCTGACAATGGACTTGAGGATTTACTATTTCTTGGGCGCAATAGAGCACTAGAGCTTTCAGAAGTAAACCCTATAGACCTAGGTGGTGAGCTAAATAATTTAGTCTTACTCACCGAGGGACGGGTAGCCTCTGAATCCATCCTTCTTCGTTTAGTAGGTGACTGTTGTTGCCACTGAGTGCCAGGGAACCCTTTAGGGCGCTTTCTACAAGTTCTCCTAGGCGTAGTTTCAAGAAACAACGAGAATAAAGAGAGAGCCATGCGGACACAAGTTCAAGTTCCAATCAAGCAAAAAAAAAAAAAAACATCGGCCGTGCGCACTCCCGCCTACTTCTACTACGTAATTGCTTGTTGCTATAGCCACTGAGCACTTCCTGTGTGCTTTATTTGGAACTATAAAAAGCGTAGGTTAGACAGTAAACAAAGAAATAGTCGATCGATAGAAAGTAACGGAGTGAACGGTTCTTTCCCGGGTGATTCAATAACTGAAACAATGAACTAGTGTGTATAAAAAAAAATCATTATAAGCTGTAGAAATGTCCAATGGTCTTGAAATTTGGGATCCACATCCAGTAAGCCTGTATCTACAATAATAAAATTTTAAAAAAATAATTTTTTTTTTACAAAAAAAAATGCTTCCAGCCTCCCTTATGCTTCTGGGTAAGTAGTTTTATAGCGGTCAGTGGGTTTCTAACTATTTTAGCTGCATGGGTCACCCAGGTCATGTTTTTTTCCTGGTGAAGTTGTGTTTCCTGAACATTTTTTTCTAAGCTAATATAGCTACTGTATGAATGAATTAATGAATGAAAATAGAGAGCAAGGGTGGCCTGAATTATGATGGTGATATTTTGTGGTAGTTTTAGATATATATTATGACTAGGGCTCATCAGTTTGTTCCATAGTACTCTTGAAAATTTTCATTTCTTTGTGAGAAAGTGTGGGTGCATGTTAGAATGGTTTCTTGTTACTGAATTGTTCTAAAACATGCTCCACCAAAATTATCCTCACTCATAGCTTTTCCCATGGCCACCGTAACATCCTTTAGTGTTTTAGGCCCATGGTTTCATGCAGCTTATGGGAGCCCTGGGATTTCCACCCTAATTTTTTAATTTTTTTTTACTCCTTCTGAATTTATTTCAATATAAGTTATGAAAAATTGTAAGAATTTGTAGTATGTAGTTTGTCCAAGTTTTCATGATCATGACTTCACCATCTCTCTTACAGTAGGGGTCAAAATAAAGTTCCCACAGCGGAGTGACTATTCAGAGTAATTTTGAATAAAAGCCGGGGAAACTCCCTGAAAAAGCCGCTAGTAAATCTCCGTGAGCGGTAAAAGCCGCCTCAAACTCCGCTGAAAAGCTGCACCCTCAAACCTCCGCCAAAAAAGCCGCACCTGAAAAAGCCGCACCCTCAAACCCCGCTGAAAGCCGCCTCAAACTACCTCAAAACTCCACTGAAAGCCCCTCCAACTCCGCTGAAAGCTGCCCCAAACTCCACTGAAAGCCCCTCCAACTCCACTGAAAAGGCGCCTCAAACTGGACGCATGCGCACTGCAAGTTAGTAAAAAATAATAATAATAATAAATTGTTGTTTTAATTGAGACTTGAACCTTGCGCGCGCATGTTCGTTTACTTCTCCCGCCGGGTTTATCGCGAGCTAGCCTCTGCTTTTTTCTCAGCACCGATCGTTCATCATTTTAATATGCTACTACAAGACGCGGGCAATTACTGTACTCTCCCACAATTCTTCAAATTCAGCAGGGTTTCTTCGAAAGACTGGAAACTGGTCCTGGAGAACGTTCTTCAGTTTTGCCATTCCATCTCTGGGTAGTGCAGGAAAGTCTCCCTTTCCCAGTGGAGTGCAACGCCTCAATATGTCCTCCCGAATATTGAGTTCTGAGCTAACTTGCATGCCAGTCGACCTATTTTACTTATTTTAGGGTTTTTTTTTTAGTACCGACTCGACTGACAGCAGCTGGTGTTAGTCTATTGTTGGAGGTCTCCAAAGTGTGGCAGTAGAGGGCATCCAGGAATCAGTAGGAGTAGAGAGAGGTGAAGGAGAAGTTTGAACTGTGGCTGGTAAGGAGGAAGCAGGTGTTATGATGCAGGTGTCAGATGTGGATGATGGTGATGAGAGCAAGGTGTGGATAATGGTGCATGTAACAATTGATGAAGTAGTAGGAGGGCTCAAGGGTGCAGGGGATGATTTCTGAGAGCACAAGTCACGGTGTCACATGAGCCTGTGCTGAAACTGCAGTTGTACTTCTTGTGATGGAAGATAAGAATGAATTGAATATACATGAGATGGTTTGTTCTTTGTTTAATTAGTAAGCTTAATTTACCAGTGTTTGATCTTGTAGCAAGGCAAACTCCACATGGGGGCACTTTAATCTGATGTTGTGTCACAGCTTCAATGACACCTAATTATTATGGAATTTTAAACAGCCATACTAGAAATTATATCGCCATACCACATGGTTTTGTCTTTTTTATTTCCTTCACTCTCTTGTCTGAGCCGGTCTGGTTGGCTCCTTTCTTTTTTGCTCTCTTAGGAGTATCCTAAACAAAAGAACTCATGAGGAACATGATGCAAGAATGCTCAGGTGTGCTGCATGCAGTAATAGTGGTGGATAGGTTAAACTTGTGGTGGGGATAGATTAGACCAGAAGGTGGGGCTGAATCACCACTCTCACAACTGTTGCCAGACTTTCCATGGTCTTTGTTTTAGTCAAAGAAGTTTTAACAGTTGCCATAAGCTAACAAGAACATATGGTGCATATATGCTTGTAAGGTTTACATTATTCGTTAATTTTTCTAAGAGTTTGGATCACTTTCAGGCATCAAGCAGCCGAGAATAATTAAACTTCCCCCTGTTGGGCTGGATTTTAGGGATAGAGGAATACCACATAGAGTGCAAATTATTGAGCTGGATGAAAGCTCATGAGACAGAAACTTGGAAGATAATATGTGGGTTCAGCCCAGCAGCACATGAGATATATATTTTTAACCTTTGTGTTGTGTTCACTTATAACAGTATTAATACTGGTATGCTAACAACTGAGATATCTGTTCAGCACATAACCCCTGATTTACAGTTTAGAGAAGAGAGCAGAATATGTGACTTGTGATGGAGCAGATAACAGATAATGATAATAGGCAGATATTGAACCACACTTCAACTCAGCACATCATCCACACATGTGATGTACATATCTGTGTTAGTATGTAGTTACATGTTGACACTTAACTCTGCCACTAAAACCACATCCACTTAAGTTACATTTCCTAATATGGGCATAGGCACTCAACACATATACACTACAGCACTAATTGCCAAGTTATTGCAGAGAGTAACTTCTCATGCCTACTATACTACTAGTCATGTGCAATTAGGATATTGTAAGATCAACCATAGTTGTTACATTTGATGACACCAGGTATTTCTACAATTTCGCATAGTGAATTACCTGTATTTCAGTCGATAAGGCTGCAACAGCAGTACTTTCCGAACCTGTATATATTGTCATTGAACTTATAATCCAGTATTTTGCCAACAAAGATGTCTGTACCAATAGTTAATGGTGTATCACTCCCTCTCGGCCTTTTTTTTCGCAACCTAAGAATGTTAATATTAATAATTCAGTAACTCTTGTTGTTTTTAAAATTAAATTTACCGAAACAACATTTTGACTAGTGTCTGTGTGGAGAATCTCGTCTGGTGAATTTAGCTCAGCGTCATCAGCTAAGCTATTCATCTCCGATTCTGTGCCTGAATAAACGTGGTATTTAAAAATTATATATAATATGACCTGACACACTTATAGTACACTGTATATGTGTGGTAACTAGGAGGCCACTTAGAAATGTTAAAGGTGCTATGGTTCATAATTCAATGCATGTATCTAACAGCCAAGAATTATAAATTGTGAATTATAAATTGTATTGGCCTGGAGCTGTCCGCACGACAAAGATGTTGGAATTGGATGTATACAATGTAGACCAGCCTTAGAAACTACAGGTTTATAAAAACCTGAGAAACAATTTTATTATCATGGCCTCATATTACAGTGGATGCGGAATTGCACTGGAGGGGGTGTGTCCATTATTTAAAAAATTGTTATCAAAAATTAATTTATTCATCTAAAAATTATGAAATATTTACCAACTCCTAATCTCTCCCTCATGTATGTGGCGTCTGATTTTTATGCTGCATTTATCACCCTTCTTGTCTCCAGTAATTAGTTGACTTCTAGGCAATACTGTGAATGATTCTTCCTCTGACCAGTACACTAGACAATATTCTGCACAGTAGAAGATTTTTAATAAAATTATACTACCAAACTAATCATTTGTAAAGCTATTTATTGTTTTATTAATTTATTTAATTTGCCTTGTAATGGAACTTGTCTGAGCCATAGCAGTTTTAATAAATTTTCTAGCACTCATTATGTGTAGTAAAAACTGTCAAAAAAGACAAAACAAATAGAAAACCTTAATAGTTAAGTAATTACAGTATCTTAAAAAAATAATAATAATAATAAAAATAATAATAAAAAATCAAAGAGCTAGTTACTGTGAAACTTCCACTTCAGCTTACACCTGAATAGAAATAGTTGAGACTTTATAATCTGGAGCGAGTTTCCCGCGCCGAGCAAAACAAGCTTAACAGCAAGAAAGCAGCGCATTCATGGAAAAGGTGTACCTCCACACGATAAACCAGTCACCCTGCTCGGAAGAAGCGTTCAGGCAAGACGGACTGCATATCGAAAGCTAGTCGCAGTCGTTGAAAACAGAATAAGTCGAGCGGTCCGATTTTTTCTCCATGGGGTGGAGTAACTTGGCAGCCGCCTTGCTCGGAAGAAATGTTGAGGTAAAGACGAACTACTTTCCCAAAACAGTTCGCAGTCGTCGAAAACATCGAATCGAGCGAGCGGTCCGATTTTTTCTCCGCAAAACTGGGCGGGTCCACAATTAACAATGCTCCCGCGCGGAAGCTTTGCGATTCTGCGCGGGCGTGCGATAAACGACTTCGTTGCTTTCTAGTTCATGCAATTCTGATAAACTTCAGTGAAATCATTTTACTTATCTGCTTATTCTTCATTGAGCTGTTGTTGAAGGACTTTTTCAGATTGCCCATTGCTTGATTATGGTTTAAACAGTTTATTAAGTGATTATCCCATTTTTATTATGTATCTCTAAGGCAATGTCAGTAAATTGATCAGTTTCACTGAGCGCACAAGTGCTAATATCACGGCTTCAGAAACAGTGTCATATTAGCTTGTAATAACTAGGTTTTGTGCCGAGGTGGTAGGGGCACCCTGAAATCCACCATCTCCTCCAAGCCTTACTTCCCCTAGAATTAGTAAGTAGCTACAATAGTTATAAGCTTTAATTATGTGACAAAGCACAGGTTAGTATAAGGTATACACTTTCACATAGGCATGCCCATCAAAGCAGTGTGGGTTTAAAAAATGAGAGTGGCTAAGTACACCAGTGTTTCCCAGTGCAGAATCCAGTATGCCACCCTTATAGTTAGTCATCATGTGTTTTCTGAAGTAAGAGTATGTTCTTTCCCCAATTTCTAATGTCACTGTGAACCATTTGTGCATTTTCAGCTGATGTTGGAGAATAGGGAACAAGAATTTCCTTCCGTTGGCCAAAGATATTGGCTTCCAGTATTCAGATGTGCAGTGATGGGAAGAAAAATGGCCATTTTTCACATGCAGTTCATAGAATAAGAGTCATAGGAGCCATGACAACCACTAAGGCCACTTGGCATGATACAGTATAGTATTGATGACCATTACCAAATGCAAGTCTTATGACCTCATAGAGGTAGTTGCAGGTCTTATAAGTCAAGATGTGGATTTGGGACTGGTAGACAGTGCTAGAGAGGGTTGTAGTAACTTAGGTATGATGTCATGGCTCTATAGCTCATCCTGAGTTGTAGGACCTGACAGAACTAACTCTATTACACTAATTACACTATTCACATCCTTAATTGTATAGATTGAATTTCTTGCTCCCTCAACTCTTAATTCCTAATTGTATTGATTAAATTTCCTTTCCCTTGCTCTCTATGTACACTCATCATGCCCATGCTTATAACTTATTAGTTTTGTCTTTTTCTTTCAGTTTTTGATCTTGAGTTTTGTTATTGCATTTAGTTTGGTTCTATCTCTCTGCTAGCTGCCAGCATCTGTCTGAGTCACTATTATTTAATTAAACTTATTTATTGAAGTGGGATCCTTTGTTTGTAGCGGCTAATTTGGGGCTAATTGTTGAAAAATGTAAAGCTTTCAGATCCACATTGGTACCAGCTGGCATAATCACTTGAGCAAATAATTTCTTACAGATTGGTTTGTTCTTTTTGAAGGAGATTATATTGTAATAGATAGGTAGTGTTTAATAGCACTGAGGGTTCGCACCTTTGGTGCTTCATTTCTTTTGTTTTTGTTTTGTTTCTTTTGCTAGTTTAAAGCTTATCTGTACATAATTTATAGCCAGTAGACAATGTTTTTTGTATGGTAGTGAAGAGGTGGTGTAGTTTCACTGACCATACACGCCCTTCCTTCTGCTGTAGCTCAAGTACGCAAGCACACAATCATACACACACACTCATATACACAGTCCTAGGGGAAAAGGCATTATACTTGTGATGTGCTTCAGTAAAAAAATTGAAATATAAGGTGAAAGGGTAAAGTTCATTTTAAATATAAAATCATCATGCACAATTTGTTCAACTTTTTTTAAATTAGCGTACAAGACCTCTCACGGCAATTTTTGGGACTTAAAAAAAAAAAACAAGCTTTTCCAAGGAATTATTGCGCTGTATAAATCCTAACTCTATATAAGACTTGCTTACTAATGAAATATACAAAAAGGAACCTAAGAAGCTTAACACATAAAGCAGCAAATGTATATTTATTGTTTGTTCTTAGCTAGTCAGCACATGTAACACACAACACTCTCACATGCACACGTTCACTGGATATACCAACACAAGATTTACAGTGTAGTCTCTCGGTAGCTTGGCATGTTGGGAAATGGATTTTCAAGTATGAACAGTTGTTAACCAAGGTAACGAGTGAACACAAAAAATGTGAGAGTCAAAGTACAAAAGTTACATACATAAGTCCTAGCTTATAATAATATATCCCTGATTTTTGTGTTGTCCCTGATAGTGTCTCGTTCGTGGCCAATTATTGCATATATAATTACCACAGTTTAGCTTTGAGTGTGTGTGTGTGTGTGTGTTTGCATGACTTTTAACTTCATTCTCTACTCTGCATTTTATCACGTGATGCCAGGAATGATTCTCTCTAAGACTTTTGCTAGCTGTACTAACTTTAGGGATGATGTTTCAGCCTTCATGGTTTGAAGCCGCAGTACTGGTGGCTGGTTATATGGTATTGTTCTATCTTGTGTAAAACCAGGGTTTATTTCAGGGTGGGGGGTTGTACATCTCCTTAAATCTAGTTTGCCGCCCTTCTCCCACCCCTTAGGGATTAAAGACATCCTAAATTAATTGTACTCAATATTTACAAGAAAAAGCAATAGAATACATTGAGATATGAAAAAAACTTTTCCAAATGTCAAAGCATCATTAGATAACTGTTCTGGTGAATTTAAAGCAATGTACAATGGCTAACCTAATTTGTCTAATTTAACTAGCGTCATTTGTAATAAACTTCTTTCCATATGAGCAGCGTAAGACAGACTGTGGCAAGTGCATTGTGGATGCTTAGCTTGTATTATCTACTGTTCTGCTCAATTATGACACTGAGCAGTAATCATATCTTTTGCGGCTAAATGCTTTCTTTGTGATTTCATCAATTGATAAACTTTTTGTGGCTTTTTCAGTGTCCAGGAGCATGGAAGATTATTTGGAATAGGGAGGCTCCACTGCACTTGAGTTAGACAGGGAAGTACAGCTTTGCCTCCCTTCGCCCCCTTCCCCCCATCATCCACATATGCACACACACACACACATCCCAGATATTAGTTTGACTTTCGTGGAGACATTTGCCCCAATTTTTCATAAAGTTTTGTGGTAGTATAAAAAAAAAAGTCTACATGTGTTAGAATTACAAGCACGAAAACTCTAATCCGAGAATCTTGAATTATGTTGAGCTAGTTTTACTTGAGACATACACTTTCAATGTAGGAGTGTGAAGTGGCAGGTGTAATAGTGCAGTGACTACTCCACTGGTGTACACGTGATTGACTCCTGGATTTCAATACAACTAGAGGTGAGGAACTCTGGAATGACTTCTTAACTCCACTAACAAGAAAGAGGCCTTTTGAAATGATCTTTTATTGATTACTATATTTATATCATATTATTTTAATTGGCTCGTGGTTATTTCCATTTAATGCACACTTAGACAACCTTATATAGGGATTATAGCCCGTTACCCGAGCGACCGCGCTTGTCGTTAAGAACTATAAATCTGATACAGTCTGGTATGCTCGTAAGAAAATGTATTAGCGGGGAAAAGTCTGATATAGTTCTTAGCAACCATAATTATGGTGGAAGGCAGATCAAAGCAAAATGGAATAATGAAGAGTTTGGGTACTTTAATACAATTACTAAGATAGCTAACGCTATACTTTGCTCGTTGTTTATGTTTGGGCTATAAAATAGTTATAAACCAAAATCATTAGGTTTGTAATTCGATTTATAAATCGCATACAAACCTCAATTTTGGTTTATAACTATAACTTAACGTTGTTCGCAATGTCTCACATTAGTGGACAAGAGGTATTTTCCCTTTTAATTATGCTAAGGTATGAGTGGGTGCTAATTACCAATTAGCACCAATTAGCACCCTATGGTGCTACTTTTTCACACTCCAAACTCAGCCCAATCATATCTATAACACTCTTCCAAATTGTATTCTACCTATGATCTCTCTTGTTAGCAAATTTCTTTTCTTTTTTCTTTCTTTTTTTTTTCTTTTTTTTATGTTAAGGTATGAGTGGGTGCTAATTACCAATTAGTACCCTATGGTGTTATACTTTTTCACACTCCAAACTCAGCCCAATCATATCTATAACACTCTTCCAAACCCTCCCTCGCATTCTACCTATGATCTCTCTTGTTAGCAAATTTCTTGTTTTTATTTTTATTTTTATTTTTATTTTTATTCTTAATTCTTTTTAATAATAATTAGACCTTACAGTATGATACGGCACAAATGACACAAACGGAATAGAGGACTGGAACAGTTATACAGAGGTTTTATGCCCTCTTGGCCAGTTTCTTTGTCACTGCTGCCAACTGTTCTCTCGGCGTTTTGATATATAGTTGGTAGGCGTTGCTCTTCCACCTGCCCAATGTCTTTATGGTGTGCTGCTGTCGTGGCTGCTCCGCTCCGGAAACTATGACCAGAGTATTGTGAACTGTCCACTCCAGTCCTTGACAATGCCCCTCTGACCTGTTCGACTAGCCTGGCTCGAGTCAAGGGTTTTCCATCCGCAAATCTGAATAGCGGACCTGGCCCAGCGCCCCTGACTACTAGGTAGTCCAACATTTCCCACACCGGATAGAGTGAACATCCAGACTGCCCCACACATACATCCACCCCCACTCGAAATGGGTCAGTTTTGGACACTTTTAATCTGACCTTCAGAATTGATGGGTTGTCTAGTCTGTCCACCGATACGTCCCTGAAGGAGAGGTGAGTTCGTTCATCAAACGCAGCATCTGATGGTACTGTGATCTCTCCTGACCTTAAGAACCCGAAGAAGCACAGGGATGCCGCCGCCCACATCATGACTTTGTCTCTCGTCCTTGGTGGGCTTGACAAGCTAGAGTGGAGCATCCTACGCAGGTCAATTGTGATTGGCCGGCGACTTGAACTCTCTTCACCCCTTTAGTGACCAACTCCAACTTTGCCATGGATGTCATGTCAGGATCACCCTGGCCTAGCTCTATCTGGAGATGGCGGACTGCTGCTAAGTAACACTTAATAGACGTATGTTTTAACGAGCTATTGGCCAAATGTGCAACATAACGACATTGTACAGGTTCTGAGGTTGGAAAAGGTGGTATGTTATGTGAGTGACAAAATAAAATATAACGTTTCTTTGCCGAACCATATGTCCTCTTAGTAGATGGTGCTAGAGCGTGGTCCAGGTAGAATTCCACCTGGCTATCCAGTTCTTGGCAGTCCAATATGGCTCTTGCAGCATTACGGCGTCCAGAACTTCCGCAGGAATGTGGGTGGCCACTGGTTTGCCTGTGAGTAGTGTGAGAGAAACAGGGGCAGGTTATTTCTGGATAGTGCATCAGCCAATGTGTTGCGGACCCCACTAATGTGGTGTGGCATATATCCTGAATTCTTTAGTTGCGCGTAGATACACCAGGCATCGCAGTAGGTTCATCGCTGTCGGGTTTTTTGAGGACCCTGAGTTGATGATTGTAGTAGCACACGACAATTGGGTAAAGCTATAAAAACTCAGCCAAACTATCACACAAAGACTACTAACTAAAACTAAGGGAAAAAGACAAAATATCTCCAGACTTAAACACACTGACTATGGTCTATCCACTATTCCCAGTATGCTCAAGATCCCTATCAGTACTCAGTCTCAAATTCAAACAAAATGATACAGAACTAGAGAACAAAGTACAATTACAGAACATAAAACAAAACAAAATAAATGATACACAAAAGCAAGCAAGAACTATAAAAAGTATGGACAAGCTGAAGTATAACAGATAAGAAAAAGAAAGCACAAAATAGTAAAAGAAAAATGAGGGAGTTAAAGAACTGAATAGAATGAGAGTGTTACAAGTATATATGTGAGTGGAATGGAATGGGGATTGCATAAGATAAGGGCAGGCATGAGAAAGGTAATGTTAGAATAGAATAATTGTTTGTATGAATGCAGTGAAGGTACACTAATTAGTGAATAGGTGGTCCATTAGCACCTACAGCTAAATCAGTCCACAGAGCTAGCCTGTAGTTGAGGGGTGGGGCTGCTCCATATTCCCTCCCGAAGGCATCTCTGTAGGAGTGGCTTCTGTTTCACATAGGAGCAGTGACAGTTTCGAAACTGGTCTTCGGTACGTTCCCTTGTCGGTCCGGACATCTACTACTCGAACAAAGCCATCTTGTCCCGGGTAGACTTGAGTGACTCGTCCTAGTGGCCATTTACACTGGAATACAGTCTGGTCTTTTACAAGAACAACATCTCCTATCTTGATATTTCTGCGAGGCTTGACCCACTTCTGATAACGATTGATAATGTTCAGATATTCTTGAGACCATCTCTTCCAAAACTCTTGGGCTATTGACTGTACAAGGTTCCATCTTCTGTTCAACTTGCGTTCCGTGTTTGTGAAGTCTTTATCAGACAAGGCCGTAATTGGTTGTCCAATCAAAAAGTGTCCAGGGGTGAGAGGTTCCAATCCTGTTAAGTCTTGACTGTCAGCTGGTATCAAAGGACGGCTGTTCAACACAGCTTCGACTTGTGCCAGAACTGTGGAATATTCTTCATAAGTTAATGAATATCCCTTAGTAGCAGCTGAGAGGTGCTTCTTAGTAGATTTCACTGTTGACTCCCAAAGGCCGCCGAAATTTGGAGAACGTTCTGGAATAAAGGTCCACTGCACTCCATTGTTGGAGCAAAACTTGACGATGGCATCAGATATGTCACGTTTATTGAGGGCATATGTCAGCTCACGAAGGTCTCGGTTGGCTCGAACAAAATTTGACCCGTGGTCCGAATGTATCATTCTAGGTTGACCACGTCTAGCAATAAATCTGCGAAGAGCTGCAATAAAAGCATTAGCTGTCAAGTCTGTCACTAACTCCAAATGCACTGCTTTCACTGTGAAACTGACAAAAATACAAATGTAAGCCTTCACATACGCCGGCTTCCTGACATGTCCCAGCTTCAAAGTAACTGGTCCAGCATAATCAACACCTGTGTCAATGAAAGGAGGTCCAGGAGTAACTCGAGCAGCTGGCAGCTGTCCCATGAGCTGGTGATAAGTTGTGGCCCTTTGTTTCTGGCACGTCACACATCCACGATAGATAGTCTTGGCCACTCTTTTGCAGGACAGAATGTGAAAGTCTCTACTTGCTACTGCAATCATTTGCTGTGGACCAGCATGAAGGTGTGTTTCATGTATCTCGCGCAGAATCAGGTGTGAGAGGTTATCCTTGCCATGTAGAATGAAAGGATGCCGATGATTATATCCAAGACGTGAATGGCGAAGTCTTCCTCCTACTCGCATGAGCTTGCTAGAGTCCAAGAAGGGATTGAGACATCTCAGGTTGCTCCCTGTAGGTAGCTCCTTTTCTGCCTGCAAGCACAACACTTCACTGGGAAAAAACACACATTGGGATAGATAAACAATAACATTGAGTGAGTGGTTAAGTTCAAGAGGTGATAATGAATGATCTGACCACATTCTGTTCTTTTTCTGACAAGCTCTGTAGAAGCGATAGATGAAGGCAATGATACGTTTTAATTGAGTGAAACTAGAATACCGAGATACAAGATCGAATTTCTCGACTTGAACTGTTAGGATGTGTATTTCCGGCGCAGTTTCCTGTTGACTATGAGTCTTCGGAATGACAGGCCATGTAGAGGGTTCATTCAGCAACCAAGCTGGACCATCCCACCACAAGTCATGCTCAAGTAATGCAGAGGGTAACACACCCCTAGAGGCACAGTCTGCTGGGTTTTGACTGCTGGGAACATATCTCCATGTGGAAGCTGGCATAAGATCAAGGATTTGAGACACTCTATTGGCTACATAGGTGGGCAGTTTTCTGGGATTTCCATCTAACCACGCCAAGACTATTTGAGAATCTGACCAAGCATATATCTGAGAAATAACCAGTTTCAATGCTACTCTCACAGTTTCCATTAATTCAGCTAAGAGCAAAGCACCTGCTAACTCTAACTTGGGTATAGTAAGCCTCTTAATAGGAGCTACTCTAGTTTTAGAGATTACCAGCGATACTGTGACACTTGAGTCAGAGTAGAAGGTTCGAAGGAACACAACAGCTCCAAATCCCTTCTCAGAGGCATCAGAAAAGCCATGGATTTGTCTGGAGCTGATCTCCTTGCTGGGGTCAGCATAACAACGTGGAATACATTGATGAGACAGGACAGGAAGTTCAGAAACCCATCTCGACCAATCGGCTAAGATATCGCCAGGTACAGAATCATCCCAATCAACTCTGGACTCCCACACCTGCTGAAGTAATGATTTAGCAAACAGAATTACAGGTGAAAGCCACCCCATGACATCATAGACCTTAGCTATATTGGAGACTAGTTTTCTCTTGGTTAGTTTACCATGGTACTCAATTTTTGGAATAGAAACATACATGTCATCTTTCAGTGTGTTCCAGTGTAGCCCTAATGTTTTGGGACAGTCATCATGGGACACAAACTCCATTACAGGCTCCTTTTCTTTCAACTCATCAGGAATAGACTCAAGAAGTTTTTGAGAATTAGATCTCCACTTCCTAAGCAAAAATCTCCCTTTTTCCAGCAGTTTATTAAGTTGAGGACGTAGTTGTAATGCTGATTCTACTGTGTCAGTACCAGAAAGCAAATCATCGACATAAAAGTCAGTCATTACTATTTCAGCTGCTGTCGGAAACTCAGAGTAATGATCTTTAGCTACTTGTCGTAATGTTTCGGTAGCAAGGTAAGGTGAGCTAGTGACCCCAAAAGTCAAACGTTTCATTCTGTAGTCACTTACAGGTTCATTAGGTGAGGAACGGAAAACAAATCGATGTAAATCTCTATCTTTCTCAGCAATTAGGATTTGCCTAAACATCTGGGATATATCTGCAGTCATAGCAACACGATGTATGCGAAAGCGAAGTATTTGTTGCACAATATGGCTGTATACATTAGGCCCTGAAGATAGAATGTTATTGAGAGATTTACCATTAGTTGTCTTTGCTGAAGCATCAAAGACTATGCGTACTTTGGTTGTGGTAGAGCTCTGCTTGGTTACAGCATGCATGGGCAAATAATAACACTGTTTCTCACCCACACTCACTACTTCAGAAGTAATTCTCTCTGCATGGTCTTGATGAAGATAGTCCAGCACTGCATCTCGGAAAACTGGCCAGTCCCCCCGTTTGGTTAGTGATTTCTCCATAGAGTATAACCTTCGGCACGCTGTGTCTCGAGATTCGCCTAACTTGTGAGATTGGATCTTGCGGGGTAGAGCAACTTCATATCGGCCATCTGGCTGTTGGTGTACTGAGTCACGGAAAGTCTCCACTGCTTGCTTTTCTTCAGCATTGAGAGAGCTATCCAAGGAAGTTGGCACTTGTTCCACCTCCCAGAACTTCTTCAAGAGCTGGTCCAAGTCTTCCTCAGGTTCACAGGTCACATGGAGGTGAATGGAATTGTTGGACTGAGCTCCTTCACATTCACCAGTGATAGCCCAGCCAAAGACTGTTTGGAAGGCCATAGGTTCTTTGTCGCCACCTGCAACTGTTCTAGGAAGAATAATTCTCTTAAGAACATTAGAGCCAAAGATAGCATCTATTTTCCCTGGCTTGTCAAATAAAGGATCAGCTAAGTCTAAACCCTTTATGAATTCCCACTTGTTTGCACCCAACACTGGACTAATAGGTAACTCATCTGACACCTTGTCCACGAGATATGCTTTCACACTGATAGGATTGGACGGTTGATACTTGTTCTCCACCTCAAAGGATGTCTTCATACGACTTGGTTTCAGTGGACATCCTTGTGCTCCTTTCAGTATAGTGGTTGTCTTTGTCTTTGGCAAACCCAGTCTAGTGGCAACTCTTGTGGCTAGCAAGGATGAAGTAGCTCCAGTATCAATCAGGACACGTATCTTCATTCGATTCCCATTATCTGCTCGCACAATCACTTGGGCAGTCATTTGCAGAGTGGGCAGGTCGTCTTCCTCCATGGTAGCTAGAGCCATTTGGACAGAGGTAGACTGCTGAGGTTTAGGTTCATTCTGCAATGGGGTAGACTCGTGCTGTGGAACAGGATCAGTGGCAGCTGGTTTGCTTTGGTGTACTGGGCTCTTATCCTTATGGAGCATAGAGTGATGCTTGCAGTCACATCGACTACATCTCTTGCTGGAGGGACAGTCCTTGGTGCGATGTTCAGCAGAAAGGCAATTGGTACATTTCCGGAGACGCTTGGCCATTTCAAACCGCTCCTCAGCACCTGCATTCTTAAAAACAACACAATGATACAAAGGATGAGGATTACTATTACAAAGATCACACTGAGATGACTTCTCTACAAGGTTGAAGGCTGCTCTGAAAGGCTTCTTCTTCGGAGGAAATGTAGAGGTTGCGAATGGATTGTCATCGTGAGAACTTGGATCACTGTCACTCTTTCTCAGAGACTTGACTTGTTCCTTCAGGAATTTCTGAAATACTGGTACAGGAGGGATGTCTTCATAATCTGCCGTGTACTTGGACCATTCAGCGTAAGTCTTGTCTGGCATACAGAGAACTGCCATTGAAGTGAGAATGCAATCTGCTGCATATTGCCCGGTAGCTTTTAGTCCAGTAACATGTTTCTCCCAGTGTGCACTGAGCTTCATGAGATCGTCATAGTTGTGTCGATAGCCTTTGGTATCACTCAAAGCCTTGATGTGTTTACGGTGTATCTCCCTCTTGTCATCAAAGGCATCTTTTAGCAATTGGAGCAGAGTGCTATATGTATGAGTATCACCAGTAGGAGGGGACACAATGTCTTGAGCTAGTTTGCTCTTCATAGAAGAACGTAAGTAAGATAGTTTTTCTTCGTCGTTCAGATCTGGATTTTTATCCACAGCTGTTGAGAAGCGCTCCCAGAAGACTGGCCAATGTATTTGTTTGCCATCAAAGGTAGGTAGCTCAATCTTTGGTAACCGAATGTTCCCACCAGACCTAGGCGTAGCAGGTGAAGAGATAGATGAGTGAGTGTCACTATCAGAGCTGGGTAATGAGGCTAGAGGAACAGCTTTGGAGCGTACACAAGACTCCATTTCCCGTTTCATCTTTAAATAACGAGTTCGAAATGCTTTGCGAACATCTTCCAACTCAGTAACATGGCAACTGTAGACTGAAAGCTTGTCGATCTTGCCACTGAGACTAGCAATGTCCTCTGAATGAGTAGCTTCTGAGTCTGCCTCCATAGAGACTTCAAGGGCATGTACATCACCATCCACTTCAGTCGCCAGCTTGTAAAAGAGATTCTTTGAAATTAGTTCATTGGTATTTTCAACAATTTCCAAAGTCAGATCGTAGATATCATCATAGGCTTTATCATCATCAGCAATGCTAGGTTCTTCATCATAGTAAGTTGTCATAATTGTTCTCTCTCTCTGAATGTTGTCGGCCACTTCATCAATAGAAGTTTTTAGCTGTTGAAGCTTGCCAGTATCGACTTTGTTGATGTCCCGCTTAAGGAGTGTCTTCAACTGTCTTCCCAAGCTTTTGGTGGTTTTCTCCATCTGCTTTCGGTTGCTTCGCAAGTTTTTGAGAGAAGGTACTTCTTCTTTGTCCATGGCACAATTAGACAATGATAGAATACTACAAATAATCAAACTCAAACTAGGAACAGTTGCCTTGCTAACTAGAAGCTGAGAATTAGCTAGAGAGCTAGAAGTGACTGTTGTTTGCTGTGGGAATCTGGCAAGATAGAGTCAAGCACAGATCCGGCTCGAAGGACCAATTATGTAGTAGCACACGACAATTGGGTAAAGCTATAAAAACTCAGCCAAACTATCACGCAAAGACTACTAACTAAAACTAAGAGAAAAAGACAAAATATCTCCAGACTTAAACACACTGACTAAGGCCTATCCACTATTCCCAGTATGCTCAAGATCCCTATCAGTACTCAGTCTCAAATTCAAACAAAATGATACAGAACTAGAGAACAAAGTACAATTACAGAACATAAAACAAAACAAAATGAATGATACACAAAAGCAAGCAAGAACTATAAAAAGTATGGACAAGCTGAAGTATAACAGATAAGAAAAATGAAAGCACAAAATAGTAAAAGAAAAATGAGGGAGTTAAATAACTGAATAGAATGAGAGTGTTACAAGTATATATGTGAGTGGAATGGAATGGGGATTGCATAAGATAAGGGCAGGCATGAGAAAGGTAATGTTAGAATAGAATAATTGTTTGTATGAATGCGGTGAAGGTACGCTAATTAGTGAATAGGTGGTCCATTAGCACCTACAGCTAAATCAGTCCACAGAGCTAGCCTGTAGTTGAGGGGTGGGGCTGCTCCAATGATAGCGACTACAGCAGCATTATCACACCTGGACAGTACCGTTTTTCCCCTCCATGAGCTCCCCCACACTAAGGCAGAGACTACTATGTGCGCCAGTTCCTTCACTGTGATGTGGTGATGAATATACATGGCCGTCCATGGAACCATGAACCACTCCTTACCGCAATATGCCCCACAACCCCACGTGCCTGAGGCGTCGGAGGTTACTACTACGTCCGTCTGAGGCCTGGCCACATCATTGCTGTGCCGTTCCACTCGCTTAGGAAGCAGTGCCACCATTCAATATCAGCTTTGGCCTCTTTGTTGATCCGAACATAGTGGTCCAGTTGTCTAGTCTTTGTGGACAGCTCAATAAGCCTTCTCACGTAAGACCGACCAGGTTTTACCGCTCGTCCCGCGTGTGTGAGTAGCCCCAATAGTGACAGCAGCTCCCTCTTCTTGCAAGCTCTTCTGCCCCTCCATGCAGATACTAGAGCTTTCAGTTTCTTTAGTTTATCGCTTGGGAGTCGGATGTCTAGGTGATTAGTATCTAGTTCCAGTCCTAGGAATGTGATCACCTGTGCTGGTCCCTCGTTCTTGTCCGGTTCTATTGGCATGCCTGCTTTTTCGCATGTCTCTTGCATGATCTCCATGTTGTGCCCACATGCCGGGGACGTAGGCGGTCCCACCGTGACAAAGTTGTCCACGTAGTGTCTCACCCAGCTAACCCCTTGCTGCTCCATAATCCACTGTAACACATCAGCCAGTGCCGAGAATATCAAGGGGGCCGCAAAAGGCAGCGTTCTGTCAATGTACACCTTGTCTTCCCACTGCATTCCTAAGAGCAGTGAGTCTGTTGGGTGGACTGGGACATTCCGGTAAGCTTGCTTCAAATCCTTGCGATGTATGCCCCTCGTCCCAGCTTCAGTATTTGGTGGACCACGTCATCCACTGATACATAGCTGAGGGACAACAGTTCCTTCGGGATGCCATCATTCACTGGTTTTCCCTTAGGTGATGAGAGGTCCACTATCAGCCTCCACTTGCTGGGGTTGCTTTTCTTTGGAATTACTCCAAATGGGCTGCAGTGCACCCGTAGGTCTTGGGCTTCTTTGTCGGACACTTCCAGTATGCCCCCCTTGCCAGATCTTCCTTAATGTACTTTGTCACCACTTCTGGTCTCTCTTGCACTGCAGAGAGATTTTTCCGGCAACTCCGACTCTGGCGACTGAAACCAATTCGGAAGCCGTGTTTCAGGCCTCTTAGCACATAGTTCTTGAACTCTGTTAGGGTAACCTGCTAGTAGCTGGGCCCACTTAGCACTCTCTAGTGGGGTGATAATTTCTTTCAGCTCAGGTGGTAACGACTCTTCACCACGCTCATTTTTCCTTGCCTCTAGTTCCAGCAGTTGCTTGGTGTATTTGTGAGTGTGTCTAGAGGAGGGAAGGAGAGAATAGGAGGGAAGAGGAAAGATGGGATCAGATATTACTGCTGGCCCCCTTTTCCTGCCGCTATGTACTAGTACTTATGCCTGCCGAACCTTGCATGCTAGATCACTCCCCGTATGCTTCTAAACTCCCATCCCCAATTTTTTTTTTAATGCCAATTCACTATAATACATGCACTATACTCAGTTATGACAACATCATGATAATTCATCGCTTTACGGTTTTTCTGGTTTTCGTTCTTTTGGGTCCGTCAGACTGGGTGGCCCTCTGCTTGTGACTTGCTGCTTGCCTTGCATTTACTGATCGGGTGAGGATCACCACAGGCGCTGCAGGCATGCTTGTACCGGCAATCCCTTCCGAACTTGTAGTCGCCTGCAAATCTGTTGTACCGACGGCACACTTCGGTGCTGACTGGGGTGTCGAACTCCACGTTGAGGTTTGCTGGCGCTTCCTTGGCCCTGCTGAGTGTGCTCAACTGTGTGGCAGTTTGGACACCAGTTCTCCACTGCCGATGCCTGTCCCGTGACACACAGGGAGTAACTGCTTGGGTCCACCTTCGCCCAGGATGCCCCTGTGACGCCTGACATTTCCTGCCGAAAACTTGAGTCGTATATTACCCAGGAGGGCCACTTCTATCGGCTACTGGCCTTAGCAATGATGGACTGATAGGCCATCAACTCTGCCGCCCTCTCTTGGTGATCCTGCAGGATGATCGTCGTATATATCGCAAAGCATTGCATCCATGTACCCAAGTCTGGCATGATTTTTCTCGTGTCCATCAGCTCTGCTGCTTGCAATACCACAATATGGTCGCCCACATCCTGGTTCACCGGCTTGGCCTTTCCACAAGCTAGCGGGAACTCCATGAATTCGACGTACTCGTTCGCTTGTACTCTTTCCTCAAGCCTCTTCAGCAGGGCTGGCAGGCCTGCCCCCAGTTGTACCAGCGACTGCTGGGTATGGGGGCTCCGCAGTACCTCCCCCATGGCTGCTCTGGCTCGAGTTCCTTTGCTGGAGAAGGCGAGCAGGCCCAATGCCGCCAGCTTCTCTGCTGAGTGTCCTCCGTTCATCCTGGACCTGCCCTCTGCAGCAAAATAACAATGGTGCATAACTAATTGGGTTTTTTTTGTTTTTTGTTGTTTTTTTTAATTTATTTATTTTTTTTTATATAGCCCCTCCATTTGCGCCAACATCGGCTCCTTTCTCTTGGGCAGCGTACTTGCCCCCCTCTTGCTCTAGGCTTTGCACCTGTCCGCTTTCTGTGAGCCTTAGTACTTTCTCTTTTCTGGGTTTTTATTTTATTTTTTATATCTGGTCCTTTGTATCTACTTGCCCTGTTTGCTCTGGGCCTTTGTACTTAATTGCCTTTTTTTTTGCCCTGGGGCCTCTGTACTTAATTTCCCTTTTTGCCCTGGGCCTCTGTACTTAATTGCCCTTTTGCTCTGGGCCTCTGAACCTGAACCCATTGATCCTCCCAATATTCTATACCAATACCACAATGGCCTTGCACTTAACCCTCTCGTTCCCGAATTGTTTGGACGCGCGGGGAAAAATCTAATCTCCTACCGCGGAATAGTGCATTACCGTTTTATTTTTTTAACTCGATGCTGGCTGGGAAAACCCCATAGCAACCATATATCACTAAATAGACCAAGAGTTTGGGATTCCCCTCATTTTTTGATTGAGAAAATTGAATAATATTTAGGCCCTCTACTATTACTTTAAAAAAAAAAAATTTTTTTCCCAAAAAATTCCACTTTTCCCATCAATAATAATAATAAAAAAATAGAAATAATATTGTTTGATGTACTTTATACCAATATTATATTAGTTCAACAATAAAATATGTTGTTTGTTGTGTGTGGTGCTGATTGTGATCATGTAGGAGACATCTATGAGTGTCCACAAGGAACATACGCCATTGGACGTCGAGCTCCACTACAAAACAATTTCATATACACAAAAACACCAACAACAAAGATATTTGTAATACAAACAACAAATTATTCATGATCCTATATAATTGCAACTTTATGATGTATTGTATGCGGTTTCATACAGGATTTTTGTTTGGGAGGGAGGGGGGTGGGGCTCCGAGTGTACTTCGCCAGGTCCAGCATCTTCTCCTTCATCAATGGAAGACTCTGCTCCTGTTGCCTTATCTGCTTCCTCTTCACAATCCCTCTTCACAATCCCTCTTCACAATCGGGTCGGTGACTGCATACACATCTGGTCCTAGTAGTACATTCTGGTAAAAAAAATTAAATTTTTTTGAAAATTTGAAATTGTTCAACAAACCACAACCCACTTTCAAATCTCAAAACTCAATGAAATATATATATATTATAGCTAAACAGCTTTCTCCATCTCAATATAGCTATAAATAAGTCCTTTCCACAACAGAAGCTTGCTAGTTTTCAAGAGAAAGACAAGAGAAAGACAAGCTTACATCGATCATCTTTTTGACTTCCATTGTCAGTGTCAGAGTTGACGGGGTCTGGTCCCCAACCCTGATACAGGGCCTCCTATAGCCCTAGATGTCGTCTCCCTCTTCTCCGCTTGATCCTGAGTCGCTAGAGTCAGTATCAAGCAAGTATAAAACTTCCACAGCACTGTAACTGGTAGACGCCATCTTTCCAAATTGACTTCAAAAAAAAATTTTTTTTTGCATAGTTACCTGGATCACACGACACGCTCACTTTTTTCCTGTGATGTAATAAGCATTACCTAAGCCTGTACGTAATGGGGAGGCCCCCAGTTGAACTGGCGATTTTATAAAAAAAAAAGAAGACAGTAAGTCAAACCGCAAAGTCTTGGTCGGCAAAGAAGCGGTTGTTTCAATGTGTTATGGAAGGCTACTGGGCTCAAGCAATTTTTCGCTGCTTCTACAAAGCTCTGGAGATGACTGGATCCATAAATGAAGCTGCTGTGAAGAAGGTAACTTTTTTTAAAATTCGACGGAGAACCGATGTTTTTTTTTTTTGCCGAGGAAGAAATAAACGCAACTGCTGTGAGGTACTGTCGAAGCAGCCCTGGCTGAAAGCTATTTTAGATGCTCCTCCAACGCATTGGGCACCTGTGTATGCAATCTGAAGGTTCTAGCTATAAAGTAACTATTTTTAAAAATTCGGAGAAGCCAACCGGTCTTCACCCGCTTTTAAGCGGGATTGGGAACGAAAGGGTTAACTCCCTTTCCCTTCCCATGGTCCTATTTATGCCCTACTGTTATTCACTATATACCACAGTATTTGCAAGATTGTTTTTATTATTATTTTTTTTATAGCTACCATACCCTGACTAGTATTTGCCACCACCCTTAAGCTACGGGCCCACCATTCCTGCTGCGTATCACATCCTAGCAGATGAAGGGAGAATGGCGTGGCCCATTTTATCCGAGCTTATCTTGTTCCTCACCTCTCAGTGGCTCCGCCGTGTCTAGCAGAGTGCGGGAGTCGCCGCCGTCGTCCCCCGGCGTCTCGTCTGAAGCGCCGGGTTCACCACCCGACCTGCGCCCTGACGTGCTCGCTGTCAGTTCTGGCATGGTCTCTCGGAGTTGGCAGTCACACCGTCCACTATCGCCATTAGCGCTTCCTCGCTCAGTTCGGTAGACATTTCTCTGACAATCGAACTCGCCACACTGCTTACTGCTGCTAAGTGTCAACTGATATGCTGTCCATGCGGGTGCCATGCCCATATACTGTGCTTCTATATGCGCTAGCTCGACCAGGCGGATTAGTTGAGCCTGCTACGCTTTACCTGCTTGCTCCTTGCTTCCCCGTTAACTCCGTTTATGATTGCATTAAACTTCATCAAAACGCCACTGTAATTGCAGTGAATAGAAGGTTTGTACATTGCTATGACATACACGTCTGTTATCCCATAAGACTTGGGAGTATATAGAATTTAGAAATTCTGTTTCATTACTGCTACATTTGTTTTTTTGTTGTTTTTCTTATCTTGTTTTTTTTTTTGGTTTCTAAAGACATCGTTATCAGTCTTATCACCTTATTAAATTCTTACTTCAGGGATAAAATAATGGAAGTTGTATAATAACGATGATGTAATATTGATAGTATGGTGATAATAATACTATTAATAGTATAAACCAGTTTTAAATTTTGTTGCCGTTTAACCAAAACTTGCCCCAGACATTGTTTGGTGAGTGTAAGTTCTTTTTTTGTGCAATATTGGGGAGTGTTAATGGCTTACGGCTTGCATTAGCTGAGCTATGACAACTTTCCGATTGCTTTGACAGCAGTGAAAAAAAACAACGACCAAGTGAAGTAAACTGTAATTTTCCGAGGTGCAACCAAAAGTACTCTCAACGAGAAGGAGTGTTGATCTTTGAGCAGGGAAGAAAGATAAAAGTAAAAATGAAATGGCGAGTGAGCCTAAAACTGCACGTGATTAATTTTTTAACTGTGGCTGCAGGATTTCGAAATGAGGAAGGGAATGTGAGGATGTGGTTGTATTGAAGATTTAGGGGAGGGTCCCTGTGCACGGTCTCGTACAGGATGGGTGACATTGAGTGTACTTGGCCACACCCATTCACTACTGTGATGCATATGTCTATATGAGAAGAATGTATACTTCACACTGATCAGTGTTTGGTCTCATGCATGACTTCATAATCTTATAACTCTACTCTAACTTTAATCACAAGGGGGGTGAGATTTCAGGCCCAACTACCCTCTTTGTGACGAGCCAGTTTGTAGTCAACCAAATAGTTAAAAATTGAAAACAGATGAACCTTGTTTTGTGCTTTCTTTTTTTTCAAATTTTTGTTTTAATTTTTCTTTTCTTTTTTTATTGAGTACAGGCTAAGCAGTACAAGTATAAACTTGTGTACTTGCTAATAGAATCATGTGGTGCCTTTGGTTTCTCCGATTGGTCTATCTGTAATGGTAAACACACTGTTTGTTATGCCGATCCTAAGTCACTGGTAATTCTCGACTTGGTAAGATTACGAGAGGTGGTATGTTGTGACTATGTAATGTGTGTGTGTATGTGTACGCATGTGCATACGTATGTGCGTACGTATGTGCGTGTGTGTGTGTGTGTGCATACAAGCGTGCCTTGTGGAAGTCTATTGTTGAGTGGGTCTATTGTGTCAGGTGCAGATGAAGTCTGTTATTATCGCATTGAGGTAGTGCGATAAGGGATGGATGAGTTGAGGCACTTCTGACAATGCTCACTGTTAGGCAGGCTCATGAGACTAGCAGAGTCAGTCTGTTAGGCAGGATCATGAGACTAGCAGAGCCAGTCTGTTAGGCAGGCCCATGAGACTAGCAGAGCCAGTCTGTTAGGCAGGCTCATGAGACTAGCAGAGCCAGTCTGTTAGGCAGGCTCATGAGACTAGCAGAGCCAGTCTGTTAGGCAGGCTCATGAGACTAGCAGAGCCAGTCTGTTAGGCAGGCTCATGAGACTAGCAGAGTCAGTCTGTTAGGCAGGCTCATGAGACTAGCAGAGTCAGTCTGTTAGGCAGGCTCATGAGACTAGCAGAGTCAGTCTGTTAGGCAGGCTCATGAGACTAGCAGAGTCAGTCTGTTAGGCAGGCTCATGAGACTAGCAGAGTCAGTCTGTTAGGCAGGCTCATGAGACTAGCAGAGCCAGTCTGTTAGGCAGGCTCATGAGACTAGCAGAGTCAGTCTGTTAGGCAGGCTCATGAGACTAGCAGAGCCAGTCTGTTAGGCAGGCTCATGAGACTAGCAGAGCCAGTCTGTTCAGGCAGGCTCATGAGACTAGCAGAGTCAGTCTGTTAGGCAGGCTCATGAGACTAGCAGAGCCAGTCTGTTAGGCAGGCTCATGAGACTAGCAGAGCCAGTCTCATGAGACTAGCAGAGCCAGTCTGTTAGGCAGGCTCATGAGACTAGCAGAGCCAGTCTGTTAGGCAGGCTCATGAGACTAGCAGAGCCAGTCTGTTAGGCAGGCTCATGAGACTAGCAGAGTCAGTCTGTTAAGGCAGGCTCATGAGACTAGCAGAGTCAGTCTGTTAGGCAGGCTCATGAGACTAGCAGAGTCAGTCTGTTAGGCAGGCTCATGAGACTAGCAGAGCCAGTCTGTTAGGCAGGCTCATGAGACTAGCAGAGTCAGTCTGTTAGGCAGGCTCATGAGACTAGCAGAGTCGACACTCTACACAGGATCGATGAACGAATCCGAATATAGTATAGCTACAGTGATTAGGTGTGTTCAGGTGTGATTGGGATGGTTTATACGTGTGTGTGTGTGTGTGTGTGTATGTGCCTGCACGTCCTCAGTGAGTATATGGTGTCTGATTTTCGCCTAATGAGTATTCTACTCATCCGTTTGGCATGAATGTACTTTCATTGTTAGTTAATTTAGCATAATTCAAAAAAAAAAAAAAAAAAAAGCTAGCTATAAGCCAATAAGGCACAATATTAAAGGGGATAGAGTATGATATGCCCACTGCATAACTTTGACACCCCCACATCCCTTTCTGCCTTCAACTGAAAAAACACGACACCACAACGTCCATTCCTACATTAGTGCATATCTAGGCTTAATTTCAAGTCTAATTATTTTTGTAGACATTGTGAATGTGAAATGTGGTAGATTAAACACAACCCTGGAAAAACTCAAAATAGCAACAATAAAGCTCAGAAGCCTCTTCTGGGGCGTGGCAGGCTGAGTTTGTCTAAGAACCAAGACTTTCACTTGCACTGGCTCAGGCTGGGGCTGTGCTATCAGTAGCAGTGAGCTATCCTGTAATGATTGTGGATTGAAGTCAAGCTTTACCACACTTCTGTATTTCTTATACTGACTTTCACATCAGCGTTAATGTTTATGATTTTTTTTTGTCATAGCAGGAAGATGAGTGTAAAGGAGTGCATAATGATTTTTTATTATGGTAAAAGAAAGTCCCAATTTTTTTAAGCTACATCCAATCTCCTCTATCGACCTGTGCTGCTCCCACCTGCCGTCTCCCTTTCTCCTTCCTCTCGCCATCCAAGGGTAGGGATGGTTGACATGCCTGAGGCAGTGAATGTGGATTAATTAAATGTGAAGACAAACATTTCAGAATTTACGAAGAACAATACTAGAAAATGGGAGATGATGAAGAGGGTCTGTATGAATATCTCTAAATGGTGATGATGGCTCGTTTGTGTAATTATATTGCAGTCAATAAATCTTTCCTACAGATGATGGATTAATTGATAAAGTATTCTTTCAGAGATTTAGACCACAGGCTGCAGTGCATACTCTGAAGTCCACGTGTTAATTCAGTGAAGTTAATTGGCTGAATGATGGTCAGTTCAAAATAAACTTGGTTGAACTCGAAAGGGTTATTATTTTTTTTGTCAGAGCTTAGCTGCAGCGTCCAGAGCACGGCTAATGTGTTGTTCTATTGCATGTATTTTTAGAATAGAAATAGCTACTACATAACTAATGTAGTCGGGCTAAAAATAAACTTAACGTTAGTTCGAAAAATGGCGATAAATTTGTCTGCAACTGAGGCGGTGGATCTTGTCTGCGACGACGTTTTCGACTGCGAACGTGAGAGGGAAGGGATACAGGAGCTATATAGCTACCGCAGAGGTACTACTGTCGAGAATAGAGAGTTGGACTTGCTCGCTAAAGCTGTCATTTCATTGCAGGTTGAGGAAACTACTAGTTTTCAACTTGAGAGCTGCTAGAGCACTGTAGGTAGCGAACATACCAGCAGCTATGTCGAAGAGGATATGGAACTTGATATTCCAGGTAAGAAAAGCAGCTATTTACGCAGTATTGGAGGCAAAAAGTAAGAAATAGTTTTCCCAGGAACATGGCGGTAAGTTTATTATGCCCAAAAACTTTCCCAGGAATATGGCGCTAATTTGGTTACAGCTGTAAACTCTTTTCTTACAAACTCCCAGCAAAGAGTAATGATTTGACTTAGCCACCTTTGCTCTCTGAATTACTTTGGACTTCCTATTCATTCAAAGGATGATGTCTCTACTTCTGCAAGGTCTGAATATTGAGATGATGGTAATACTGATTATGTTGAAAGCATGAAGAAAGGTTGACAAAGTATTGAATGGATGAAAAAGGAAGAGTATGAGTAAGAATATGGCTAGAGGGAGGAGTGAGTGTGTGCAGAGGACTGGAATTGTTAGTAAAATATTCTTGTATTCTTGATGTTCTTCTGCCCAGCTATTGCCCAGCAAACAGTCACGCCTCCTCTGGTGTCATCAGTGAGCAACAGCATTGCTGGCTGAGATAACTGTCCATTATAACAGTAAAAAATATCTAATCACGCACAAACAATTGCTAATATTGCACTGGAAGCATACAGATCACTTTGTTATGATATAGTTACATTGTGGTCCCAAAACAGCTTTGTGGTTTGTTGCTAAGCAACCAAATTTGACCAAAAATGTTGAACAATACATGTACTTTCACGTGATATATGGTTGCTAGGTACTTTTTTGAACTCCTGATTTTATATTCATTTTTAAACATTCATATAGAAAAAATAAATAACTGAATTTTATCTGCCGGTGAGAGGGTTAAGACTGAATACCATCAACTCGACCTCAATGCAGTCATTCAAGATAAGTAATAGAATCACTTTTGAGCTTAGTGTTTTTTGTTTGTTTGTTTAAAATTCATTTTCTAGTGTGTGAAACTAACACATGTACACACAAGCTTCCACACATGTCACCTGCAGTCTCTTATTAATGCTGAGATAGGATTGCAGCATTGTACCACAGATTTCTATACCTTTAGCCAGGCTCTCTCTCTCCCCTTCCCCGCTCCTCCCAAAATTTCTTTCACCTTGTCTTCACACAGTAAAATTAGACTCAGGAGACTGTTGAAGTGATTCCACCAGAGTTATGAGGCATGGTAGATCAGAATGCTTTGATAAAGTGAAGAATTCCGTAAAATCAACAGATATATTTTTGCATCAACTTTCTCTAATTGATATTTTCCTGCCTTTAATTTTACTGTCTAATCCGTTTAGTTTCCCCTTTCTGCTAATGTCTATTTTCTTTGCTTGCTGACTCACAAAGTGGAGCCTGATTCCTGATTATAATCGCAAGTGCGCCAACAAGATGGAGCAGTTGCCGATGCCTTCAAGTGGGCATCTTATGGTGCACTGGTAACTGCCAGTGGTTTTACAGTGGCTGTTTAAAGATATGTGATTAGCAGATTGCATTAGGTACTGGTCACCACCACACTGAGTGTGCAGCAGTGGTGGCACAGGTGTGAAGAATGCTGGTCAGAATAGGGACTCTGTGAGGTCAACAATCATAACCCAACAACCCCCAATTAGATTTTATGAGTGGGTTAGAGGGAAGATGGGGGGGGGGGTAGATTGGGGTGGGCGTGGAAAGTATATCTAATATGGACTATTCATTCGTTTGTGTACCTTTTTTTTTCTTCTTTCTTGCTTGAATGATTCCCTTAGACCCACTTCAAAACATTCATATTTGCCCGTGCCACTGTGATTAGATAACTTTGCATCACTTGTTTCCTCTTGTTTGTTTGTGTGTGCGTGTGTCCTAAGGTCAAGAGCTCTTGCGGTTCTCTGTACTCTCCACTACCACCCACAGTCCACATTGTGGGAATGAAGGAAACAAAGATCTGAGGTTCTTTCTGCCCTTACTCTGTCCTCCATCTTATTCCCTTCTTCCTTCTTTAACTACTCCCTCCTCCAGCTTTGTCTTCCTTCTCGGGCAATTTTTTTAAATTTCATATCTTTGCTAGTCCATAATTTTTTTACCAGTTTGATAGATCAAACTCACCACACACTTTGCATTAGTACAAGAAGCAACAGCAATCCACCTGTTTTGATCCCCTCCCCATCAAAGCAACCATGGCTTGAATGCCAACAGGTTTGTGGCAAGTATGTCCATTGGTTGTGTGTCGTTTGTGTGTATGTGTGTGTACAAGCCACTGGCGTTTGTGGTGGCAGCGCAGTGCCTAGGTTGTTATTGGGTAAAGAGGACCAGGCTAGTGGGTGGGAGTAAAGTGGGAAAAAAGTTTTGCTACATGGTGCTAATTGGCTGGTCATGTAATAGACATGTTTGCTCTCTGCATTATTGTGGTCTACATATGCAGATGTGTGCATGCACTGTGGGTGTATGTAGTCGGGGGAGGGGGGGAGAAAAGTTGGTTACCGTGCCAGCTGATATATCGGTAACACAATCCATATTTTTTTAGAAATGATTCAAGGAGGATTTAGTATTTAGTTATAATGTGAGA
>WLWD01006192.1_pt1 | contig 64174 bp, 50 predicted proteins | sample 6712731 | NCBI WGS metagenome assembly WLWD01 (sample SAMN12718690, study PRJNA576275) | sponge metagenome | isolation source: marine sponge | host: Mycale hentscheli | place: New Zealand: South Island, Marlborough, Capsize Point | collected 2014-11-01
CCCCCCCCCCCCCCCCCCCCCCTAGGCCATCCTCCCTATCCCAATCTGTCCATAATTACCATGAAGTATACACCATCTTTCCTTTACACACCCATCTCAGTGATGCCTACCCCACCACGGGCACTACCCATTACATTCAAATGACAATATATCCCTCTCTTATCACAAGAGGATATCTCTTCATTAATAAAAAAAAAAATTTTTTTTATTTTTTTTTATACATATCTCTAGGGGGGTTGGGCTCTACTCTCGCTGCAGCATCCCCAGCTCGTCCTGTCCTCCCCTCAACAGGTGCCCTTCCTGATGGCACTCCCACCCCTCCTTCTCTGTCTTCACTGGTTCCCTGTGGGGAGACATCGTTGCCTGGGCCTTTCATTTGAGGAAGTAGGGTCCTGGCTCCTCCTTCACCCCTCAACTGGGCGGTAACGCCCGAGATGAGTGTCTGCAAGGTCCTAGCATCCAACTGAACCGCCGCCACCGTTGGTGTCGCCCGGGAGCTCCCAGCATCTGCTGGACCAGTTCTACTGCTTGCTCTAACTCCCTCGTCTCGGTCACCCGCCTCGTCCATTGCTGCCTTACGTTAAGCTCGTCGTATCTCTAGACTCACACACTTCGTCCAACCTTGGTGTTGCTCCCGGCTCAAAGATTGTTGACTGCCACGAGCTGCTACCCTATCCCGCATGCGTACTCCCTCTGGTTGGGGCCCCACCCCCAACCACTCCGTCACATTCTACGTCATTAACTGGGTGTAATCTTGTCACATTCTACGTCATTAACTGGGTGTAATCTTGCGATTAAACCTCATCAAATGCATTGAAGTATGTGTTTTTCTCATAGCTCGCTTGAGAGCACGGGCATACACTTCCTCACTGGCGTGTTAGCACGTGCAAAACACACGGAACACCATGCACAGACCTTTGGACTAAGATTCAAACTATCTTTTATCTTTGTGCTCTCTGTTTTTTAGATTGCAAACTGGAAGACTGTATTCTTATGAAAATGTCTTGTGACTCATTTGTTTGTTTGTTTATTTGCAGTATTTTGAATAAATTAACTCCGGATAATTTCGAGAAGTTGAGCAGAGAGTTAATTCACCATGCAGCAGGCAGCAGAGAGATTAGGAAGGGGGCCATATTGCTGGTAAGGAGGCGGGGAGGGAGTGGGTAAGGTAACCAAAGAAAAGCAGCACCGGGCAATGTGTGTGATATTGGTAGTGTTGGCAGCAACAGCACTGATATACTCTACTAATTTTAAGATAGTTAAAGGTAATCTTATGTGAGAATAAATGTGTAAATTGAACTGTTTATTATTGAAGGCCGGGTATTTGGTATTGATGATTGCTTTCTGTATTGGTCAATTTAATTGTACAACACTATACGTTTTTTCGTGATTTTTTTTCCACATGCTATGTACACGTATTGTATACTGGTTTCTATTTCATTCCAAACTTTTGTTCTACTGTGTGTGTGTACATGTGTGCGTCCATGTATGTATGTGTAGTGTGTGTGTGTGTGTGTGTGTGTGTGTGGTGTGTGTGTGTCTTAAATTTTCATGACTGATTACTAATAATAGCCTACAGAACAATGTGGACTCATGGACTCTTTGCATATTTTATTACACAGGAATCAGTCAGTCAGGTAAAGTATGACCTAAAAAGCATCATTTTTTATGCTAATGACCCATACCCACCTATCTGATTTCCAGTTGCTGGGGCAACCCTCTTGCTCCCCACTCTGCTATCGAGTGTGCCACTTGTGTGTGTGTGTGTGTGTGTGTGTGTGTGCAGATGTATGCATACACAAGGGAGTATTGCCATATGCATGTGTGTACGTGTATGTGTGTGTGTGTGTGTGTTTGCAGGTGTTTGATAAAGCTCTGGATGAGTCCAACTACAGTTTCATGTATGCCCAACTCTGCCTCAGATTGAATGACTATGCACCACTACACAATCAGACAGAGGAGCAGCAAGCAGGGGTGTGTGTGTGTGTGTGTGTGTGTGTGTGTGTGTGTGTGTTCTGGTGTTTGTCAATATTGTGCAGCAGGATTTAGTAAGATTTTTTCAGGAAAAATGTTAATTAGTTACTTAGCTATAACCTTATGGGTATAACTACAGAACTCATCAACATCAATGACTCATATGTGTGTGTGTGTGTGTGTGTGTGTGTGTTGACAATTCTTGTAGGTATGCAATCTTTTAGTTCCATTCTACTTGGGACTTTTAAGACGTGTTAGGAAATTGAGTGTGTGCACTGTTGTTGTTGTTGCTATTGTTGTTGTTGCTATTGTTGTTGTTGCTATTGTTGTTGTTGATATTGTGTTAATTTTTTATTTTTTTATTTTATTTTTTTACTGTTGTTGTCTTCATAGAACTTTCGCAAGTTACTCCTTCACAAATGTCAGGAGGAGTTCCAGAATCGCCGTCGGGCATCAGCAGACCTGGAGTCTCGCTGTAGGGGAGGGGGAGGAGCTTTATCACCTGAAGAGGAGGAGCAGGTTGCTCAGGCCAAGAGGAAGATGCTGGGCAATATCAAGTTTGTGGGTTAGTCTATAGTAGTTTGTGTGCGTGTGTGTGTGTATATATATATATATATATATACAGGGTTTCATACAGACTATGGGAGTCCTGGGATCCCCCCCCCCCCCCCCCCCCCAGGTAGATACATCCACACACATATAAACAAACATCCCTGATTCTCCATTTGACACCACTGTATGGTGTCTCGCTTGCTTCGCTCACTCGCCAATACTTAGCTGCCTTTTTTTTAAAACCTCTTTTACAGCTTTTATGCTTCCTTCTAGTTTCTCCTGTGGTAAACAAGTGGCTTAACGCTCATAACGTGTGTGTTTTTTTAGTCACAAAAAGTTGCGGCAAGAGGTTACTATGGCATTGAAAACCATTACCAATACGTAATTTGTAGCCGAGTGCTTTTTGTCAAGGGGCTACTGGTCGTTTAGATGGTAAGAAAATGGATTTTTTTTTAAATTATCATTACTTAGGAAAATTGAGGTATGAACAATTTTGTTACCTAAAATAAATGGTCAATGGCTACATACTTGTAGCATAAGCTATTTTTAGACTGAATGATATGTTTATAAACTGGGAATAGGAGTTAGGACATTAACTTGAAGCAAGATCACCAAGTGTTTAGCAAGCGCTTGATCAGCACTTTTTGAGAACAAGCAATTTAAATTAACATGATAGCAACAATGTGATTGCACATTAGCACTTCACTTCTGTGGAGAGTATGTGTGACTCTTACACAATAAATTCATGCACGGATTTTTTTAACCATCCATTTCAAGGAAATTAGAATTCCCTGTAATACCTTTACTTGCTCAAAAAAAAAACAACTTATGAAGGCATATGTAAGATACAGTGCATAATGTACTTGAGATTGTGGTCGTGCTTAAGCTTCAAGCATTGTAACAAGTGCTTAAACACATCACTGTTGGGCGTTCAGTTGGTTCATGTTTTCCAGTTTTTCTCTGTGCACACTACCCAGCATTAGGAAGCAATTAACTATTGTTAAAAAAAAAAGTGACAATATGAACTGAGCAGTGCCAGAAAAAATTCTCTTGATTGCTTCTGTTTTTTTGTTTTTGTTTTTGTTTTTTTACAAAGTGCATTCGCCATGCTTGCAGTTGTGCCAACTCAACGTACAGACACACAGGCAGACAGGCAAGCAAGCACTCACACAATGATTATAAACACGCCATGCAAGCAATGGTCATGAATATAATTAATTTCAAGTCATTGTGAATACACTCAAACTCCCCTTATCCGGACTCCCCAGTTCCTGCCACTCCCCTCTACCGGGCACCCCGATATTACACACTTACAGGAGTAACACAATTGAAAATCTGGGGTATGAGTTTGTTTATATATGTGTGTGTGGACGTACGTATGTCATTTTGTACTTTGACCCTCGCGTATTTTTGTGTTCGACCCCGTCCCAAACTTCACTAAACAGAATCCCCCAGTTTAGCGATCATTACCCGTATCACCTTAGAAATTGAATTGTTTACCGCTTTGAATTGTTTTGCGGGTGCAGTTAAAACCCAAAAACTTATGGGAGCTCCATTTCTATTGGCGGTGGTAAGTTAATACGCTATTTGTCACAGTTATAAGCCCTACGTATTTACTTGAAAATTCATTGTCCACTAGACGAACCACAAAGGTAAGTCTTGCGTAGGTATGCTCAGTTGTGTGAAAGTATTCACGTTACAACTACTACTAGTGATGTGCTTGAGCACAAATGGCGAGCGAGCCTAAAGACTATATGTACTATTTTTTATATGAATGATTTTGACTTCTAACACTGAAGCTACTGAAAATAAGGTCGAGTTTTTAAATTACGCATACACTGTAAAGGGATTTCAGTACCATAGTATAAACTCGCAACTGCTTGAATTGAAGGAAAACAACAACAACAAACAATACACGTTATTTAAACGTTTTCTTTGTGATATTCTTTAGCTAAATAGTGGCTGTAAAACACAATGCTTTGACACAACTGGCATACACCTACACAAGACTTACCTTCGCGGTTAGTCTAGTGGACAATGCATTTTCAAGTAAATACTGTTGCGTACGGCTTATAACCATGCCAAAGAGCGCATTGACTTACCACCGCCACTAACTCGAATAGAAATGGAAGTCCCGTAAGTTTTCACGTTTTAACTGGACCCGTAAAAGAATTCAAAATGGTAAACAACAATTTCTAGGTTGATACGGGTACTGATCGATAAACAGAGGATTCTGTTTAGTGAAGTTTGGGACGGGGTCGACCACCGAACTAACACAAAAACGCGAGGGTCAAAGTACAAAAATGCCTTACGTACGTCCAAACATAACAAACAAGCATCCCCGATGTTCAGTTGTGTTACCCCTGTAAGTGTCTCGCTCGCTCGCCAATTAAGAATATCACAAAAAATTTTTTTAATAACGTGACTTGATTTTGTTGCTTCTTTTTCAATTAGCATTGAATCCCCTTTACCCATGTAATTTAACAACTCCTTTATTTTAGTAGCTTGAGTGTTAGTTGTTAAACTTACAGCTGCTGGTTTGAGTAAAGGGTGCAGTAAATTTACAGCAGCTGGTAGTGACCCTAATCATCTTTTACTGGTAAAAAACTGGCGAGATACTGCTGCTAGGATGAGGCAAGAAACTCAAAACAAACTAAGCTAACCAAATATTTTACAAAAAAAATATAATTGTGTAACTTAAATACAAGTAGCTATTCCTCAAGTATGTATAATTGTAATTATAAATAAGTTATTACAATTACTATACATGTATGTATTAAAATACAATTGCAAATAATAGTTCTCAGATATGGATATTTCTGAGTTATGAGTGCCAGTAACTCAGAAATATCCGTATGGTCCCTAGCTGCCCTAGCTGCCCGTAGGGGTTAACATACACATGCCTTTTCTTCATCATCCCAATAATGTTTACAATAGTAAAACTGCCTGTTTAGAGAATGGAAAATGGAGAACAGCACTTTTCTCATTCACTCTAATACATTTTACGCCATTTTTGTTGACGTCAAGATTTTGCGGTAGTTCGTCATTAAACGTAGCTAGACGAGCTAAGGTCGAACGGTTATTTCCCTGAGCGGTAAGACGGGACTTTCCCTAACTGCAAGCGGCCGGCTGTATGGACTCATCGTTCTACTAGCAGCAGTAATCGAAGTCAAAATCAGTCAGAATTGTTGGCTGGTATTACTAACTTGGAGCCAAGCCTATCGGCTCCCAGCATTCGGTATTCTGACAACATCAGGGTGATGCGGTTGGAGTCCTACGGGTTGTGCAGCTCCAGACGGCAGCTAAAACGCTGGCCGTGATAGGCAGTAGCGCCGTAAAACTTGATACTTAGGGCCTGAGATACAACCGTAGCTAAATCAGCCATACCCTTGCAACAATTAGCGGTAAACTGGCGCCTCTCGTGCCTTTATGATACAAATATGCATGCGCTGTTTTGTGACGTCGCGTTTACGTGTACTTAAGGCCCACAACCCGCTCTAAACGTCATCATTTGATGACCCTTACCGTGCGTAAAATTTTTTTGGTGAAAAAGCCACAACTCACTTAATTTTCAAGATATAGCTACCAAAGTTATACATAATAATTTTAAGGCAATTTTACATCATGTGTCAAATTTTTAGAGATATAACTCAATAAATTCAAAAATCCTGGCTTAAACACTTTTTTCTTAAAATTTAAAATATTTCGAGATTCAAATTTCGTGTGCCCACAAAATCAGGCTCATATGAAACTCCAGGTATTAAAGTATCAGTATACCAAGTTATAGAGATAAGGACAAATAATTTCTCTTTTTCCAGCTTAAGGGTGCTGGCACATAGCAACGCTCGCACGCGGCTTAATTGAGCAATAAACCACGAAACTACCGAGTTGTAGAGGTAGAGGGCGGACCTTAAATACCCGCGCATAGATAAGAGCTTCCTGGCAGACCGTGGTAAGTATAGTTAACTCGGCTTACGGAGGGCGGGGCTAGAAAATTGCACAGTAGCAAAAAAGTGCGAGACGATTGCAATCTATTTTGCTGTCCAAGTCCAGAAGGACGAAGAGTTAGTCTTTCATTTTTAGTACTGCGGCATAACTTAACAAGGTAATTAAAGTTGTCGATTTAGTTTTTTAATATAGTGTACAGTCGTGACCCGACTGGAAATAAATCACATGAAAATGTGAATAAATATAAAACAAAATAGAAATGAGAAAAACAAAATCGACAACTTTGTAACAATTAGCTATAGCAAGCGGTGGACGAAATTCCAGCTTCCGTAGTCTTCCTCTGTTTCCAAATAGTGGCGTTTACTTTTGAGACTTTGAGGCTTCATAACTCTTGCAGTTCCGTTTGTGTGTTAGTCATTCTTGATCAGTTGGCTGTCAGTTGAGGGGTCTCAGAGATCCCCCGGGCAGCGTGGACCTGCAAGGTATAGAATCGGAGTTACCTTCCATAGCAACAGTTAATTGATTTGTGTGGGCGTACCGCGTAACCGGATGTGTGAGCACCCTTAAACACTTCCAAATTCACTGTCTTGAAGCTCCCAGTTCCATCACCTATAACCACAAAAATAACCACAAACCCACAAAATGGTTTTGTCTGTATGGCTAGAAGCACTGTATATGTATTCATAGTGCAAAGTGTAAACCCATAGTTCACTAAGCTGCTTCATACTGTCTCAATAAATATCTCAGTTGACGTAAAGTGTTTGCCCCCAGGAGGGGGTGGGCCCCAGCCCCAGTGCTTATGTGAGATTACATACATAGATGATGTAATTAGATGCCACGGTGGGCCCCAGACTTACTTCAGACTTATCCACGTGTATATGGGCGGGCATAGAATTACAAGCTATGAAAAAGGTGTTCAACAATGATTTTAAATTTGGAGCACTCTTCGTAGAGCTGCTCCTTTTTTTATTACACAAAAGGCCATGATTCAACTATGAGCTTGTATGTATAGTATGTAATGGTTCAGTCATTCTCGGCTGAGATAATTATAATAATAGCAAAACTAGAAAAAATTTGCTATTATGTTATAGTTATAAACCAATCAGCAATACAAACCTAATGATTTTGGTTTATAACTATTTTAACGGTTGCCTAGTAACCCTTTTCAGGAATTGAAACGCGCCGGAAAAGAGGGTCTGCTGATGGCGTCACTGTAAAAAACAGCGGTTTGAGACCACCGAAGATATCAATAAAATGTCCATTAAAAAGGTTCCTAAAACTACAACCTATTCCACTCAATGGGCTATGAACAATTTTGATTGTTGGAAACTTGCCAGAAACAGCCGTTCTGTAGACGAAAAAGTTCCTGAAAACTTGTTCATTAATGGAAATGAGGGAAGTAAATTTCTGGCTGATGCAGTATGTATTAGAAACTAGTGGTGTGCTTGAGCACAAATGGCGAGCGAGCTTTAAACTACACTATTGTTAAATGATTGATTTTAACAAGTTACACTCAAGCTACTAAAATAATAGTCAAGTTTTTAAATTACGTATGCGGTAAAGGGGTTTCAAAGCCATAGTAACCGCTCCCAGCAACTGTTTGAATTGAAAAAGAAGCAACAAAATCAAGTCACTTTATTTAAAGTTTCCTTTGTGACATTCTTAATAGTAGTTGTAACGCACAATACTTTCACACAACTGAACATACTTACGCAAGACTTACCTTCGCGGTTCGTCTAGTGGACAATGAATTTACAAGTAAATGCTGTTGAGTAGGGTTTATAACTGTGACAAATAGCAACTAACTCGAATAGAAATGGAGCTCCCATAAGTTTTTGCGTTTAAACTGCACCCGCAAAAGAATTCAAAGCAGTAAACAATTCAATTTCTAAGGTGATACGGGTAATGGTCGCTAAACCGGAGGATTCTGTTTAGTGAAGTTTGGGACGGGGTCGCACGCGGAGCGAACACAAAAATACGGAGGGTCAAAGTGCAAAATGACATACATACGTCCAAACATATATATAAATAAACAAACATCCCCGATTTTCGATTGTGTTACCCCTGTAAGTGTCTCGCTCGCTACGCTCGCTCGCCAACTAGGAAAAGCAACAGTGAATTGTTTCCACCAAAACCATTTATCTCTACTCTCTGGTATACTACCAATACCCACGCTCCGAACTTTCTGGACAAGAACAATATTAAGTTCCAGTCCCTTCATGCTGTGTTGGACAATTTGTTCAAAGAATTGCAAAAGGATGGTGTTGCAAAAGCCACGAAACATGCTGAAATCATTTCCAAAGAGGACGAAATCGAATTGTGGGAGACAAAAGTCATCGGGACAGAAAATCCCAAAGCACTTCTTCGAGCCGTTTTTTATCTTAATGGTGGCCAAGAACACCGTAACCTGAAACTATCTCAGCTAGATAAATGTACCTCCCCTTCTTTGCACTACTATCTGGAAAATTCATCAAAAAACAATCCTGGAGGTTTAGCCAACTTCAAGCAAGAAGCCAAACGTGTTCCAATTTATTCAAATTCAAAAGCAGGTGACAAGTGCCACATTCATATTTTGGACTTATATTTCAGTAAGCTTCCTCCAGATGCTTGGAAGAAAGATTATTTCTATGCCCGACCATTGCCTAACGTCCCTAGTGACCCTGATAAGCCTTGGTTCTCACCTGTACCAGTGGGAAAAAATATGCTGGCTACCATGTTAAAAAACATGTGCAGCGAAGCCCAGATAGATGGTAGAAAAACCAACCACTCACTGCATGCCACAGGAGCTTCGGAATTGTTTCAAGCTGGCGTACCAGAAAAAATTATTAAAGAGCGGACAGGACACCACTCTTTAGAAACACTGCGAACATATGAGCGAACTACCACAGAACAGCACCAAGCAATATCTGATATTTTATCGGCTGAGAAAAAAATAACATTTCAACAAGCTTTACACTCAAAACAAAGTATATGGCAGCAGCACTCCATTCCTATACATATTCAACATATGGCACCATGTCAAACCTACCACAACTGCACTTTCAATTTTAACAACAGTGACACAACAAAAACAAAGCAAAGAGAATAAAGAAGAAACTACTAGCTAATAGCTAGTTCATTATTTCATCAACATTTAACCTTTCAACTCTAGCTACTGATCATTTACATTATTACTAATCAAATGTTACATCCAAGTTCTTACTTACTATATCAAGACTCCAAACATAAACAACCAGCAAAGTATAGCGTTAGCTATCTTAGTAATTGTATTAAAGTACCCAAACTCTTCATTATTCCATTTTGCTTTGATCTGCCTTCCGTCATAATTATGGTTGCTATGAACTATATCAGACTTTTCCCCGCTAATACATTTTCTTACGAGCATACCAGACTGTATCCGATTTATAGTTCTTAACGACAAGCGCGTTCGCTCCGGTAACGGGCTATAAGTAATAGTTAAACCATGGGTGTGAAGAATTATTGCTGATAACCGTCCAGATTCCAATGGAGATGGAAGTTATTTAGCGATAAATTCCAGAAGTGGTCCTGGTTTAGCTATTACAGTAACTATTTTATAATTACCATTTTGAACAGAGTACAAGACCAATATGGCAAGATAATGTTGTGAGGGAGGAAATAGCTGAATCCATCATTAACACGATGATATTCAGAGAGTTCACAGACAAATATATGTCCAATTATTGCTCACTTGAAAATACGGACTATAGGAAGTGTAACTACTTAGTTTCATTTCTGCTGTCTTCCAACACTGAAAGTGGTGATAATATCCAGTGAGGTTCACAAGACAAGATGTTTATACTACAAGTCTCAGTTTCTTTCGACTTTTGACAGGGATGTAGTGATCGTGGGATTTATTAGCAAAGCCAGCTTCTACAAGTGATGGCTACATGTACCGTAACTATTTTTAGGAATGAACGGACTGAATGATACTTCCTGAACTAGGAGAATATGAGATAGAACATTAACTTCAGGCAAACTAGCTTTATTTACAATTATTTGGACAGATTTGGTAATGACAAAATAAACTTTCATCAGATGTCAGGGTGTTTAGCTTAGCTACCTTGTTGTTTGAAGTACTGGTGCACTGTAGCTCGCTCACCATTGTGCTGAAGCACATCACTAGTATAATTCAACCAGCAATTTACTTGAAGTTGTACATCCTTGATATGTAGCTTGTTTGACCATCGTTATCTTCCATTATCATCAATTATTATTATTATTATTATTATTATTGTTATTATTATTATTATAGGGGAATTGTATAAACTTGGTGTTCTTCATGAAGCCATTATTCACAGCTGTATCAAGGAGGTGAGAAGTCACTAAGTATAAATTATATAGTATCAACAGTTGTTGTGTAAACAATTGTAATTCTTATAAGTGAACATAGCAATCTTTTTTTTTTTAAACTTATTCGTAGTATTAAAGTTTAGTTTTATCAAGCGATTTGGATCCCTAGGATCTTCACCAGTGTGACAATGTTTTCAGTTATATTCATTGTCCAACTGGTGAAGATCCCACAGGATCGAAACGTCTTGATAAAACTAAACTTCAATACTACGATAAGTTTAAAAAAATAAGATTGTTAAGTTCACTTATAAGTATTAACGTAGTAGTTAAAAATTAATTTGTAAATTGTCATTTTTGATGAGTGATTACATAATCAGCAGGAAGTTATACAGTCAATGGTTGTAGGTTTTTTTTGTTTTTTCTTTTTTTTTTCTTTTTCTTCATGGTTGCATGATATAAGCCACTAGGTAACTATAGCAGTTGTATAAATTGAAATAAAATTTTTTTAAAACAATACCACCTAATTTGGAACTCTCATTTCCTGTTTAGATTTTTTTTTGTATCATTTCCAAGTGGCTGGTTGGACCACTTCCAGCTGAGCAGTTTACAGTTCTTAGGTTAACACTGATGTACCCGTGTTTGTGAGCAAAAATTGAATTTGTATAGCACGTTAGACAAAACTATTTGCTATTGCGAAATAAAAATATATATTAGTCTGCAAAGGATGGAGCAAAAATTCAGACTCACCGTTTCTCAACACCCTCAGAGTTGCTGCAGAGTTTATAGAGTGCACAGCTTATTCACCTTCTAGTTGCTAAATTCTGAGCTTCAAAACCTCGTACTTTAAAAATTTTGGGTGGACTGATGCTCAACTATAAGCGGTCCAGTAGACTTTTTAGGTAACCTAAATAGGTTAAATATAGTCTTCATCTGAACATGCATCTCTTCCCCCCCCCCCCCCCCCCCCCCCCCAACTCTCACATTTAATAATTTAATAATATTTTATAAACTTTTTCATCTATCATGTACTGAAGTTGTTGGAGAGGAGGCGTGGTCAGTCGGTGGAGCACATCAGCCAAAGTGTGGAGTGTCTATGTCACTTTATGACTACAGTGGGCAGCAAGCTTGACATCAGCAAGGCCAAGGTGAGCAGAGGAGAGGAGGATGTGAGGGAGGGGGTAAGGCCATCTAATCACACAGCCCTTCTCAACTAAGTAATAATAATTACAGGGATATTTCTCGTTGTATACATCCAATAATGAATTAATTTACCCGGACGTCTTGACTTCTTGCTGAAGTCCTCTATATTAGGCTGTATACAAACAGATGTTGCTGTCAGTAACTGACATTCTAATCATCTGACATGTGAAGACTGTCCCATGGAGTGTAGTGTAGTGTCAGGTGAAAGACTGCAGATGTCAGGCTGTGTTGTAACACTCACTCAGAAGGCTTGTTGTAAAATCAAGTGCATAGAGTGTTTTATTTTCAGACACGTTCTTATATTATATTTGTTGGGTAAAGTAGATTAGCAATGTAAGTAGGGGAAATACATACCTAAGAGTGTATTTATTAGGGTTAATGGTGCATATCTGTTAACATCACTGGTGGCGGCTAACAAATTCGAACCACTCAGGCAGAACTTTCTCCTGGGAGACACTGGGATAGCCTTGTTTTACTCCTTGTGCTACATATTGTAGTTGCTCTATTGTATTGTATTGTATTGATTGTGTACCGCCTACCACTTTGAAGATATTCATAGCCACATCCTGTTCCTAATTAATGCTCACTTGGGGAAGTCAGAGCCTGAACAATAGCAACACTACCACTTATCACTTAATGGCTAGTTTCTTGAATACCTGTTTCAGCTAACAGCCAAGCTAATGGATGACAATGTATTGAAGAAGCTAGAGGAGCACACCCAGTGTTCTATCTGCTTGGATATCTACAGTGACCCCAGACAACTCCAGTGCCACCATGTTTTCTGTTCTTCCTGCCTGGAAGACGTGCTGAGGAGCCAGCAACACTCACACTCTTCACTTCTTACTTCCATTGCCTGCCCTTCCTGTCGCAAGGAGACCAAGCTCCCCACTGGCAGCGTCAAAGACATCCAGCCAGCTTTCCACATGTCTTCACTGCTGGACATCACCAGTGGGATAGACTTGTCACAGGTAAGTTCCCAGGACTCTTCTCTCTCGCTCCCTACACAGTCTCCTCGTTCCAGTCTGTCATCTGAGACACACGCCTCTCATGCACCTGACTCTGACTTGGTTCAATGCTCCAGCCACCAGGAAGAACCTGTGAAACTCTATTGCGATACCTGTGGGGAAGCCATCTGCTTTCTTTGTGCTATCAGTGGTGGGGCCCACCATAGCCATGCCTACACAGCCTTGCCTGATGCCTTCGACAAGCACAGAAGCAGTGTGGAAGCTCTCTTGGCATCTCTGTCAGAAGGGCAGGAAAGATTGTCAGGTATTCTCGGCCAGGTGGAGAGTGCCGGGGAGGACTTGAAGGAACAAGAAGCTTCGGTGGAGAGGGAAGTCTTGGAATCATTTCGGGAACTTCATGCCGTTCTGGAGAAGCGTCAAGCTGAGGTTCTCGACCGACTGAGGGAGGAGACCCGTGCTAAAGTGAAGGCTCTTGCTTCGCGCAAGGACGAGCTGGAAGTCACAGAGTCTACGGTAGCTAGATCCGTGGATGTTCTGAGGAGTAATCTGTCATCTGGAAACTTGGCCAGGATTCTGAAGGCGAAGAAGGGGATTGAAAAGCACAAGGAGGAGTTGTCTTGTGTGTTGCAGAGGTCGTCACACTTTGCGGACATTGGTAAACTGTCATTTCAACCCAGTGAAAGTGGGGCCAAGGCGTGTCGAGAGTTTGGTTCATTGGTGGTATCAGGGAAACCAGACCCCGCCCAGAGTTACGTTGAGTTGTCAGGAAGTGGCTATTCAGTGTGCCAAGTAGGCGAGACGTATGTCGTGGCAGCTTTCGTGATCAACTCTGATGGGAGGCCGATGGAGTCTTACGTAGATCTTTCTTGTACTGCCGACTTGATTCCTGATAGTAGCTCCGGATCATCGCAGGTCATGATGGAGGGTGAGGTTAAAAAGGTGGGGGCAAACAAGTACGAAGTATTGTTCCTCCCTTCAGTGGTGGGCTCGTATACCGTCCACATCAAATTGCTGGATCAGCACATTCAGAACAGTCCTTTCCAAGTCACTATCAGAGAGTCCGGTACCACTAAGAGTGGGGGCGGGGCTTGGAGTTTCCTCAAAATGAATGGGATTCGTGCTGTAGCCGTATCGCCAGTCGACGGGTCAATTGTGGTGGCCAAGTTTTACAAACCTTGCATTGTCGTTTTAAATTCCTCTGGCGATGAAGTGTGCTCGTTCGGTCAGTTCGGGTTTGGTACTGGTCACCTCAACGGTGTTAGTGGTGTTGCAGTCAACGACCGGGGAGAGATTGCAGTGGCGGACACAAATAATAGCAGAGTGACGCTGTACGGGGCTGAGGGAAAGTTCATCTCATCTGTTGGGAGCAAGCACTCCAAGACGCTGGCGTTCGATCACCCACACTCTGTCGTCTTCAACACGTTCTGCAAACGCTGGTACGTATTGGACAACAAAGATGTGTACATCCTAAAGAAGAGCATGGAGTTTGTGTCTTCCTTTGGTCAAAAAGGAGTGTTCAAGAGGTATCCACTGCGGTCTCCCCAAGGCTTGGCGTGCACCACCAATGGCAATGTGTTTGTGTCGGACAGTGGGAATGACAGAGTGATACTGTTCGCTCCCAACGGAACTCCTCTTGCTTCCATGACGTTGTCAAGTCCGGTACACGCCCCTCTGTCCATTCCCACGGCGCTTGTGTGTGCCGGGGGTTTGCTGTACGTGTGTGGGAAGAACAGCGACAGAGTGTACGTGTATAAGACGAACGGGGAGTTAGTCTCGCTGTTGAGGGATCAAGACGACGCTGAAGGGTGTGTGTTTAAAACTCCCATCAGCGTGGCAGTCGATCCCTCTGGCAAGTGTTACGTGGCAGACACTACTGGACTTAGGAAGATAAGAAATACATCAAAATGAAAATTTATTTCATAGGTTTGAAGTTCCATACACTTGTGTCATTAGTATAGATATTAATATTTTGTATAGCTCTCAGACTTGAATTTTATTTTTTTATTTTTTAATATTACTTTTATTATTATCATCATCATCATCCTTTTAGTCAAGTAATTTTCATATGTTCAGTTGGCACGTATTTGCGCAGAGAGTGAGATTTGCGTATGTTAGCATGGGGGGGGGGGGGGGTGTCATCCTTTTGATGTGTATAGTTTCAGTGTCTTTATTCTAATAGTCCATCCAGTTCAATGGGATTATGTGAACAAACTAGAGCTAAGGTACGATGACCCACTGGGGAAGTGGATAAGTTCATAGCTAATTCATCTGTTCATCATGGTTCTAGGTCCTCACAGTAGTTCCATGGTTCTAGGTCCTCGCAGTAGTTCCATGGTTATAGGTCCTCACAGTAGTTCCATGGTTATAGGTCCTCACAGTAGTTCCATGGTTCTAGGTCCTCACAGTAGTTCCATGATTCTAGGTCCTCATAGTAGTTCCATGGTTCTAGGTCCTCGCAGTAGTTCCATGGTTCTAGGTCCTCACAGTAGTTCCATGGTTCTAGGTCCTCGCAGTAGTTCCATGGTTCTAGGTCCTCGCAGTAGTTCCATGGTTCTAGGTCCTCACAGTAGTTCCATGGTTCTAGGTCCTCACAGTAGTTCCATGGTTCTAGGTCCTCACAGTAGTTCCATGGTTCTAGGTCCTCACAGTAGTTCCATGGTTCTAGGTCCTCACAGTAGTTCCATGGTTCTAGGTCCTCACAGTAGTTCCATGGTTCTAGGTCCTCGCTGTTGAACTGATGTACATGGATGAACTACTATAGCAGTAGCTTGTTAGCTCTCTCTCTCTCTCACTCTGTACTTTGGTTGGTGCAATATGGTTCTTCCTCATCAACACTGGCTTTGTGTGCATTAGACAGACCAGTATGTTTGGTGGCAACTTCACCAGGCACGATTGTGAATTTTGAGCAAGATGTAGCATGTGTGGGCAAATAATTGGAGAATTGAGGGAACATGTGGACAAAGAGAGAGGGAGAGAGTCCCGCTCAATTAACTGTCGGTGAATTGAATGTGGGTGGAGATGGTATATACGCGGAATTATTTAAGTTTGTTGAACTTGGAGCATAAGCATTTTAAATCCAGTGTTAATTTCCATGTGACTGACTCCAGGAAGCCACAAGCAAGGCTCTCTTTGACTTAATGTCAGCATTGTGTTGTGTTTTCCTCACAGCATAAAGTTTTGTTTGTCTTGGCCTTGAACGATGAGGTAGTGATCATTGTAGATGTGGTAAGAGGAGCGAAGATATATCAGTGACGTATCCTTACCTAACAAAAACAATGTAACAAGAGAGAAGGGGCGTGGAATGTGGTGCCACCATGTCAGCTTGACACTCTAATCCAAACTAATAATATTTAGTAAGTAAAACCAGTATAACCGGGTGAGTGACTGTAATAATATTGCTGGATTAAGTCTCTCACTGCACCACACAGTTTTGACATGCTCTTGCTCGCTGCTGTGGCATGTTTATGTTGACATTATTAATTATACGTACAATATTACGTACAGAGAATACCACATAGTTACACGTGGAAACACAAACACACTGACACACTAAGGAGAACCCCCAATCCTTTGAAGTACACCCCTTAATAATGCCTCACACATACCTTTTCAATCTGCACGTGTGCCAGTCTGTGGAGTGAGTGTTGTGTTTGTGTGTGTATTTGTGTGTGCGGTGTTCTTATCACAGAGTTGGATGGACCAGTATTTCACTCGCATGCAAGACATGGCTGTCAACAAGGACCTTCCATCTCGAATCCGCTTCATGTTGATGGATGCCATAGAGCTCAGAAAGAGTAATGTAAGGAATATGTGTCCATCTCTATGAGGACATTTGCTTTTAATTAAAGGGGCAGTCACTTTATTACTCTCAGTGCCCCCCCCCCCCCCCCCTCCTCTCCTCGCTGCACAATTACTTCACCCTCCAATGTAGAACAGAGGTCAAGGTTCAATAGCTGGATGTGTATGACAGCTGCTATTTGCCTTATTGGTGATTTTTAGAATAAGTTGCCAAAATGAAATATATTTCCTTCCCATGCTGTGACAAATGTAATTCAAGTTAGCCATCCCTCCTACACAGCTGCTGGAAGTTTAGTTAGTTTGCCTAGTTCCACCCACTGGTTTAGCTTGAATATGAAGGACCACCTTAGTCAGATGTTGGGGTTATGAAGTGCCCTCCTCTCCAATGAAACCAGGAGGCCAAATGAAATGAGTGACTGACTACAGCTCATTCCAAGAATGAAGCAATCTTGGGCGGTCTAGTTCTTTTAAATCTTATTCTTAATTTTTGTATTTATTTTATTTTTTTATTATTATTATTATTTTTTATTACCCATTAGTTGGTGTCTCAGCAAACAAGTTTACCATTCATGCTATAACACTCGAGTATCTCTGTATTCCACAGCAATCTGTTGTTGTTGTTGTTGTTTGTGTTGGTGCATGCGTAGATCAATTTAATGAGTTGTTCTGTTTCTCTCCTCCATGTTTGTCCTGTCAGTGGGTTCCTCGTCGAGTAGCGGCTGGCTGTAGACCGAGACCCATCCACCTCATTCGTCACGAAGTGTATCAGGAGAAACAGGGGGGCGGAGGTGGTGGGCGGGGCCACAGTGGAACTGGATCGTGTGCTGCACCTCCTTCTTCACTAGACCTGGGACAACAAGACATGAGGGGTATAGTGTTGATAATTAGTAGAGGCAAATGATTTATACTTTGTACTTTTTTTTTTTTTTTTTTTTTTTTTTTTTTTTTTTTTTCCCTCCCCTTTTATTCTTGCCCCAGGTCCGAGTTCATCTCAGTATTCGGGCGTGTCTGGGGATGAAGGGTTCACGTCCACTCCGTACATGCAGAACACTTTGACATCTCCGCAAGACCACACCCACATGAACTTTGTCTCCCACACCTCCACTCCTCTCGTCCACAGCATGGTGAGGTGGAGGTCCAAATCATTGGTTTGTTGTCGTGCTAATTAACTTAAGAACAAATGCAATAACTGAATACTGAAGGAAAATATTATTTGAAATTTAATAGTGCATGTGTTTTGATTCAAGTTTTCTGAGTGTAAGTTTAGTGGCATTCATACATGTATGTATGTAATGCTGTACTGTTGAGGACAAGGGGATGTTGATGTGTGTGTGTGCATGTGTGTGTGTGTGTGTGCGTGTTAGATGGCTCCCAGTCCAGTGGGCTCAACGCCAGCAGCACCCAATTCTGGCAAAGCGGTGGAGAAGAAGAAAATCAGGAAGCTCTCTTCAAAGTCTGACAACACGGTAAGAGAGGGGGGGGGGGGTGGCCCAGGTGTGAATAAGTCTTCTCTTTGGTGATACACCTTACCTAATCATGTTCTACCAACTTATCTTCTCACTCCGTGTATTCGTTTGGTCGATTACTAACATTAATTTGTTTTAATTTGTTTTTGTTTTTGTTTCTCAACTTCACAATTCCAGGTCAGTCTTAGACCAGCCATGCAGTCTCTTAAAATAGGCTCCTCCTCTTCACGGAACAAGCTAGCGGCAGCTTCTCCGCCCACCTCCCTGGACCACGCCCTGCTTCAGCCAGACGGCTTGGCTGAAGGTGACACCACGAAGGTTCATTCTGGTAAAGTTCCAGCACAAGTTCAGAAGATGCACATCCCTCGAACCAGAGACGATTCTTCAGATGAGGACGACCGAGACCCGCCAGTGATGCCACAGAAAGGGGTCCTTCCCACCCCTCCCCCCATGGGGGGCAACATTCATATGCCCCCTCATCTATTTCCTGGAAGTGGTAATTTCCCTCCTCCTCCTCGTCACCTGATCCCCCATCATCACCACATGCCCCCGCACCACATGATGCAGCCCCCTCACTTGAGGGGTTCTCCGGGGGTCCCCGAACATTTTCAGGCCAGAGGGGCTCGAGGGCTGATAGGTCCCGGCCCCCATCCTCCTCCCCCTCCTCATGCTATGGGAACGATGGGACAAGGTCTGCTACCTCGTCAGCCACACCCACAAATGGTAGGATTATTTATGTCACTGATTGTTCAAGTCTTTCTACTGCTAGTAATTACTTTATCAGAAAGCCAAACCCCCAGTTAAGGATTAGGTGTCATCCTTTTAATGCTTCTATGTTAAGCTTAGAAATACAGGCATAGTTTCAGAGTATGGCTGAGGTTATGGTGCTGTTATAGCATTTCTAAGCGCGATGCCAAGGATGGAATCAGTGGTTGGAGCATGTTTTCTATATCCTTCACAATTACATTTGTTGCATCCATGAAACAGCAGTGTTTATGTTTGTTGTTGTTGTTGTTGTTGTTGTTTTAATGAACTTTTATTTAATGGCATCTTCTATATTAAGAACAGGCTACTGTACAGCAGATATTAAAGTACTGATTAGACAATGGCCTCATAACAGCACACTCATAGTGCCTACCATTGCTGTGGATGTTATAGTTCAGAGTTCAATGATGTAATAATTATTTGCAGATGTATATGGGCCCTCCGCCTCCTCCTGGATCCAGACCTATGCCTGGCCCTTCTGGAATGCTGCCGTATCCTGCCCCAGGCCCTCCAGGTGCTGTCGGCCCCCCTGGTGGGGTCATGCCCCCCGGGCATTCCCCCATGTCTATGGGGGGCCCTCCTCCTAGAGGGTACTTCCCCCCTCTGTCTTCCCCCGCTGGTTCTCCAGCACATTTTGTTCCCCGCGGACCTCCGCACATGCCCAGTCATGTACCTGGATACGGACAAATGCCCAGGTACGTATCTACATGTGCCCAATGGTTTTTTGTTTTTTGTTTTTTTTTAGCTTTGGGAAGAAATAGATTGCTCGAGAATTTTCATTAATTTAGGCCAATGGTGGGAGTTCCGAGTCCAGGTTGGAATGCCCCGGGGCAAGAAGGGCCACGCCCACCTCATAATCCAATTGAACATGATGGGGATAAGCACCATCGCCCCCCTAATTTGGAGAGAAATGAGCCAGTGATCAAGTACAAGTTATCCAAGAAATCAGCTGCTGGAAAGAAGGGGACACAGGACGAGAAGGACAGGATCATGGTGTGTGTGTGTGTGTGTGTGTGTGTGTGTGTGTGTGTGTGTGTGTGTGTGTGTTGTTATTCATGGTTCATTCTCTTGTCTTACACAAGACATTATTGTTTGTTAAAGTGATTCCGGAGGTAGTAATACTGGCCTAAATCTTTGTACGTGCACTAATACTAATAATTCCGTGCTTTGGTCCAATATTTATTCCTCCACTCATAATATTTTTGTTTTTGCTGTAAAATTCAGTTCAGGTGTAAAGTAGGTTGGTTTTGTTTTATTATTTAATTATTTATTTATTCTGTTTGTGTGAATGTTAGCATGTTTGTCTACTGTTTAAGTGAAATATTTACACCAAAGGATCAAGATAAAGCAAATGTACAAGTTTTGTCTCAGAGCTGTTATCCACAACTCTAATTTAATCGTGTGGGACTTGCTGGCCTGTGAGGATATTCTATTTGTGCTTCTTTGTGTGCAGAGTTCTCTTATTAAAGACTACCTGAAGAATAAGGATGTGGATAAAGCTGTGGACGGGATCAAAGATCAACTGAGCTCCATGTCCAAGGATAACCTCTGCACTCTTTGTATTACCAAGACTTTGGGTAAATCAGGTAAAGGGTTTATTCTTAAGGTGTCAGTTCTGTGTTGTTTACTATGATGGTTTCTATGGTAACAGAGGATGACCGCACCCGCATGAGTAGTCTCCTTCAGGAGCTGCACACTAGGAGCATCATTTCGTCCCAGAATCTCTTGCAGGTAAAGGGTGGTTGACACATGAGTTTGTTAATGAACGTGGCATTTGGAGTGGATTGACTTACAAGTAAATGAATTCATTTTTGTCTGGTGGTATTTACAAATTTCATTTTCCATATTGAGTGGGTATCATCATGTATTTGTGTGCAGGCGTTGACGATAGTTATCAACTCCCATTGCACGGAGTCCCAGAACAAGACGTATCTGGCTGGCTTTATAGCACGGGCAGTGGCTAAGGTAATATAAAAGACTAGAAGTACATGCCACGTGGTAAATGATGCTGCACTAGTGAAGGAAATGTTCTAAAAATACAATGTTGTGTACTTCTTCTGTTCTCCTCTCATTTGCTGAGCTCTGTTTCTCTGGTTCTGTAGTTTGTTTTTTGTTGGTTTTTCCATTTCTCTTTGTTTATTTGTTTGTTTTTTATGAGTGAGAAAATGATTGCCAAGTTAGTAAGCAAGCGTAATGACGGAGGCGAAAAAGTAATTTTGATCTTTGGTCATGACTCTGTCGATGGTACTTTTTTCTTATTAATTTTTATTGTTTATTCTTAAATTTTCTGCTGTTGTTTTGGTGCCATGTTACCTTGCTGATCAGGCATTATTAGAAAGGTTCCACTAGCCAATTAGAGAAGGAGGTGTGGTTTTACATCTTCACTACCACCTGCTCATAAGCCTGTTGTTGTTTGTGTGTGTGTGTGTGTATGTGTGTGTCATTTTTCTACAGGATCTCCTGACATTGAAGATGGTGTGTCCATTGTTTGATCAAGGAGCTCATCACCCAACTGTCCTGGTTCTTCTGCAAGCACTCACGTCACTGCTAGGAGAGGTGATGATAACACAGGCACACATGTACATACATACTGCCACCAGGGAACAGATCCGGGACTTAAACATACCCCCAGTGACAACCGTTTTTTTTTTGTTTTTTTTTCTTTCCATTTTATTCTTAGAAAAGAATGAGTGAGAGAGAGAACACGTCTGATAAATAGAAAGAAATTGTAAAGAGAAAAGAAATAGGCAGAAACTGAAGAGTTCCACGGATAAAGATAGTGATTACCTTTGAGAGTGGGACTGTAGCATGGTTGGCTGCAGTGGTGTTCTCCAAAGGCATGTTTTTGGTGGTAAAAATTGTTTGTGTGATAGTGCCCCTTCCGACCTGACTCAGCAGTTAATAGTAGTGGAGTTGTATGTGTGATATTACCTTTATTGACTAACTTGTTTGTTTAGTAATGAGTCCACAGATTTGATGAAGGCATTTGTTTATGGCTGTTTCTTGAGGGGAGTTGTTGTTGTTGTTGTTGTTTGTAGTTGTTTTAAGCAGCGAGGTTAGGGGGGGGCAATAGCTAGAATTCATCGGGCTTGTAGTGACCGATTTTAATTTATTTCTACTTAATTACTCTAACTGAACTCTAATTTTCTATGATTTGGTAATTATGCTTTCGTTACTAATGCCAAAGAGGTTTGAGGTATGACCTGATCGGGTAACTAGAACTCTGCCCAACTTATGTGAGGAGAAGAAGTGTTATATTTAAATATCCATGCTATGTTGTATTATGGTTGAGTGTATTCTCTCGCAAATAATGTGCCCCATCTTTAGGGTAATAGCCCCATCTTTAGGGTAATTGCCCTTTACCACATTGGTTACCATAGTTACTGGCTACAGCTCATGATATTTATTAACACTGCCCTTCATTCTGCAAATGCCGCATTGTGTGCTAGTAAATAACTGTTTCCTTGTTGTCTTGTTTGTAGGCGGAGTTGCTACAGAGGTTCAAGTCCTACGATCTGAACTTGACCATGTTACTGCCAGTCGAATTCAGAGCACACTCGGCTCTCTCTAGTGTCGTGGAGTCCAAGGTACGGGGGGAGTGAGTCTAGTCTGAGTCTGTGGATTTAATCAACTCAACTAATAGGTGGGGGGGGGGGGGGCTGACATGTTGAAGTGCTTGTCTGACTAATCCTCTCATCATCATCATCATCTGGCTTGAGAATACACAGTATCCAAGTCAACTTGCAAGTCTAGCAATTCCTCAATATCTGTATATTGTGAGGTGGCTGGTGTTACAAGGCGTAGTAATTGCTTTCACTTCATCAAAGTGTTTGGAGAGGGTGGTATATTTGTTTGTGGCGAGCGCTAATTGGATGGCGGACAATAATAATTACTGTGGGTCAGCAGTCAGCATTGAGTACTTAGTGAACCCACAACACAGTTTTGTGTGTATGTGTGTGTGTGTGTGTTGTTTAGTTGTTTTGTTGTTGTTGTTCTATTAATTAGAACTGGACATTTTGGGTATTAGAATGTTTTCATACAATGTGTTAGTGCTCATCACGTCCTTTTGCCTAAAAATAAATTTAGTTTGACAAGAACCACAAGCACTCAGGGGATTGGCACACAGTGCTCAAGTGATAGTTACTTTTTGCCGCTGTAATTGCTTGTTATTTCCATAATAGAGAGCATGTGCACTCTAGCATGTGGTTTATAGTATGTTTTTGTGCTTGCATGAAAATTATGGCTTCCCATTAAAATATTTACGCAAATGTCGATTGGAATTGTCACTCACTACTTTCAGTATTGGGCAACCTCCCATCTCCTGTGTGTGTTACACTGCATGAAAGAGTTTTGTTTTCTGAGGAACAATAGTGTGTTCATACCGGAGTTGTAATTACTCTGTGGTAATGATAATCAGCGTGTTCGCTGACTGCACACTTTACTCAGTGTGTGTGTGTGTGTGTGTGTGTGTGTGTGAAGGCTAAAGGAGGGATTATTGATGGGGTTTGATGCAAGACTTTAATCATATTGTTCATAGAAAGTATAAAGCAAATTTTCAATGTTTTAAAATTCAATTATTCAACTATAAATCTATATAATAGCTGGGGTATCATGAATCTGGTGCATTTAGTAGGAATATGAGGCCTCTAGCTCTCGATGCAAGAATTGCCGATTCATGATATCATAATCTAACTGTTTTAGAACATAACACCGGCTAAAACAACCAACTAAACCAAAAGAAAGTTGTGGTGGTAAACCCTGTGATTGTTCTACTAATCTGTTTCTTTTAGAGTGTAAGCAACAAGCATACGATATACTTGATTTCTAAATGCCGCAGAGCATGAATAGATTCATGGAACGGACCAATCAGATTGCCTCGCATGTGACTGGTTGCATTCTAAGTATGAATGTGACATCTGTTCACATGACTGGGCATATTGCCTAAGAGACCTTAAAATTTTGATCTAACAAAAGGTATTTTTATCATGAAATTGGAAGTATATAATGCGCTTGCAAGGACACGTGGTTAAATTGAATCAGTTCTTTTGTCCCTTGCCAGTCTCGCTCACTCTCTCACCAAATATGAGAGTAAATTAATGCTGTTATGAGATGTGGAACTATAGTGATGGAAATACATTATGCTTGATGATTGGGAAAGTGGGGAGGGGGGTGGGGGGTGGGGGAGGTTGATTTGAGAAAAATATAATTCCAGGTGGAAAAGTTTCAATTGGACTTCGTCCGAGTTGGCCGGTGGGGAGGAGAGATCACTACTGAATGTGTAGTCCCCGACGTATCGTGCTGTTGAGCATTGCACGTTTATATGTAGCTAACTGGTGTACTGTGTAAAACCTTTGCTGTGTAAAACCTTCGTGCTGATACCAATTGTTCCAATCCATAAACTTGTAATGTTGTTGGAAAGGATGGGAACTTTTAGGAAACTCTTTTCCTTGGGCTTAGTGGTGGGGATTAATTGGGCTCTCGATGAGTGATTAGTTTGAAGATGCATCTTTGAGCTCCCTTTAAGGAACACTTCTCCTTGTCTCGTAATGTAGCTATCCAACCCATTAGTTGCAAATACTACACCTATTGTGCCAAATAGTGATATTTACAACCAAATGTAATCACTACGATGTGTGTATATGTGTGTGTTTGTACTTGTTTAGCATCTCAGCTTCCTCTATCCTCTCAAACGGATTCAGTCGGAGCTGATGGGCAAACTCAAGCAGGAGTCTTCTGCTCTGCCCATCTACCGCTGGATTAGGGTATACAACATTAGTGCCAATTAATTAAATATTGTAGTATATGGCTTCATGTAAGGCCCTCAGTATAGTTGTTATTGCTTTTGTTGTCACTAAGTTTGTTGTTGTTTGTTTTTGTTTTGTTGTTGTTGTTTTTTTCTGGTCCACTGATAAGAAGTAACAGGTACATTTTCATCTTGAATCCATAGCCATCGTGTGTGTGTGTGTGTGTGTGTTTGTCAGACCAATGTGGACTCTGCCCTATACCCCACTACGGACTTTGTGATGGTGCTCACTCGTTGGTAAGTTTGTTATGCTCGGCACATGTAAATAGTTAGGTATACGGGTGGCTGTGACATTTTAGAATCCTTCATATTCAATACCACCTCTTACAGTGCTAGAAGTGTTGTTGTTTGTTTTGCTGTTGTCTGTCTGTTTGTTTACTGTTTTTATTGTTATTTCCTGTTTTATGTTTTTACACTTATTTACGCATGTGTGTAGCATTCTTGAACATGTGACATCCACCTCCTCCCTGGGCCCTGACTCCATATCTTCTGACACGCCTACCAAAGACATGGTGACAAGGGAGAAGGAGTTAATGGAGAAGTTCAAGGTAAATTGACGGCAATGTTTACTAGACGTGCTGTCTGGGGTGCTAGACAGCTAGTAGTTGCACACTGTGTATGATCTGCAGCTGTCAGGCGAGAGAGAACACGATTTCACGTGAAGTGAGCTAGTTAGGTTTCAATCCTAAACATTTTGAGTGTTTCTTCTCTGTCCTGATCAAAGAGGACTATGTCAGTCGATTGTTAGATTGTTATATCTCTGTCTTCTTGAATGTTGTCATCTAACACATTTAAACTCTTTACCTGAACCGAACAAAGGCGACATCCTTGGAAGTGATGGTACTGCAGAGTTTACTAAACACTAACTAATGACTGGACTTGCTATAGTCTTGTATTCAGTCTGGGGAATGGAAGTGTGGTCTTTATCCTTCCGTACTCATGTTAACCCTGAGGGCAGTATTCCACAGGCATGATTTGATGTAATATGCATACAGACATGCACACATCTCTTGCAACTGCTAAAGGTTATTCGCACCTGGCAGAGCCAGGATGCCTGTGCACTAAGCAGGCACTGTGAGCCATGCAAGCAAGGCTCCTGGAGCCGGGCTAGGAACTCGCAGGAGAACAGGCCTTTCCTCACAGCAAGTGGCGTGCACCGTAAGTCCCACCTGGACCATTGCTGTTTCAGGAGAAAAGGCCTTGAATTTTCACCCCAGCAAATGCCAGGTACCCAATCACAGCTGGTGGGGCTGGTGGGGCTGGTGGGGCTGGTGGGAGGTAGATGAACAAAAACCAGATGGACAGTTGCCAGAGTGGGGCTTGAACTCAGGACCCCAGGCTCTGAGCCAAAGACGCAACCACTACACCACACATATGAATGAAATAAGGGGAGCCACGCCCGTGGTCTTCTTCCTCATTGAGAGTGGGGCTGGTTAGATATTCGTCAACCTGTAGCAAAACAGTATCACCTCCAGTTTGGGCTTCAGGTGGGATGGTTTTATCCATAAATTCAAAAAGTTTTGATCTTTTTTTAGGTTGGGAAAGTTCAGGTGATTCAACTGCAGAATCCCTCGATGGTTCCAACTGAGGTAGCATTGACCTTGCCTTGTCAAGAATAGTGGCCTTTAGTTCAACTGCTTCTTCTGGAGTGCACCAATCGGTCTACCATCGAGGGTCCAGGGCAGCAGCTATTTTGAATACTTCAAGCTGTTCATATTTGCTCATCCTTCTTTCAAGGGAGTCCTTTAGACTAGTCGTTAATCGAGAGTTAATTTTGCATGCAAGGCTCCTAGCTGAACTCTGAGACCACGAATAACTGGCAAGACAATGCTAGCTGTAACTTTTTTTTCTGCCTGAGCAAGATCGGTAGCCCACTTAAAAGGTGTTAGAATTTCTACAATATCCTTCACAATGTTTATTTCATATAAATTCAATTTTCCACCATAATCAAGTGCTTGCATGGGTGGGGAATCATAAACTTTTAGCAAAGACTTCAGCATTGTCAACTGTGAATTCCATCTTGTTACATTTGCTGATTGAAGTCGATTTACATCCACGAATAAATCGCTGGCTGATGTTGAATGCCTCACGTGACTCACTAACCTTGCCACTTTACCCAAAACACGTTTGACTTGATCAGCTTTATCCATTCCATCTTTAACAACCAGCTGAAGAGTATGAGCAAAGCAAGAAAAATGATTTGGCTGGATCACGTCAAGTTCACTCTGTAATTCAGCATCAATCTCCACTGGCTGTACATCATCGTCATCTTCATTGAAATCTGAATCTGTGGCATCATCTTCATCGTGACTTATTTCAAGTAGACGGAATGCTTTTAACATGTTCGCAGCATTATCTGTAATAATATTGTCAATTTTTCCAGAAATGCTAAACAATTGTTCAATTTCTGCAAAGTGCAATAATATAGCCTCGCCAGTATGAGAACCCAGAAGCGACGGCATGCCAAACATCACACTACTCAAGTTGAAATCAATAATAAAATGAGCTGTCACACCAAGGTATGACCGTGTTTGCCTGTTTGTCCAAATGTCCAATGTAAGGCAAACTCGAGAAGCACAATGTAGCAACTTGACAACTCTAGAAAATGATTCTGAAAAATGTGTTGGGATCAAGGTAGCGCTGAGGTATTTCCTTGATGGCATCAAATATCGTGGTTCAGCCATTTCTAAAATTTTCGAAATGCAGAACTTTCAACTACAGACAACGGCTGCAAATCTGAAGCAATGAAATTGACAACAGCATCAGTTATCTGTTTCTGTTTTCCACCGTCCGTGGATTTCCACTTTTATACTGAGTGAGACACAGAACCTTGAAGTGATGGTAGAAGTGTTTGTTGAGAGGAAGATGGTTGAGAATAAAGCTATCCAAACACATTTGGATGATGCCTCTAAAAATTGATACGATATAAGTTTAAGATGAAATACTTAATACTAGTTTTTACCTTCAGGTGAGTTATCAAATTAGAAGTGCTTTTTCCTTTAGTAGAAACTTCCCTGTCACAGTGCTTGCACTTGACTTTCACTATCCCTGTACTACTAGAAGATTCACTTGGTTGCAAAAAATGATCAAAGACCGGAGATCGAGAAGCCATCACTTGCTGCTTAGAATTTCTCTGTATCAGTAGAATATCCTGACTACTTCTGGATATGCTTCGATGTAAGAACTGACTATTCAAAAGGCAAATCCCTCCCATGGTTTGAAGTGTTAACAAATGTTGTGCTTTCTAGCATTCAGTAAGCAGCTAGCTCTCAAGGCATTCAGAGCCAGTCATGAATGATAAAATGATCCACCTCCCCACCACACACACACACATACACACACACACATACACCCACCCACATACACACACACACATACACACACACAAACACAAGCACAGTTAGACAAGCTCTCCCTTGTAGACTATTAGGTGTCAATAGAACACTAATCAACACTGTAAAAAGTGGTATTAGTTAAAAACTGCTGTGCCACAACTAATTATAGCAAACACTTGCTGTTCTACTTCACTGCTAATATTACCAGTAATAGTTCTATGGGTTTGATTACAAAAATATGATTATGATTACGATTACGATTACACCCACAATTAGTCTTTTGATTATGATTACGATTACGCAAAACCTTGTAATCGATTGTAATCGATTACGATTGTAATCATAATCAACCCCAACTCTGCGTTGTTATTAACAACGCAGAAAGATTACAGCATTCAATGTGAAATGGAGATGGGAATGGAACATGAAAATTGTAACAGGAATTTAGAATTACCTAATAACTGGTTATTTCTCATAAAATACGATGCGACCACAAATAAAATAATCACACACAGAACAATGCTATAATAGTAAACACGCACACACAAACACACATTTATCGTTCCCTAACCTTATCTTGTAATAGCTTCCTTTATCTTTATCTATTGATAAAACATGTTGTCCAACACACTGCACTTCCCAGAATTGTCTGTTGCCGAAATGCAGCTTCAAAGGCAATGCATTTCCAAACAATTATAAAACTCAAACGGGAAATTATAAATTAGAATGTGGAACAAACCCTCAGCTTTTTTTCTTGATAAAAAAAATAAAAATAAAAAAAATAAAATAAAAAATAAAAAAAATAGAGAGAGAAGCAACTACATGCTAAATTAGGATGTAGCGAGTGAAATGAAGTTAACTTGAGTATATTGACTGTATAGCCGACATCCACTAACACTAGACACATTAGAACTTACTAAGCAACTACTCCAACAAAATAAGTGTAATCTGCTAATGCCTGTACTGAGACTACCATCTTCAAGTTAGTTACTAATAACTTCTGTTTAGCATCTGCAGAAAGACCCATCAGGTTGGAGTCCATCCTCTTCCAATTGGAGCCCAACAGGCCCAGCCAGTTCTCACTTCAATGTCTGCTGTTGTCCATCTTCATGTGAATTAGTTAATAGATCATGCTAGTACTGCATAATTAGTTAGTTGTTTTTCCTTTGTACTCCTACAATAATTGCGATCTTCTTTTGAACACACCTCTACTTATTAATATGTTGAGTCAGAATTTTTACTACTTGTGTCCTTGTACAATATGGCAGACCAAAGTTCATAGTATACCAAAGCAGAACAAAGCCAACATTTATTAATTCTGGACAGAATTTAGTGGTTGTTGTTTAATCAATTTTTTTTCTTCATGGTTGAATTTGACAATGATTTTGAGCGTAATAAGTGATTTCATAGGTACTAGCATATGCTAGCATGATTAGTGTAATTATGAGCATAATGAGGTAGCTAGTTTTTGGAAAAAAAATTATAATTCATTTTTATTGTACTGTAACAATAGCAATTTGTAGTCTTCCAGAGACTGGCTTTGGGACTTTTAAATTAATCTTTGAGTTTACTAAATTCCCTCTATGTTGATAATTCTAATTGAAGATTCCAATATCACTTTTTGTAAGAAATAAAATACTTTCAGATCCAGCACTGTTGCCCGTCAGGATGCAGATCAAAAACTCACATTACGAACAGTGGCCATATCAGGATTCAGATTAGTCATGTGTGCAGGGATTCTTATAGTTGTGAATGTGGTTGGGGTGACCTTTGAACTCTGTCCACGAGCATGTTTCAAGTAAATCGGTTACTAAAATGATTACAAAAAGAATGTGCAATTCACCAACCCCTACTATTTGCTCCTTTTCTCTATTCTAGACAAATACCTTTGTACATTGGTATTGCTCTTAATTTTCTTCTTTTTTTTTCTTTCTTTTTTTCCTTCCTGGATTGTTCATTCATTTCAGTTCTGGACAGTCACACTATAATGGTAATTATTGTGTGAATGAATATTAGAATATAGTCTTATAGGAAATACAATATAGCCAACATTTCCCCATAAGTAGCTATAGCTATTTCACCTCTTGAAAAGAGCCCCCCCCCCCCCCCCCCCTTAACTAATCCTAGATCCACCTGTGGGGGTTAAGTTGTCAGTATCGGGTGTTGATGTCCTATACTGGGTAGCTGCCACCAGAATCTTCTTCAGGATGAGTCAGAGTAGAGGGGATTGTGGTTGAGAGCCTTTCTTGTTCCTCTAAGCTAAGTCACCCAGGGTGCAGTAATGCAACCAGCTTTACAGTTAAATATTTATTCAACTAGCTTATGGTTACAAAATTAAGAAGACTGGTCCAGGCAGTGCTGGCTAGCCACTATAATGCTAAACCTCCTGCCAGTAAAGGTGTGATACAGGAGGGAAGGAGCAAGTTAATTTGGGGTTGTTTGTCTCCTCATGGGAAAGAACAGAATTGAATGCATAATGTTAGTGTTCATGTTACTAATTTGAGTTAGCTGTGTGTGGAGACTGTCTCAAGCCCCTAACTGTAGCTACCCTCACTCACAATCTCTGTGTTTCAGGAGTAGCTTCCTCTGAAACTATGTTTTCAGCCTGTGGCTACTCCTAATCTGTTGAAAAAATTCTGTCTAACACAAGTAGGACTTCTGCGCTAAAAAAAAAACAACAACAATGATATAAACCCCAAATTGAAACTACTCGAACTGTATGTTTCCAAGGCTAGAGAGCTGCATGCGTGTGCAGTTACCCATACTATTTCACTTAGCTGCTGTGGTATTTCACTTAGTTTCCATGCTAAATGTCACTTAGTTATGTGCTATTTCATTCCCCCTCCCCCCCCCCCCCCCCCCCCCCCCCCCCCCCGTGTAATTTCAGTTGAACTGCGATTTTCCCCATAAATTTTGAATGGGAAATTTACACGCTGTACTATTGAATATTTTTAAAATTTTCCTCAGTATTTAGTATCAATCTCCAGCATTTACAATCAATCTTTAGCATTTTATAGCTATCAATTATTTTGGAGTTGTAGATTGAACTCTGGTGATGAGGTCTGTTAGCCACACCTATGTCAACAGATGGGGGGCATGTTACATTATCCTAACATTGGCAGACTACACCTATGCTATGCTATTATTGTTACCTGTAGTGAACCTCTCTGACTACTTTTTAGTTTAGTCATTATGATATGGTAAAGTGTGACCTATAAAAATTGCAGCTGGTTTTGTTGTTGATTGGTAACCAACTTCCTGTGTGGAGTACACTAATAAGGCTTCCTGTAAATAGCTGAAACAGTATTTATATAGTTCATCTACTGGAAGAATTCAGTAACAGTTGTAATTTTTAACTATGTTGAGCTGGTGGCACACAAGAAAGAATAATTAGCAAGTGTTGTGAAAAAGATGGCAGTATTTTCATCAGCCAGTGGTTGTGTGGCAGCCTTGCTACTGATCAGTCTCTTTGTCTTAGCCAGGTGCAAGTTACATGTAGTAAATTGGAACCTTGGAGGAGTGAGTGCCTATAGTCTGGACAACCCACTGATGGTGCGTCTCAATGATGAAGTTCAGCTTGTGTGTGATGGTGCGAATGGCCAGTTTGCCTATAGCAATGTAGTGATACAGCCACATCAGAGCCAGTATGAGCAATGCAACTGCATGACCTCCGCTCTCACCTCTTGTGATGAAGCCAACCGGTACGGCTTTTGTGCCATCGAACTGCCCGATGTTGTCGTGAGGATTTCTCGACAGTCTGCGACCTTGGAGGCGGTGTTTAACTTTGAGCCCGGGAAAATGGCATACTTTGTCAGTTATGCCAACAACGCCACCAACGCTGAGGAAGCACAGACCCAATTTTTAATGGGAGGAGACTGCACGAAGGGGTTGAAGCTGCCAGTCATGGTGGAAGCATTGCCAACTACAATCCCACCGACCACACCCACTACAACCATAGATGATATGGGAGTTACTGGCTCTCTGAGCGATGCTTTGCCATTGTCAAGCTCAACGACTGCAAATTCTGGCAGCGATGGTGATGACAATTCAACTTCTAGCATAAATCCTGGTAATTCAACAACTAACAATACCGGTGATGGTAACACAGGTGGACTTGATTCTGGGAATCTCAAAGATTGGCATCTGGCTACTATCGGGGGCTTAGTGGGCGCTTTTGTTATTTTTTTCCTTATATTCGCTGTGGTAGTGGTTGTGCTGTGTGTCAGGCGCCCAGCAGCACGTGTTGCTCCTGGCGATAGTTCCGAGGGTGACATGCCCAGCGAGAAAAACCTTGGCAATGAAACAGTAGTGAGAAACGTTGGTGCCATCCCTAGCAGTCCAACCACTATCACGTATCCTGAGGATATATTCAAGGATCCTTTGGACAGCTAGAATGTATCACACTTTTTTTTATCATGTTTTGTTTCTTTGTGTGATGGATTGTCCAGCTTTGCACTTTCATTCATCCTTTGGCTTCTGGCAATCGTGGCTGGTTGTCCTGTTTTAGTATGTCCAATAATCTACTGCAATTTGTCCTTATTCTCTAGCTAATAATCTTTTTTTATCTATGCAATCAAAACACTATGCAATATTGTAATGATTAACTTATTTATTTTTGATGAAATTGTTATCATGTACACAGTTTTTAACATATATTCAACAAAGTATATTAGCAAATTTGAAGGGTTTTTGTAAGCAATGGTAGTCCAGTTTTAAGTCAACAATGTCAATATACTTTTAAAGCCTTTCTATGAAGTGTGTGTGTTACTTTAGGTTCTAGTTCAGAAATTTGTGAGTGACAGCAGCCATCTTCAAGTGTCGGTGCTCTATGCGACTCAGATCTTCTGTCATGATAAGCAATTCCCCAAAGGCAAGTCATGTGTGTGTGCTACTATTTATACTCACTGCAATGTTGTCGAGTCAACTATATACAGTAATTGGTGTGTGTGTGTGTGTGTGTGTGTGTGAGAGTTGGCATGAACAATGATATTTTTGCTCATTATGTGTAATAAGTGGATGTCACCATTTGCTATCGCAGTCTGAACTTCAACATCGTAGGTGTACATCAGTTGGAGAGCAGTCTTAATTGCTAGTCATTTTTGATATAGTTTTAATCAGGAGATGTACTACATGTACGTTGCTGTGTTTGTACACATTCCATGTATTTGTATTCTCTGATTACTTTACAATTGTTTGTTTGTCACTTGATTGTTCTTATGATTCCTGGAAAACTTCCGTCCGTTGTGTTGTCAATGTTTATGTGTCACGGAAAATAATGATCATCTTTCAGCCAATCTAGGAATCCTATTTTGGTGCAATCGCTTCAAGAGTGAATGAATTATTTATTACTTTCAGAGCTTAGACTTGTCTATAATATGTTATGTGTACAATACTAGCCCAATATACTAAAAAACTGTAGATAGTATTTATATTTATGCTCAAACTTTAGTTTAGAACTGTCTCTGGTCTCAGCTGTAATAATATAATGACTCATACTTGCCGTAAAGGCTGTCATGGTAAGCATAATTATAATAGCACTCATATTGGGAATCATCATAATATCCATTATACTGATATGTATTGGTCAGTTATTTATGGAGCACTGTCTAATGTGAAATGCATGTGGTGTTACATCCCAACTCTGGGGGCTTTCATTATCTACTTTATCAATCTGATCTGTTTTCTATCGCAATCCACTTTCAGTTGTTATTTGCTAGAATTCTTCCCTACATTGACTCGCACAAACATGCAGATGCACACATGTTACTGTCAACATGGCCTGTGACATGCCTCTTACCTCTCAACTTAATGACTTAAATTTATCTACTGCACGTGCTATTGTTCCCTATAAGGTATGCATGCATGCACTTACACATACTGTGCTCAAGTGCTTACTACACCACTCCTTATTCTACAACTCCAACGCATGTACCAGATATCCCCCTTGTTCTGGCTCTGGGCATGCTCACTGTGAAGGTAGCCATCCCACTAAAATTGCAGACTTGTGGTTTAAACTTGTGTAACTAGACCTCCTTTTATGTAACTACAGAATAGTAGCTCGCACGCAGTGTGTGTATGTGTGTGTGTGTGTTCAGGTGTGAGCAATCACATTTGACTGCTTCACTTTCTGTTGCTTGCATTTCCTTGAAAAACCACAACCTGGTCGTGTTATTATATTTTAAGCACCTTTGGCTGTTTTAGTTTTCATTTTAGAATTTTTTTTAAATTCTCTGTTGAAGTAACAAAAATATATTGTAAACAATAACACAATTTCTTACAGCAAGACATAATGAACGAGATTATTGGCCCTTTCACCTTCTTAATTTGTTGTTGTTGTTGTTGTTTTGTTGTTGTTTTTTGTTGTTGTTGTTTTGGGGGGGGGTAATACAGAATAAATACGTTAGTTAGCCATCAGAATACATTGCATAAGACTAATTCTAACTGTAATTCTAGCCAGAGCATTTACAATGTGGACTTGTGCCAGGAGTTGAGTTATGCCTTTATGAAATTTTTTTGGACTCTTAAATTTCACTTTCATATTATTATCTTATCACTTTAAATTGTATTCCAGTAGTGACTTGAGGGAATTCATGTCGACTACTACTCTACCATCGTAGTGAAGGTGCCTTTCTGGCTAGACATTTACCATTCATGACTGACTATGAATCACTTAGATCCTATTACTATATTCCATAGCATAGGACTTTTATTTTACACATTCAAGCACCTATATAAGAAAGTTTCCAGACCTAGGGAGAAGATCCCAAGTTCAAGTAACGGATCAGTACATTAAATACATTCACAGTGGCAGGCCTCCATAGCATGCGCTATAAGCCCTTTAGTTTACTGAATCTTGTGTTATGCTTAAAATAAACTGAACTAATACATAATGACTCATAAAATACACACAGTTGTATATGAGTACATAAGACAAGGACATAATAATGCAAAGTGTGTGTGTGTGTGTGTGTGTGTGTGTGTAGGTCTGTTGCTGCGAATCTTCTCATACTGGTATGACATGGATGTCATTGAGGAGGAGTCTTTCTTCAAGTGGAAGGAAGACGTACCTCAGGAATTCCCTGGCAAGGGCCAAGCTTTATTCCAGGTTAGTACCTCGTTTGGCGGTTGTTTATTATTATGTCATGATTATTTACTATTGTACAAAAAAAAAAAAGAAAAAAAAAACATTTTAAAAATTGATTGCTCTCAAATGTGGGCTGTTCTTGGTCCTCAATTGCCTGGATTGGGTTTGAGTGTACAGTGCTTCCAACTTAAAGAGTGGATTTTTTGAAACTACTGTATAGACCCTCACTACAGTCATTTAACATACACATACCTTTTCTTCATCATCCCAATAATGTTTACAATAGTAAAACTGCCTGTTTAGAGAATGGAAAACGGAGAACATAACTTTTCTCATTCACTCTAATACATTTTACGCCATTTTTTTTTACGTCAAGATTTTGCGGTAGTTCGTCATTAAACGTAACTAGTTAACGAACTAAGGTCGAACGGTTATTTCCCTGAGCGGTAAGATGGGACTTTCCCTAACTGCAATCGGCTGTATGGATTCTCATCGTTCTACTAGCAGCAGTAAACGAAGTCGAAATCAGTCACAGAATTGTTGGCTGGTATATTACTAACTTGGAGCCAAGCCTATCCAAGAGGTCATCTTTTTCAAGAGCTGAAGGAGTTTAATACTCCCAAGGCTCCCAGTTCGGTATTCTGACAACATCAGGGCGATGCAGTTGGAGTCCTATGGGTTGTGCAGCTCCAGACGGAAGCTAAAACGCTGGCCGCGATAGGCAGTAACGCCGTAAAACTTGATGCCTGCTAGGGCCTGAGATACAACCGTAGCTAAATCAGCCATACCCGTGCAGCAATTAGCGGTAAACTGGCGCCCTTGCACAAATACGCATGCGCTGTTTTGTGACGTCGCGTTTACGTGTACTATAGGCCCACAATCCGCTGTAAACGTCATCATTTGATGACCCTTACCGTGCATTAAAATTTTTTGGTGAAAAACAGCCACAACTCACTTAATTTTCAAGGTATAGCTACCAAAGTTATACATAATAATTTTAAGGCAATTTTACATCATGTGTCAAAATTTTAGAGATATAACTCAATAAATTCAAAAATCCTGAAAATTTTAAATATTTCGAGATTCAAATTTTGTGTGCCCACAAAATTAGGCTCATATGAAACTTCAGGTATTAAAGTATCAGTATACCAAGTTATAGAGATAAGGACAAATAATTACTCTTTTTTCAGCTTAAACACTTCCAAATTCACTGTCTTGAAGCTCCCAGTTCCATCACCTATAACCACAAAAATAACCACAAACCCACAAAATTGTTTCGTCTGTATGTTAGTATGACATTAATGTATAATAATACACATTTTTAGCTTTCTATTACACATACTTGAGAAATTATAGCAGAATTAGCAACCTTAACCAAAAAGCTAAAAAATCCACTCTTTAAGCTGGAAGCACTGTGTATGGTAGAATTTAGATATTTAAACTGGTATAAAAGAAGCAATACATATATTCATGGAGTAACTAATTGCTTGCTGAAGTATATGAGCTACATTGAGGAGAACTCACTACAAGCCTCAGCCCTTCTGTAGCTAAAATCTTTAGTGTCTCATCTTAGTGTTCTTGAACCTTAGTGTTTAGCAGTACATTGAGCTCAAAGTGTAGTCTCCTTTTGATGGCGCTTTGCAGTCTTAAGGTCATAGTGCTTATTAACGCCCTAAAATTGAAGTATTTCCATTTTTAATACCACACTGATGTTGAAGTGTACCCGCCATATAACTATACTTGAAAAGAAGTACTGTCATCTATTAGTGACTCCCTTGGTTCACCTAGCAACAATAAGTCTATGTCTGCCCCTACTGAATGGTCACAAGAGCTACTGATATGCCACTCATACATAGAAGCTCCACCTACTTTATGGAGAAGATGTGGTAAATATATGTATACTTGTACCACTGTGCATTCAAACTGTCCAATCAGAGTGCCCAATTCACAGTGAATATAATTCTTTCTTTTTGTTGTTGTTTTTGTTGTTATTGTTCTTGTTGACTAATTGATGCTTACGTGAATAAGTGGACTCCAAATCAAGATTAGTTTTTGTGTGTTTCTTATTGCCTAGAGCCATGGTACAAGTAGGTTGCACTACTCCGTTTAGTCAGTACGGGATTTACACTATTCTCTGGCCGCATCGTGGTGAAACTTATGTATAGGCTACACCGTAATGTGGAGGTTTGTATGGGATTTACACAAACAGGGCCAAAGATAGTGTAAACCCCATGCAACCAACTTATACCAGAGTTCTAGGCTCTAGGAAACACACAAACTAATTTGATGGGATGGTTTACTTATTCACCTCCTAGGAGGTGGGTGTCAAATATATTCACCCAATTTGAACAATCTGATTGGACAGTTTGAACGTACCATGGTACAAATATATTTGTTCCTCTGCAAGTGTCTTACTTCACTGCTATGCCAGTTGCTACTTCTTTGCAAGTATATTTGTTGATGATGTACGCTGCCAAGCATGTAGCTATGCAAACATAATGATTCGGCAAAACAAAGTAGGTACTTTTGGTTTTGTTGTTATTTATTGACTAATTGGTGCTATTGAAACAACTTATTAGAAATTAATAAGGTTGTGTATGTATATGTGTGATATAGGTGAACCAGTGGCTAGTTCTGTTAGCTGAATCTGATGATGAGGCTTCATCAGAAGAAGAATCCTGAAGAATACTAACTTTTTTCAATAATCAAATTAATCATTGGCTATAAAAAAAACTCAACATTTCTTAAGCATCATTGAATAGTTCTTTGAGATTGTTCATTCTCAGTCTGTAGCTATTTGAATTTTTGTTTAGTGATTTAATTCTTTTTAATTTAGCTGTTTCATAAATTTCTTGTATTGACTAAGCAATTTATAATATTATAACATATTTATTATTTGATTGGTAACTCTTTATTCCACTCTTAGTATAGTAGAAGAATGGTTACTTGAAAATTTCAATTTTAATATAACGTATAAGACAATATTTAACAAATTGTTTATTTAATTTAAATCTTGGGTGACAGTTTTGCCAGGAGTTTTGCAATCCCTTTCTTTTTCTTGGGTTTGACACTGCATTAGAAGGACATCATGTGTTTAAAAGAAATCTGGACAGTGTAATAGTACAAATTACAGAGCTGACAAAGCCTTGATCATGTTCCTGGCATTCACTTAATTACTTATTAAAAATTTATAATTGTGTGTGTTTTATATGTATGAGGATAAGGTCACGGTGACATACCGTGCATAATCTAAGGTGTCACCCTACATATCCTCCATGTAATTGCTGCAGGATATACTATTTTCCTGCTGAGGTCACTGATACAAACTATTCTGATTCAAATCTTAGCATGTTTCTGTAATATTTTGCACATCAATAATGGTAGCTTGACAAAATGTGCAGAGGAAATTTTCAGCGAAATTAATAGCCAAAATAATGAAGCAATTCTGGAGACACAACAAAATGGACAAATCATTTGAAGCAGTAGGTAGCTAAACTATAAACATCCACACTTGCTACCATATCAGCAGGATTCATGAGTGATTAGTAAATAATAGTATATAAACTAACTAAAATAAATAAGTCATTCGGCGCTGCTGATAGTCCCCAAGATGGCAACACAGTTCCCTATTATTATTATTATTATTATTATTATTACTATTATTATTGTTGTTGTTGTTGTTGTTGTTGTTATTTATAACAATAATAGTAATGCATATTAGTGGCAATAATAATAATAATAATAATAATAATTATTATAAAATGATGGGTGGATTGTAGTGTTGTTTTGGTTAACTAAAACTAAAATTAATTTTAGTTACACCTAAAACATTTATAGTCTGGCTATGCGAGACTAAAACATTTAGTAAACTAACCAGAACTAAATTTCACATAGGATGATAATAACTAAAAAACTAAAAGCCATAAGTTTGTGGTCAAAACTAAAAATATAAATCGCTAAAAGACGATTGACCAGTGCTAGTCCGGAAACAAAACCCTTTACCTAATTGTTTCTTCATAGCGCCTGAGTAAATTGTTTGGCTAAGGTAAATTATTGGACAGCAGTCTGCAGTTGCTAAACGATATAGCCCAGTCTTGAAAAACTAAAACTAGAATTGAAATCAGTACATTGGAAAAACCAAAACTAAAACTAAAATTGTAGTCGTTGTTAGTGAAAAACTATTAATCTTGAAATATTTTTTGTCAAAAAACTAAAACTAAAACTAAAATGTAAATGTTCAACCAAAACAACATTAGTGGATTGGCACAACCCACAATGGCTGCAGCATTACCTGGCTGTACTGCCATTGACAGCCTCTAGATGAGGTAGCTATTAGCACGTAGTCACCAGATTCAATCTTTTCATCTAGAGCCGCACCAATCTCTGGCACACCACTAGGGAGAACCCATAGTCTAGTCATTTTATGTAAATAAGGGGGTTGACCTTAAACAATTTTAACGCTTTCTAGTACGAAAAGTGTGCTCTATAACATGCTAAAAGTCCTAAGAATTCCCTTGAGGGGAAAGTATAGAAAATTGAACTTAAATTTAATGCACTTTTCTTGACAAATCTAGCGATTTCGATTGTAACCAAAGCACTGTTAATGTTAAATTTAAAATATTTGTTGTACTAAAATGGAGAAAAAAATAGAATAAAAATATTTTTAATCAGAAAGTTTATCACTTTCCTCATTGAAAGAATCCTCTTCAGTTCCCACATGCAGGAGTGCACTTAGCATTATGTTTCCATCATGTGCACCTCAAAGTACAGCAGTCTGCATATAGGCAGGCAGTAGTCTTCCTTCACGCTTTCCCTGCACCATTCTATCAGATAGGCTACTTCCTTTCATTCCAGTACCTGGAAGTAGAAATCTTTATCAAGATTAGCTGAAGGTTCCTTTTTCAGTGATCACAGCAGTCATACCTACTCTTTCTTCCTTGTGGTAGTAGACTGGAACTCCTCCCACAGCAGCTGTATCCTTGGGTGTAACTTTCATTCCAGATAATTTGGTTGGTATTCTTGTTTCTGGGAGTTAGAATTGTGATCATTCTTCCATCACTGGTTCTGACATGTTGGTGCAGCGTATCAATCAGGAACCGAGACAAAGTGGTGATGGAGCTGCACACCCAAACCCAGTTGAAGAGGTGTAGTATGACTCTTGGCCTTGTTTGCCTGCATTACTGCTTGTCCTTAACCTTTTCCACTTTTCACTTACTGTTCTTTGTTCTTCCTCACATGGACATTTTTAATCATGTATTCCAGAAATCTTATGAAAATAATACTAATGTCAGCTGTAGACTGAAGGAAACAGTTTAGTAATGCTATATGATGCAAATATATTGACTAAACTATAGAAGCTGCCAGTGGTAAGATGGCCTTGTCAGGATCTTAATAATTTACACACCAGGTAATGCTGCAATGATGTAACCCCTCACTGAGTAGTCCTTGGAAACAACTTCACATTTTGTGTTCAAAGCAAGACCAAAGGGAGTCGGCAGCTCTGACAATGTCCAAATCATGAAAACATCTTCCACCTGACCATCTACATCATACACACAGTGGAGATCATAACTTTTCACAGTGGCAATGAATTGCAAGGGCTAATTCCTGGACTGCCTTAGGAACTCTGTCACGATGAATCGAGTTGAAGATGCTTCTAAGTCCAGTTTAAGTAGTGTGTAGTGTATGAATGTCTGGAAGGTAGTGAAGGAACTTTGTAGCTGCCATTGACTACAACTTCTGCTCCATTCCGCACACACTGAGAAGTTCTGCCATCTCATCTATTACCATCTGACCTGCAATTTTCGCCACTAGCCTATGAAGAGTACAGCCTAATGCAATGAGACGCATACTGCCTGCTTTTTTCTCTAGTGCCCACTAGATTGGCACCGAAAAAGAAGTGGTGTATCAGTGATGGGACCACACTAGACGCCAAAAGAGGCCAGAGTCTGAAGAATAGGAGAATCCTCTCCTTTACAGATTGAAGGAGATCCTTCAGGTGTTGTGGATGTAAGGTGATCCAGGCCACCAGCAGATCTCTACTGGGGAAAGATCAAATTGCACGGACTACAGATGACGGTTCCAATTGAAGCTGAGCTGGGCTGGGTAGCTGTGGTGGAATGATTGGGTCTGGATGTGGTGCTGGGTTGTTTGCACTTGATAGTATAACTTTAGGTGCTAACCTGTGATCGGAACAATCCAGCCAGATTGCACCCTTAAAATCACCATCTTCTAACTTCGATGACTCCGTCTTACCAAGTGACTGCAGAAGGAATGTTGATGGATTCTCTTAGAACTGTATTGAGGTTGTTGTTTTGTTGTTGTTGTTGTTTTTTGTTTTGTTTTTTGCCTTTGGTGTTTCACTGTGGATGCTACCTCTATGGTCACTGGAACAGTATGGAGGCACATGCAAGCATCTAGTGGGGGAATAGATAAATCTCTCTCAAGCACCCACTAAGTTGTTACTCACTATTGAGTCGGTAACAGAGGAAAGCTTTAACAAATTAAGTTGTCTGACACCTTTTTGGAATTTTCAAAGGGGCTGGAGTCAGCTGCAACATTGGTTGTGTACAGGCTGACTGTGTGGGGAGATATAAGGCTACCTTCCTTCGTTGGGTTGGCTTGTGCTATAATTTTTTGGCAGTTTAGCAAACCCTCTCGACACTGGCTGTGGACTGAACCATGACATCGAATGTAGCCTGCAGTGGCAGTGGTGGAGATGTTATGAAGGTACACACTACAAAGTCCAATTGTCACGGACATTTTTAAATTAGCTATATTTATTATTTGAAAGCTGGGTTTTTTTTTGTTATGTTTTCTCACTAGGTACTTACAGTTGTGTGAAAGTTAGACATCTAAAATTTCATACACATGTTTATTTGGCTTTGGAGTTACACCTGTGATTATGGCTGTGTGAACTACTACCATAAAAAGTGAAATTTTTTATCTGTTTAAGCCAGAAAAAGAGTAAATTTAAACCGAGTAGCTTCATATTTTATAGAATAGTTCTATACTATATCAAGTTTCAGTGTACTTAATTTGGTGGCTTAAGGCAGTTTTATAAGTTTTCAATTTCAAAATTTTAACAGCAAAGTAAGAAAAATGGAAAATTTGCAACTCTAAATCAACTTCCTGGAATATTTAATAGAAGTAATGAGACGTACATACAATGCTAACAAGAAATTGTTATCTTGTAAGCATTGGATTAGAGTTCTTAAATTACAACTAATAATAAAATTTTTTGTTGCTGTTGTTGTTTGTTTGTTTTTGTTTTTACCTAGTAAGATGATCAGATGATGTTTTTCCTAGCATATTTGAAAGATTCTGCCTTCTCTTGTAAACAACAGGCTGCTGTTAAAAACAGTTAAAAATATTTATATCATCACTCAATTTGCAAAAAAAGTTTGACACTGATTAAAACACTAGGTATGTGTTGTTAACTGACAGCATGAATCACCAAAAAAAGACAGGTTGTCTCCTGTGAACCTTACACTCAGCATTATACAGGTTAAAACATTTTTTTTGCTCTCTCAATTATCCCAAACGGAAAGCAAGTGACATTGAGTACAATAATCTGGCAGTTGAACTCCTTGGTAAATGGATGTTTACAATAATAGCTAACCCTTTTTGGTATAAATTATTAAGAACCTTGAATGCTATAGTAATCAATTCAAATATACTTTAAAAACAAACAACAGAAGCAATTTCTTCAATCTTCAGCCAAAGACTCTGAAAGCATTAAATTATGTTATTTTTATTTAGGGTACATCTCACAGGAAAGGTCACAACTAAATTGGTGTGTCACTTTTATGCAAATTGATGTTGTGCATAACTCGATTGACAGCTAACTTGCCCTATCAATTTAGCCATTCTTTTCTTAGTCTATAACCACTTACACCAGTGGCTTGATTAAGTCGGCCATTCTTCATGACTTTGTCATTATAAACTTGGCCAGCTGGCTCCACCTACTGGTTCAAACTGCTGCTGGTGCCTTGTGAAGGCTCCATGTTGTTCCAGCTGTGTGGACATATCTGCTGATTAGGAACTCCGCTATATATTATCTGCTGGTTAGGACTGCTATTAATACTTGGATAGAATGAGGAAGGACCAATTGTGCTCACATTAGTTGGATGCATCTGCTGATCAGCCTCCGCTATGCACAATAGGCTGGACAGAGCTGCCACCCATTATGCCTGGATTATAATGGTACAGGATTTGCATTCTGCTGGTATGAAGTTCCACTATGTACCATCTGCTGATTGGGGCTGCCCCAAATACCTTGACTATTCGAGGGAAGTTCCTTATTACTGAAATTGAGTGGGTGTGTTTGTTGCTCAGGACCTCCATGTACCATCTGCATCTGCAGGTTGGGATAGCCAGGAGATTCCATTGTGTTCAGGCTGGGTAGATACATCTGCAGGTCCATACCTCCACTGTGCATAATCTGTTGGTTAGGACTGCAGCTGATACAGGGATTCAATGGATAAAGTTCCATTTTGTTTACAGTGGATGGATGCATCAGCTGATTGGAACTTCCAGTATGTGCCACTTGGTTGGTACCATCCCAATTGACTCCCTGACCATAGGTAGGAGGTTCCATACTTACTGGATACATCTGCTGATCATGAACGCCAAATGGACTTTGACTGATGGGAGGAAACTCCATTTTACTTGAAGTACTGATACTATCTGCTGGATATGTTAGGGGAAACCCCATCTTGTTTGAGCTTAATTCAGGACTTTGATTGAGAGGGGGAAACTCCTTTTTTGTTGTAGTAAAGTTACTGGAAGTCTCATATGGTGGAGGTAATTCCACAATGTTACTGAGAGGAGGAAAATCCAGTCTAGTTGTTAACCACAAAACTTTCTTCATCACACTCCCCATAGAGTGTGGGCTCTATTTTATATACTGTAATTTACAAATACACGTTCAAAATGTATAGGGCAGTCCAAATCATCAACCCCGGAGGCACATCTGTAGCACATCTGATTGTGCTGTCTTCTATGCTCATCGCTGCCATAGTGACACTGGTATCTCGTTCCTTTGTAGAGAAGTTGATCTTCTTCTTCACAATTAATGCATTGCTGTGGGAATAATTGTGTTTGACAAATTAATAGTGTGTGAAATAAAATAATTTTAGCTACACTATAGATCACAATAATGACTGCAATATTTGGCAACTCAATCAAATTTGATGTACACATTTGATTATTAACAAAGACCAATGCCCTCGGGTTTTAAAAGTATAGAAGTACTAATATTAATAAGAGGCTAGCTAGCCTCTGTTTTTGCTGAATCACACCACCAGTATTAGTTCTTATAACATTATAATGAAAAGGTGACATGCGTAGATATCGTAGCTACTTTGATTTCACCCTGCACAAATTATTATGTCGGTAAATGATCGACTTCACTTTACAATAAAACAGGTTTGAAATTACCGCAATTGAGCTCATACGACATGGTTTTTATCTACTTTATATCTCATTAGTGAAGAAAGAGGAGGTAAACAAACCACCATGAATTATCTAACTGGTTTTCAAGTCTATTATTTCTCACCTCAATGTGCACAATAAATCAATGTATTCTTTTTAATGGAATACCAAAGTTGTAGCTTATTTACTTTAATAGTGCACCAAACATAAAGTAGTATAGTCTTAAAGAGGCCTTTTATACTCACTGTCCACTACAAGGTATTGCATTTGGGAGTTACAATAACTCCACTTCAGTTTTATTTAAAATCACCTTCCCATGTGACTCATATTTAGAAAACTGGTAGTTTGAAAACACTTGCATTGTAAGATTAATGAATAATTTAGCTAAAGTTAATGTTACATTGATGTGGGAAGGGTTCAGCAGGATCTGACACCTCCCACATAGAGATTTACGGCTAACTCTTAGAGACATGTTTTGTGTCAGGTGTGTTTGTGTCAAACATGTAATTGTCAGTTGTTGTTTTGTGTCATTGTTGTTGGGCACTTCCATTTGGGCCTCTGCACCTGTTAGAATATATAGGGCAGGTGCAGGCCATCATTTTCAGTCAGTCAGTCATTTTTGCATTATTCTTGAAGTCTGCATGAGATTTAATAACTCTTTGTGCAAGCGGATAATAAACTGACTGTGTGAGTCTGACTAGTGGAATTCGAGTGTCGTACTTCCACACATAAAACATTTGCATACTACAAGTTTGACTCAATATTTTTGGGACTAAAACTTTCACAAACAATTTCTACTATACTCACTTACTCCTTTTATTTGATGTGGCACAGGCTGTGGTTCCCCCATATTCATCATGTCATTAAAATTGCTGAAACATCACAAAAATGAAGTTGCTCACGCTTCCAGTCTCCTGGCGACCGTCACAACCTAGCACACCAGACACCACACCAGACACTAGTCGGGCTACGCCCAACTAACCAGACACCACACGACCGACCTTACCACCTTAGTTACCTATAAAAGCACAGCGCGTTCTCGAGTTGTCCGCGAGAATGACGACTCCGGTTCAGCTTTCATTGTATGTACTGTTGAACTGTGTCCAATAACTGTTGCCCTTAGGAAATGCATTAAAGTAAACTGAAATTTGTTTCAGTGAAATATTTTCACATATTGAGGTGTGTTCTATTGGGATATAAAGTTGGGTTTGGATTATTAGCTAAGTCTCCCCAGGTTATGGCACCATTCACTGTTCACTGTGTTTTTGTACTCAATAAATTAATTATTCATTTGATGCCAGAGAATATCACTCTTCTTAATGGCCATATTCATTCTTGTGCCTGCAGCACTTGTATAAATATTAAGCATGCAGACTTGTGATGTTTTCCGGTATAAAATGAATAATATGAATGTGACCCACATTTGTTTTTGTTTTTGTTTTTGTTTTAGATTGGAAAGCCCTCAATAACTTTGAGCAGGTAATATCATGTTGCTAAATTATTTCCATAGCCTAAAGATGATCCATATTTTACATTGCTATAATTGATCTACCTTCACAACATCCTATCCCTCAAATGCCTGTTTTGACACTCTGAACACAAATGTAGTAAACTAAGCCATTCAACTTGTTGGGAATTTTTTTTATCAACTATCATCACTCTAAACTTATTGCGCAAACAAAACTTGAGATTTCCAGTCTCTCAGCAGTCAAGCTGATAAACGCATGCAAAGCAACTCTCTGCTACAACAATGACTGGAGTGATGCTTGCATGTGTACTGGCATCAGTGCTATATTTAGGGTCTGTTCACAGTGCTCCTGCTCAACCAGCTAACACAGGCCATTCACCTGTGTACTACTATCCCCAAAGCAGGAATACACAGGGAGATCGATACTTGGATGCTGCTCCTCAAAGTTTGTCTCCTTCGATTCCATGGCCAGAATGGCTGCCACAGGATTTATCATTGGTTCCAAACTACAACACACAGCCTGGGCAATTCTCATCTTCGTACATTCAAGGAAACCAAGGTATTGACATGTGTATTTTCTGTGTATTGAAAGTTCTTGCATTTTAAATGTTGTTGGTACCTAATTCGTGAGTAATTTGTTGGAGTACAATTATAAAAGAGGGCATAGGCACCATAGAATGTCATGTGACTGTGCAGTGACCATGGGAACTGATTTACTAGTAGAGAAATAAATTAATTCTTTCACAGGACAACCTTCAAGAAATACTGGTGGTACAGCCAGCAGCAGTAATCAAGGATCATCTCAGTCTATGATGAGGCCAGCTTCAGCCAGTATGTATCCAAAAGGAGACCCAAGAAACTGCATCAAAGAAGGACAGGATATAAACATAATGCAGGTTATTAAAATTGGGGGGCTATTTATTTCTTACTTGAATTTATCTTTTGTGAGCACTTGGCTAACTTATAGCTAGATTATTAATTAATGCAAGGATAGTGCGCTAATACCTCCCACGTAACAACATCTGTAGCAACAGCAACAAAAACAACAATAATATAATTAACTGTAATCATAATCATAATCATAATCATGGTCATAACCATAATTATAATAATATTTAATAATAATAATGGTTGTTTTTAATAGTTCGGTTATGTCATCTCAATTGTGTTCTCAAGTTGCAACGTTAGACACACCATTTAAAAAGTTCAAGAAGTCTACTAAGTGATGTCAGTTTTACAAAACATTGGTACTTCGATAGCATTTTGGGGGAAGGGAAAATTTTTCAACAAGTTTATAATCAAAGAAATCCCATGGGATAAACATGACTTCAAAAAAAGCAAACATAGCTAGTGGTACTTTTAGGTAGTTTTAAACTTTATAAAATAAGCTGTGCAGACTATTTTGAATAGATTGTGTGTGTGCGTGCATGCGTGTGTGCATGCATGTGTGTGTGTGTGTGTGTGTGTGTGTGTGTGTGTGTGTGTGTTACAAACAACCATGCATGTGTACCATTCAACAGGTAGTTCCTGGTCTTGGTTGGGACAACCTCAGAAACCTAGAGACAGGCATGGTCACTAGTTTCAGTTACTCCCAATGCCGAGTCACTCATGACCGCAAATACCTCATTCCTGACGACACGTTTGCAATTCCCATCAAAAGTAGTGTCGTGGAACGCAACTCTGAACTCATTGACAAATGGGACAGTTACAAAAGCAGCACATCGCGATCCATCAATGCAGGATTCGACTTCTTTGGAAAGATAGGAGGGAAGTTTTCTAACGAGTACCTTGATTTGAAATCCAGACAGTACAATGAAAAGGCTATAACAATGAGGATGGAGCTCAGACATCAGCTACACACCATCAAGCAAGCTCCAGATTCCCGCCTGCATCCCGGCTTCAAAAACAGACTTCTCGATATTCTGTCGCTACTGAAGAGTAATGACACGGCTGCAGCAAGATATGCCGGTCAGCTTTTAATCCGAGATTATGGCACCCATTATCTCACCAGTGTTGATGCCGGAGCATTGTTGGTAAAAGAAGATAACCTAAAGTCAAGTATAGTTTCAACATATAATGGAAGAATGAATAGCGTCACTGCTGCTGGTGGTGCTGATTTCTTTAATGTCTTATCACTCAGTTCAGGATTCACACAATACACCGGCAATGTCGATGTGAATGACTACAAGAATCACAGGACATCATCCAAAATTATGACATACGGTGGCCCCCCTTATCGGATTGGCATGAATATTGCGGACTGGGAAAACGATATTTCAAACAACCTCGTAGCAATCGATCGCATGGGGAAACCCATTCACTCCATCATCACAATAGACAACATGAAGCCAGAAGTTTTCAACTCTGCCGAAGTATTCATCTTAAAAAGTCTGGTGCAGGATGTTGTGAAGAAATATTATGATTTCAACACCCATTTGGGCTGTACGGACATAAGCGCTTCCAACTTTGACTACACTGCCAACTCCGAGTATCCTGGAGCCTGCAATGACTCGGCATCATCAAGTTATACTTTGGGTGGCGTTTTCCAGATCTGTACTTACATCAGCCACGCCAATGGTATATGCAATAACTTGATGCAGAAGAATCCCATCACTGGAGGCTATAGCTGTCCCAGTGGCTATGACTCCATACTGCTTCTTGAAGGAAAAGTCTCCCGTCCAAATCCCGGCAAGAATTGCAGATCCGTTAAAAAGTGCGCTTTTTGGGTTTTCAGATGCAGGCGTGAACAGCAATGCTCATATTTCCAGAGGACTGAGCAAGCTCGACATCAGACATTTTGGTGTGCACCTGCAAAGAAGAAGAAGCAAGCTACTACTGGGTATCTCTTTGGAGGAATATACTCGAATGAAATCAACAACCCTATCACTCGAAGCAGAAGCTGCCCCAATCATTACGTCTCTATGAAGTTAGGGTCAAATGCAGTTATATGCCTTTCAGAGGACTATGAACTTGGCAGGCAGTTTTCTCTCCCATTTGGAGGCTTCTTCAGCTGTAGAGGTGGTAATAAACTTGCTGCAGTGAATGCCACGGAGTTCCTTAATAACCCTCATGATTGGCCAATGCGCTGCCCAATGGGATTCACCCAGCACCTTGCCCTAACGGACAACAACTGCCGAGTCAATTACTGCGTCAAAGCTGGAACTTTGCTTCGAGCCATGGATCTGGACCTTGTTCTCCCTCCATTTGAGCCTCTTCCAGGGTTCAAGGACAATTCCACCACAGAGATATTTGAAGTCATTGATCCTAACACGGTACAAAGAGCGATTGCGTATGCTTCTCAGAACAAGACTGCCTTGCTGCTGGCACAACAAGACGCTCTTGTAGCTGCTGAAACAGCAGATGGCACTACCACTGAGAAAGGGTTATCTCTCAGTATTCCATGCAGCATTGGAATGATCATGTCATTTTCTGTGATGGTAACTATACTTCTCCAGTAAAGATTATGAAACTTTCAGTTATGATATTGAACAAACTAATGTATCATGATAGCGGTGTGCTCATTATTTACCATGGTGAACTTTTATATATTTTCTTATTGTTTGTTGTTTGAATTACTATTATATAGCTAGTTGACCATTATATTGGTATATTTTGCTTGTTTCAAAAAAATTCTTTGCATGTATCAAAAAATATTTTCTCCCCACAGTTTGTATCTTTCCCTCATCCTCCAGAACTTGGGCTAAAATGCTTGCTGGATGGAAATACGATGAAAAGTGAGAAAATATGGTGGAATAAAGATGAAATTAGGATGGAATTAGGACAGTGGAAATAGTGTCGAAATATATAGTGGAAGTGTCCCAAAAAAGACCATAGATGACATTCTTTTGTGTGTTTACGTCTGTGTGTTTGTGTGTGTGTCTATGTGCGTGCATGCATGCATGTGTGTGTGCATGTGTGTGTGCATGTGTGTGTGAGAGGGTGTATGTGTGTGTAAGTTCATGTTCTAATCTTGGATTGCACATTATTACATTACAAACTTCCAATTTATAATTTGCTTCGAACCAATGAATCAATGAAATTTGATACGGCTCTTCACTGGTGTCCTCCATCACTGTCTACCAAGCAAATGAAGGCATTTCACTGATAATATGTATTTGAGGGGGGGGGGGGGGGGGGGGGGGGGGGTAGAAAAAAAAGGGGCGGGTGTTACTGATTTGATTTCAACATTTTTGTTTGACTGTAGAATATAGCTAAATGATGCATTTTTTTTAACGAAAGTCTTGTTGTGCTAAAAATATTAGCTATAAGAAGACAAGTGGAAGAGCTTTCATAGGCGATTTAGCACAAGATTATATTTTTAACCCTGCTTTTTAGCAGTTGTTGTTGTTTTAGCATAGCTTTTCTTGTACACACATTATTAAACTCATTAAATACTAAGGTCAAGTGCCTCGCTGTGCAAGACTCGACATCATTTATGATAAAAAAAAAAAAGCCGCGCGGAGGTGCAGAGCGCTTGTTTGGATTCGGTTGGCATGGATAGTGATCCTCGCCTCGTAGAAGTTTCTTTTCGGCTTTTCTGCTAACTAGTCTCGCAAGCCAGACCTCCCTCACGGTGGGCTAGGGTCTGGCTAGCGAGGCTATTCTAAAGAAGCCAGTTATTCTCCTGCCCCTAAAACTGAAGTAAGCTCATGTCTGTATATTGTGCTGTTAGCTACTGGCTAGCTCATAATTCATTGTCCATTACAATTATAACAAGCAACCATGGATGAAGAGAATTTTGAAGGAAACCAAACTGAAGTAGGTTTGTATTAGCACTATTGTATAATTAATTATCTTGATATATATTTTTTACAAAGGATCTTACAGCAATATTAGATAATTTATTAGAAGATCTTCAAGCAGATGGAATCCACGATGAAGTATGTGCTCTGTTTATGGCCACTTAGTGCATTGAATAATGTCTCTATTTTATAAAGGAGAATACAAAAGCATCTGATGAACCACCACTAGAGCCAAACCAAGCAATTGGAGTAAGTTTCATGCAGTATTTATTTATTCAAGAATGCAAGTGACACCCAATTGTGTGTTATTTAGCACATTCATATGTCAGGTTCGATTTTCAACAGATTTTTAAGTTTTAAAATCCCCATGCATATAACTTTATTGGTACTGTTTATATTATTTCTAACTGAGAAAAGCAAGACACTATGAGGGGTTTACGAATTCAAGCCAAGGGTGTATACATGCAGCAAATCTAATGTTACCAATTACGAGTAAGTTGTGTATAATGTAGTAAATCACAACTTTCAACTTATCAGTCCACTTTTTCCTCACTTATTTTCTTGACCCATGTATTCATAAATACACACACCACCTGCTGTCATTACTTATACTGCTGCTTTACCAACCCATCACTGATGTCACTTTACCAATTCACTACTGATGTAGCTTTACCAACCTGGCTCAGCTAATGAATTATTTGTGATATATACACACTGTAATTACACACAAGATATTATTACTTTGTGATGTTGATACCCTTTACCTTTTCTATTAGTAGAAGTATTAGCTATTATTTTTTCAATACACGAACGAGTTAAATAGTCTGGCATAGCTAAACCCTTTACCAAGCTGCTATGCAGGGAATGGGGTCCATGATTTTCAGGGGGTGGTTATTTAACAATATGCCAGAGTCACAAATGCTGGTGACTGCTGCTGCCTACCCAAATACACTGTCTACAGTCTATTTCCCCGTGCAGCATGTTGGTAAAGGGTTTCATAGTTAATTGATTCAAGTAATTATAGATATTTTGATTGGTGGTGGTAGAACAAGGTGATAATAATGGGATATCTAGTCACTAATGCCGGAAGTATGGGTGGGCTCAAAGGGGATGTGTTTTGTGGTTCATGAGGAAGCTCCAACCCCCCCCCCCCCCCTCCCCTTTCTACGCCACTAACAAAAAGTTGATTTGATTTTTTTGTCTGTTCATTGTTGTTGTATTTTTGTCTGTTAGAATTTCATAAATAATTGTTTATACAGGAATGCATTGTTTGTGGTGAGCAAGACAAACACCTGTTTAAAGGAACGAGATATCAATGTCATGAGATGTGCAGTAGTGGTGAGCATCAGATGGAACACAATAAGATGTGCTACAGCTGTGCCTCCGGCTCTGACCACCACTCTGAGTGTCCAGTCCATCATCAGCCATTGCATGAGGATTTCAACACAATTCATGTAGAGCCCACAATCATTGCAGATGAACCCTTACCACTACCACACCAAGTCTTAGGTGTAAGCCTTGTGATTTAGTAATAATAATAATAATAATAATAATAATAATAATAATAATAACTGGCAAGTGAGCGAAGCGAGTGAGACACTATCAGGGGTAACACAATCACAAATTGGGGATATTTTTTAGTTATTTGTATACAATTATGTGGACGTATGTTGGAGCAAGCAAACAAGTGACAAACAGATGGCACAACAATAAACAATTAATTACTGATTTACACATTATTGAGAAAGGACAAAACATACATTCACACTTCATTCACACACACATTTACGCATTAGCTTCATGAAAACAACCCCCCCCTTGGACTGAGCTACAGTATATAGTGGACTGACCCAGCTCAATCCATCATTACTCGGGAAAATTAAGAAATACAATCAACTTTTATCAAATTTAAAATGTATTTGAATTACCGTGCACAATGACTTGCTCACCATTTGTGCTGAAGCACATCACTAGTAATAGAAATAATAAAATAATAATAGTATAGTTATAATAATGTTAATATTAATATAAAAAATATATTATAGTTGTTCATTGTGGCCATTAATATAATAGACGAGACTCAGAACTCTACCAGCTACTCATTAGATTCAATACCTACTGGGGGTTCTGTTGTTGCTGTTCGTTTGTTTTGTTTTGTTGTTGAGATTTTGGCTGCTGAGAGTTAATACTATGATCTACCCGACATCATTATCAGTTTACAATTGCATGTGTTTTAAGTTGAACTAGTCCAGCCTTGACAGTCTTTCTATCACATGTAGGATTGCATTGCATGTGGAGCTGAGGACATATACCTGTTCAAGGGATCGAGATACCAATGTCATGACACTATCCGTCACCAGATGGAGCACGGTGAGCTGTGTCACAGCTGTGGCTATGGACATCAAGAATGTCCCATCCACCTCCAGCCACTACATGATGACTCCAGCCAGTATGGAATAGAGCCTCTCCTGTCCTCTAGTGAACCCCCACCAGAGCCACACCAAGCTGTGGGGGTCAGTGCATTGAACTTACTGTAGCTTTTGCTACAGCTAGTTGTTATATAGATAACAAATTTATCAGTTTTAATAGCAAATATAATTTGTTGAATTAAACTTAACTCAGCGTTTCGACTTCATTTGACCCTGAGGAGGGCTTCAGCAAGTAATAACATTATTATATGAATTGTCATGTTAAGTTTTAATTAAACACATATTGACTGCTAAAACTAAATACACGTGAAAGTAATCTATGGAAATATTTACCAATAGTAGTGGATTTATCAATGCATTTGTAGTGCTGCATGTATGACCACCAAAAGAGGCCGGAATGCATCATTTGTTCATAGCAGACTAATTATAAAAAAAAATTTCCTTGTGCCAACCAAGAGAAATTTTGTTTAGAGTCCTACGTAAGTATTCCCAACTTATTTCCCCAGATTTTACTTTTTTACCAGTGAACAAGCAAAGTCTCCTTTTTACATATTGCTTTTTTGCTGCATGTATGCAGGAATGTATTGTCTGTGGTGAAGATGACAGGCATATGTTTAAAGGTACAAGATACCAGTGTCATGAAGATACCGGTGCTGAGGAGCAGGTTGAACACGACAGGATGTGTTACGACTGTGCCCGTGCTTCTTACGATAATCCAGAGTGCCCCATCCACCACATGTCAGCTCATGAGGACCACAACATCATTGACATAGAGGCAGCTTACGTCGAGTGAATTGTGCCATTAGGTTCAACTTCAATTCATCATACATTCATTCCCTACATACAAACATATTGTGACATGCTTATCAGTTATGTGAATGCTGTTGTCTTAAAACGCTTGTTGCTGTTGTTGATTGTTACTGATTAAGCTTATCTTATTGCTAGCTAATGCACTAAATAAAAGTGCGCTAGAAAAAGTGGCTCTTCAATTAGCCATTGAAAGCAGAGGTTTATCTGCAAGCGTTGGGTAAGGTGACGCGAACATGAAATGGGTGGGGCTGACCTTCGGAGAGCGCCGTAATTCAATTGAAAGGGCGTGCTAGCTGCAAGACTGACCTTCAAATGAGTTAAACGCCCCCAGAGACTCTTTTCTTTTGTCAACGGGATATTTTGAGTCACGGAAATAGAAAATGGCAACCAATTCTACACGTTTTTGGAGTGAACTCAATATAGTAATGGAGGATCCAAAAAATTTCTATGGAATAGTGATGTCCAGAAGTGGTAAAGCAATTGTTATGCATATACAATTATACAATAACTGACTCACCTTTCCCCCCTTTGTCATTAGATCCTAGAGTGAAGGATTGGTTATGGATGCAATCTCCTTTTCCGACATTGTCATTGATCTTGCTGTATCTCTTGTTTGTAAGATTTGTTCCAAGGTTTATGAAGGATAGACCAGCATTTGAGATGAAGCCAGTCTTGTTTGTGTTCAACTCTGCTATTGTAGTACTGTATGCGTATCTAGTATATGAGGTAAGCCTGCCGTCAAGAGCATACAGACACACCCACACACCCATACATATAGCCGCACACATCACAAATGCACACATTGCAAACTGCCACGGGTGAAAAAAAAGCACCTGTATTTTAGCCAGCACAACTCTCTTTTTTATTTATTGATTTATTTATTTATGTCAGTAGTAATTTATTTCATGGCAATATGTCCATATAATATAATGATTATTAAGCATTTACAACCTTTTTCAATCACAAAAAAATACACTGAAAAGAAAGCTGGAAAAAATATTTAAAAATACTTCAGATTCTCTTTCACAAGCTTTTTTAAACAATACAGGATTAAAAATATTTGGTCACCACCAGGTATTGAACCGAGGACCATCATTTATTAATTCTGTATTGTTTTTAAAAAAAGCCTGTGATAGAGAACAAGCTCATCTAATGAGTAAAAGAAGGCTGAGAAAGAAATTGTGAAATGATAAAATACTTCAGATCTTGACATTATCATAAACTCTAGAATTCTAAGTCAGATTGTGAGTTTAAGTAGTATATTATTCAGAAGTAATGGATTTGCAAGTTATGTCTAGACAGTCATTGAATGCGTTTCTCTGCGTCTCTTGGTGGGTGGGTTTAAGTGTCCATGATGTGAAGCCGTAGTAATATGCTATCCTCATTGACTAATTCTGCTGATAATAGAGAGATTCATTTCCCAACAACTCGTGAATAATTTCTATTGAGCTATGAATAGAGATGCATTGCTAGCATTGAGGAACTGTTTTGGCTGTGAGAAGTGTCTTCCCACTTTGTCACACACTCTCTATCAGGTCATAATCACCTGATGTTTTGTTTAAAAAAAAAAAAAAAAAAAAAAAAAAAAAAATAAGCAATACATTTTTTAAACAAAAAATTATGTGAGCTATTAATTTTAATTTTTTTTGTAGTACGTCATTGGAATGAGGGCTGCCAAATACAATGCAATATGCCAGCCCATTGTATACTCCAATGATCCCAAAGAAATGAGAGTAAGAAAACTTAATGAACAAATAAATGAACTTAGCACGTCATTTATACTACATGTGTACATTTGCTTTGTTCAACAGATTGCGAAGGCATTGTGGTGGTACTATTTCTCTAAATTCATTGAATTTTTTGACACTGTGAGTTATTTATTATCTGGATTTATTATGTATCACCTTGCCTCAGCAACAATAGTATATGATTATGATAACCCTTTACCTAACACAGGTTTTCTTTATCCTACGCAAGAAGAACAACCAGGTGTCCTTCCTGCATGTCTACCATCATGCCTCCATGTTCTTCCTCTGGTGGATTGGAATCAAGTGGGTAGCTGGAGGCCAATGTAAGTATGAAGGGAAAGAATAGCTTTATTCTTTTTTCTTTTTTTTCTTTTTTTTTTCTTTTTCTTTTTTTTTCATATTATATTTTTTCCTCATGCATGTCATATTATGTACTAATCATGCATACAACTGGGTGATACCAGCACAGAACATTCTGTGGGTCATTAGTAACACAGTATCCAAGAATGTGGACAAACAAAAATTTTAGGGGTGCATAGGATTGAAAAGTGTCACTAATTAATAATACTACTACTATAATCAACACTCCACTGATATGTGTTTATGACAGAGGTAGGTCCAAAATTTGGAGTGTGCTTGAGTCACCCAAGTACCACCCCCTTGTCTACTGCACCCATATGGTACAAATATACTTGCACACTTGGAAATGAAGTTCTTATGCAAAATGTCTTTGTACTTTTCACATGAAGCGCAGGTAATAAAGTTTGGTGACTGCCTGATGAAAACAAGAGAGTATGAGTTAATATGCGATAATATATTTAAGTAGTCAATATCTCTTGGGGGGTTGAAGGAGTAATTTAAGTTTTCAAAGAATAGCTCTGTGTCAAAATATTTGGATTTCAATATTCAATTTTATGGAGCATTTGACTCTAATATGCATATTTGGGTACAATGTTCCATAAAATAAGTAAAAAACAGTTTGTATTTGAGATTTACATTATTTAGTGTTAGAAACAATTGGCAGACTTGCTATCTCATATCCAAAAATGCCACCACCAGTTTCATGTGAGATTCATGGAGATATGGTCCATTCATGTACATGTGACATGTGTCATTCATTACCTTGGTTACACATGTATATGCGACATGTGCCACTATCATGATTACATGTACATGTAGCATTTCATCTTCATGTATTTCTGAAAGAGAAAGCATTTTCACAGAAATGAGGAAATGAAAGGTTTACTGTTGGATGTGGCCCAGGTGTTTATGAAGTCTTCACTGGCAGTCTGTGTGACAAAGATCTCGATGCTGTTTGTTCTCTCCATTAATGGGCAAGGTGATTGAAAAAGAAACTGGAGGAAATATTATTATGTCCACCTTCTGTGATTGTTGTGCAAGCAGTCAACAGTGGCCAGAGCTGCAGGGCAGGTGGTTGATGCCTAACGCCTGCATGAATATGCGTAGATGTGTACACAAAGCCCAAGAGAAAAACCAAGTTTTTTTTTTTTTTTTAATTTTCCAAAGCATTGTATTTTTAGCTGTCTCTGTTGCTGCAGGATTGTTTGATAAAGTTAAGGCATTCTCAGACATTGCAGTGAACTTGTTACCAGTGCACTTAACATGCAAGTTGTGGACACGTGATTATAGTTTTACTATAATGTGTTGACCATTCACTGCAGCTAATAGCATGCACTACATCTTTCACACAATCCTCGTAGTAGATGGTGGGAGGATAGTAGTGTATCAGAATCACTCCTCGTAGTAGACGGTGGGAGGATAGTAGTGTATCAGAATCACTTGGTACTAGTTTGCCTTAAGATCATGCACATCAGTAAAAATTGTTTACACTTTATCCTCAAACTCCTAGATTCTTCAGGCAAACGCTTTTAATGGCAACTGCACATAACAAAAATGAAAGGGCGAAAACAAACAAAAAAACAACAACAACAAGCAACGGTTTAACCATTCCTCAAAAGGTTTAGCAATTAGCCATCTACTTTCTAATTAGTATAGCACCTTCAGACAACCAATCTCATCTTTACTTGTCAATAACTCCAACTACCTTGTCATGCCACACTCTTTAGCTCTACGCGACTTCATGTTTTCACCTCAAGCTGTGAGGGTTTGCACAAGTGTCATAGCAACACAAAACTTCTGTATGTAATACAGTGATAGAGTCAGTCACATGCAAATGATTTGATTGGTGCAGTTCTGTGTGTGTGTGTTTGTGTTTGTGCATGGACGTGCATGTTTGTGTGTGTGTGTGTGTGTGTGTGTGTGCATGGACATGCATGTTTGTGTGTGTGTGTTTGTGTTTGTGCATGGACGTGCATGTTTGTGTGTGTGTGTTTGTGCATGGACGTGCATTAAATCCATTTTATGAAGTAGTGATTAAATGGAGGCGTGTCTGTCCATACTATTACCATCACTCCCTCTAGATCACCAGACATACCAGCAATCTTGCTTGGGAACAGTCATTCTTCATACAACCATTTTCATAATACTGTAATCCAAAATCTTGCAATCAATTGAGTACACCTGCAGAAGTAACTAAGCAAACCCAGTATCACTATTGGATACACAAAATTAAAATTATAACTCATATGAAATGTTACTAAGAGACATACAACACACAAACTGGTTAAAATACGCCATAATAACAAAACCTAATCATTGAGAATAGACAAAGCTATGGAAACTATCAACCTGCAGTGTTGCGTGAGACATTCCAGTTTATCACATATCATCATAACTGCAGGACATGGCAACATCACAGGCGATCGATCAGTCATAGTGTCTTTTGCACACAACTAGGAGTCTCTCTAGACTAGTGGCTATTTCAAGTCAGGAGCATAGCTACCTTGACCTCTGTGTTTACATTCCGTGTCTGGCAGTTAAGACTATTTTAGGCGGGTTAGTATCACTTTTCAACTCTGTAATGTATTCACCTCGAAAATGCTTGGTTAACTTTATAGTATTAGAACTTTCATTTAGTCTATGCTCCTGTGTTCCCCCATGAATATATATATATATATATATATATGGTGCATAAGTTGCCCCCATTCAAAAATATATGGGGAAAATTGCTATTCAATTGAAATCGCACGGGGAGAGTGAAATAGCACGTATCTAAGTGAAATAACACGGCAGCTACGTGAAATAGTACGGTTAAGTGCACATGTGTGCAGCTCTAGCCTTGGAAATGTACAGTTAGAGTAGTTTCAAGTTGGAGACTACGCCAGTGCAGAGTTCTACCTCCATTAGACAGAATTTTTTTCCAACAGATTAGGAGCAGTAATAGGTTGAAAACGCAGTTCCAGAGGAAGCAAATCCTGAAATACGGAGATAGTGAGTGAACGATACAGTGTACCTAGCTACCAGTGCAAAAAAAGAAAAGCAAAAAAAAAGCTGGCCTTCTATTAGCAAGTATTAGCACAGGAAACTGTGCTAGTACTCATATATTAAATATATACTGTACATACATAATGTTTTACATGATATGGTTTTGTTCGCTACTAGTTAATCCATCATTTTTTTTGCATGTACGATATGTACGTTCCTAAGTGATACTGCATGCATGCATGTGTGTACATGTGCATACATGTGTGTACATGTGTATAATATGTGTGCATACATGTGTGCATACATGTTTTCTCAGTGCTCTGACTTTGTGCTGTGTACAACGATTTAATGAAAATAAATAATACTAGTGATGTGCTCTAATAGCACAAAATAGCGAAGCGAGCGATGCATGTTCCCTGTAATTGCAGCTATTCCTCCATGCATGCTTGGTGTGGCTACAAAATACTGTCAGATTCTTTACTTTGCTACCTGTTTCTGTTTCGTTTTAGCTCTCCTCCTCCTTGCCCTGTCTTTTTCATTTCTTATCGCTCTCCTTACTAATTTTTCTTCAGGAGTTTCTAACGCCCTCAAAGCTCTTGCTCGAGCGTTTCTAACGTTTAGTCTACTGGGCATCGCTACTTCGTACGGCGGGTAAACAAAACAAAATGTTGCTAAGAAGGTTACCCGGCCCGCGCAAGCGCGTAGGAGAAAGGGTACACCCGTACGCCCACGCAAGAACAAAAACAATTTCTAGACCTAAATATATATATATATCGCGACGTCATTAGAGAGTCCGCTCCGCTCGCTTCGCTGAATAAACATGTTGATGCAAATTAACACATTGGCCGGCCGCATTCAATGACCCAGTGTCAAACTATTTAATTAATGATATTACAAGCACACCCAGATAGCCCCAGGGTTTAATAGTTTCCAGGAAGTTTTTAGTTTTTGTTGCTTGTGTGCAGTGGGTGTGTTTGGACTCAGAGTTCAATGTGAGTGCAAACTCTCATTTTTTTTCTCTAATGATATGATAAAGTGCCATCCTGATTATCATACCCCATACGGAGATTTAATCTACAGGATACAGCTTCAAAGAGATGAAAATAAGGCAGCTTGACACCATTACTGATATCGATCATCTTAAATATTCGCAGATAGGCGTCAATTTCCAAGAATAGCACAATGTTTTTGTTTTGTTTTTGTTTTGTTTTTGTTTTTTCTCTCTGGACTAGTCTCTGTCTACTGCACATCCAGTATGTAGTAGCTCTGATTAGCATTCCACCCAGGCACAGAGTTCACGTGCTTTTCTATATAGTTTTTCCTCATTCCTTCCAATTACCTGTTCCTTCAATTGTTGCATTTGCCGGTAGCAATTCGTGGAATTGTTGTGATAGCCCTCAGGGTAGACCTGGTGGGACTGAATACATCTATGTACATCAGCTGGAACTAGACCTATGCACAGACGGCTAAGCTCTTTAGTTTTAGGGTTGCTAAAGGCAAAAGCCAAGCCGGGTCCTATGTTAAAATTAGTAGCTGCATAACATATTACAAACTATTAAGTGTCATTTTACCTGTGCAAGATGCATAAGGATTTTTATATGAAAGAGTAGTGTTGTCTCACTGCAAGTTAATGCATTTTTATATAATTAGGTACAAACAATTTTTTTTTGGGGGGGGGGGGGGGGGGGAAGTATCCAGTTCCCCTTCCATAACTTTGGGCTAAGGCTCTAGCCCGTCAGATGCAGTACGACATTAGTGTGCAAGTGTATTAGTCGATGCTGAAAAAGTGTATTTTTTTGTCGGTCACCATGGTAACACTTTAGGACTCATTTCATATATCCAGTCATTTTTGTGGGTAGGACCACAACGTGCATGACCACAAACTCTGAATGAAGGCTCTAGCCCGTCAGATGCAGTACGACATTAGTGTGCAAGTGTATTAGTCGATGCTGAAAAAGTGTATTTTTTTGTCGGTCACCATGGTAACACTTTAGGACTCATTTCATATATCCAGTCATTTTTGTGGGTAGGACCACAACGTGCATGACCACAAACTCTGAATGATGACAGTGACAAACAGCTAACTCTGCCAAATTATAACCAGGAAATACCAAGTTCTCCAAGCATCTTTATAGCTTGCATGCACTTACTGTAAACAAACTCTGACCTTTCATTAGTGGTTCCAGTAATCCATATCGTCTGTCCCTTCAATTAGAAGCCTAATGTGTGAAGAATGACAGAGACCATTGTCTGTCAGTGTCCTTAGCAACCATTCAACCACTTTTCTCACATTGTTGAGTCAGGAATGGATGGAGAAGTATCCAAGCAGAAGTTAACAATGGCTTTCCTTCTTCTTCTTCTTCTCTTTGCATTCATTGAGAAGTTGTTAAGTGATGGACCGCTGGCATTCATGCACCGATTCATTGTGACGCTAAGAGATCAGCTTAGTGACGCCACCAATACCGTGAAGGGGGTGTGCCGGGTCGAGTCCCAGTGACCCCAGCGAACTCGTCATACAATGATGCTGGTAATTTAATTCCGAATATTTTCACGGAACGATGCCGAGGATACGGTCTGTTATTTCAACAATGAGGATAATAAACAGGACAAAATGCAGCTGAGCATCGGCTCCAAACAGTTGAAGTCATTAGTCTAAAGAGACTCCTTTGTGTGAGTTTTCCCACTGGTATGTACACTCAGACTGGCACATTTGGTGCCACTGCAAGTATTACATTATATCTATGCAGTCAATAACTATTTTGAACAATTAATTAATTAATCTCCTTGTAGCATTTCATATTTTTCTGCGCATTCCATAGTAACAGTGCTTCACTACAAGTGCTTGATAACTTCGGCACATCTAAGTGGGCGTGGTTAAAATTTCACTTGTACTAATTCTGCAAATGGACTCAATTAATTTTAAATAACTGATTTCAAAGATATGCAGCGAATTGCTTTTGTTGTTGTTGTTGTTTGTTTATTTTTCTCTCATGACTCTTACGACTGAATCATACGTAGCTAATTATTAACTTACAACTCGTTAGCACTACATGGATACAGTATGACCCCACAGGCATGCATAATTAATCTAATTAACTAATGAATTACTTTAGTACATTTAATTTACTTTTTTTTTATGTTGACTACTTAGGGAAATTTTTCATCCAAATGACTAAAAAAAATGCATATTAGAATCATAATTTTCTTGCTTTAAACAGACATGTTATTTGCTTCTGTTGACTCAATAATTTTATGATTAATTACTTCATCAAAGCTTGTTTTTAATAGAATTTCAGGAGTCAATGAGTTTTAAGTTAATAATGAAATATTTGTCTGCTTTCAAAACAATGACAGCAAAGTTATCCAACCATACCGGTGAAAATATGCAGCGAATTATTCAGACACGTCAAGTTTTAGCAGAACAGGCAATAAATAAACTGTGAGCGTGGTTTCACTGAATCATGTTTGATCAAATACTTTCAAACCAACATTGGATCTGCTTATTTTTAAATTTCATATCTTACTGCCCTACCTTGACCAGTGCACGGGCCAGTGCACGTGCTACTGGCGTTGTGGTTATCAACACGCTCAGTGTGGCCGTGTTAGTGAAGCTAATCAAGAGACCATCACGTCGTCCTCCATTGTAAGGTTCCATGTCGCGTACAAAGTTACAGCAGATAGTTTCAGCATTCACTCTGCGTTGACCCAGCTGCACCGGATGCATGCAATTATTATTAAAATTGAAAACTACTCCACACGCGATGTTGTAAAATATCGTACCCACAAGAGGGAGAGAAATGCTTATTTGTTTTTCCATTCTCCAACTGATTGTCAACCATAGTGATGGCTGAAGAGAGCCTGATAAGAGGGGCTTGATTCAATCAGAGCTTGATAAGAGGGGCTTGATTCAACCAGAGCTTGATAAGAGGGGCTTGATTCAATCAGGAATGATCTCTTTTGTGATGTAGTGTATTCGGTTCGCTGCTGTAGCTAGAACTATGGGTCTGAATCGAGCACTCAATTTCACCGGTCAAATTTCTGTAGTAAGTGGTCTGTTGATCGTCATCTTTTATGACAGCCATGTTTGGTTTTTGTGGAGTCAAGTTAGCCTCCTGTGATTGTAAGTCGTAGTTGATCGCTACTCTGTTCTTCAGGTTCTTCTCCCAGTAGTATGGACAAGTCATGTTGAGTTTGAGAGGGGTGGAGAGTCTGGCCATACCTTTTGTTGGTTGTTGGTGTGGTCTGATCAGATCAATGCTTTTTTTCTTCTTGTGTTTTATTATATATATAGACATTAATAGTCGCATAAAGTTTTTGGGTAATGCTGCTGCTGCTGCTGCTGCTGCTGCTGCTGCTGTTGTTATTGTTGTTGTTGTTTCCTGCTGCAACATGCAAGTGCACACACATGTTGTCTTGGCTGAAACTAAATTTTTCACTCCAGCAGCGATCAGTCACATTATTCTGCACAATGAACACTTTAAGCAATAGCAACATCAGTAATTACAAGAACTCTGCCTATGGAATACAGCAACAGCTTTGCTGCCAGCGATGATGTAATATTACATCATCACTCGTTTTTTGTTTATTTTACCTTAGATACAATGACCTGTCATTGTATCTAGCCATCCTAGGAGTAACTATGATCGTGTTGTATTATTAAGTCATCCTTTATTTATTTGTTTTAAGTTCTTTAACTAACAATAAATTACTATATGTCGACACGTCGTCGCTGTTGCTTTTGTTGTTGATGAAGAGATATGAGATACTCGTCTTAATTCTGCTCGATGAGGCACGTATGCGTATATTTACGAGGCCAAGTTTTTGTTGTTGTTTTGAAGAAGGAAATTGCAATGTAAATAAACTATGAACACACTGGTTGTAACCTGGTGTGCTTAGTGGATATTTATGTACAATGAACAGTTCCAGATTGCTGAGGGCAGAGGAGAGGTGGGGAGCTTAGAGACGGGGGCGGGGGACATAAATGGAAGAATGATGT